>Ga0134127_10003975_pt1 | contig 10664 bp, 6 predicted proteins | sample KB31753_FD_96459 | JGI IMG/M metagenome (GOLD analysis project Ga0134127, IMG submission 96459) | Terrestrial soil microbial communities with excess Nitrogen fertilizer from Kellogg Biological Station, Michigan, USA - KB3-175-3 | ecosystem: Environmental > Terrestrial > Soil > Unclassified ...
CATCGGCCCCTACGGCGTGCCGGACGAGATCCAGTTGCGCACCGAGGAAATGCACCGCCTGGCCGAAGCCGGCGTCGCCTCGCACTGGATGTACAAGAGCGAGGTGGATTCGCTCTCCGAGCTGCAGAAGAAGACGCACCAGTGGCTGCAGTCGCTGCTCGAGATCCAGAGCCAGTCGGGCGACTCCCAGGAATTCCTCGAGCACGTCAAGGTCGACCTGTTTCCCGACGAAGTCTACGTCTTCACGCCCAAGGGCAGGATCATGCCCTTGCCGCGCGGTGCCACCGCCGTGGATTTCGCCTACGCGGTGCATACCGATATCGGCAACAGGTGCGTGGCCGCAAAGGTGAACGGCGAGCTCGTGCCGCTGCGCACTGAATTGCGCAACGGCGACCGCATCGAGATCATCACCACCGGCTATGCCAAGCCCAACCCGGCCTGGCTGCAGTATGTGCGCACGGCGAAGGCGCGCTCCAACATCCGGCATTTTCTCAAGACCATGCAGTACGACGAGTCGGCCGCGCTCGGCGAGCGGCTGCTGGAGCAGGCACTCAAGGCCGCCGGCCACACGGCTTCGGAGATCGATGCGCAGAGCTGGGACCGTGCCATGCGCGACGCCGGCGCCCATTCGCGCCAGGAAGTGCTCGCCGACCTCGGCCTTGGCCGGCGCCTGCCTGCGGTCGTGGCCAGGCGGCTACTGCGAAAGACGGAACGAGAGGAAGCAAGGAGCGGCGCCGCGAAGACGGCGGCCGCGAGCGTCGTGATCAGCGGCACGGAGGGCATGGCGGTTCAGCTCGCCAGTTGCTGCCGGCCGATACCGGGCGACGCGATCGTCGGGTCGATCAAGAAGGGCCAGGGACTGGTGGTGCACCTGGCCGAGTGCAGGCCGGCACTGCGTTCGCGCCGCAACGAGCCGGATCAGTGGATCGACGTGGAGTGGGACCGCCAGCCGAGCCGCCTGTTCCAGACCGCGGTACGCGTCATCGTGGCGAACCAGCGCGGCGTGCTCGCCAAGGTCGCCTCCGAAATCGCCGACGCCGGCTCCAACATCGACGCCATCAGCATGGAGGAAGACCGCGCGGTCTTCACCACCATGCTGTTCATACTGGAGGTCGCCAACCGGCAGCACCTCGCGCGCGTCATGCGCGCGCTGCGGCGCCTGCCCGAAGTCGAAAAACTCGCTCGCGCGCGCGAATAGCGGGCGCGCTGCGCGGCGCGGCCGCTCAGGACGCGCCGGGCCCGGGGCACCACCGGCCGAGCGTGCGCTCCTTCTGCATTGCGATCTGCCGCCAGCCCGGGTCGGCTGCCGACTTGCGATACCACTGCCGCGCCGCGGCGAGATCGGCGGGATTCAAGGCGCACTCGCTCAGCAGGCCCGAGAAATACTGCAGGTCGGCCGCGCCGTTTTGTGCCCGGGCATGGATTGCCGGCAGGACGCGCTGCGCGGCATCCTGGTCCTTCTGCTCGGCGATCGTATTGAGCAGCGACGCCAGCCCGCGAAGCGCGGCCTGCCGGATCCTCGCCGAAGACGGGTCGCCGCCGGAGGAGCGCTCGATCACCTTCAGGTAGGTTTCCGCGGACGCCAGTCGATCCTGCTTTTCGCCGCGGCCGTGCCCCAGCGCAAACGCCAGGTCGAGCATTGCCGGCCGGTCGCCGATTTTCGCCAGCAGTTCACCGTCTTCCATCCAGCGCGCCGCGCCGTCGGGACGCGGCCCCTCGCCGCGCGACCACCAGGCGGACCTTGCCACCACGCGCTTGACGTCGTCGTAGCTCCTCTCGAACGCAGCGACGCGCTGCTCCGCGGCAGGGTCGCCCGACCTCGCCATCCACGCGAGCCGGTTCATGGCGCGCACTCGTGCCGTGAGCGCGCCGGACGAGGCGACGACCCGGCCGTACTCCGCGGCGACGGGCTCCGCGATCGCCACGGCCGAGGGCCTGCTGCTCGCCAGCATCTGGGCCAGTTCGCTGGATGCCGACTGGAACTCGCGCTCATCGTCGCTGCGCAGCAGCGCCGCGAGACGCTTCCCGGGATCAATTGCAGATTTGCCGGGCGTCGGTTGCGCCGGCAACTCGGTTTTGCTCTCGCTGCCTTCGCCGGCCGGCGGCGCATCGCGCCATTCGCGATACACGAACGTTGCCCCCGCGGCGGCGGCAAACGCAAAGGCAAGGCCGAGCAGCATGGATTTCCTGGAGACGGGCTGCCGGGGCCGCGACGCAACCGGACCAAACGGCAGCGAGATTGCCGTCGGCAGCGGCAAGGCAACCGGCGTCGATGGCGTGTGGCGCACTGCGCCCTCGCCGCGCGCCATTTCCTGCTCGCTCCATTCCCCGTCGACATGGAATTCCGGCGAAGCACAGGCACCCCACGTGGCGGCGAGCATCCGGTCGATCTCGGCGATCAGGGCATCGTGGGGCAGCGGCCCGGCGGCCGGCGCCGAATCGAAGGCCTTCAGGCTCCGCACCAGGCGGCCGATGTCCTCGAGCGCGGGCCCCGCGTCGGCCCAGGGTGGACATTCGAGCCCGGCGGCGCTGATTTTCTCTGCGATGTGGCCGAGGCTGAAAAGGTCGACCCCGTAGTCGAGCTGCTGAACCGCGTTGGGACAGCCGCTGCGACGGTCCGACTGCAGCGCCGCGATCAAGCGCTCCGACTGATACGGCATGCGCTCGTCCGGGTCGATGACCAGGATCTGGGTCAGCGGCATCGCATGCGAGACGGAAAACGCGAAATCGATCAGCTTGAGCTGCCCGAACTCGAGGCGCATCCGGCGCCGGCCTCCCTGGAACGGGTAGGGCGCATACGGAATGCAGATGTTGTCTTCCTTGATGTCGCAGTGAACGATGCGATGCTCGTGGATCTGCTTGAGCGCGACGAGGCTCGCCCGCAGCAGGTGCAAGAATGCGTCCGAGCGCTGGAACGGGTTGCTCAGCGTCGCGGTATCGGCATAGCTGGCCTTGACGCGCAGCCAGTTGGCGACCGTCACGCCCGCATCGCAGGTGAGCACCTGTTTGGCTGCTTCGTTCTCCGAGATCAGGTGGCGCGCCTGCACCACGTGGGTGAATTCGTTCTGTTTTTTCAGGAATTCCCGCAGGAAGAAATTTTCCCGCTCCGACCAGTACCGGTAGTCGTACTTCAGGCCTTTCGGATCCTCGAATTCCTTGAATACCTTTGAAAACAGCACCGGATGGGTGTCGAGGCGCTCCACCCGGACGTGGGCGCGATCGACGATCGTCTTGCGGCCCGAGTCGAACACCTCGCTCGCCGGAGCGGCCGGTGCCGGCACGGGCCCGAGACGCGGCTCGATGCGACGCTCGAGCGGATCATCGTCGCGGGTTCTGCGCAACAGGTAGTCCAGGGCCATGGGCTATTCCGTCCGCGCGATGCGAAAGCCGATGCCATTGTCGAAATGGTCGGCAGCGGCCGATGTCCTGGCGGCCGAGCGTATGGATCGCGCGGAACCGTACCAGGCGCCGCCGCGCACGACCCGCGTGTCACTCGCCGCGGTACAGCCGCTGGTCAGCGCACGGCCGTCAGCCGACCCATCGCGCACACGGTCATGAAAACAGTCTTCGACCCACTCCGAGACGTTGCCGTGCATGTCGTAGAGCCCGAAGGGATTCGGCGCGAACCGCCCGACCGGCGCCGCCTGGCGCCCGTCCCACTTGCTGCCGCAGTCGGCGCAATTGGCGTCGCCACGGCCGGCCTGGTCGCCCCACCAGTAGCGCACATCGGTCCCGGCGCGCGCGGCATACTCCCACTCGGCCTCGCTGAGCAGGCGATAACGCTTGTTCGTCGTGCGCGACAGCCAGGCCACGTATTGCTGCGCATCGCCCCAGCTGACATTGATCACAGGTTGCCCGCCGCGGCCCCAGCCGGCATCGTGCGGGCGCTTGCGGCAGCCACCGGCAGCGACGCAGGCGTCCCATTCCGCAAACGTCACCTCGAAGCGTCCGACCGCGAGCATGTAGCGAATCTCCACTACGAGCCGCGAGTCATTCGCGGCCGCGTCGCCCATGACAAAATCGCCCTGCGGCAACCACACGAGTTCCGGGCACTTGGCGCAATCGCGAAACACGGTGCCGATGCGCTCCTTCGAATTCAGGGCGCTCGTCGATCTGGCGGCCACCAGCTGGACGCGGTTCTCGCGGACTGTTCCCTTGCGCGCGGCGATCAGGCGATCCGCAGCTTCCTGCGCCGCTGCCGCCCTTGCCGCAGCGGCCTTTGCCGCCGCCTCTTTTGCCGCGGACTCGCGCGCCGCAGCCTCCCGCGCCGCCAGCTCCTTGGCGGCGGCTTCCCTTATCGCCTCTTTCACCTCCGCCGCCCTCGCGGCAGCTGCTTTCGCCGCCTCTGCCCGTACTGCCGCCGCCTGCGCCGCGGCGGCCTTTCTCGCCGCCTCCCGCGCGGCGGCCTCGCGCGCCTGCTCGATGGCGCGCAGCCGCGCGTTTTCCCTTTCGGCCGCCTGCTTCTTCGCCGCGTTCGCGCGCGCTTCGGCCTTCGCGCGCCTGCGCTGCTCGGCCTCGGCGCGCGAGCGTTTGAGCGCGTTGTCCGGCTGTGCGGCCGCTTTCGGCGGCTCGAGTCCTTCCGTCGGGTCAATCACCGATGCGGTTTCGGCAAGCGCGGTGCTGGCCGCGAGGCCGAACCAGAACGCCATCGCAAGCGCGCTGCGCCCAAAAGACCGGATTCCTGCGTGTTTCATATCCGCCTCCCGTTTGCATCCCGGTACCTGGCCGCCAGCCACTTCGCCAGATCCGCGATGGGCGTGAACCAGGGCTGTCTCAGCACGAGCAATGCGCTCGCGTCGTCATGGCTGCCGTTCCTTTTCGCGGCGCGCACCAGCGTGTTGCAGATCGATGCCAGCGAACTGCCGCTTCCGATTCCGCCCGCAATGACCTGCGCCATCTGGTCGTCGGAAACGAACTTGTGCAAACCATCCGAGCACAGCAGCAGGAGCTCGCGCGGCCGGATCTGCGCCTTGACGACCGGCGGGACGCCGACCGCGCCGGTGCCGACCATGCGCGCCGGATCGTCGGGGCTGCCGTTGGGCGGCGGCTGCTGGGCGTAGCTGGCGTAGGTCTGGTCCACCGTAAGCTGCCGGATGGCATAGCCGTCCTTGCGCGGCTTGAGCTGGTAGACGCGGCAGTCGCCCACGTTGAGCAGGTACGCCGTCGCCTGCGACGGGAACCACGCCGCGGCGAGCGTCGCCGCGCCGCTCTGGTCGCCGCGCCGCGCGATCGCTTCGCGGACCTGCGCATCGGCCCTCGCCAGCCAGTCGAGCAGTTTCGCCGGGTTGCGGTAGGCGTTCCTGGGCGCCTGCGCGCAATGCGCGAGCAGCACGCTGCTCGCGATCTCGCCGTGCGCGCCGCCGCCGACGCCGTCGGCAACGCCGCAAAAGTCCGGACGCTCCGCCGAGGGAACGTGGCTGCAGCAGTCTTCGTTGCGCGCGTGCGAGCTTCCCGGCTCCGAGGCGTAGGCGGCGGTGAGACCGCTTTGCCATCGCCACGAGTACCGGATGGTCGGCGTGGCATGCGCCTGCAGTCGGACGGGCGTGACGCCGCTCATGCCGGCACGTCCACCTGGCGCAAGGCAATTCGCACCGCCGGCGCATTGGCCCAGCGCTCGCCTAGCACCAGCTCCTCGCCGAAGCGCCACACGAACCGCTCCGGCAGCGGCTGGTTCCCCGCGAACGTGCCGTTGCGCGCGACCGCCCGGTTGAGCGCCACCGCGCCAGCGCGGTCAATCGATTCGATCACCAGGTGTTCCCGCGATACGCCCTGGTTGGCATCCGGCACCACGTAGTCCTGCGCCGTGCCGCGGCCGATGGTGAACGGCAGCTTGAGCACATCGTGCCTCGGGCTGCCCGTCGCATCGACGATGGAAAGCACGGCGAGCGGCGTGTTGCCCGCAGGCGCGAGCGCGGCAACCGGCGCCGCGATGCCCGGCGCGATCGGAGTGGAGGCAGAGGGCGCAACGGGAGTAGCGGTCGCGCCCGTCGCTTCGGTTCCGTTCAGCAACTGCGCGCGCACCGCGGGATAGCGGTCGTAATTCGCGGTGCCGCGGTCGCGCCCAAAGCTGAGCAGCGCGCCGTTGGCCAGCGCCACGCGGTTCCCCCGGCGGACGCGCTCGCCGTCGACCCAGGTGCCGTTGGTCGAGTGGTCCGCGAGCCACAGCTGCTGCCCTTCCCAATGCAGCGTGCAATGCCTTGCGGAAACGTAGTAGCCGGAGATTTCCACGTCGGCCTGCGCCGACGATCCGAGGACGGCGGGAAAGCGCTCGATCTCGAGCGCGCGGTTCCCCGCCTCCTTCGCGTCCTGGACCGAGAGCCGCAGCTTCGGCCCGTCCTGCGGCGCGGGCTGCACGAGCGCAACAGGTTCCGCCGCGGCCGGACGGCTTTCCCATCTTCCATGCAGGGTGACGCGATACACGGAGCGCGCGGTCTGGTTCAGCATCTCCTCGAAGGGATCGGTCTCCGCCAGCTCCTCGGCCGAGAATTCCTTGTCCAGGCCCAGGAACTGTTCGACGCTCACGTGCTGGCCTACCGCCGGACCGAGCAGCTTCTTGACCCAGTGAACGCGGGAGTCCGGCGGGAACTCCTGCAGGAACTGCTCCAGTTCCTCGGCGTCCTGCTTGTCCGCGGCGATCTCGATGTAGTGCAGCACGAAGATCTCGTTGAAGCCGATCTCCAGGTGCGAGACGAGATCCTGCCGCAGGAAGCTCTTGACGCGCCGCTCGACCGCCTGCCGGATCGGCGCATAGCGGGTCGACGTGGGCCGCACCGCGTCCGCATCGTCTCCGGAGTCATCGTAGTCCGCGCCGGCGATATCGCTGCGCTCGAAGGCGGAGCCGATGCGGCCCCAGAATCCGGTCTTGCCGTTCAGTCTGGCCATTGGTTCATCTCCTGTATTCGATTTCAATCTGGTGGGCCGCCAGTTCGGTGCCCTTGATCTCTATGCGGCAGTCGGGAATCCGCGGCATCGAGGCGCGGAATTCCTGCACGTGCGGTTGCAGCTTCGCCTGCGACACCAGCGACTTGGAAATCAGGATGCGCAGCGCAGTGGCGCGGCGCCGGTTGCCAAGCGCGAGGAACCAGAGCTCGACGAAGGCCTTCATCTCCACCAGCACTCCGGGCCAGGGCGCGCGAAACGTCTCGATGTCCGTTTCAACCGGCGTCATGGCGTCCGCTTTGGCGTCGTCCATCGCTCAGGTTCCCGGTTCGCCCAAGCGGGCTTCTGCCTGCGTCTCGGATCTCATGCGCGCCATGATCCGGAACGCGATCTCGGAACTGACGTTCATCTCGTGATCGCCCGGCGATTGCACTTTTCCGGCGAGCGGACCGGCCTTGTACCAGTTGCGCTCGGTCAGCACCGCGACCACCTTGTTGAAGCCGCTCTGCCCGGGATCGGTCTTGAAGGCTGCCACGTACCACTTGTAGGGCTGCTCGCGGCTGCAGGAGGTCCACCATTCCTGCCGCTCGCCGAAGCTGGCGCCGCTGGCCGGCGTCTGGCCGCATTTCTGCCGGATCTGCTTCAGCGTCAGGCCGTCATTGCCGTAGGGCGGCGTGCCGGTCTTGCCCGCGACCCAGTCGATGCGGTTGCAGGTCGCGGCATCGAAGACCCGGATGCAACCCAGGTGCGCGGTGCCCGAGCGCGAGCCGGAGGGCGCGCCCTGGGATTTGTGGCTGATCATTCCCTGCACGATGAGCGCGGCGTCCTCCTGCGGAATGTCCAGGGCCACCGGGTCGGCCAGGCGGAACTGCTGCGCGGCGAGCTCGAAGGTCTGCGCCTCGGCGTCGCTGATCCGCTCGACGATGTGGGGCATGCGCTGGCTCACCTGCCCATTGGCGGCCGCCGCGAGCCGCGCCACCATGCCGGCCGCGCCCAGGGCCGTGGTGCGCGCATTGCCCTGGCCCCAGCCCTCGGACTCGATGTAGAGCAGGCGGCCCTGCTTGCACTTGCGCCAGCCGCGCTTCGCCGCGTCGCCGTGGTACTGCTCGCCGCGGCTGCAGGCCGCGGCGTGCGCCGGCTCGAACGCGAAATCCTCCATCAGCTGGAAATCCGCGATGCGCTTCGCCGAAGCCGGCTCGACCAGCAGGCGACCGAACATCACGGAGGTGCCGAGCGGCGTGCGCGCGCTGTCCTTGCGGATCCGGCTGTCGTCGGGAAAACCGAACAGCACGTTGATCCGTCCGCAGCGGAACGATCCGTCCAGGCAACCGGAATCCCAGCCGAACTGCAGCGCCGCCTGCTGGATGGCGTGCGGCCGGTCGCAGTTGGTCCAGCCCTTGTCGGCGCAGAACATGCGGTTGAGGAACGCGACCGAGTCCGAACCCTTCAATTCGTCCTGCAGGCGGACAAAGCCCGGCGCAATGCGCTCCGAGAGGATCCGCTTGCGATACTGGGGATCGCGCAGGAATCCGGTGGCCATGATCGGCTTGATGAGCGAACCCGGCAGCGCGTCGGTGAAAAGTGCGTGGTTGAGCAGGCGGTCCGGCTCGTAGTGCGGCTCGGTCGGCAGGTCGGGACAGTTTCCGGCCCTGCGGCCGCCGCCGTCGTATTCCTGGCGATAGCAATCGGTGTGCGCGCTGCCCAGCGCCTCGATGCGCCCGGTCGCGACGTCGATCAGCGCGATGGCCGCCATGCGCACCGCGGCCTTTTCGTACATCTGGCCGGTGAATTCGTCGAACTTCTTGTCGCCGCTCATGCCGAGCCGCCGGCAGGCCGCCGCGTCGCCGGCGTAGCAGCGGCTCGTCAGTTGCACGATCCGCTGCGCCTCCGGCTCGATGGTCAGGTGGACATTGAATCCGGCATCCACCTTGTGCTTCTGCCGGGCCAGCTGGTTGGGCCCGTGCGCCTGGGCCACCGGTTTCCTGTCACTGCCTCCGGGTTCGTCCACTGTCTGATCAACGGCCTGTTCCGACGCGTTTTCCGGTGCCTTCTCCGTATACGCGCGGTAGAGATCCCTCCAGGGCAGGCGAATGTTGTCCAGGTCCGCCAGCACCACATCCAGCGACTCCGGCGCCTCCGGCGCAACCCCTTCTTCGGGCTGTGCACCGCCGACGCGCTGCACGACCCCCAGCACGTTCTTTTCGTCGGCGCCCTTCGGCCGCATCGCGAGGCAGGCCTGGCGATTGGTCTGGCGCCGGTCGGTGACGTACATCACCTTGCCCGCCGTTTGCGGATCGCCGTAGTAAATGCAGCCGGGGACGCCGCCCCACGGGTTGCGCTGCTCGAAGATGCGGCCCGAAATCTTCACGGCCTGCCCCGGCGCGAACCGGCTTGCCGCGGACTTCGACGACAATTCGCGCCACGCGGCCAGGCCTAGCAGCCTGCCGTTGCGCGCCGCCAGCTGGCGCGCCGCGCCGAGCGCGTCGCGGCACGGCGTCTGGCTGTTGCGGACGCTCTCGGCCCAGCGTTCCACGTTGACGACATAGCGCTCGCCCAGCATGCGCTCGCGGTTCTTGCGGCGATCGACCGTCATCTCGCCGAGGCGTTCGTCGATCGTCCTGAGATAGCAGGCCAGTTCCTCGGCGCCGCCGTTGCCGGCGCAGGGATTCGCGATGCGGCGCGTCGCCGGGATCTCGCGCACCTTCTCCTTCAGCGGATCGGCGCAGAAGGCGAACTGGTCGCGGACCAGCTCGGCGGTCGTTTCGGCGCGGCCGCGCACCGATTTCAGGGGCACGATGGCCTGCTCGAAGGTCTGCAGCGCGGCCACCCGCCGTGCATCGAGGTACACGCTTTCCATTGGGCGCTGTACCAGCTCCTTGCCCGCCCACAGGAACAACGCGAGGAACAGCGCAAGCACCACGAACACACCGAGCGCACGCTGCAGCAGCGACGCCCGTATCGCCTGCATTCCGGCGCGCATCATGCGCCCCTCGGCAGGTTGATCGCCAGCGCGAGAAACACCGTGTTGGCGAGCAGCGACCAGGCGCCGAAACTGGCGAATGGGAAGGTAATGCCGGTCAACGGCAGCCAGCCGATGTTGCCCGCGACCGTGATCGCCAGCTGCGCGAGCGTGAGCCCCACCCAGCAGACCGCGATCCAGCTGAGCCATGCCTGCTGGGTGGCGACGGGCGAGCCGGGCGTGACGGTGCCGCGCGTTGCGCGGCCATGGTGGATCACGACCCTGACGAGCCAGAAGGCGAGCAGCGCGACGAGCGCCACGGCCGCGAGCCTACCGTAGACGCCGACCAGCGCGGTGTACACATAGTCGCTCTGGATCTGGCGCGGGACGCCGCGGCAGCCGGCGACGGCGACTTCGCCGCACCATGGAACCGCGCCCAGGCCGTAGCCGCCCGAGGGCGTCGATTCCTGGAACCAGGTGATGATCGCGAGCTGATCGTTGCTCGCGGCGAATGGTTCGCGCACGCTCGCCAGCCGCTCCGCGACGCGCGCCAGCGGCGCCGGCAGCGAATAAAGGGCGAAGGTAAGCAGATAGACCCAGCTGCCCGCAATCAGGACGCCGGCGGCGCCTCCCAGCCACGGCCGGTAGCCGGCCCGATCTACATAGGCGAAGGCGAACGCCGCGCCAATGAAGATCGAGGCGGCATACAGCATGACGAAAAGCGGGCCGAAGTCATCGGTCAGCACGAGGCCCGCGAGCGGCACGCAGAGGACGAAGAACAGCGGCCAGAGGAACATCAGCCCGTGCAGCCCGCGCCCGCCGGCCG
>Ga0134127_10003978_pt1 | contig 10657 bp, 9 predicted proteins | sample KB31753_FD_96459 | JGI IMG/M metagenome (GOLD analysis project Ga0134127, IMG submission 96459) | Terrestrial soil microbial communities with excess Nitrogen fertilizer from Kellogg Biological Station, Michigan, USA - KB3-175-3 | ecosystem: Environmental > Terrestrial > Soil > Unclassified ...
GATGAGGCGACGGTAGATGAGGCGACGGTAGGTGAATCGACGGTCGCGCTGGGCGCTGGCGGCGCCGAGCCCTTGCGCATCATCGCGATCGCTTGATCGATGCTGGGGTCGTCGGGCTCCACTTTACGCGCGGCCTCGAGGTGCGACTCGGCCTGCGTGAGATCGCCCACCTTGAAATAGAGGAACGCGAGGCCCTTCAGCGCACCTGTGTGGTTCGGGGCGATGCGCACGGCCATGTCCCATTCGTCGAACGCGCGCTCATAGTCGCGCTTGTCGGTCAGCACGCGCGCGTACAGGTCGTGCGCGTCCGCGAGATGCGGATGGCGCTCGAGGCCGTTCACCGCCACGCGCAACGCGGCGTCGAGCTGGCCTTTGCGCCGCAGCGCTTCGCCGAGCCGCAGGAACACGAGGCTCTGCGGGTCCTGGGCGAGCTGGGCCGAGAGCGCGCGGATGTCGTCAGACATTGGCGAACACCTTCGCCGCGGCGCGCGCGCGCTCCACGCCCGGGCGTTGCGCTTCTTCCTCGACGCTGCGGCTGGCGACCCGATCCCATTGGTCCCAGCTCGCGACCGCTTCCGCAAAGCGCCCCATCGCCACCAGGGCGAAGCCGAGGTAGCGGTGCGCGGCGGCGAGCAGCGGATCGAGCCGGAGCGCGCGCCGCAAAATCTCGGCGGCCGACGACGCGTGTCCCTGCGCCAGATGAATGCGACCCAGCAACAGATGCACCGTCGGATCGTGCGGGTGCATGTTGCCCGCCTGCTCCGCGGCAGCGCGGGCGGCATCCAGGTCCTTCGCGACGAGCGCGCGCTCCGCCGTCGCGACCAGCTCCGGCAGGTGTCCAGCCGCGCTTGCCCCCCCGGTCCCCCCCTGGCCGCGCCGGCCCGTGCCGGGATCGACGAGCACGATCACGCCCGCGCTCTCGAGGCCGAACAGGGTCTTCGCGACTTCGAAATCCGAGCGGCCCAGCTCCGTCGCGATCGCGCGCACCGAGCGCCCGCCATCGATGAGCGCCAGCACTTCCCACTCGGACGGCAGCAGATCGAGCTCGCCGCCGCCGCCCTCCGGCGCCGGCGCGAGCGACGGAACGACGCCGACGTGCGCAATCCGGTTTTCGATGCGCGACCACTCGTCGATGCGGCGCGCGCCCTCCATGAGCAGCGCCTCCACCGGGATCCGCACCGTCAGCTCGGTGGGCACGGTGGTTTCGACTTCGTCGGCGAAGGAGAAATGGCCCTCATTCCAGCTCATCACCTCGAAGACGACTTCCTCGATCTGGAACCGGACCTGGCGCTCCACCTCACGCTGCGTGATGACGCCGAGGGAGACCAGAATCTCCCCCAGCCGGCGCTTGTCCCCCTGGCGCTGCTGCATGTCGCGCGCGCGCTCGAGGTCAGCCTCCGTGATCTTGCCCGTCCGGAGCAGCATCGCGCCCAGCGGATGCGGATTGCTCCGAATCTCGGCCGACACGATGACGCCGCTGTCGAAATAGATCTTCCCCTCGTTGTGCCGGAGCTCGGACACGACGCGCAGCGCCCCGGTCTTCCGGCTCAAATCGAGCAGCTGGAAGACGTCGTGGATGCCGAGCTCGCGAAGCGGGCCTTCGATGGGCATGCGTTACGCCGCGTCCGAGGTTGAAAAGATGTGCTGCAGGTCCACCGCGGTCCGCGCGTGCATGCGCGCGCGCTGCGCAAACGGCCCTGCCGGATCGATCCGCGTCACACGATCCCACGCCGCGACGGCTTCACTATAGCGCTGGAGCCGGGCGAGGGTCGCGCCGAGATAGAATAGCGCTCCGGTGTGGTCCGGATCGAATTTCAGGGCCCGCCGGAACGCTTCGAGCGCCTCGTCGTTGCGCTTGCCTTCGAGCAGCGCGCGCCCGAGCAGGAGCAGCGCGTCCATGTCGTAGGGATCCTGCTCCAGCATTTCGACCAGCCGCACCACGGCGCCGCGGACGCTGCCCGTGCGGCGCAGCAGGTCGGCGAGCGCGAGGGCCGCTTCGTGGAAGGTCGGCAGCGCGTCGAGCGCCGCTTCGTACGCCGACCGCGCCTGCGGCCATTCCTCGTCCTGCTCGTGCAGCTTGCCGAGATCGAGCCAGACCTGGACGAAGCCCTCATCGAGCTCGAGCGCGGCGCGGTAGGCGGCGCGCGCGCCCTGCCGGTCCCCGACCTTGAGCGCGATGTCCCCCTGCAGCTTGCGCAGATCGGCGCGCGCCGGCGCGCGCGTCTGCGCCTCGCGCAATGCGGTGAGGGCGCCGGCGGCATCGCCGGTGGCCGCGCGGGCTTTCGCCGTGGCCACCAGCACCTCCACGTCCTCCGGCGCGTTCGCGACCAGCTGCTCGGCAATGGGCAGCGCCTCGGCGCCGCGATGCGCCGACAGCAGGCTTTTCACCTCGCCGAGGGCGGCCGCCGAGTTCGTGGCATCGAGCGTGCGCGCCTCGCGGTAGCGCTCGAGCGCCTCGCCATGGAGCCCGCGGCGCGCGTAGATGTCGCCGAGCAGCGTTGCGGCCTGGCCGCGGTCGGCGCCGCGCTGCACCGCGCGGTTCGCCTCGGCCACCGCCAGGTCCATCATCCCCTTGCTCACGTAGTCGCGCGCGAGGGCGAGCGGATCCTCGACCTTTTTCGCGAGACCGGGCGGCGCCGGCTGCGGCGCCGTCGCGGCAGGCGCGAGCTCCTGGAAGATGTTGTCGAGCAGCCGCTGGTCGAAGGCGAACTCGCCGCCGAGGTTTTCGGTCGTGACGTCGGCGGAAATCTCCGGCACGACGCCGATGGCGACGGTCTCGTACTGCAGGTCGATCGCGAGCGCGAACTTCTGCGACACGTAGTACGGATCGAGCTCCAGCGCGCGCTTGGTGGCGCGCAGCGCCCCATCGTAATCGCCCAGATTGGAGAGCGTGAAGCTCAGGTTGTAATGCGCGCCGGCATTCTGCGGATCGGCCTCGACCGCCCGGACGAAAGCGTTGCGCGCGTCGGGAAAGCGCTTCAGCTCCACGAGCACCAGCCCGACGCCGTTCCACGCCGGCGCGGAGCCCGGCTGCTCGGCGAGGACCTGGCGGTACGCTTCGAGCGCGAGCTGAAAGCGACGCAGATGCGTGAGCAGGAGCGCGAGATTCAGCCGCGCGCCGACGAACTGCGGCGTGAGCTGCAGCGCTTTCCGGAAGGCCTCGATCGCTTCGTCCGTGTCGCTCTGATGCGCGAGGATCACGCCCACGTTGTTCCACGCGAGCGCGTAGCGCGGATCGACTTCCGTCGCCTGGCGATAGGAATTCAGCGCGTCGGCGGTCTGGCCCGTCTGGTGCAGGACGACGCCGCGCTCGTTCCACAGTTTGGGCGATTCGGGCGTCTCGTGGATCAACGCTTCGTACAGCTCCAGCGCGTCGGAGTATTCGCGCTTCAGGAGATAGACCTCGGCCATCGCCTGGCGCACCAGCCGGCGATCTTCCCCGCGCTCGAGCGCGAGCCGGTATTCCCGCATCGCCTCGGTGTAGTAGCCCTTCTGCCGGAACGCGAGCCCGAGATTGAAATGCGCGAGCTCGCTGCCCTCGGCGACTTCGGGGACGGGCTGTTGGCGCAGGCGCTGCTCGCCCGACTGGCGCTCGGCGCGATAGCGCTCCAGCGACAGATTGGTCTGCGCGCGCGCCAGCGGTGGGTTCAGCTGGATCGCGCGCTTCGACGCCGCGCGCGCGTCCTGGTGGCGGCCCATGTCGCCCAGCACGAACGCCATCAGGTAGTGCGCGTTCGCGTTGTCGGGGTTGAGCGACACGGCGCGCTCGAGGGCCGTCAGCGCCGGCTCGTTGAGCCCGCGGTTGTAGTAAACCTCTCCCAGGTAGAAGTACACGACGGAAGACTCGAGATCCTCTTCCGCCGCGCGCACAAACCATTCGGTCGCCACTTCCAGGCGTCCCCGCGCTTTCTCCGCGAGGCCGAGCTGAATCATCGTCGCGACGTCTTTCGGCCGGTGCGCGAGCAGCTCCTCGAACTCCGAGATGGCCGACTCGTAGTCGCCGAGGATGGCGTACGTGCGCCCCAGCTCCCAGCGCGCATCGCGCTCGTCGGGCGCGCCGCGCAGGCGCTCCTGCAGCTCGGCCACCCGGCGGTCGTAGTAACCGGTGTTGTGATAGGAGATCTCGAGGTTGCGCTGCGCCACCTGCATCCGCGGGTCGAGCTCGAGCGCGCGCGTGAACTGCTCGATGGCCTCGGGGACGAGGCCCTTCTGATAGTAGAGGACGCCGAGGTTATTGTGGGCCCCGGCGTCCGACGGGTCGATCCTCCGGGCAAAAGACCTCAATACCGTCAGGTCGCGCTCGGATACAGGCGTATTCAAGACAATCGAATAGCGTCGAAAATGGCTTTGAGAGACGCCAGGTCGGGCAGGAGCAGGAAATGACCGCGCAGCCCATCCTGGGCGTCGATGCTGAATTCCGTCTCGACGCAGAAGACGAAGTCCCGGTCGTGCCCGAAGTTCAGGTAGGTCGTCGTGAGCACGGCGGCCGAGAGATCGACCACGAGACTCGGAACGGACGGCAGCAGCAGCATGCCCATGAACTCCGACAGCGCGTTCATGTACGCGCCCGAGAGGATGTTGCCGCACTCCTTGAGACAGGACTGCTCGATGGCGTCGAACTCCTTCGTGGTGCCGAGCGGGCGCTTGAGCAGCATGTCGCACACCTGGCGCGCGACGGATTCCGGAAACAGCAGCAGCGTGCGGCCCGTGAGATCGCCGAGCATGTGCATGAGCACGGCGGCGACGACTTCCTGCGGCTCGCCGATCAGCCCCGGCACTTCTTCCAGCCGCGCGATGGTGATCTCGGGCACGGAGATCATGATGCGCCGGTGCGTGAGCTGCGACAGCGCCGTCGCGGCGTGCCCCGCCCCGATGTTGGCGACCTCTTTCAGCGCGTCGAGCTGCAGCGCCTTCAGATCCCGAACGTCTTCCATGACCTCGCTCCCCTCTCCTTTACACCAGGCCGGCGGCGTCGAGGATCAGCGCGGGCACGCCATCACCCATGATCGTCGCCCCGCTGAACACCGGCAGCGTGCCCTGCGGCGCGTCGAAGCCCTTCACGACGATTTCCTGCTGGCTCAACATCCCGTCCACCACGATGCCGGCGCGGCGCTCGCCCATCTCCAGGACAATGACGGGGCGGCGCGGGGGCGGCGCCGGGGCGCCGCCGTTCGTTCCCAGCAGCCTCCGCAGATCCACGAGCGGGACCACGCGATCGCGCAGCACGATCGCATCACGGCCTTCCATCGTCGTGAGCGGCGTCGTGCCGTACTCCACCGTCTCGGCGACGTACGTGAGCGGCAGCGCGTAGCGCTCCCGGCCCACCGCGGCGATGAGCGCGCGCACGATCGCGAGCGTGACCGGCAGCCGCAGAATGAATGTGGTTCCCTTGCCCGGCTCGGTGTGGATTTCAATCGACCCGCCCAGCGCGCGGATTCGCGTCATCGCCACATCGATGCCCACGCCGCGGCCGGAGACGCTGGTCACGGCGTCGGCGGTGGTGAATCCGGGCCGCGCCAGCACGCGCAACAGCTGATCGTCCGACAGCGCCTCGACGTGCGGTCCCACGGCGGCTTCGCGCTTCGCTTTTTCGAGAATCGCCGCGCGGTCGATCCCCCGCCCGTCGTCGGTAATGCTGATCGCGACGCTCGAGCGCTCGCGCACGGCCGCGAGGACGATGGCGCCTTCGGGATTTTTCTTGCGACGCTTGCGCTCAGCCGGCGGCTCGATGCCGTGGTCCACCGCGTTGCGCAGCAGATGCACGAGCGGGTCGCCGAGCGCGTCGAGAATCTCGCGGTCGAGCTCGATCTCCTTGCCCTCGACGCGAAACACGACCTGCTTGCCGAGCTGCCGCGCGACGTCGCGCACCAATCGCGGAAAGCGATCGAACACCTGCCACACCGGCGTCATGCGCGCCTGGATGATTTCGTTCTGGAGATCGGCCGAGAGCCGCGAGATCTGGATCGCGACCTCATCGATGTCGGGATCGCGCGTCGACCAGCGCGCGGCGACTTCGTTCAGGCGGCCGCGCTCGGTCACGAGCTCGCCGATCAGGTCCATGAGCGTGTCGAGACGCCGCAGGTCCACGCGGATGTGGCGGCTGCGCGCCGCGGTCTCGGCGGGAGTCGCATGTTCTTCATCGCCCCCGATCGAGACGCGCTCCACATCGCCGACTGCGCGAAGCGCTTTTTCGACATCGGCGAGATCCGCGGCCGTGTCGAGCTCGAACGCGAACCGGCCATCGAAGTCGTCGGCCTCGAACGCCGCGGGCGGCGGCAGCACGCGATGCACGGTGCCGAGCGTCTGCGCTTTCTTGAGGACGAGAGTCGCGCGGGCACCCTTGAGGGCTGCTTCGGGACGAATTGTGACTTGAACGAGGCGGCCGGATCCGACGGCAGGTGAAGCGACGGTAGGTGAAGCGACGGTAGGTGCGGCGGCGGCAGGCTCTTTGCCGCTGGCGCGCTCGAGCTCGGCGAGGAGCGCGCCCAAATCCAGCTCGCGATCGCGGCCCGCGACGGCCAGCGCGACCGACTTCTCGAGCGCGTCGGTGGCGCGGAACAGCAGCTGGAGGATGGCGTCGCCAGGCTGCTGGCCGCCGCGGCGCAGCTGGTCGAGCAGATTCTCCATGCGGTGCGCGAGATCGGCGACGCGACCGTAGCCCATCGTCGCCGCCATCCCCTTCACCGTATGCACCGCCCGGAAGATCCCGCCGACCGGTTCGGGAGCCGAGGGATTCCGCTCCCACTCGAGCAACAGCTGGTTGCAGGCGCTCAAGTGCTCGCGGCTCTCGGCCAGGAACAGCTCGGCGTACTGCGACAGGTCCATTGCTATCCCAGGACGCGCTGCACGGCTTCGAGGACGCGGGAAGGCTGGAACGGTTTGACGACGAAGTCCTTGGCGCCCGCCTGAATGGCTTCGACGACCAGCGCCTGCTGCCCCATGGCGCTGCACATCAGGATCTTGGCGTCGGGGTCCTGCTTGACGATCTCGCGGACGGCGTCGATGCCGCCCATGTCGGGCATCACGATGTCCATCGTGACCAGATCCGGCTTGAGCTGGCGGTACTTCTCGACCGCCTGCGTTCCGGTTTCCGCCTCGCCGACGACCTCGAACCCGGCCTGCGCCAGGATGTCGGTGATCATCGTGCGCATGAAGATGGCGTCGTCACAGACGAGAACCGTGTGGCTCACCGCTCGCTCCTCTTAAGTAGTCAGAATCGGGCCCAACAGCGCCGCCACATCGAGCACGATCACCAGCTCTTTGTCACGGCGCCCGACCGCGCGGACCAGGGTGGGATCGACCCCCGGGAGCCCCTTCCGGTCCTCCAGGGCCACGTCGCCGCCGGCCAGCAGGTCCAGCACCTCATCAACCGTAAACCCGATCAGCCTCTTCCCTCCGTTATCCCCGTCACCGCCGAGCTCCAGGATGATCGTCGAGCCCTGCGATTCCTGCGCTGCTGTAGGGAGGCCGGCGGAGGGGGGAGTCTGTCCCAGCGCACGCCACCCTTCCACGACCGTCACCAAAGTGCCGCGGACATTGACGAGTCCCGCGACGACCGAGGGCGCGCCCGGGATACGCGTCGTAGGGAGGCGCGGGAGAATCTCCCGCACTTGGTCCACCTCGGTCGCGCACGCCAGCGTCCCCACGCGGAACACGAGCAAGCGGGCTGAACCGAGGGTTCCTTCATTCATCGGATGCGAAGAAGCCAAGATACTGCAAGGGGTTGCGCTGGGCAAGCAAATTTGCGTCTCCCGCCGCTTCAGCGAGTGCCGGACGCAAATCTCCCGGCCATTCCGACGTCAGCGTGATCGGCGCGCCCGACACGGGATGGGCAAACGCGAGCGACGCGGCGTGCAGCAGTTGCCGCGGCGCGAGCGCCTCGAGCCGCTCCGCCTCGAGGCGCGCGGACGGCGTCACGCGCCGGCTGCCGCCGAACGCGTACTCGCGATCGCCCACGATCGGACACCCGACGTGCGCGAGGTGGACGCGAATCTGGTGCGTGCGTCCCGTGCCGAGCCGCACCCGCAGCAGATCGGCATGCGCGAAGCGCGCGACGAGCGCGGCGTGCGTGACGGCGTGACGCCCGCCCTGCGCGACGGTCATTTTCTTCCGGTCGTTGGGATTTCGCGCGATCGGCGCTTCGATGTCGACCGGACTCTTGCGCAGATGGCCCCACACGAGCGCCGCGTAGACGCGCTTCACGGCGCGGCGCTCGATCGCCGCGGCGAGCTTGCGGTGCGCGAGATCGGTTTTGGCGACGACGAGCAGGCCCGACGTGTCGCGATCCAGCCGGTGCACGATGCCCGGCCGCCCTTCGCCGCCCTGGGCCGCCAGCTCGGTGCCGCGCTCGGTCAGGACATTGACCAGCGTGTCGTTCCAATGTCCGGGACCCGGATGGACGACGAGACCGGCTGGTTTGTCGAGGACCGCGAGGTGCTCGTCTTCAAACACAAAGCGTAGATCGGCGTGAAACGGCGTGTAACTGCGTGGCTGCTCGGCTTCCGGCAGCTCGACCGTGACTTCGGTGCCGGGGTCGAGAATCGCGGACGCGCGCAGCGCTTTGCCGCGTGCCGTCACCCGCTTGTCGGCGATGAGGCGTCCTGCCTGAGTACGAGAAAGAGCGAGCTGGTCGGCGAGAAAACGATCGAGGCGTTCGGTGGTGCGAACAACACAGAAAGTGATGTTCAAGGCTCCGCCGCGCGCGCCTCCTTAGCCCGCTGTTGGGCGCGGCCTTCCTGCCACAGCGATAGTCCGAGTGCGATGGCGCCGATCGTGATGGCCGAATCGGCGACGTTGAAGGTGGGCCAGCGCCAGGCGCCGAGCCCGACGTCGACGAAGTCCACGACGCCCTGCGCGCTGCGAATCCGGTCGATCAGGTTGCCGACCGCGCCGCCGCACACCAGGGCGAGCGAGATCAGCCGGAACCGATCGCCGGGGCGCGTGCCGCGCACGAGCGAGGCCAGCACGAACAGCGCGATGATGGCGAGACCGAGGAAGATCCAGCGCGAGTTCTCGCCGACGTGCAGCCCGAACGCCGCGCCCTCGTTGTAGACCAGCCGGAACTGCACGACGTCGCCGAGCACCGACAGCGGCAGGCGCCGCGCCAGGAACGACTCGGCGATCAGCTTGGTGACGAAGTCCGCGATGACGACCGCGACCGCCGTGCCCCAAAACAGGCGGCGCTCAGCGGCGCTTACCATCTTCCTCCCGGGCCTTGCACTTGATGCAGAGACGGGCGTGCGGGAGCGCATCGAGGCGATCGAATCCGATCGGCTCGCCGCACTGCTCGCAGCGGCCGAACTTGTCCGGCGCGCTGTAGAGGCGCCGCAGCGCTTCGTTCACGTGCCAGAGATAGCGTCCTTCCTGCGAGGCGAACAGGAACGCTTTCTCGCGCTCCATCGCGTCGGTGCCCTGGTCGGCCATGTGGAACGAATAGCTGGACAGGTCGCCGTCGGACGCCTGGAGGCTCGAGTTGAACGACTCGCCGTAATGGCCGAGCTCCTTGATCACCCGGGCGCGCTCTTCCAGCAGCCGCTTCTCCAGATGGGTCAGCTGCTTCTTGTTGAGGCCGCCGCTGACTTTGGCCTTCAGCTTGGTCGACTTAGTCGGCATTATCGGGTTCCGCCCTTTCTTCCGTCATGGCGCCGCAGCCCAATCGTGACCCGGCGTCCCTCGATGTCTACCTCACGCTGCAAATCGGGTTCGTCGAGCGTCGCGTCCGCGCCCAACTGCAGCCGGCGCGCCAGCACTTCGCCTTCGACGAATCCCTGAAACGCGCGCGTCGCGGCCACCACGTCCTCGGCGCCGGCGACGCTCAACTCGATGCGCGTCGTGTAGTCGTATCCCGCCTCCTTGCGGAGGCGCTGCACGCGATTGACCACTTCGCGCGCCAATCCTTCCTGCATCAGGTCGTCGCTCAGCTGCGGGTCGAGCGCGACGACGTACGGCCCATCCGATTGTACCAGCCACTCGCTCGCGACTTCGCGGGTGACGGTCACATCCTCGGGCCGGAACTCCCACTCGCCGCTCCGGACCGTCCCGCCCTGTTCCAGCTCCTGCAATTTGGTTACGTCCAGCTGCGCAGCCGCCGCCGCGGCGGCCGGCGTATCCTTCCCGTAGCGTTTGCCGAGCGTCCGAAAATTCGCCTTCCCCTTCAATCGGACGAGATCATGGTCCGAAGCCACGACTTGGACGTCTTTTACGTTGACTTCGGCAGCCAGAATATCTAACAGGTCTGACAAGGCCGGGCCCTGGGCGGCGGCCGGAACAGCCACCTGCATCCGGGCCAGGGGCTGCCGAACCCGCAGGTTCCGCGATTCCCGTGCCGCCCGGGCCAGGGACGCCAGCCGCCGCACGGTCCCCATGGCCGCCAGGAGCCCCGGCTCCCGATGGCCACGGTCGACGGGGAACGGGGCCAGGTGGACCGAGGTCCCCGTCAGGGCCCGGTGCACCCAGTCCGAGATGAAGGGGGCGGCCGGAGCCAGCAGCCGGACCGATGCCACGAGGGCCTCGTGCAGGGTCTCGAGCGCGATCGGGTCGGTCGCGCGGTCGGGCGCCCAGAAGCGCGGCCGGTTGCGGCGGATGTACCAGCGCGAGAGATCCTCGCCGACAAAGTCCATGATCGCCCGAACGCCGGCGGTGACGTCGTACGCGGACC
>Ga0134127_10003979_pt1 | contig 10652 bp, 10 predicted proteins | sample KB31753_FD_96459 | JGI IMG/M metagenome (GOLD analysis project Ga0134127, IMG submission 96459) | Terrestrial soil microbial communities with excess Nitrogen fertilizer from Kellogg Biological Station, Michigan, USA - KB3-175-3 | ecosystem: Environmental > Terrestrial > Soil > Unclassified ...
CAGGTTCACGATGGTGGCTGCCGCGCCCACCGTGTCGGCCAGCGCCATCAGGGTGCCGCCGTGCAGCGCGCCCCCGACCGTGCGCAGCTCGTCGCGGATCGTCAGCTCCGCCACCACGCGCTCGGCGCTCGCCTCCACGATGCGCAGCCCCAGCAGGGTGCTCAGGGTTCCGGCCATCCGCTCGTTGAACGGGGTGGGATCGATGTCCATGGGTGCCCTCCGGCCGCCATCCTCACCGAAAGCGGGAGCCAGTTCAATTACCTCGCAGGTAATGGCGCTCGGTCCCGCCCTGCGTATACTGCCGCCATGGCCACGACCAACATCCCCACCAGAGCCCACCCGGACGCGGGCCGGACATCCGGCACGTTCGGCCGCCTGCTCAAGCAGTGGCGAGAGCGGCGGCGCCTGAGCCAGCTCGCCCTCGCGGTCGACGCGGAGATCTCCTCGCGCCATCTGAGCTTCATCGAGACGGGCCGCGCCCAGCCGAGCCGCGACATGGTCCTGCTGTTGAGCCGGGTGCTCGAGGTCCCGCCGCGCGGCCGCAACGACCTGCTCACCGCTGCCGGGTACGCGCCGGTCTACCGGGAGACCGGCCTCGAGGCCCCCGAGATGGCCGACGTTCGCCGCGCCCTCGATTTCATGATGCGCCAGCAGGAGCCCTACCCCGGCCTGGTCATCGACGGCCACTGGAACATCCTGATGACGAACGCGGGGGCCCGGCGCCTGATGAGCCTGATCCTCGACCCCGACGCGGTGGCGGCGGTCGGCGGGCCGCCCAACGCGATGCGTCTCTTCTACCATCCGCGCGGCATGCGCCCGTTCATCGTCAACTGGGAAGCCACCGCGGCCGGGCTCATCCAGTGGCTGCATCGCGACCTGGCCCGCGGCATCGGCGACGCCGAGACGAGCCGGCTCCTCGAGGAGCTGCTCTCCTACCCGGATGTCCCTCGGAAGTGGCGCACGCTCGACCTCGACGCCGCCCCGGTGCCGTTCCTGGGCGTGGAGCTGCGCCGGGGCAAGACGCACCTCACGTTCTTCTCCACGCTGACCACGCTCGGCGTCCCCTACGACATCACGCTGCACGAGCTGCGCGTGGAGTGCTTCTTCCCCGCCGATCGGGAGAGCGAGGCCCTGCTGCGCTCCCTGGGAGATTCCGCATGAGCGCCTCCGCGCGTCCGACCCAGTTCGGGAGAATCCACCATCCGGACGAGGCCTGGCTGGCCAAGCAGCCGCCCGAGCCCATCCTCGAGCCAGAGCTGCCGATCGTCGACACGCATCACCACCTGTGGGACCGCGAGGGCCACCGCTACCTTTTGCCGGAGTTCCTCGCGGACGCGGCGACCGGCCACCACCTGGTCGCCACCGTGTTCCTCGAGTGCCACTCGATGTACCGGGCGAGCGGACCCGCGGAGATGCGCCCGGTGGGCGAGACCGAGTTCGTGGCCGGCCAGGCCGCGATGAGCGCGAGCGGCATGTACGGCCCCACCCGCGTCGCGGCCGGCATCGTGGGCTTCGCCGATCTCACCCTGGGCGACCGCGTGGAGCCGGTGCTGCAGGCGCACCTGGGCGCCGGCGGCGGGCGCTTCCGCGGGGTGCGGCACTCGGCGGCGTGGGACGCCAGCGACGTCATCGGCAACAGCGCGGTGGCCGGCGGGCCGCACGTCTACCGGCAGCCGGACTTCCGCGCGGGCCTCGCCGTGCTCACCCGCCTCGGGCTCTCACTCGACGCCTGGGTGTTCCATCCGCAGCTCGCGGACGTGGTGGACCTGGCCCGCGCGTTCCCGGACACGACCATCATCCTCGGCCACGTGGGCGGCGTGCTCGGCTATGGCCCCTATGCCGGGAAGCAGAAGGAAGTGTTCGCGGCCTGGAAGCCCCAGATGACCGAGCTCGCGCGCTGCCCCAACGTGGTCGTCAAGCTCGGCGGCATGATGATGCGACTGGCCGCCTTCGACTACCGGACCCAGCCGAAGCCGCCCACGTCCACCGAGCTGGCCGCGCTGTGGCGCCCGTACATGGAGACGTGCATCGAGCTCTTCGGCGCGGAGCGCTGTCTCTTCGAGAGCAATTTCCCGGTGGACAAGATGGGCATCGGCTGGGCGGGGCTCTGGAACGCGCTGAAGCGCATCGCGGGGGCCGCCTCGGCCGCCGAGAAGCACGCCATGTTCAGCGGCACCGCCCGGCGGGTCTACCGGCTGGACCCGTAGACCGTGGACGAGTACCGCGAGGCCAACCGCTCGCTCTGGAACGCCTGGACGCGGATCAACCTCCGGTCCGAGATGTACGACGTCGAGGCGTTCGCGGCGGGCCACGGCCGCGACCTCCGCCCCATCGACCGCGCCGGGCCGGGAGACGTCCGGGGCAAGTCGCTGCTCCATCTGCAGTGCCACTTCGGGATGGACACCATCCGCTGGGCCGGGTACGGCGCGACGGTCACCGGCGTGGACTTCTCCGAGGAAGCGGTGACCGCCGCGCGGGCGCTCGCGGCCCGGATGGGAGTGCCCGCCACCTTCGTGCAGTGCGACGTCTACGACCTGCCCCGGCATCTCACCGGCCGCTTCGACGTCGTCTTCACCTCGCACGGTGTGCTGGGCTGGCTGCCCGACCTGGATCGCTGGGCCCAGATGATCGCCCATTTCCTGGCCCCGGGCGGTGTCTTCTACATCGTCGAGGCGCATCCCCTGCTCCAGATCTTCGACGATCGCGTGGCCGAGCCGGCCCTGCGGCTCCTCTACCCGTACTTCCACGGACGGGAGCCCATCCGCGAGGAGCATCCGGGCTGCTACAGCACGCCGGACGCGCCGATCACGAGCGTCGAGCACATCTGGCTGCACACGGTCTCGGATCTCATCAACGCCCTCGCCCGCGCCGGGCTCCGCATCGAGACCTTCGACGAGTACCCGTTCCTCGGGTGGCGGTTCTTCCCGTGGATGGAGCGGGACGCCGACGGCTGGTGGCGGCTGCCGGACGACCCGCGCCTGCCGCAGGGCCGCGGCAGCCTGCCGCTCATGTTCTCCCTGAAGGCGACCGGGCCCGCCCGCGACGCCTGACCGCGTGCGGTTCTTCGCGGCCCTGCTCGTGAACGGTCTGCTCGCGGGCGCCATCTACGCTCTCCTCGCGCTCGCCTTCGTCGTGGTGTACAAGGCGTCCGGCACGATCAATTTCGCGCTTGGGGAGCTGGCGGTGCTGGGCTCCCGGCTCGTCGCGACCGGGATCCACGCGATGGGGCTCGGCCTCGCGGGGGCGGGCGTGGGGGCGGGCGCGACGATGGCCGCGATCGGTGTCGGCTTCAACCGGCTGGTCCTGCGACACCTGCTCGGCCGGCCGCTGATCGCCTCCATCATGGTCACCCTCGGGCTGGGAGCCCTGATCCGCGGGACGGTTCCGCTCGTGCTCGGCGCGATCCCGGGAAGCATCCCCCTGCCGCTCCCGCCGGATCCGTTCGACGTGCTCGGGGTGCTGATCGCGGCCGAGAAGGTGCTCGCGGCCGTCGTCGCGGTGCTGTGCATGGCGGGCGTCGCCGCGTTCTTTCGATTCACGCGAACCGGGCTGGCCCTCCGGGCCATCGCGGACGACCAGCAGGTCGCGCTCGCGATGGGGATCGACGTGCCCGGTCATCTCGCGATCACGTGGGCGATGGCCGGCGTCCTGTCCGTCGTCACCGGCGTCCTGTGGACGTTCAGCGCGGGAGGCGGCCCGAGCGTGCTCATCATCGGGCTCAAGGTGTTCCCCATCCTCGTGATCGGGGGCCTCGACAGCGCGCCCGGCACCATGGTCGGCGCCGCGCTCATCGGCGTGCTGGAGAGCCTGGCCGCCGGCTACCTCGATCCCCTCCTGGGCGCGGGCTTCAGCAGCGTGCTGCCCTACCTCCTGCTGCTCGCGGTGCTGTTCCTCCGGCCCCACGGGATCTTCGGCAGCGCCCGGATCGAGCGCGTGTAGCGCGCGTGTTAGGATACAGGTACGTTCGATCATCTCTCGTCGGGCAGCGAGGCCCCATGACAGTCGCCAACGGTCGACAGTTCCTCAGCATCCCCGGTCCCACCAATATCCCGGACGCCGTGCTCCAGGCGATGCACCGCCCGGCGATCGACATCTACTCGGGCGACATGGTCGAGCTGACCCGCACCCTGCTCGAGGACCTCCCCAAGCTCTTCCGCACGTCCGGACGGACCTTCATCTACGCGGCCAACGGCCACGGCGGGTGGGAGGCGGCGGTCAGCAATGTCCTGTCGCGCGGAGAGACGGTGCTGGTGCTCGAGTCCGGCGTGTTCGCGGTCGGCTGGGGCGACATGGCGCGGATGATGGGCATCAAGGTCGAGGTGCTGAAGGGCGACTGGCGGCGCGCGGTGGATCCGGCCGCGGTGGCCCAGCGCCTGGCCGCCGACACCGCCCACGAGATCAAGGCGATCCTCGTCGTGCAGATCGACACCGCCTCGTCGGTCGTCAACGACATCGCGGCCATCCGCCGGGCCGTCGACTCGGCCAATCACCCGGCCCTGCTGATGGTCGACTGCGTCGCCTCACTGGGCTGCATGCCGTTCGAGATGGATGGCTGGAAGGTGGACGTCGCCATGTCGGGCTCCCAGAAGGGGCTGATGACCCCGCCCGGCCTGGCCTTCGTCGCGGCGAACGAGCGAGCGCTGGGCGCCCACCAGAAATCCGACCTGCGCACGCGGTACTGGGACTGGACGTTCCGCATGGGCGAGGTGCACTACCAGAAGTACGGAGGCACGCCGCCGCAGCACCTGCTCTTCGCCCTGCGCAAGGCGATGGACATGCTCCTCGCCGAAGGGCTGGACCGGGCGACCCACCGCCACGCGCTCCTCGCGGAAGCCACGCGCCGGGCCGTCGGCAAGTGGGCGCAGGGCGGCGCGCTGGCCCTCAACATCACCGAGCCGGCGGAGCGCAGCAACTCGGTCACGACCGTCCTCATGCCCGGCCGCGAGCCGAAGCCGCTGCTGGACTACTGCCGCGCGCACTGCGGGGTGGTGGTGGGCGTGGGCATCGGCGAGCTCTCGGGCAAGGCCTTCCGCATCGCCCACATGGGCCACATCAACGCGCCCATGCTGTTCGGCGTCCTCGGCGCCATCGAGATGGGGCTCGCCGCGCTCGGGATCCCGCACGGGTCCGGGGGCGTGCAGGCCGCGATCGACTACCTCGCGCGCGAGGTCCGGCCCTAGCCCCGAGCCGACCCAGCCCGCCGCTCAGGGCCGGACCGCGGGCGCCTCGAAGAGCATCCCCCGCGCGCGCCACATCAGGTAGAGCTCGAGCTGGACGAGCTCCGGCGCGCCGAACTCGTAGGGCTCGGCGCGGATTCCCACCAGGCAGTTGCGCAGCCGCCGCTGGAGCGAGCCGAAACAGTTGAAGCGGACGCTCGCGAGACGCTATCATGCGGGCTCGATGATCGCGAAGCGGGCACGACGACATCTCGGAGCGGCGCTGTCCCTCGCGGCGCTCGCGCTCCTTCCCGTGGCCGCGCGGGCCGAGATCGTCCTGCCCCCCGGCTTCACCGCGCGGATCTACGTCACCGGGGAGGGCTTCGGGGGCTCCACCGAGTTTCGCGGCCGCGGGATCCCCACGACCCCCACCCTGGCGGTGGATCTCAGCGGCGCGCTCTATCTGGCGCGGAGCGGCCGGCGGTACAGCGGCGGCGAGTTCGACTACCTCACGTCCATCTACCGGATCAAGCCGGGCGGCGCGCAGCTCACCACCGGTACCGAGCCGCGCTTCTTCCACGGCCCGCCGCTGAACAACGCCCAGGTGAGCGGCGGCCGGGGCGGGCGCGAGCTGTTCGTCACCACGTTCGACCGCGACCGCCGCGTGGGCGTGCTGTACCGCCTGATCGACGGCCGGATCGCCTTCTTCGCCGGGGGCACGCCGGATCCCGGCACGCCGCCGCTCCTGATCCAGCCGGAGGGTGCCGGCGCGGACTCGGCCGGCAACGTCTACGTGGCGGATCGTGAGCGCGGGGTGGTCGTGCGCTTCGATCCGACCGGGCGCGTGCTGGATCCGAGCTACCTGCGGGTCCTGCGGCCGCGTACGCTCGCGGTGGACGATGCCGACCACCTCTGGGTCGGCGCCGACGGGAACGCGGAGGCCCCGTGGCAGGCCGGTTCCGGAGAGCTCTGGCGGGTGGCTCCGGGGGGAGAGCGGCGGCTCATGCTGGAGGGCCCGGTGTCGCAGGGCCTGAGCCCGGGCCCGGGCGGGTCCGTCTTCGTGACCGACCGTCAGGCCAACGAGATCTTCGGCGTCAGCGCCGACGGCAACCGGCTGAGCCTCGCGCGCTTCACCGATGGCGACGCGCCCCGCGGGCTCGTCTTCGTGCCCGATACCGCCGCGACCCGGGCCGCCGGCCTCGCCGGCGATCTCCTCGTCTCGGTCATCCGCACCGGGGTGTTCCAGCTCAACCAGATCGTGCGGATCTCGGGCCCCTTCGCGGAGCTGGCGCGGCGGCGTTAGGATGGGCGAGGTGCAGCCGCAGGCGAGCCGAGCGGATACAAGAATGCTGCCTTCCTGAGCACGGTCTGGCATGGACTTCGGGCTCTCCGACGCCGAGCAGGCCTTCGCCGACGAAGTCCGCGCGTTCCTCCGCGCGCAGCCGCCCGACACGTTCGCCGAGGACGGCACCGACGCGGGGTACGGCTCCGGGGCGCACTCGCGTGCCTTCACCCGCGCGCTCGGCGAGCGGGGCTGGCTCAGCATGGCGTGGCCGCGCGAGCACGGGGGCCAGGCGCGGCCGATGGGCTACCTCCTGATCCTGCTCGAAGAGCTGGCCGCGGCCGGCGCGCCGTTCGGCCCGCTCTCCGGCTGCCTGCAGGTCTCCGACTCCATCATTCGCAACGGCTCCGAGACTCTCCAGCGCGAGATCCTGCCCCTCGTGGCGCGCGGCGAGGCGACCTTCTGGCAGGGCTACAGCGAGCCCGACGCCGGCTCGGACCTGCTCGCGCTCAAGACGCGGGCCCGCCTCGAGGGCGACCACTGGGTGCTCGACGGCCGCAAGATCTGGTCGAGCCACGCCGGCATCGCGACCTACGGCACGGTGCTCGCGCGCACGGATCCCGCGTCGACGCGGAACCGTGGTCTCAGCATGCTGGTCGTCGACAACCGGCTTCCCGGCATGGACGTGCGGCCGATCCGCAGCCTCACCGGCCGCGTCTACCACTACGAGATCTTCATGGACGGCGTGCGGGTGCCGCGCGACTGGGTCCTTGGCAAGCCGGGCGAGGGCTTCGCCCAGCTCCTGAAGGGCCTCGACACCGACCGCTTCTGGGGGCGTGTCTACAAGGCGCCGTTCCTCCGCCGCATCCTGGGATTGCTGGTCGAGTACGTGAACAGCGCCATGCCCGGCGACGCGGTGGCCCGCCGGCGCCTCGCCCACGCGGCCACCGAGATCGCGGCCCTCCGCGCGCTCTTCCTCCGCGCCGCGTGGCTCATCGAGCGCGGGCGGCCCGCCACCGGCGAGATCTCCGCCGCGAAGGTCATGGCCGACGAGCTCGGGCAGCGCGTGCTCTCGATGGGCATGGAGCTGCTCGGCCCCTTCGCGGTGCTCCGCGCCGGCTCCCGCTGGGCCCGCCTGCGCGGCGAGATCGAGCACCAGTACCAGACGAGCTGGGGCCACACGCTGGCCGGCGGCACCTCCGAGATCCAGCGCACGACCATCGCGGTGCGCGCGCTCGGCCTGCCCGCCGAGCCCCGGGCCCGGGCCTGATGGATCTTTCCTTCTCGGGGCCGCAGCAGCTGCTCCAGCAGTCGGCGCGCGCCCTGCTCCAGCAGCGCTGCCCGCCCGAGCGCGTGCAGGAGCTCGCGCTCGACCCGCGGGGCTTCGCGGCCGATCTCTGGAAGGAGGTCGCCACGCTCGGCTGGCCCGGCCTCCTCGTGCCGATCGAGCTGGGCGGCAGCGGCGGCTCCATCGGTGACGCGCTGGCGCTCGTCGAGGAGATGGGGCGCGCGTGCGTGCCGGGGCCGTTCATCACGAGCGCGGTCGTCGCGACAAGCGCACTGACCGAAGCCGGCGGGCGGCGGGCCCGGACGCTCCTCCCCGCGCTGGCCCTGGGCGATCGGATCTGCACGCTCGCGGTGCTCGAGGAGTCGGGACGGCTCGATCCCGACGCGCTGGCCCTGCCCGTCTCGGCCCCCGGGCGCCTCGCCGGACGGAAGCTCTTCGTCCCGGACGCGCACGTGGCGACCGACGTGATCGTGCTCGGGCGGGCCGCAGCCGGGCCGACCGCGCTCCTGCTCCCGATGAACCGCCCCGGCATCACCGCGCGCCCGCTCGACAGCATGACCGGCGACAAGCTCTTCGAGCTCGAGCTGGCCGACGTGGAGACCGGCCCCGACGATCTGCTCGGCCCGCCCGGAGGCGGATGGACGCTGCTCGCCCCCGCCCTCCGCGCCGGCGCCCTCGCCCGGAGCGCCGAGATGGCCGGCGCCGCCCAGCGCGTGCTGGAGCTGTGCGTGGAGCACGCGCGCGGGCGCGTGCAGGGCGGCCGGCCCATCGGCGGCTACCAGGCCATCCAGCACGCGTGCGCCGACCTCTTCCGCGACGTCGAGAGCGCGCGGTGGCTCACGTGGGAAGCGGCCTGGACGCTCGAAGCGGGCCGGCCGGAGGCGGCGGCCGCGGTCGCCGCCGCCAAGGCCTACTGCGCGGAGGCGGCCCTGCGCGTGGCCCGCCGCGGCCACCAGATCATGGGCGCCATCGGCTACAGCGAGGAGCACCCGCTCCATCTCTTCCACAAGCGCATCCTCGCGGCCGGCCAGGATGCGGGCGACGCGGCGCTCCACCTCGAGACGGTCGCGCGCGCGATCGGGCTCGCCTGATCGTCGGAACGGGACGGTCATCATGACGGATCTCGCCGAGCTCGCCCGGCATCGCTACATGGCCCTCGCGACCTTCCGTCGCTCCGGCGCCGAGGTCAGGACCCCGGTCTGGTTCGCCGCGGTGGACGGCAAGCTCTACGTGTTCACCGCGGGCGACTCGGGCAAGGTCAAGCGCCTGCGTCACTCCCCGCGCGCGCGGGTCGCCCCTTCCGACGTGCGCGGGCACGTGCGCGGGGCGTGGTCGGAGGCGGCCGCGCGCCTCGTCAGCGAGCCCGCGGTGATCGGCAAGGCGCACGCCGCCTTGCGCGCGAAGTATGGCGTGCAGATGTGGCTCGGCGACCTGTTCTCCCGCCTCACCGGCCGGAGCGCGCGCCGGGCCTGGATCGAGCTCGAGATCTGAGCCGTGGTCTCGCCCCGGACGCTTCACACGGCCAGGACCGCCCTCTGGATCACGTGCGGCTGGATCGGGGCGGCCCTGCTCGTCCACTGGATCGTGCGCCGGGTGCCCACCCATCTCGCCCGGGAGGTCACCGCGATCGCGACCGGCGCGGTGATCGGGCTGGCCAGCGCGTGGTTCGAGCTGCGGCTGATTCCTCGCCACGTGCGGTCCCTGACCGTCGGGGGTCTCCTCCTCCTCCGGACCTTCTTCTACGTCACCCTGTGCGCGGTGGTCATCCACGCGGTCACCATGAGCATGCTGGGCCTCTCCGAGCACGGGGGCCTGCTCGCGTACTACACGTCCGAGCAATACCGCGATTTCGTCCTGGGCGGCCGGTTCCTGGCCGCGCTGGCCATCCTCACCCTCGCGAGCTTTCTCATCAATTTCGTCCGGCAGCTCAACCGGATGCTCGGTCCCGGCACGCTGGTGAATCTCCTGCTCGGCCGGTATCACCGGCCCGTCGCCGAGGAGCGCATCTTCATGTTCCTCGACCTGAACGACTCCACCGCGATCGCGGCGACGCTGGGGCCCTTTCGCTTCAACGACTTCAAGAACGACTTCTTCCACGACATCGCCGAGCCGATCCTGAAGACGCGCGGCCAGATCTATCAATACGTCGGGGACGAGGCGGTCGTGACCTGGTCGGTCGAGCGAGGGCTCCACCAGGGCAACTGTCTCCGCTGCATCTTCCTCGTGACGGAGCGCATCCACGAGCAGAGGGAGCGCTACCTCGCCCGCTACGGCGTCGTGCCCGAGTTCAAGGCCGGTCTCCACGGCGGCCCCGTCGTCACCGCGGAGATCGGCGACATCAAGAAGGACATCGTCCACAGCGGCGACACGGTCAACACCGCGGCCCGCGTGGAGGCGCAGTGCCGTCCGCTGGACCGGCGCGTGCTGGTGTCGGAGGCGCTGTTGAGCCGCTGCCGGGTGCCCGAGGATCTCGAGATCGAGGACATGGGGGAGCGCGAGCTGCGCGGGAAAGCGGAGGCGCTCCGCCTCTTCAGCGTCCGGGCCCGGGAATAGACCGCCTACCAGGGCAGGATCGCGGGCGCGTACTCCTCGATCCGTTCCTCCACCGCCATCAGCGGCTCGATGCCGTAGAGCGCGCGCGCGTTCTCGCCCATCAGCTTCCTCTGGGCCGCGGCGGGCACGTTGAACTCGGCCATGTGGTGCAGGCCGTCCCACGCGTCCTCCGCGTCGTGGTGCGGATAGTCCGACGACCAGATCGCCACATCCTGGAACACGTCCCACAAGCGGTAGACCAGGGTCTCGTCAGACTCGAAGCCGATGAAGCAGCGTTCGCGGAAGATCTCCTGCGGATCGCGGATCTTGCGGTTGTTGCGCTGGAAGGCGAACAGGTTGGAGAAGTTGGTCGAGCGCGACAGGATCAACGGTA
>Ga0134127_10003980_pt1 | contig 10650 bp, 5 predicted proteins | sample KB31753_FD_96459 | JGI IMG/M metagenome (GOLD analysis project Ga0134127, IMG submission 96459) | Terrestrial soil microbial communities with excess Nitrogen fertilizer from Kellogg Biological Station, Michigan, USA - KB3-175-3 | ecosystem: Environmental > Terrestrial > Soil > Unclassified ...
AGCGGTCGCTTGTCTTTGTCTCCAAGGGCTGCACTCATCTTGACCATCTTGCAGCTTCCTTCGAAGATGCCGCCCTGCTCGATTACCAACGAAGGCGTCTGAATATTTCCATTCACTTTCGCTGCGCGACCCAGTTCCAGACGCTGTGAAGCGATGATGTCACCGTTGACCGTCCCGTGAATGATTGCAATCGCGACTTCGATATTGGCATCGACCTTACCATTGGCACCAACAATCAGGGTTCCGCTGCTGGAGCTGATCTTTCCGGACAGATGGCCGTCGACTCGCAGCATCGCCTTAAACGTCGCCTCGCCGGTGAGCTGGGTTCCGCCACCGACAAAACCGCTTAGCGTTCCCTCTTTGATTTCGCGGGCAAGCGTTTCACTCTCCGTCATTGCCTTGGTTGTGACAGGCGCCGCATCCACGGCTGCCCTTGTTTCCGCGCTCGTTGTGGGTGCGAAATTCCTGGGAGTGGAATAAGCGGAGGCGTCATGCCTCTCGTTTTGTTCGTTCTCTTCCTGATCCTTGGGGTTTTTTCCTATCCTGAGCATCATTAACCTCCGTATTATGGGGCCGCGGTAAGTTTGGTCACAGCTGCCAATCGGGTCGGTAAAAGCAACAAAACAACGCGCTTGCCTTCTGGTGTGGATTGTTCGCTAGCTGAATGGCTAGCCCGAGTGACCGCCTTCGAAAGCGGAAACTCATATTAGACAAACTGGTACGCTGGTGTCCAGCCCTGTAATGAAAATGTAATCCGCAAATGTGTTTGCGCGCTCCGAAACGCTGTCTGAGCGATCGAGACTCGTTCATTGTCAGTACGGAACGGACGTGGCATCCTCAGAGCATCACTGAAAACGGAGCTAATGCCTCAAGAATGGTCGCCGAAAACAAGACTAAGACGAAACTGCTGCGTCGCATGGGCGAGGCGATGGATCAGTTTGGAATGATTCAGGATGGCGACCGCGTGATGGTCTGCCTGTCGGGAGGCAAAGACAGCTACACAATGCTGGAGTTGCTTCTCGATGTACAGCTGCGAGCGCCGGTTAGTTTTGATCTCCTCGCAGTAAACCTCGACCAGAAGCAGCCAGGATTTCCAGCTCACATCCTGCCGGACTATCTCGAACAGCGAGGTGTGCCCTTTCGGATCATCGAAGAAGACACTTATTCGATCGTCAAGCGACTCGTGCCGGAAGGGAAAACTTTTTGCGCAGTCTGTTCGCGTTTGCGGCGAGGAATTCTGTATAACGTCGCGGTCGCCGAAGGCTGCAACAAGATCGCACTCGGCCATCACTCCGACGATATCATCGTCACGTTTCTGCTGAACGTTTTTTACGGTGGAACTCTGAAAACGATGCCCCCCGTGCTTCGCGCTACGGATGGCCGCAACACCGTCATCCGCCCTCTTGCACTCTGCCGTGAATCAGACATCGCAGAGTTTGCCGCCGCGGAAAACTTTCCGATCATCCCATGCGATCTCTGTGGCTCGCAGTCGAACCTGAAGCGCGTTCGACTGAAGCGACTACTCGACGACCTCGAGCGCGAGATTCCTCATGTGCGCGGATCAATGCTCACTGCTCTGGGCAACGTTAAACCGTCGCACCTGTTGGATAGTGAACTCTTCGATTTCAAAAAACTTACTTCCACCACGGGCGATGTCGAAGCGGAACTTGATATAGCTCTTGGGCACACAGATGAAGGACTGAACCCGTCACTTGTTTCGCTGATGTAGATCGCGTAGGACCTGATCGATCCGTCGCTCTGAACTCATGATTAAGAAGAGACGCGAACTCGACCTTAGCGATTTTCCCGCCGGCACAGTCACCGAATACACAACCTTAGTTTGTCTCGCATGTATCTTCGACATTTTCACTCGCCAGTTTGATCTCGCGCCGCGCAAGGCTTATTCAGAAATCAAAAGTTATGCACCGACGGTCGAGGAGCTAACAGGACGGAAAGCGGTGCGGCCGTTCTTCGATAGCGACGAGAAGAATCCTCATTGCCCTCACTGCAATGCTGCGAAACGCTGGCATGCGCGCCTCGACACCTACCGCATCGTTGGGGGCAAGCTCACCGATGCAGCCCGTCGCAAGTTGGTCAAGAAACTTCCGAAACAGAACGAACTCCAGCTTATTGAGATCAAGTCGGAACGACAGGCAGTTTTATTTGATTGGCTGGAAACATTGAGAGAAACGCTCGATCTTGATAGCGAGGGCTGGCTGCTCGAGGCTACTCGCGGTTTTCTGGAGCGCCTGGAACCAAAGGTCGATTGGGCCCCGATTTTTGAGGGTTTGCGGGCGATTCGCCCCTCAAACAGACTCGAAATCGGCTGGGAACGGGATGGCTCGCGTCTGTTCCTCGCCCCTTTTCTCTACAACGAAGCGTTGATAATCCAGTACCTCGTCAGCCGGTCGCACACGCATGGTGGACAGACGCTCGCAGGGCGTTTGACCGTGATGGAGTTGATTCGACGTCTCCGCTACTCGGGGTATCTGGATGCTCAGGGAATCGTCGAACGGGATCAGTTCGAGATACTGGAAAAGTTAGTGGAGAAACTCGCTGGCGGAACCGGATCAATCAAACTTCACTACGTCGTGGACCGGCGTGACTTTATCGAGAAAGTGAAAACCGTATATGCCCGTTATGCGGCTTGAAGACGTTTCAGGTTTCGGGTTTCCGATAGCCGACACCTGATACCCGATACCTGACTACTGACCACTGTCACCCACTACGGCTTTGCCGGCGTCTTATACTTGTCGATCAGTTCCTGCAGACCAGCGGTCGAGCGGTTGTGACGATACTTGTAATAGGGCGTGACCGATTCCATCACCTGGTCATACATCGCCTTGTACTCCGGTCTGCCCGAAGCAGCGCCTAGTGCGTGAGCGTAGAGATCGATCACTTTGTCCATCAGTTCGGTCGCCTTGCGTAATGCTTCCTGCTTCTCGGGCCCGGCCGGCAGTGCCTGGAATGCTTCGGCAGCTTTCGTGTATTCCTCATCCGTAACGCCACCAAGCAGAACATAAGCAGATGGCTCGTTTGGGTTCAACGCAACCGCCTTCTCAAGTCGCGGCTTAGCCTCCGCCGATTTGTTGGTCGCGATCGCGATAGTTCCCATATCAAGATATATGTGAGGGAGGAGTGTTAGCTGATAAGCCCAAGCCGCGTCGTCAAGGGTTGCGGGCTTCTTGTTGCCCTCGAGCATTTCGATCGCCTTTAGACCGTACTGCATCGTCTGCGCAACGTATTTGTTGTTTTGATGTTTGACCTCGTCAGTTCCCGCCATTGCCAGTGTCGTTAACACTTCGATGTTGTCCGGCTGCTTGGCCAACATGGTCGCTCCCATGCTAAAAGCCTCATCAACTCTCTTCCCGCGCGCATAACTATCAATCAGCACCGGTCGTATGCGCTCAAGCTCGGCTTCATTGGTGAAAGACTTCTGGAACCTCTCCGCGAGCGCCAACCGTTGCGCTGCATCCGGGACGCGGGCGATCTCGATGACGATGTATCGTGCCACCTCCATCCGAACTGAACTCTTCGGATACTTCTTTACGAAGGCTTCTGCCAAAGCAAGTTTGGCTGCGGCATCGGGCGCGTCCTTGACCGCAGTCGCGGCTTTAGCTTCCGCTTCTGACGGCGCTGCCTCCGGTTTCTGCGCGTAGATCGGCAAAGCCGCGGAGCCGAAAGCTAAGGCGCAAACAATCATCGCGAATCCGATTGCGTTAGCGAGCGGCGACAAGCAACGAGGTCTGTTTGTCATTTCATTTACCTGTGATTAGAAGTTGCAGATTTTGGGGTATTCGAAACAGCGCGATATTGCTTTAAGACCGTCTTGATTTGCAAGCTTTGTTCTTGGTACTTCGGCCTTTGGTCTTTGTACTTGGGTCTTTGTACTTTGTTCTTGTTTGCTTACTACACCTTCAGCACCAAGCTCTACCGTCCAAGCTTCGGAACGAAAACATAGAACTAAGTACCAAGTGCCAAGAACAAAGACCAAAGGCCAAATGCCGAAGTGCTAAGAACGAAGTTCTAAGCACAATCTGCCGATGGCTTCCGCTTGTAGTGATGTGTGACGGGACGCCGGCGCCCGATCCCGATTGCATTGCGCGAGATGATCAGCGTTGGCGGTAATTGTCGTCTTTTGAATTCATTGGCCGGCGACTCGACGCTGTTAAGAATTTCGTATACGAGCGCGCAATCATTTCCGGCAGCAATGATCTCCTCGGGCGTCGCCTTGTCTTCGAAATACATTTTGAGAATCGGGTCGAGGCGATCGTAAGGCGGCAACGACTGGTCATCAAACTGATCGGGAGCCAATTCAGCCGACGGACGCTTTTCAATAATCGACTGCGGAATAACCTCGCCTTCGCTGTTGAAATGTCGGGCCAGTGAATAGACTTCGGTCTTTAAGACATCGCCTATAACGGCGAGTCCTCCGTTCGTGTCGCCGTAAAGCGTGCAATAGCCAAGTGCAAGCTCTGACTTGTTGCCGGTAGAAAGAAGCAGTCGGTTTTCGTCGTTGGAGATCGACATCAGAATATTGCCGCGCAACCTTGATTGCAGATTCTCCGCTGCATGCGAGCCTTTCTGACCGGCGGCTGGCGGCGCGAGCTCTAATTCCTTCAATAAGACATTGAACGCTTTCGTGATCGGCCGTTCAATCACTTTCATTCCCAGGCGTTTTCCCAGTTCGACTGAATCATCGATACTCGCCCGCGATGAGAACGGCGACGGCATCATCACTGACAGAACATTTTCCGGTCCCATTGCTTCGCAGGCGACTGCCGCGACGACAGCGGAATCAATTCCTCCTGACAAACCAATCACCGCGGTTTTGAATCCGTTCTTTCGCGCGTAATCGTGAATGCCCAGCACGAGCGCGCGGCGGATCGTTTCAATGTCGTCGCCGGGCAGACATCGCTCGTCGCGGACGCCACAATCAAGATCTACGGTCTCGAAGAACTCTTCAAACGGCGGCGCCTGAAGAATGATCTTCCCTTCACAGTCAGCCACGATACTCGCGCCGTCGAAGATGATGCCGTCGTTGCCCCCAATGAGATTGACGAAGACGATTGGAATGCCCGCGGCCTTCGCGCGATGAGACACCATTGAACAGCGCTGCCCCATCTTTCCTTTGTTAAATGGAGAGGCATTGATCGAGACGAGCACTTCCGCCCCCAGCTCAATCAGTTCGTCAGCAGGATCGCTTGAGTAAAGCCGGTGTTTCCAGAACGTCTTGTCGTTCCAGAAATCCTCACAAACAGCCACGCCAAGCTGCGAACCGTTCAGGCTAAATAGCTGGCGAGTTGGCGCGGGTTCGAAGTAACGAGGATCATCGAAGACATCGTATTCCGGGAGGAGAGTCTTGTCTGCGAAGCCAATTAGTTTTCGATCTCGAATTATCGCCGCTGAATTGAAGAGCCTGCGGCCACCCGTATTTCCAGTTGGTCTGACTGTGCCGACGACGGCAGTCAAACCTTCGGTCGCGCGAATGATCTGTTCGAGAGGATCCAAAGCATGTAGAGCAACGTCGCGATCGAGAAACCAATCAAGCGACGTGTAACCCTGGATGGCTGTTTCCGGAACTACAACCAGATCCGAGCCGTCTTTCTTGCCCAGCTCGATGGCTCGGATGATGCCGGCGACATTCTTTTCATAGTCGCCGTTGATTGTATTGATCTGGCCGATGGTTACTTTCACATTAGGCCTTGGGTCTTTGGCTTTGGCCTTCGATCTTCGATCTGATTCGCGCGGTTTTCAATGCACTGTGCGCGAAATTCCGTTCCGTCGCTATTTTGCCACAATCGAACGGGAGTTGGGACTTGAGACCTGAGACTTGAAACCTGAGACCTGGAACTTGAGACTTCAGACTTGATTTTGCGACGATGGCGCGCTGCGTTATATTGTTGGCCGCACACGAACATCGTGTACCGAATGCGGAGGGGTCGCATAATGGTAGTGCAGCGGTCTTGAAAACCGCCGGCCGAAAGGCTATGCAGGTTCGAGTCCTGTCCCCTCCGCCATAAGTCTCAAGTCCAAGGTCTCAAGTTAATACGCGCGTCGGAGCATACGCATTAGGCGAACCAAGAGTCTTGGATCCCGCCTAAACACACGTTATGTTCTGCCCTCGAAAAACCGGACTCCTCGCTTCGATAATATCCTCGTCCTAACCACAGGAGAATCCTCATGGTCCCACCGCTTCCCAATATCAAACGTGTAATCCTTTTAATGTTTGAGAACCGATCCTTCGATAACGTCCTTGGGGCTTTCTATCCGCCCACTAAGAGCCCTGACGGTGGCGGCGTTCCGGCCGGCTGGTCTAATCCGTGGTCGGAACATCCTCCGATTCCGGCCTGGCAAGCCAAGGCGGGGAGCGCTGCTCAAAATCTGCCTTATCCTGATCCGCAGGAAAGCAATGTGAACATGTCCGATCAAATTAACACTACGCCACCAATGATGGGTTTTGTTAATGACTATGCGACTGTAAAGAACGCTAAGCCTGCCAACATCATGCAGTACTTCGTCGCGCAAAACGTGCCGGTCACTCAGGCACTGGCTAGCACGTATGCAGTAAGCGACCGCTACTTCGCGTCGGGCCCAGTACAAACCTGGCCCAACCGGTTGTTTTCTCTTTGCGGCACGCCCTGTTTCGATGCAAGGACCAAAACCGCTTACGTCGATAACGACAAGTATCCCGATTATCCGTTACTGATCGGCCAACTGGATCAGTTATCGATCTTCGAGCAGTTAGATCGAGCGGGCCATTCGTGGAAGGTTTACTACGACGACGAAGCGCCGGTCGCTGCAGTCATTAAGTATGTAGCGGATCACTGGGACCACGTCTGGGACGGTGGGAACGTTTGGCCTTTCGAGTCGCATCCCGATCTTTTCCATGGCGATTTTTTTGACGACGTAGCGAAGGGCCAGTTACCCACGTTCAGCCTCATCGAACCGCGCTATCAAATGCTCAGTTTCCGCGGTGAGATCGCGCCCAACAGCAACCACCCGGGCGATAGCCTGCCAGTCGGGGATTCAGGAATACCAATCAACGTATCTTGCGGCGAACAACTGCTGGCAAAAGTCTTTCAGGCCCTGGTTGCAAATCCGACGTTGTTTGCCACGACTCTTTTGGTTGTTACCTACGACGAGCACGGCGGCCTCTTCGACCACGTCACTCCGCCGAAAGCCAGGTCGCCGTTTCCTCCGGGAACAGTCACAGGTTTTGACTACAGTGTTTATGGGGTGCGAGTCCCAGCGTTGTTTATCAATCCCTACGTGAAACCGGGGATTTTTCGACCGCCAGCCTCCACGCCGCCTTTTGATCACACTTCCCTGCTCGCCACACTCAAAACTCAATTCAACCTTTCTGGTTCGCTCTCGCCGCGAGTCGACTCAGCGCCGACGCTGACGGGGCTCATGAACGCCATGCAGCCCGCGATCAAAGCGCCAACCATTCCCATTCCCGCGTGCAACTGGGACAGCTCAACGCTCCGGCGCGGCCACGCTCATCCAATGATCCGCACCGCGCTGTGGAACGCAGCGAGGAGAAGAGTCCGTCCCACCTAGGGTTATTAAATACTTTCCGGCGGTCACCAACCTTTGTTTCATTGGTTGATCGCCGTACCCGTCCCGCTCTTGACAGCGTTGTTGATTGGGAATAAGTTGTGCCCGTTCCCGACACCGTCGTAAACGGTCAACTCAAACTCCTCGCCCTGACACCTCGCCAAGGTCACTCGATGTGCCCTTACAACCAGAATCCATTCTCTATCTGGAGTCCTATCTCCTGGTTAACCCACCACTCTCTCTGCTCTCGCGCCTACTGCGTTGTTACCAAAACTTCACCTAAGCGAAGCAAGAGACCTTCCGAGTTTTCACCTCAAAGGAGCTCCTCAGATGCAACAGAATACAAAGTCAGTGCACTGTTCAGTCGTCTACTCCTATAGACGTTGGATCCTGCTCGTCCTGACCACTCTCGTCATCACCTGTATTGCTTCGCAATACGCCACCTGGCGTTCTCCCTCGACAGCGCAACCTGCGCCAAAGCGAGGACCACTCATCGTCCGTGGATACATAGCCGCAGACATCGGCGCGAGAGAGACGCCGGGTATTGCGGCGCTTCCCTCTCGCGACATATTCCTTCCGGGGATCAGGGTCTTTCTGAAGAACCTCTCCGGTGGCGCGGACAGCAAGCCGAACACAACTGACCTAAGCGGTCGTTTTACCCTCCTCGCCCCAAAACCAGGCAGATACACCGTCTGTTGGAAAACGAGGGGCTTTGAAGACGGTTGCGCGAAAGACATCCTTTCCGTGACTGCCCCTGTCTTCTTAAGCACAGTCCGCATCCAGCCCGATCGTCGCGACAAGGCCACCGTGATTTTTGGCAAGGTAAAGATGAAGGACGGAACACGAGCACGACGTCTGGAACCCATTGCAAACCTGAACTCGTTTGCGCGCGTTGAAGTGCTTGACGCCGGCGGCAACATCATCCAGGAAACCTTCGTCAACAACTTCGATGAGTACTTGATCCCGAACGTGCCGAACCGAAAGACATTCACGCTTCGCGCCAGGGTCGAAGGCTCCGTCAGAGAACAACGCATACTGCCCGAAGCAAACATCGGTGCCGCTGCCTTCCACCCTATCAATATTGTTTTTAACAACACTCAACCACGCCTGGATCCAATCGTTGCGACTGACAGCAGTGGAGAGCGAATAAAAGTCGCAACACCGGGCCAAAAGGTTTTTCTGAAGGAGCATAGTTCCGACAAGGACGGAGATCCGCTCAACTTCCGATGGGAAGTCGCAGATGGGTCCGGCACACTCAGTGGGAAAAACAAACCTACTGCTGAATGGAAACTGCCGGCAGCGCCTGGTCTCTACTCAGTCAAACTCATTGCCTGGGACAAGAAGGGTGGCTATGCCATATCGGACCTGTCATTGCGAACCAACACCGATGGCATTCCTTTCTCTGGACATGTGGACGGAACCGACACGCCTGCGATTGCTAACGCTGAAGTTGACGTAAATGGTAAGACGACCACAACCGACGCCCAAGGTCTATTCAGTATCAACGTTCCGGATGCGAAACGGTTTGTGCTGAATATTCGCAAGCCAGGTTACGGTCTCGTTTCCCGCGTCTTCGACGACTCTGTGACAGGCGCTCAGTACACTATGACCCGGGCCACAACAGTCCGTGTGGATCCCAAATCGAAAATCAGAGTGAATGACAAACGCGGCAAGCGCAATTGTCCGGGTCCGCAAGGGGACCTACTTGATTGGCGGCGCTACATAAAGGTGCTCGCACCGCAGTGGCAGGACGGCAAGGGAAACGTCATTACGCCTCCCAGGGAGAAACAAGAGGTGATCCTGCCTCGACCTCGTCAGGGTTACCTGGATTGCGGTCCAGGAGCGTCCATTGAAATTCCGGCAAACGGAATACAGGACAGCAGCGGCAAAGCTCCGGGAGGACCAGTTGATCTTTCGATTGCCACGATCGACCTAAGGTCGCCGCAACAGATGCCGGGTGATTACACGGTCCGCACGCCAGGCGGCTCACGGGTGATGGAAAGCTATGGAGCAGTTTCAATAGACCTCTTGAGCGGCAGTACGCGCTTCAACTTGAAACCGGGTGTGACTGCCAGGTTGACCCTGCCGGTGGATCCCGCGCAGCTCGCCGCAGGTGGTCCGCGACCACCTACCATTCCGCTTCTTTTCTACGATGAGGCGAACGGAGTCTGGTTTCAGGATGGCAACGCAACTCTTGTCGGCAACACGTACGTCGCCAACGTGAAGCACTTCTCAACCATCAACACAGACCAGATCAAAACCAACCAGTCGTGCGTGAGAATTCTGAGTCCCACCCTGCCGGCTAATTACGACCTCGAGTACACAATCCCCAGTCCGTCGGGCGGTGGCGCCGCTCCGATTGTGAGGAGGGTACCAATCAGTAACGGCTCGCCAAGCGAGCACGTAATCTATAACTTGCCGTCGGGCAAGAACATCGTGCTTGTGCCAATCCGTCAGAGCAATAACACGCCGTTTGGAACGTTCGTCGTCAACACGGGCGGGGCACAGGCGCCTACTACTCCTAACCTGCCAGTCGGACCGCCCTACAACGCCTGTTCGACCACTGTGACGCTTGAAGAACAGGTTGTACCCGAACCGGTTGCCGAGTACTTGCAGGGACTCTTTTCGTTTGAAGCTACAAACCTCGGCGAGCTGGTAGCCGGCGATCCTGCCGACGATGCACTCGCTCTCGCGCTCAATCAGGCTACGGGAAACTACTACGACCAAATCGACCCGCGTGATAAGCGTGAGACTTTGGCGGAATTCAAAACTGAAAACGGTTTTGACACCCCGGGTGAATTTCGCACTTCGTTCGCAAACGGCGGCGACCTCGGATTCGGGCGCGACATGCACTGCAAGAAGAAGACCGCGTCCGACGGCCTCTTCGACGTTGCCTGCTACGTCACCAACTACGGAAACATCCTTACCAATGACCAGGCGGACGCTGACGCTGCTCACGCCGCCGCGAGCATTCCTGTAGCGACCGTGGCGATGGAGTTTTCCCGCATCGAGAGTCCACCCGGAAACCCAACCGAGTTTGATGATCCAGAGCGCGTAGTGAAATTCTACGTCTACAACGCGGCTGGCGAC
>Ga0134127_10003981_pt1 | contig 10650 bp, 6 predicted proteins | sample KB31753_FD_96459 | JGI IMG/M metagenome (GOLD analysis project Ga0134127, IMG submission 96459) | Terrestrial soil microbial communities with excess Nitrogen fertilizer from Kellogg Biological Station, Michigan, USA - KB3-175-3 | ecosystem: Environmental > Terrestrial > Soil > Unclassified ...
CGACGATATTGCCGCCAAATGCGGGCTTATGTTGCACCAGCGAGCCGCTATCGTTGATGTCCAGGTCAATACAGTCTGATGTCAGCCCCACTCGGAGCCGCGCTGCGACGCGCGGTGCGAGGTCTCGGCCGTTCGCCGTCGAAGGCAGCAGCACAACGACCGGCTTGTGAGTGGTGATAGCATCGACCAGCAACGATGTATATGCAGCGGTCGTGTATCGAGTCAGCCCGTCGTCGTCAGCAAGATAAACTTTTCCAGCCCCGTGAGCGATTAGCGTTTCAACGTGAGCGCTTGCGTCTGCTCCCGCGACCACCGCCGCCAACCGCGCGCCGAGCTTGCGCGACAATTCGATTCCCTTCCCCAACAATTCGAAGCTCACACGTCTCAGTTTGCCGTCCAATGATTCGGTTACGACCCATACTTCGCGCTCACTCGAAGGCTCGTCTGTGTCCGGCGCCAATGGTGCAGCGTTCGTATTTGTTCCATCATCAAATCCGCCGCGCGATTCAATCGCTTCAATCAACTTCGCGGCCGTCTCTTCGGCGTTCGCGCCCTCAATCATCTGGCACTGCCGCGAGCGAGCGAGCGATTTTATCTCCCGAACCCAGGTTGGAGAGCCGGCGAACCCGAAGATGGTTGTGTCGGTCGATAGCTCGGCGGCAGTGACCTCAACGACTGGTTTGGCCCGTCCCGCTTCTAATTGAGGTTCTTTGACTTTGATCGGCCGAATAAGCCGCTCGGCTGCCGTGAGCAACACCGGCAATGTGCACTCGATCGCTTCGAAGCCGTCATCAGTTTCTCGCTCGACGGTGATCGCTTTTCGATCTTCACTCAACTCGAGTCGAGTGGCGCCGGTGATCTGAGGCAAGTCCAGAAGCTCGGCAAGCTCTGGACCCACTTGCGCGGTCTCTGCATCAACGCTGTACTTGCCGCAAAAGATGATGTCGAAAGGCTCGCGTCGAAGGGCGAGCGCCAGCGTCCGGGCGGTCGCCAGCGTGTCGGAACCGGCGAACGCGGGGTCAACAAGATGGATCGCTCGATCGGCGCCAGCAGCAAGGCATTCAACGAGAGCTTCTCGAGCTTGCGGCGGACCCATAGTGATGACGACAACCTCTCCGCCGTCGAGGTCGCGCAGCCGAATAGCTTCGGCAAGAGCGCGCCGGTCGAAGGGATTCACTACATTAGCTACGCCTTCCCTTACGATTGTGTTCGTTTCGGGGTTGAACCTGATCTCGGCAACCTCGGGAACTTGCTTGATGCAGACGATTATTCTCATTCACGCATCACTCTTCACGCATCACGCATAACGTTTCACTTCTTCTCTCGCTTCCTGGGCTGCGGCGGGATTGTCCCAGGCTTTAGGAGCTCCGGAATTGCGGATCCTTCCGGGCTAGCGAAACTCAATCCCAGGACCGCCGCCGCGGTGGGTCCGATATCGATCATTCGCGCAAGCGCCATCTTCGTCCCGACCCTGGCGGCCGCACCGTAAACGATCAGCGATGAGCGCATGTCGGCTCGGCTGGGCAACTGGCCGTGAGTTCCGCGATAGTCCTTTGCCTCGTGCGTGTCACGGCCGGTCAGTTCTTCACCGAAGGAAATACCCGGCGCTGCATCCAGCATCAGGAACGCAGTCGGGACAGCTTCCATCCGTTTCAGGTCGGCTTGATTCAATACGCGGTTTATTGGACCCTTGCTTGCCGCTATCCGATTGAAAATGCCGGTCACCTTGGCCGCAGTCTCTTTATCATTCGGGTCGCGCAAAACAATTGCGCAAGAACCGCCGGCTGGCCACGCCGCCGCTTTCCAATCAGTGGCCTTGCCATCGGCCCCGAGGGTGATCAGCTTCTCCTTCACAAGCACCACGTTGGGCTCGTACTTCCTGGTCACTTCGGCGAAACCGTGATCGGACACTAGAAAGAAAGTAGTCTTGTCGTATATCCCGGCCTTGCGCGTGGCTTCAATGATTCGACCCACATAGGCATCCATCCTCTCTGCCATGGCAATCGAAGGTGCCGTGCGCGGACCGTCCTTGTGATGAGCCCCGTCGAGCTCGATGACATGAATCAACATCAGATTCGGCTTATAGGTATTGATGATGTATTCGCTAATCGCGCAGCGGCGCCCGTCCGTAGTGTCGTCAGGGCCGCCCGCCTCCGGAAGCGCCTTAGCGAGCAGCCCCGGCGTTGAGTATTGAGCCGTGCGCGTTCCGCGGGGTGTGCCCGCTGGGTCCGAGATTTCAGGCACGTTGTAGTCGATGTCCGCTCCAACCGTAACTGGCCATCCAACAGCGGCGGTCACCAATCCGGCCTTTTTCGCCATGCTCCACAGAGTTTCGGTCTTCAGCGCCTTTGCAAACCAATACCACTCTTTGGTCTGAGTTTCTGTCGGCGCTTCGAAAATGCGATTCTGAATGATCCCGTGCACCGCGGGTCTCACTCCGGTAATCATTGAAGTGTGGGATGGATAAGTGACCGTTGGGAAGACGCCTTCGACTCCCTGCGCGTAGGAGCCCCCTAGTTTCATCTTCACCATATTTGGGATTTGTAGCCCGAGCCGCGCTGGCTCGAGATAGTAATCGGGCACGAGCCCATCGACCGAAATCATGATTACGTGAGCATCCCGCCGGGGCTGCGGACCCTGAGGTTGAGTCTGGCTCTGCTGTGGCGCTGCCGGAATCACGAGCAGCAGGCTTGATATTACAAGGAGGCCGATCGAGCGAAGTTTGTTCATATTGAGATGCCCGCCTTTCAACGTTTCCAATTCTTCGCGGGCAAGCTAATGGTTTGATCTTCGGCGCGTCAAGGTGAAGTTTGAAAACACCTGTTAATTTCCTGTTTCCTTTGTGTCTTGGCGGTCCTTTGCGTCTTCGCGCGAAAGACGCCGTTCGGAAGATGGGTTTCCACGGAGACCCAAAGAATCATGCCGCATCGACTACTAATCCGTCTCTCCCAATGAGGATCTCACCTGAGTACCCTTTCTTTAATTCAGCCTTCAGCTCATCTTCATCCACATCAAAGTAAAAATGGGTCACCACAAGTTTGCGCACCGCCGCAAGCGAAGCGATTCGGGCGACCTGACTTACCGATAAGTGCCGGATGCCTTCGCGAGGCTCGGGAAATGAACACTCCGAAACCAGAACATCCGCGCCTTTGAAGAACGCCGCGAGATGCTCATCGTAAGCGGTGTCTCCGGTGTAACAGATCGCGCGACCGGCGCTTTCGATCCGGACAGCCAGGCTCTCTTCGGTGTGCGGCGTCTTGGCGACTGAAAGCGTGGAACCGCCGCCTAGATCGAGCCGCCCTCCGGGAGTCATCATACGCAGGCTGACTGGAAACTTCGGTTCAAAGGCCTTCGCATCGAATGCTGTTTTCAGACCATCCATCACCCGATCAAGTCCGCGGGGTCCAACAATCGTGAGGGGATCGTCGCGATCGCTTTGCATGGCGTAACGAAACGCGAAGAACAAAGAGGCCAGTTCTCCGATATGGTCTATGTGGAAGTGGCTGACGAACAGGTGCGTCATCTGCTGCCAGGGCAGATTGTATCTGGCGAGTGCGTGAACTGTGCCCGCTCCACAGTCCATCATGACTCGCGCGTCGGCCAGTTCGACAAAGTAACCGGCTGAGTTTCGCACACCGTTAGGAACAACCGTGCCTGAACCTAGTATCGTTAATTTCATGATCTCAACCCGGTGTCAGGCCTGCGATTTGCGATTCGCTGGAGCGAGCCCCTTCCTCCCAACGAGCAAATCGCAAAATCGCAAGCCTGACACCGGACCCCACTCTGGGACCCACTCTGCGTTGACACGCGCTCGAAGCTTACTTTAGCATCGCACGAGTTGCTTGGCGGCGTCATTCAGTGCCCCGAACCGCTGCTGAACAATCTATCGAGTGGCGCGCAAGACGAATGACGGCACCGAAGACTCAGCAGGCCGAAACCGGCAAACAGACCAGCTCCCCACCCCGCGCCGCTATCGTAATCGCCATCCTCTTTTTGATTTTTTTTCTGGGCAGCAGCGATAACCAGATGATCTCGCCCCTGTTGCCGCTGATCGCCGGTGAATTCGGTTTGAAGGAAGGCGAAGTCGGGCAGGTCATCGGGCCTGCGTATGCGCTAGCCGCAGCCGCGGCGGCATTGCTAATCGGCCCGATCTCCGATCGATATGGGCGCCGCAGGTTTCTGCTGTACGCTTCGATCCTTTTCGGATTATCTCTGGCGGCGATCGGGTTGATCGCCGATCTTCGAGTGCTTGCCGGCGTGAGGCTCCTCACCGGGCTCGCCGCCGGTACCTTCTCGACCTGTTCTATTGCCTACGTCGCGGATTACTTTCCTTACAAGCGACGCGGCGTTGCGATGAGCATCGTGCAAGCCGGTCAGTTTCTCGCCCTTGCCGCGGGCGTTCAAATTGCCAACAACATTGCCCAGTGGAAAGGCTGGCGCGCAAGTTTTGTATTCTTCGGGATGTTATCACTGGCAGCGTTCATGGCGGTGTTTGTTTTGCTTCCCGAGGACAAGCACGAGATGACCCAGGACCCGTCAGCGATTGTCGCGCGCCGGTTTCACAACATAAGAATGCTTTTTGATAACCGCGAGCGGATCGCTTCGATCGTCGCCGCGTTCTTTGTATCAGGCGGGTTCGTAGGGTTCTTCTTTTACCTCGGGTCGTGGCTCAAACAGGCATTGCATTTCACGACCCGGGAGTTCGATATCGTATTCCTGGCGATCGGCGTCGCGTTGTTGATTGGCGTAGTGATTGCCGGGCCGGTGTCGGACAAGGTAGGCAAGCGAAGCGTCTCGATTCTCAGCACGATTGTGCTGGCGGTGATGTTGTTGACAATTCCAACTCTCGGGCGCGGCGTTTTCCTCTTTGTGAGCCTCATGACGGCAGCTCTGGCGTTTGCGTTCAGACAAGGTCCGCTGCAAGCGTTGGCGACCGAGCTTGTTCCGCGACGGTCTCGTGGTACTCTTGTTGCCGCGCGCAACACCGCTTCACAAATAGGCATCGCCATCGCGACACTGGCGTGCGGTCAACTCTACGATCGCATGGGATATCAGGCAGTCGGGCTGTTCAGTGGAATCGTTAGTTTGGGAGCAGCCCTTTGCATCTTTATCATGAAAGAGCCGGTCGCGGACGAACCGGCGAAGTGAATTCCATGAGCGAATCGAATAACGCTGGCAGCACAAAGCCGCGGCGACGCTGGCGGCGCATTCTCAAGCGCGTGATTATTACGCTCATCATACTCGCCTTCGTACTGGTATTCCTTGTGTTTCCGTTGGGACTCGCGATGCTGGTGACCGGCGCCGGGACGCGGCCGATGGACCGCAACCTTACCGAGACACCGGCCACCTTCGGCTTGCAGTTCAAGGATGTAGAGTTTCAAGCCGCGGATGGCGTCAAGCTCAGCGGGTGGCTTGTGCCGAGCCGTGACAAACGTACCACGATAGTCTACTCACACGGATTGTTCCGATCACGCCGCGAGCTTCTTGAGCGGGCGGTAGAATTCACGAAACTGGGCTACGGGGCGCTGATGTATGACTCGCGCAATCATGGGTTGAGCGGACCGGCTCGGGTGGGGTTAGGCTACAACGAGAGGTTGGACGTTGAAGGGGCGGTACGATTCCTGCGCGAATCGGAGCACACCGCTGACAACATCGTACTGTTTGGAATCTCGATGGGCGCGACCGCGGCGCTGCTGGCGGCGGCCGACACTCCGGAAGCAGCGGCGGTGATCTCAGACAGCTCTTTCCTGTCATTCAAAGACACCGTAGATCATCACGTAAAACTCTTCTTGCGTCTGCCTCCGTTTCCGGTCGCGAACGAGCTGAGGTTTTTTATCGAGCGCCGCGCGGGCTTTGACGGCGCGCAGTTTGATGTTCGGGATGCGGTAAAGCGGATCGGCGATCGGCCTATTTTGTTCATCGCTGCCGCCAATGATCGGCGAATGCCGCCTGAGATTGCCGAGCAGCTTTATCAGGCAGCCGTGAGCCCGAAGCGCGATTTGCTAATCGTAGACGGCCCGGGTTCTGAAGTCCATGCGCATGCGTTTCAGGCGAATCCCAAAGCTTACGTCGAGAAAGTGTCAGGCTTTCTCGAATCGGTAGTGGGAAAGCAATGACACCGCTGTTCTCAAATCGGGTTTATCGCGAAGAAGAGCGGGCGCAAGCCACCCTTCCTGACCTCTAATCCCCTTCGCCATGAACCCGACTTGAAGACCTCTGCAACCTTCGAGACTAAGCCGATTTGAAAGACAGCGGGGGCAAGCCACTCTTCCCAACCTATAATCTTCTTCGCAGTGAACCCGATTTGAAGACCTCTATGCTTCTTCGAGACTAACCCGAAGCGCCCTTCCTGATTTGCTTCAGCTGATTGCTCATCCATCGCCCTTGCACTATGATGGCGGCCATGGATGACGAGCGGTTGTTTGACGAAGTAATCGACATCAAGCCTCGCAAGCGAAGATTTGGGCTAATCATCATCGCGCTTATCGCGGCTGCGTTGCTTCTCTTCGGTTCGCAATTCCTCAGTATCTACATCGATGCGCTTTGGTTTTCATCAGTCGGATACTCCAATGTCTACTGGTACAAGTTTCGTCTCGGCGGCTTGCTCTTCGTTATTTTCTTTGTCCTGTCCTTTCTGATCGCCCGGGTGCCATTCATCTTCTTAAATCGCCTTTTACCCGAGCTCACCGAGCGTCCGAAATTCCGGCTTGCCTCAGTCGAGGACATTAAAGATGTGAACTTCCTGCCGTGGATTTATCGGCCCGGAGTTTGGATACTGTCGGGCGCGATCGCGCTGCTGTCGGCCGTAAGTCTTAGCCAGGAGTGGCCACAGTTCGCCTTGTATCTCCACTCGCAACCCACTCAACTGACCGACCCAATCTTTGGCCGCGACGTCAGCTTCTACTTATTCAAGTTGCCGGTCATTGAGCTGGTCGTAGGATGGTTGCACACCGTGTCAGTTGTCATGTTTATCGCCATCGCGGCTGTCTCTGGCTACGTCTGGTACTTCGAGCAGGTGCGCGGCACGATTACCCAGGACTTGCGCCAGCGAGCAACTACCGCGATCAGCCTTGCAGCGGCGTTTTTTGCATTGACCCTGGCTGCAAGCACATACCTGGATAGATTCGATCTGTTGCACGGCCAGCACGAGATTTTTACCGGCGTTGATTACACCGATGCGAACGTGCGGCTGATAGCGATGAACATCCTTATCGGTCTGCTGATCGTCTCAACGGTCGTGCTGGTAACCAACGCTTTCTTCAAAAAACGACTTAAGACGATTGTCTCGCTTGTTGTGGTCGTTGGCGTTGTTTGGGTGCTCGGCCTGGGGATCATTCCCTCGACTTTCCACTCGTTTTCGGTGAAGCCGAACGAACTGGCCAAGGAAGCGCCTTTCATCGATCACAACATCAAGATGACCCGGCATGCATTCGGCATTGACCGCTTAGAACCCAACGACGAAGACGCTCGGCGTCTGAGCTTCGAGGATCGCCCGTTTGAGCCTAAGGCGGCGCTTACCGCCGAACAGGTCCAGGCCAATCGCGAAACGCTGGACAACGTCAGGCTCTGGGATCGGCGCGCGCTTCAATCGACGCTCGCGCAGATTCAGGAGATCCGCACCTATTATGATTTCCGCCTTCCGGATGTAGACCGTTACAAGATAAACGGAAGGCTTCGCCAGGTGATGCTGTCGGCGCGCGAGATGAACGTGGACCAGTTGCCCGACCAATCCAGGAACTGGATAAATCAGCACGTGGTCTACACCCACGGCTACGGCGTGACAATGAATACTGTAAACGAATTCACGCCCGAGGGCCTGCCGAACCTTGTGCTCAAGAACATGCCGGTCGAGAGCTCGGCTCCGGAGATAAAAGTCACGCGCCCCGAGATCTACTTCGGCGAAGGGACCAACTCGCACGTATACGTAAACACAAAGCCTCAAGGCGCGACGCCCCCGGAGTTTAACTACCCGGCCCCAGGGAATGTCGATTCTTATACAACCTACGAAGCCGAGACCGGGATTCCGGTGGCGGGACTCCTGCGTCAGATCGCGCTCAGTCTTTACCTGGGCGATGGAACGAATCTGCTTTTCTCTAACTACATCCACTCAGAGAGCCGAGTGTTGATGCGCCGCAACATCACCGAGCGGGTTAGGCAGATCGCCCCGTTCCTTCTCTTTGAAGACGACCCATATGTCGTCATCAATCGAGAAGGAAAGCTCTTTTGGATTATCGACGCGTTCACTCATGCCGACCGCTATCCATACTCAACGCCATACGAAGTAGCGGACCGACAAGTCAACTACATCCGCAACTCAGTGAAGGTGGTCGTTGACGCATATGACGGAAGCGCGCAGTTCTACGTGTTTGAGCCCGATGACCCCATCATTAAGGCGTATCAAGAGGTTTTTCCTGGTCTCTTCCGCGCGAAGAGCGATATGCCGGACGATCTGCTCGCGCACGTCCGCTACTCGAGCCTCCTGGTGAACACGCAAGCTCGCGTTTACACGCTGTATCACATGAAGAACACGCAGACTTTTTACAATCACGAAGACCTGTGGGCTATTGCGGGGGGCGAAGCCTCGGCGGGCGCCGAGCCAGCGGCGATGCAGCCCTATCACGTCTTGATGCAGCTACCTGGGGAGGCAAATGCGGCGCTCGAGTTCGTGGACATCCTGCCCTTCACGCCTTCGGGTCCGGGGCGAAGCAACATGATAGGCTGGATGGCGGCTCGCAGCGACGGCGCTAGCTATGGCCGGACGCTGGTCTACAGTTTCCCCAAGAACGTCACGGTGAACGGACCCGCGCAGATCAGGGCGCGCATAAACCAGGACTCGGAGCTCGCACAGCTGATGACTCTGTGGAGCCAGAAGGGCTCGGAGCTGCTCCGCGGTAATCTGTTGGTGATTCCAATAGCCGACACCCTGCTTTACGTGGAGCCGTTTTATCTGCAATCGGCGGATGGCTCGTCGAAGTTGCCCGAGCTGCGGCAAGTGGCCGTCGCATCGCAAGACCAATTGAAGGCAGCCAAGACCTTTGACGAGGCGTTGAGCCTCCTGGTTCCGGGTGTCGCTCCGCGCCAAACACCGGCCCCGTCTCTTGCTTCCAAGTCCGAAACACAGCCTCCAACCAAACCAACTGGTCCGAGTCAACCAGCGGTTGGTAGCCCGGACATCGACCGATTACTCAGGCAGGTTCAGCAATTGATCTCCGACTATGAGCGTCTGAGCGCGGAAGGCAAGCATCGCGAGGCCGGGGAGAAGCTTGATCAATTGAAGCAGGTTCTTGCCGAGCACCGCAAAAGCGGCACATAGAACACCCAACTTCAGTTGGGTGAAGGACCAGGGCCTCGCACCCCTTCCGGCCGCATTGTGAAGCCCGACCCCTCACGTGACAAACTCGGCCGGAGACGTGGCAGGCGTGTTATGCACCCAACTGACTGAAGTTGGGTGTTAACGAGAAGGGAGAGCGCTCGAGGTGAGTATAAAAATGGGTGGATTCAAACCCGCTCGAGCCCGAACATCTGACGGTAATGCCGGTACCAAGTACTCTGAAATAGCTCCTGCGGATCATACTTCAGCTTTAGCTCGAGAAACTCCCTGAATTGCGGATAACATGCCTCCACCTGCTCTTTCGTTGCGAACCGATGGTAGGTCAGATAGTAACCTCCACCATACTTGATCCCCAGATCGATCAAGCCGCGAAACGCCGCCGCGGCGTTCTCCAACCCGGTCGCATCGTGAGTTACATGCAGATTGAATATCACGCACGCAAACGACTCACGCGCCCAGCGTAGAAAGCTTTCATCGTCTCTTTCAATAAGACGAACTGTCCCATAGATCATATTTGCGTTTTGTTTTCGCAGCTCACCGCGGGCGTCTTCCATGAAGCTGGAGAGCGAATGCCTGGGAACATAAATCTCGGTGATCATCTCAGTCGCTTTCACCTTCGCGCCGAGTTTGCGATCGAGCTCCTGGTGATAATTATCGACATAAGCCGCCGACAATTGAGAATCAGCCCAGTAGACCTGTCCAGATGTCGCGAGATACCGTTTCGTGTACACATCGAATGCGCGTCGCTTGTACTTGTGAGAGTAATAGGTCAACCGCGCCCAGTCCGCTGGATGAAACCGTGTAGGGTTCACCGTGAGCGGCGTCGACGGGTCAACCGGACGGTAACAAGAAAATACCCCGCGGCGAAGAAAGCTGTCGCGGCTGCTCTCGGTCGCAAATTGGAAATCTCCGTAGAGGTATCCGTCGGCAATCCGTTGCTCGAAAGACCGGATGATGTCTTTCATATCCCGCAACTCGACGATGCGCTGCACCTTTCGCCGCTCCCACAACCGCAGCCGTACCGACATAACAATTCCGAAGAGCCCGTAGCCGCCTATGACCAGCTTAAACAGGCCCTCGTTCTCTTCCCGGCTGCATTGTCGAATCGCGCCCGTATGATCCATTAGCGTAAACGAGTCAACCTGGTCGATGATCGGTTTGAATTTCAACCCGCGGCCGTGAACATTCGACGCCAGCGCGCCTCCAAGCGACAGCCGATCGGCGCCGGTCTGTTTTTGCACAATCCCCCACTGCTTCTCCCGTCCGGCTTGAGCCTTGGCCAGATAGTCCAACAGTTCAGGCCATTCAATCCCGGCCTC
>Ga0134127_10003984_pt1 | contig 10646 bp, 10 predicted proteins | sample KB31753_FD_96459 | JGI IMG/M metagenome (GOLD analysis project Ga0134127, IMG submission 96459) | Terrestrial soil microbial communities with excess Nitrogen fertilizer from Kellogg Biological Station, Michigan, USA - KB3-175-3 | ecosystem: Environmental > Terrestrial > Soil > Unclassified ...
CCCCACGTCCGCGGCGAAGCAGACGACGCGCGCGCCGTATTGCTCGCGCAGCCAGGGGACGATGGCGGAGGTATCGAGCCCGCCCGAGTAGGCGAGCACGACCAGGGGGCCGGTGCCCGGACGACCATTGGTTTGTTTATGCATAGTTGTGCATAAAAATACACACGGCCCCCGATCCCACGCAAGACCTCACCATCCCCATCCCTTGCGGTAGGTCGGCTTCAGGTACTCCTCCGGAATCCCCGGAGTGAGCACGGCGCCCGTCTGCGGATTCACGTCGATCGGCTGCGCCGTGCGGACGGCGAGATTGCCGAGCAGCACCATTTCCGTGAGCGGACCCGAATGGTCGGGGATGTTGGACCCGGCCGGGGTTCCCCCCTTGCAGGCGGCGATCCACTCGGCGTAGCTGCCTTCGGTGCGCGGATACTTCTGCGTCACCGGGTGCGCGGTGACCTCCGCCTGCTTGGCGGGATCGAGCAGGCGCGGATTTTCCCCGTAGATCCCGGCCACGAGCTTGCCGGAGTCGCCGATCCAGAGCTGCCCGCTCGTATCGAAGGGCCACGCGAGCGGATCGATGAATTCCCTGGGACGGGCGGGATAGAGGCTGCCGTCACGCCACACGACGGTGACCGCCGGCCGATTTCCCTTGGCCGCGAACGTGTAGATGATGCGTGAGCACGCAGGCGCCGTTTCGCTGAACAGTCTCGTCGATTCCGCTTCGATGCGGGTGGGAAGCCCTAGGTCGAGCGCCCAGAACGACGCGTCCATCGAGTGGCACGCGATGTCGCCGAGCGCGCCGGTCCCGAAGTCCCACCAGCCGCGCCAGCGGAACGGCGCGTACGCCGTGTGATACGGGCGATCCGGCGCCGGACCGAGCCACAGGTCCCAATCGAGCCAGGTCGGCGTGTACAGGTTTTCGAGGGGCCGGTCGAGCGCCTGCGGCCAGATCGGCCGGTTGGTCCAGAGCTGGATTTCACGCACCGGGCCGATCAGACCCGCGTCGACCCATTCCCGCATCAGGCGCGTGCCTTCCTCGGCATGGCCCTGATTCCCCATCTGTGTGGCGACTTTCGATTTCCGCGCCTGATCCTCGAGCTGCTTCACCTCCCACAGCGTGCGCGCGAGCGGCTTTTGAATCCGCACATGCTTGCCGAGCTTCATCGCCGTCATGCCGGCGACGGTGTGAGTGTGATCGGGCGTCGAGACCGTCACCGCGTCGATGTTCTTTCCTTCTTTATCGAGCATCACGCGGAAATCCTTGAAGCGCTTCGCGAGCGGAAATCCTGTGTACGAAGCGAGCGCCTGGCGCTCGTCCACATCGCACAGCGCGTAGATGTTCTCGGTCTTCCCCACCCCGCGCACGTCGTTCGCGCCCATCCCGCCGACGCCGATGCACGCGATGTTCAGCTTGTCGCTCGGCGCGACCCGGCCGCGCCGGCTCAGCACATGTCCCGGGACGATGGTGAACGACAGGCCGGCCGCGAGATCGCCCACGAAGTGGCGACGCGAGATTCCTTTGCGCCTCATGGCAGCGCCCGGATCTTGATGTTGCGGTAGGCGACTACGTTGCCGTGGTCCTGCAGTCCGATGTGGCCCTGGGTGTTCTTCCCGAATTTTGCATGCGGCTTGAACTTGCTCGCCGCGATTTTCGAATTCCAATCCGGGCTGCCCAGCTCGTACTCGGTCATCTTGAATCCGTTGAGCCAGTGCTCGACGTGATTGCCGTTCACCACGAGCCGGGCGCTGTTCCATTCGCCGCCGGGCTTCACGTGCCCCCGCGGCGCCGGATAGAGATCGTACGCCGCGCCGGCGGACTGCAACGGGTTCTGGCCGTCCGGATGCTTCGCGTCGTCCAGCACCTGCATCTCGACGGCGTTCCAGTAGATCTCGTCTTTCTCTTCGCTCGCGCGGTAAAAGATGCCGCTGTTGCCGCCCGGCTCGATCTTCCAGTCGATCGACAGCTCGAAGTTCTTGAATTCGTCGTTCGAGATGATGTCGCCGCCCGCGCCCGTGCGCGTGAGCGCGCCATCCTGCACCACCCAGCCGTCGGAGAGGGCGGGCTTCCCATAGCTGCGCCAGCCGGTGGTGGTCTTGCCGTCGAACAACAACCGCCATCCGTCCGCTTTCTCCGCATCGGTCAGGGTGTTCTGGACAGCGTTGGTGGAGGACGGTGGAGGTTGTGGAGGTTGTGACTGGGCTTTGCAGGAACCGAGGGCGACGACGAGCGCGATGAGCTGCCAGTGAGTTTTCATGCAGGGAGTCCCGCGAGCTCACGCAGCCGCACCTGCACGGCGCGGCGGCCTCGCTCGCTGCGAGTGATGACGAGGATGGCATCGTCACCAGCGATGGTGCCGATGATCTCGCTCCAGCCGGCGCCGTCCAGGGCCAGGCCGAGCGCCTGCGCGGCGCCCGTCGTGGTCTTGAGCACGAGCAACGGCCCGACGCCTTCGGCCGAAACGAGCATGGTGGGAAGAAACTGCTCCAGATGCGGGCGCACGCCGGGGATGCCTTCAGCCCCCGCCGCATAGTGCGATCCGCCGTCGGGCGCGGCGACTTTCGCGAGTCCCAGCTCGCGAATGTCGCGCGACAACGTCGCCTGCGTCACGTTGTACCCTTCGGCCTTGAGACGCTCGCGCAGCTGCTCCTGGCTGCCCACCGTCTCTCCACGCACGATGCGCAGAATGGCCGCGTGACGCTGCGTCTTCATTGGCCGGAAATCTGGTGCACGATCTTGCCGCTGACTACTGTAAGAAGGACGGTCGGACGGTCGGACGGCCGGACGGCCTGTACCACCAGATCGCCGGCCTTCCCGACCTCCAGCGAGCCGATCTCGCGATCCCAGCCGAGCGCGCGCGCTCCTTCTATTGTAAGGGCCCGCCGCGCCGCATCGCCCCGCAGTCCCGCCGCGTCCGCTTCGGCCCACAGATCGAGCTCACCGACGCTGATGACCGAATCGGTGCCGAGCCCGACGGGCACGCCCGCCTGTCGGAAACGATCGAACGGCGCGCGGCCGTGACGGTGCGCCGCGTTCGATAGCGGGCAGTGCGCGACCGCGGCGCCGGCGGCGCGGAGCAGCTCGACGTCGGCGTCATCCACCTGGACACAGTGAATGCACAGCGTGTCCCGGCCGAGCACGCCGAGCTGCATGAGGTACGCGACAGGTGAACAGTGCCGGGCCTCGACCGCAATGCTGCGCCGGCCGAACAACGTGGCAAACGGGCCGGCGCCGTCCCGCACCAGGTCGGTCTCGGCCTGCGATTCCGCGACGTGCACGGCAAGCGGCAGCCCCTCGCGCCGCGCGAACGCCGCGCTCGCCTGATACAGCGGCGCGCTCACCGAGTACGGCGCGTGCGGAGAAACGCCGACTGACAGTTGCGCCGTTGCCAGACGCCGAAGTCGCAAGACGGCGGCTTCCAGCTCGCGCATGCTTTCGGCGCACTGCGCCGGGTCCGGACCGAATGTCTCGTGATACACGATGCCGCGGCCGCCCAGATCATGGAGCGCGCGCATGACGGCCCCGGTGCTCCCGGTCTCCGCCACACACGTGACGCCGCGGGCCCAGCAGTCCCGCACTCCGGCGAGCGCGGCCTCGTAGAAGTCGTCCGCGCTGGTCGCGTCCTTCAGCGTCCGGACGCGCCGGATCCAGTTCACAAACTCCGGCTCCTCGTACTTCGCCCCGCCGCCGAGCTGCGTCAGCTCGAGGTGGGTATGGCAATTGACGAGGCCCGGCAGCAGCTCCGCATCGGGAAAGTGAAGGACGCGTGCGGCGCGCGGCGTGGGCACGTCGGCGTTTGCCCCGACCGCGGCAATGCGTCCCTCCCCGTTTACGAGAACGGCGCCATCCTCGAAGGACGGCGCCGTGACGGGATGAACCCGGCCCGCTCGAATCCGCAGCAATGCTATGGCGTGACGCCTACGCCGAACGGCGAATGCACCTGACACACTTGAGTGGGCTCGGTGCTCGGATAGAACCACTCCCAGCGCCGTACCTCGAGCGGGCAGAACGGCGTCGCGAGGAAACCATTCGACCAGTCGACTTCGCGCGTGACCAGCTCTTCCGGACGGGCCCAGTCGCCGGGAGCGGGCCGCCGCTCGTACACGTCGCGCATGAACTTCGTCCACGCCGGCGCGACGATGCGGCCGCCGCCGGCGTTGTTCATGATGCGGCGCTGCAGGTCGTATCCAATCCAGATCCCGGTGACGATTTCAGGCGTGAAGCCGACGAACCACGCGTCGGTATAGTCGTCGGTGGTGCCCGTCTTGCCTGCCATCGGAACGCGCAGACCGCCGACGGCTCCGGCGGCGGTGCCGCAGCGGTGCGGCCCCGAGCCGGGCTGGCAGCGCATCACATCGCGCATCATGTCGAGCATGAGCCAGTTGTGCTCGGGATCCAGCACCTGCTCGCGCTTGATCGTGGACTGATACAGGATGTTGCCCTGCCGGTCTTCGATGCGCTGAATCCCGATCGGCTCGACGCGCACGCCGGCGTTGGCGAACGCGGAATAGGCGGCGATCAGCTCGATGGGCTTCGTCTCGCGCGCGCCGATGTGAATCGAGGGATAGGGCGGCAGCGGCGTCGTGATCCCGTAGCGGCGCGCTTCTCCAATCACGGTCTGCTCGCCCAGCGCCATGCCGAGTTTGATGGTCGACAGGTTGCGCGAGAGATACAGCGACTGGCGCATCGGAATCATGCCCATCGTGGTGTCGTCGTAGTCCTTCGGCTGCCACAGCGAGCTGTCGAGCTGAATCACCGGCGGATTGAGCGGCGAGTCATCGAGCATCTCGGTGACGGGATGCCCCGCGCGGATAGCCGCCGAATAGACGAACGGCTTGAACGTGGAGCCCGGCGGCCGCGCCGATTGCGTCACGCGATTCCATTTCGAGTCGACGAAGTCGCGGCCGCCCACCATCGCGAGGATGTTGCCGGTCTTCGCGTCCATCGCCATCAGCGCACCCTGCAGATACGATGAGAACGGACCCTGATCGTCACCGGTGGCGCGTCCCTGCTCCAGGTATTCCCGGTAGGTGGTGCCCTCGAACTTGCCGTTGGAGAACACGCCCGACTCGATCTCGTCGAGCTGCGACTGCAGCGCCTGCTCGGCGCCTTCCTGCATGTCGAGATCGAGGGTCGTGTAGATGCGCAGACCCTTGTCGTACAGGTCGCGCCCGTAGCGCGGCTCGAGGAACGCCGTGCGCAGCCATTCGACGAAATACGGCGCGACGTCGCCGTAGCTCGTGCGGCGCGTGGTGAGCACGAGCGGATACGCCTTCCAGAACTCCGCGTCCTCGGCGCTAATGAAGCCCTGATCGCGCATCAACGCGAGCACGACGTTGCGCCGCCGGATCGCGTTGTCAGGATGGACGCGCGGGTTGTAGGTGCCGGGCGCCTTGGGCAGTCCCGCGAGGGTCGCACCTTCGGCGACGTTCAGATCGCGGGCCGACTTCCCGAAGAACACCTGCGACGCGGCTTCGACGCCCGCGACGTTCGGGCCGAGGCTGATCTGGTTGAGGTAGAGCTCGAGGATCGTGTCTTTGGGAAAGTTGCGCTCGAGCTCGACCGCGACGCGCGCTTCGCGCAGCTTGCGCGTGAGTCGCTTCTCGCGGCCCAGGTGCTCGGGGAACACGTTGCGCGCGAGCTGCATCGTGATCGTGGAGAAGCCCTGGGCGTAGCGCAGCGTCAGCAGGTTGGCCTTGACCGCGCCCAAAATGCGCCAGTAGTCGATCCCGTTGTGCTCGTAGAAGCGCTTGTCCTCGACGGCGATGAACGCCTGGCGGACGTGCGCGGGAATTTCCGACAGGGGCAGCACCGTCCGGCGCTCGATGCCCAGCTCGGTGATCAGGCGTCCGTCGGCGGCGTAGACCTTGGAGGTCTGCTGCGGGCCGCCGCGTTCCGGATTGAGCCGCATGATGCTGGGGCAGCGCTCGGCCGCGCACACGCGGGTCCAGGAGCCGTACGCCAAGCCGCTGGCGAACAGCCACGCGAGCACGGTGGCCACGATCACGCGCCGGCGTTGGATCGGATCGTACCACCAACGAACGATCCAGGGGCGGCGAGCTGAGGCGGCGGCGGGGGGCGGCGGAGTCGGTGCGGCCATCTGTGTAACAACCTAGTAAGGCGATAGATTCGCCGCCATGACGACGTCTAACGTGTTGCAAGAATTGGAGTGGCGCGGGTTCGTCCAGCAGGCGACCCCCGGGCTCGACGCGCATTTCTCCAGAGGCCCCGTCACCGCGTACTGCGGCTTCGATCCCACCGCGCCCTCGCTCCAGCTCGGCAACCTGATGCCGCTGATGCTGCTCGCCAATCTGCAACGCGCCGGCCATCGCCCGATCGTGCTGATGGGCGGCGGCACGGGTCTGATCGGCGATCCGTCCGGCAAAGCCGGGGAGCGCCCGCTGCTGTCCAAGGAGCAGATCAAACAGAATCTGCAGCATCAGCGCGATCAGATGGCGCGCTTTCTCGAATTCGGCGCCGGGCCGACCGCGGCGCTGCTGCTCGACAACGCGAAGTGGCTCGGCACGCAGGGGCTGATCGATTTTCTGCGCGACGTCGGGAAGCACTTCACGGTCAACATCATGCTGCAGAAGGAATCGGTGAAAGCGCGGCTCGAGGCGGGGCTGTCGTACACCGAGTTCAGCTACATGCTGCTGCAGGCGTACGACTTCCTGCATCTGTTCCGCGAGCGGCAATGCACGCTGCAAGTGGGCGGCAGCGACCAGTGGGGCAACATCACGGCCGGCGTCGATCTGATCCGCCGCATCGAGAACGCCGACGCGCACGGCCTCGTCGCGCCGCTCGTCACGATGGCGTCGGGCAGAAAGTTCGGGAAAACGGAGGAAGGCGCGATCTATCTCGATCCGCAGCTCACGTCGCCGTACCGGTTCTATCAGTTCTGGATCAACACCGACGACCGCGACGTCGAGAAGTACCTGAAGCTGTTCACGCATCTCCCCAAGCCGGAGATCGACGCCCTGGGAGCGCAGCAAGCGCAGCAGGCGGCGCAGCGCCCCGCGCAGCGCGCGCTCGCCGCGACCGTTACGAAGCTGGTCCATGGATCCGACGTGCTGTCGGGCGTGCAGGCGGCGTCCGCCATTCTGTTCGGCGAAGAGCAGGCGGAAGTGCATCCGCAGGTCTTCGACATCCTCGCGGGCGAGATCCCGACCGTGACGGTCAGCAGCGAAGCGGACATCACGATCGTCGATCTCGTCACGCAGTCGGGGCTCGCCAAATCCAAAGGCGAAGCGCGGCGCAGTGTCGAGCAGGGCGGGATCTACCTCAATCAGCAGCGCGTCGAGGACGCCGGTCGCAAGATCGCGACGCAGGACTGGATCGGCGGCCGCAACCTCCTGCTCCGCAAAGGCAAGAAGGATTACGCGCTGCTGAGGCGCGGCTGAGCGTGGACCAGCCGATCCGGCTGCTGCTCGAGGTGTTCGATCAGGCGTACACCGCGCCGGCATGGCACGGCACGCCGCTCAAAGGATCGCTGCGCGGCGTGAGCGCGCGCGAAGCACTGTGGCGCCCTGGACCGAAGCGGCATTGCATCTGGGATCTCGTGCTGCACACGGCGTACTGGAAATGCCTGGTGCGGCGGCGGCTGCTGCGCGATCCGGAGATCTCGTTTCCGCGCGAGGGGTCCAACTGGATCGAGCTGCCTCGTCCCGCTAACGCCTCGGCGTGGAAACGCGACCGCGCGCTGCTCGACGAGCAGCACCGGTTGCTGCGCGCCGCCGTGGCCGGCCTGCGGACCAGGGATCTGAACCGTCGCGGCTGGAATTCCAGGTGGCGGATGAAGGCGGAGGTCTACGGCATCGCGTCGCATGACCTGTATCACGCGGGACAAATCCAGATGCTCAAAAAGCTGATGAAGGGGCGCTAGATGTTCATCGGACATTACGCGCTGGGCCTCGCGGCAAAGCGCTACGCGCCGCGGACGAGCCTGGGCACGCTCTTCGTGGCGCCCACCTTCGCCGATCTGCTGTGGCCGTTCTTTTTATTGCTCGGCTGGGAGCACGCGCATGTGGTGCCCGGACCCAATCCGTTCCTCACCTTGTGGCTCGACGATTATCCGATCTCGCACAGTCTCTTCACGCTGATCGTGTGGGGCGCGCTGTTCGCGTACCTCTACCGGCGTCGCGGCGGCGACCGTCGCGCCGCGCTCGTCCTCGGGGGGCTCGTCGTGAGCCACTGGGTGCTCGACCTCATCACGCACCGTCCGGATGAGCCCATCTATCCGGGCGGTCCCGAAGTCGGGCTCGGGCTCTGGAATTACGTGACCGCCACCGTCGTCGTCGAAACCGCAATGCTGCTCGCGGGCGTGCTCGTCTACCTGCGCAACACGCGCGGGCGCGACGCGATCGGACGGTGGGGATTCTGGGGACTGATCGTGCTGCTCGCCGGAGGCTACTACGCGTCGCTGTTCACGCCGACGCCCACGGACATGAAGGCCCTGGCGATCGGCGGCATCATTTTCGGCTGGGTCTACGTGCTGCTTGCGTGGTGGGTGGATCGTCATCGGGAGTCGAAGCTCCACTACCCCGAGCCCCTATAAGTCGTCCAGCACCTCGATAACCTTTTCCATCTCTTCCACCGTGTTGTAGTAGTGCGGCGAGAGCCGGATCGCGCCCTCGCGCAGACTGCACACGACGCGCGCCCGCTTCAGCCCGTGATACGCCTCGGCCGGTTTGGGCGGCGCGACACAGATGATCGCGGAGCGATGGCCGTTTTCGGTCGGCGAGGTGATGCGCACGTCGTTCGCCTGCGCCCACTTCAAAATCGGCGCGTGCGTCGCGCGGGTCACTTCGGCGATATCGCGCACGCCGACCTCGAGCAGGAGCTGCAGCGACGCCGTCATCCCGACAAAGTCCTGGAACGGCAGCGTGATCATCTCGAAGCGGCGGGCGTCGGCGCGGAACGTGGGGTTGTATTCGGTCAGCCGTGAGAAGTCGTCCGTGCCTTCGAATGCCATCCAGCCGGTGATCGCCGGCTCGAGCGTCGCGATCAGCTCCTTGCGCACATACATGAATCCCGAGCCCCACGGCGACAGCAGCCACTTCTGCCCGCCGCAGGCCAGGATGTCGATCGGCGTTTCCTGCACGTCGAGCACCGAGTTGCCGATGCCCTGGATGCCGTCGACGACCAGATAGGTCCCGTTGGCGCGCGCGGCGGCGCCGAGCTTTTTCAAATCGGCGCGATACCCGTTGGAGAACTGCACGAACGACACGGCCAGGACGCGCACCCGCGGATCGCGCAGTCGCTCGAGCAGGTGCTCTTCATCGGGCCAGCCCTGCGCGGTGCAGCGCACCATCTCGACCGTGATGCCCTGGTCCCGCAGCATCAGCCAGGGATAGACGTTGGCCGGGAATTCCTTGTCCGAGAGCAGCACGATGTCGCCCCGCTTGAGCGGCAGGGCGCGCGCGGCGAGGCTCAACCCGTAACCGGTGTTCGTCGCGAGCGCGATCTCGGAGGGATCGCAGTTGATCAGATGCGCGATGCCGAGCCGCGCGGCGGCGAGGCCCGCGAACAGCTCGCGATCGGGGAGCAGATGCGGCGCCGTGCGCTTCGCGGTGAACTCGTCGATCGCGCGCCGCGTGCGCTCGGGGATCGGCCCGGTCGACGCGTTGTTCAGGTACGTCGTCTCGGCCGTCCAGGGAAACTCCGAGGTGCGCAGCGCCTTGAACGTCTCGCGCAGCGCGCGCACGTGCGTCGGATGATACGCGATGTCGGTCATGCGAGCCGCCCCAGTCCGCGGACGTCGAGCGCGTCGCGCAGGCCGTCCCCCAGCAGGTTGAGTCCGAGCACGGCGAGACCGATCGCGACGCCGGGCGCGATCGAAACCCACGGCGCGACGCGCAGCAGATCGCGCCCTTCAGCGACCATCGCGCCCCACGACGGCGTGGGGGGCTGCGCGCCCAGCCCGATGAAGGACAGCGCGGCCTCCGCCATGATCGCGCCGCCGATGCCGAGCGTCGCCGCAACAATCACGGGGGCGATCACGTTGGGGAGAACATGGCGCGCGATGATCCGCAGGTCGGACGCGCCGAGCGCGCGCGCCGCTTGTACGTACTCGAGCCCGCGCGCGAGCAGCACCTGGCCGCGGACGATGCGCGCCATGCCGGCCCAACCCACGATTCCGATGACGACGAACACGACCGGGAGCGACGGCTTGACGGCGGCGGCAATGGCGATCAACAGCAGCAGCGAGGGAAACGCGAGCGTCACGTCGGCCACGCGCATGATCAGGCCGCCGATCCAGCGGCCGTAGTAACCCGACACGAGTCCTAACGTCACGCCGAGCGCCAGCGCGATGCTCTGGCTGATGAGTCCGACGGCGAGCGAGAGCCTGGCCCCGTAGAGCACGCGCGACAGAACGTCTCGTCCTTGCGCGTCGCTCCCGAGGAGAAAGGCGCCGGAGGGTGGATGCAAACTTGCAGAGAGGTTACCGCGAAACGGATCGCCGGGGGAAAGCCATGGAGCTAGTACTGCGAGTAATGCGAGGACCCCAACGACGGCCAGGCCGACTCTGGCCCAGGGATCTCGCGCGAGACGTGACCAAAACAGTGGCGCCGCCATGGGGTTCTTCACTACGTTACTCGGGTCTCAACTCCTCGGGCAAGCGGATAGGGCTGTGAAGCGCGACACACCGTTC
>Ga0134127_10003985_pt1 | contig 10646 bp, 9 predicted proteins | sample KB31753_FD_96459 | JGI IMG/M metagenome (GOLD analysis project Ga0134127, IMG submission 96459) | Terrestrial soil microbial communities with excess Nitrogen fertilizer from Kellogg Biological Station, Michigan, USA - KB3-175-3 | ecosystem: Environmental > Terrestrial > Soil > Unclassified ...
AACGCAGGGCTTGCGATCACAGTATTTGCGTGTTTGAACTGTGGTCGTCGGAAATCAGCGGACCAAGAACCTCGGCCTATTACCGCGAGACATTAAGCCCGCGTCATGACAGGACCGAAACCGCTCACATACGACGAGCGAAAGGCAGCTGAAGCCACCTTGAGTGGTATCCGTCTCGTGCCGAGTAGACGGATTCCGCTCAGAAGGTCTGCGCTCTTCTTTCTGCTGTGACCTTTACGCGAAGAACCACGGCTCTCACTCTCACAAACATAACGTTTCATTTCAAGCCCACATCGCTGCACTGTCGGCGACATGAACCAGCCGTCGCTTCGCTAGAATCTGCCTAGTCGTGGAGACTGTCGGGATCAGGCTCATGATGTGGAGACCGGCGCAGCGCGGAGAGACTATCGGAGACTCAACACATCCATCATGTCGTACAGGCCTGGTGGCTGCCGAACCACCCACCGAGCGGCACGCAAGGCACCTCCCGCGAAGGTATCTCGGCTACTCGCCCGATGTGTCACTTCGATGCGTTCGCCCGCCCCGCCAAAAAGAATCGTGTGGTCGCCGACAATGTCGCCGGCACGGATTGTTTGAACTCCGATCTCCCCCTTCTTCCGTTCCCCGATAAGGCCTTTTCTGGCATAGACACCGACCTGATCCAGATCTCGACTCACAGCCTTCGCCAAGACTTCCGCAATCCTGAGAGCCGTTCCGCTCGGGGCATCTTTTTTTAGACGATGATGGGCTTCAATCACTTCAATGTCGTAGTCGTCCCCCAGTGTTTTTGCCATCTCGCTGATGACCTTGTAAATCAGATTGATCCCCACGCTCATGTTGGGGGACAACACACAGGGAACGTGACACGCCAGCGATTTCAGCTCTTCGAGCTGGGAAGCGGAAAACCCCGTCGTGCCGATCACCATGGCTCGTCGATGCTGAGCCGCCGTCCGTGCATGATCGAGTGTCGCTTCAGGAGAGGAGAAGTCGACGATCACTTCGCCCCTGTCGAGGAGTGAAGGGAGATCGTCAGTGATCGGAAGGCCAACACGGCCACAGCCGGCTGTTTCTCCGGCATCGTCACCGACAGCATGATGGCCCTTCCCTTCAATGGCGCCGGCCAGCGTCAGAGTGGTTGAATCTTTGATCAGGGCGATCAGACGACAGCCCATGCGACCGGCTGCCCCTGCGATAACGACGTTGATCATAGTATGAGTATCCGGGACACGGCCACCCAGGCCCTAGACGAGACCTGCGTCCTTTAAGGCCCGGGTCAGTTGGTCCTTTGTCTCGGCTGCCATAGCACAAAGCGGCAACCGCAACTCCGGATCGATTTTCCCCATCAGGCCTAACGCAGTTTTAACCGGAATCGGATTCGTCTCGTAAAAGAGCGCGGTGAAGAGCGGCGACAATGCGAAATGAATCCGACGCGCCTCATCGATATGTCCATCCAGGAAGGCTTTGACCAATTGGGCCATCTCGGATGGAACGATGTTCGAGGTCACGCTAATGACCCCTTTTCCTCCGACTGCCATCATGGGCAATGTCAGCGCATCATCACCGGCAAGAACCGTCATCCGTTCGCCGCAAGCGCTCGCAATCTCAGAAGCCTGCTGGACCGATCCGCTACCCTCTTTGATCCCGACTATGTTCTGTAGTCCACTAAGCCTTGCGACAGTAGCCGGCAACATGTTCACGCCAGTCCGCCCGGGAATGTTATACAGAACCTGCGGAAGATCTACGGACTCAGCGATCGTTTTGTAATGCCGGTACAATCCCTCTTGCGTCGGCTTGTTGTAGTAGGGCGTAATGAGCAGAGCCCCATCGGCTCCCGCCTGCTTGGCATGTTTGGTGAGCGACACGGCCTCTGCCGTGCTGTTGGAGCCGGCCCCGGCAATCACGGGGACTCGCCGATTGACCACCTCGACGGTCAATTCGACTACGCGGTGGTGTTCCTGGTGCGAGAGGGTGGCGGATTCGCCGGTCGTGCCGCAGGGCACAATCCCGCTCGTCCCGTTGGCAATCTGCCATTCAATCAGGTCGCCGAAGGCCCGCTCATCGACCTTGCCATTCCGGAACGGAGTCACAATGGCAATCAATGCGCCCGTAAACATGTTCTCTCCTCCGCCGCAGCGACTTCCTTCAATTGAGAAATACGGGAATGGTTTCGCCCTTTATCAAGTCGTCGTACGTCTCTCTGGCCTTGATGACGTGAATCTCCTCGCCTTTGATCAGGACTTCCGGCACCCGTGGTCTTGAATTGTAATTGGAGGCCATCACAAATCCATAGGCTCCCGCGCTCATCACCGCAAGCATGTCGCCTGGATTAACCTCCGGCAATGACCGGTCCTTCGCCAAAAAATCGCCGGACTCACAGACCGGACCCACCACGTCCACCTGATGCTTCGGTCGCTGCAACACCGCCTGCGACAAGGGACGAATCTCGTGGTAGGCCCCGTAGAGGCTCGGTCTGATGAGGTCGTTCATCGCCGCATCGACGATAATAAACCGTTTCGCTTCGCCGTCCTTCCGATACAACACCTTCGTCACGAGAATGCCGGCGTTGCCGACGATGACGCGACCCGGCTCCATGATGAGGGTGATATTCAAATCCTTCAGCAGCGGGGACACGGCATCCGCCAAATCTTGCGGCAGCGGCGGCGTTTCATCCGAGTAGGTGATGCCGAGGCCACCGCCGATATTGACGTATTGGATATTGATCCCCTGAGCCTTCAAGGCTCCGACCAGCTTTACGATCTTCTTCACGGCCTCGACAAACGGCGTGACCTCCGTCAACTGTGACCCGATATGCTTATGGACCCCGACAACCTCAATGTTGGCGAGCGAGGAAGCCAGCGTGAATTCTTCGAGCGCCCGATCGGCGGCAATCCCGAATTTGCTCTTCTTGAGGCCGGTAGAAATATACGGGTGTGTTTTCGGATCGATATCGGGATTGATTCGAAGGGCGACTCTCGCCTTAGTTCCAACGGAAGCCGCTACCTCATTCAGCGCTTGCAACTCGGCCGAAGATTCGACGTTGAACATGAGGACATCGGCCTTTAAGGCCTCGCGAATCTCCTCTGCGCTCTTGCCGACACCCGCGAAGACGATCTTTGAGGAAGGAACGCCTGCCTTGAGTGCGCGAAAGAGCTCCCCGCCGGACACGATATCCACCCCGCTCCCCTCTTTAGCCATAAGGCGGAGGATTGCGATATTAGAATTCGCCTTCATGGCAAACGCGATCACATGGGGCACACTCTTAAAGGCCCCATCATACGCCCGGAAATGACGAATGAGAGTCGCGTGGCTGTAGATATAGCAAGGCGTGCCGACCTCCTTGGCAATCCGGCTGACCGGCACCTGTTCGCAATAGAGTTCGCCATGTCGATATTCGAAATTATGCATCCTTCAAATCTTCATTCAGATGTTCAAGGCCCACGAGCGAAAAGCCCTGCAAGGAGGCCTCGAACGCATCCTTAAATTTGCGAAAGCGGACTTTCACATTCGGAATGGCCACCTTCAGCGCGTCTGAATCCACCAATGTCTTGAGTGCGTCTGGCGTCGCCAACTTGAGGTGTTCGAAGTTCACGATGACGTCCATACGCGCCTGATTGGCCGCTTCCTTGATTCGCTTGATCAATTCCAGCGCATTCAAACGATCGAGGGTGCCATCAAGGTCCACGAACAGCGCGGCAAATTTGTCATGCCGTTTGGCCTTGATGTGGAATATCAACTGTTGCGCCGAGAGCGCATTCGGATCTAACGCCTGCTTCAGGGCATGCAGCGCGCTAGGAATCAAATGCTCTTTGTCCAACACGGGGAGCTTTGCTTGAAGATTCTTCAATACCCCCGCGAGCGGCGACAGGGACGCTTTCGGGCAGGTTCTCTTGACCAACTTTCTGAACTGCCGATTCATCTCTAACCGAGGGATGAACCGCTGACTCGTGCCCGAGAGCCGCTTCCAGATCGAAGGAATGGAATATAATTCATGATTGGCCCAGTGGAAGCCATCCTGTAACTGCTCAACCGTCATCCGGCTCGGCTGGAACACCACATGCTTGCCGTCGTACTTCGCCCAGTCCCTATCGAAGATCCGACCGGACTTTTCGAAGCGGTCGAACAACTGCGTTCCAGGAAGAGGCGTCAAGACGTTGAAGTAGGCCAATTCCACCTGGTTCTTTATCAAGAAATCGACGGCCCGTTCAAACACAGTCACGTCGTCGCTGTCGAACCCGAACACGATCCCGGGATTCACCATAATCCCATAATCGTGGAACATCTTGATCTCATTGGAAAACTTCAGGACCCGGTTAAAGGGCTTGTTCGTTTCATCCAATGCGTCTTCATCGAGCGATTCCATCCCGACGAAGACCGACACACAGCCGCTCTCTGCCGCAAGCTTGACCATCTCTTCGTCGTCAGCCAAAAACATTGTGGACTGGCAGCCCCATTTGAGCTTCAACGGCTTCAGCGCGGCCCAGAGCTCACGGCAATAGGCGCGGTTGCTGTTGTGCAAGTCATCGACAAACGCGACAATGCTGCCGTCCTCCATGCCGACTCGAATCTTCAGCGTGGTGAGGAAGGCTTTCCACATCGGCTCATCGCGCACTCGCTCGATCAATTCACTGCGAATCCACCGCTGAACATTCCGAAGCTCCGTGATCACTTCCTTCACCGGCCGACGCCGCGTGGTCTTCCCGTTAAATGGAGACACACTGCAAAACTCGCAGTCGAAATGACACCCTCGCGTTGTGAAACTACACTGTCTCGTCATGTAGGAGTCGGAACTCAGCAAATCGACGCGAGGGCTCCTGTAATTCTCCAGAGAAGGAAATGATGTCATCTTGTACATGCGCTGCATCTTTCCCGCCTCATAGTCCGCAACCAATTGCGGCCAGAGATCTTCGGCTTCTCCACAGACAATCGCATCCGCATGTCGCAACGCTTCGTCGGGGCAGTAGGTGGGATGCACTCCTCCCATGACAATCGTCTTCCCTCGCTTGCGAAATTCTGCTGCGATCTCGTAGGCGCGAGGGGCATAACAGGTAAACATGGAGAGACCAACCATGTCGCAGGGAAAGTCGAAGTCGATATCGTGAACCGCTTCATCGACCAGACTGACTTCCCAATTCGCCGGCGTATAGGCCGCAATGGTCGGCAAACTCAGTTTGGGAAACCATACCGCGCGGCGCTCCGCAGCAGTCAACCGATAGGGGTTGTTGCGCGGATAGGGATCGACCAGCAACAGCCGCTTGCCTGGCGCAGGCTTGATCGTTGCTGTCTGCCCAATGAGCTGACTCTGCCGCACTGGCTGGATAAGCTCCATGAATTGATCCTCCCTACCTCTATCCGGCGATTAGGCTAAGGCTGTCAATAGGTTCGTTGAGATGTTCTGATTGGCGGCATCTTTCGTTATCGCTCGTGTGGAGTATCCGCGGAGGGAACCCGCTGCAACATTGAACGGGCTTCAGTATAGCGCTATCAGACTCCGGAGGTCCAGCAGATGGCGGCTTCGACCCTTACCTGGTTCCTACCGGTTGTAACGGAGGAAGGTCGATCTCCTGCCCCTGCAACAGTGGGTCCGGTTGTGGCTCGGTTGATTCTGCTGCCGCTGCAGCCTGACGCTGTTTCTCCTCAAGCGCCTCCAACTTCTTTTGCCGCTCAATGGTCGGAGTCACACCGACACTTTCAGGGGGAAGCGGCGCCCCCACAATTCCGCAGGACACTAACGTTCCCATCGTCACACCCACGACGATGAATGTCGCGTTCGGCATCCGCACCTTCATGAGAACCTTCTCTCAAGTTCTTTCAGGCGTTGTTCCACTCTCGTTCGGGCAGTTCCGCCAACCTGAGACTTCCGGTCAATCGCAGCAGTGACCGTCAACCGAGAGAACAAGCCCTTTTCAATTCGCTCGGAAAATGTCCGCAGCTCTTCGAGCGAGAAGTCCGTGAGTTCGCGGCCTTGGTCCAATGCGGCCCGCACCAACCGACCCGTGATCGCATGCGCTTCGCGAAACGGCACGCCTCTGGTCACAAGATAGTCCGCAACTTCCGTGGCCAGCATCCCACCGCTCTGGACTGCCCGTTTAAGGATGTCCCGGTTCACGGTAAGCCGGCGCATCAGTTCCGTCAAAATTTTTACCGAGTCGGTGGCGGTGTCGAGGGCATCGAAGAGTGCCGGCTTATCCTCTTGTAGGTCTCGGTTATAACTCAAAGGGAGAGCCTTGAGCATCGTCAACAGATTGACCAAATGTCCATACACACGTCCGGTCTTGCCTCGAACCAATTCCGGCACATCGGGATTCTTCTTCTGCGGCATCATGCTGCTCCCGGTACAAAATGCATCGGGAAGCTCGACGAATTGAAACTCTTGAGACGACCAGAGAATCAATTCTTCACTAAGCCGCGACAGATGCATCATCGTGATCGACAGAGCCGAGGCCACCTCGATCATGAAGTCCCGATCGGACACGGCATCGAGGCTGTTTTGCGTCACGGAAGGAAACCCCAACAGTCCGGCAGTAAACTGGCGATCGACCGGGTAGTTCGTGCCCGCGAGCGCGCCCGACCCCAACGGCATCACGTTCACGCGCACCGACGCATCGCGACATCGCCCCTTGTCCCGTTCGATCATTTCCACATAGGCCAAGAGATGGTGGGCGAACAGCACCGGCTGTGCACGTTGCAGATGGGTATAGCCCGGCATGGCGACCGTTCGATTCGCCTTTCCCTTTGCCACCAAGACTCGCTGAAACTGTTCCAGGTGCGCCACGAGCTGACTGAGCTGTTCCCGCACATAGAGCCGAACATCCAGCGCAACCTGATCGTTCCGGCTCCGGCCCGTGTGCAACTTGCCGCCGAGCGGACCGATCAACTCTGTCAACCGGCGTTCAATCGCCATATGAATATCTTCATCCTGAGGCGCGAATCGAAAGCGGCCCCGATCCAACTCCGCCTTCACCGATTCCAAGCCCCGCACGATCGTCCTGGTTTCAGAGGCGGTCAACACGCGCGCCTTCCCCAAGGTCTTGCAATGGGCGATACTGCCCTGGATGTCATGGGGGTAAAGCCGCCGATCGACGGCTACGGACACGGTGAACGATTCCACCAACCGGTTCGTTTTTTGTTTGAATCGCCCAGCCCAAGCCTTTCCGCTTTCCGACGCGGCAGAGCTGCGGCCCGTTGCTCGTGGCATTAGGAAGAGGCCTTCTTTCTCTGAGCTCTGATTTTCAACCGCAGCGCGCTCAACCGAATGAAACCCTCGGCATCTTTCTGATCATACACCTCGTCCTCTTCAAACGTGGCGATGTCGAGACGATAGAGCGACTGCTTCGATTTGCGCCCGGCCAGCGTGCAACTCCCCTTATAGAGTTTCACCCGCGCCGTGCCGGTCACGTCCTTCTGCGCCGCATCGATCGAGGCTTGAAGCATTTCTCGTTCAGGACTGAACCAATACCCGTTGTAGATCAGATCGGCGAAGCGCGGGATCAAACTATCCCTGAAGTGCAGGACCTCGCGATCCATCGTCAACGACTCGATTCCGCGATGCGCCACATGGAGGATCGTCCCGCCAGGGGTTTCATAGACCCCGCGAGATTTCATTCCGACGTAGCGATTCTCCACGAGATCGACACGCCCGACTCCATGCGCGCCGCCCAGCTTATTGAGGTGCGCCAGCAACGTCGCCGGGCTCATCTTCTTGCCGTCGACGGACACGGGATTGCCGGCCTCGTACCCGATCTCGACTTCGAGCGACTTGTTCGGCGCCTGCTCCGGCGACACCGTCATTTGGAAAATTTCATCCGGCGGCGACTCCCAGGGATCTTCCAAGATGCCGCCTTCATAACTCACATGGAACAAATTCAGATCCATGCTATAGGGTTTGGCTTTCGTCACCGTGATGGGAATGCCGTGTCGATCGGCATACTCGATCAATTCACGCCGCGACCGCATGGTCCATTCACGCCAAGGCGCGATGATCTTGAGATTCGGCGCCAGCGCCGTGTAGGTCAGCTCGAACCTCACCTGGTCGTTTCCCTTTCCGGTGGCGCCGTGGGACACGGCCTCGGCGCCCTCTTTGAGCGCGATCTCGGCCTGACGCCGCGCAATGAGAGGCCGCGCGATCGAAGTCCCGAGCAGATAGCAGCCTTCGTACATCGCGTTGCCGCGTAACATGGGGAAGACATAGTCGTTCACGAAAGTCTCGCGCAGATCCTCAACGTAGACTTTTTTCACGCCGAGCTTTTGCGCTTTCGCCTTGATCGCTTGCAGATCCTCGCCTTGTCCCAAATCGGCGCAGAAGGCGATGACTTCGCAGCCGTAGGTTTCTTGTAGCCACCTCAAGATGACGGAGGTATCGAGCCCGCCTGAATAAGCCAGCACCACTTTCTTCATGCCACGACTCATCGTCTCGCGCCGCTCCTCTTGCCTAATAGATTTGTCAGGATGGCCTTCTGCATATGCAGCCGATTCTCCGCCTGATCGATGATGACCGACTGCGGACCGTCCAGCACATCGGCGCTGATTTCTTCCCCCCGGTGGGCGGGCAAACAATGCATGACGATCGCATCGGGCTTGGCGCGATGCAACAGGCGGTTGTTCACTTGATACGGCGCCAGGACTTTTAATCGTCGCGCATGTTCCCGCTCGCGGCCCATGCTGATCCAGACGTCGGTGTAGATGACATCCGCTTCCTTCACTGCGATATGGGGGTCGTGCCCGATCTCGATCACCGCGCCGGTTTTTGCAGCCTCGACCCTCGCCCTATCCACGACATGCTGCTCCGGCTGATACCCCACCGGACACCCGAGGGTAATCACCATCCCCATCTTCGCCGACGCCTCGATCAGCGAATTCGCCACATTGTTGCCGTCGCCGATATAGGCGATCTTCACCCCCTTCAATCGTCCCTTCTTCTCTCGAATGGTCAGAAGATCTGAGAGGGCCTGGCAAGGATGGCTCAGGTCGGTCAATCCGTTGATCACCGGCATCGTCGCCTCTCTCGCCCACTCCTCCACGATCGCATGGTCATAGGTGCGAATGACGATCGCATCGAGATAGCGCGACAACACGCGCGCCGTATCGGCGACACTTTCTCCGCGCGAGAGCTGGATATCAGCCATGGGCAGGACCAGCGCATGGCCACCCAGCTGGTTCATCCCTGCCTCGAACGACACCCGTGTCCTCGTCGAGGGTTTCTGGAACAGGAGCCCCAGCGTCTTCCCGGCAAGCAGTGGATGAGGAACCCCGCGCCGGTGCTTGTCTTTCAACAGAGCCGCCGACACCAGCAAGCGCTCCACCTCCGCCTTGCTGATAGCCGCAACATCCAGAAAGTCTTGCTTGCCGACCCGCATACTTGTTACTCGCGCAGTCATTCCTATTGTATCTATTCAGCGCATTGCGCCTTACGCCGCTTGTGTGCTGAAAATCTCGCCAAGCGTATCCAGCAATCGATCAATTTCCAACTGAGTGATGATGAGGGGCGGCACGAATCGCAGCACATGCTCGCCGGCCCCATTGATCAGAATGCCTCGTGCCAAACATTCGCTCACAACGACTTTCGCATCCATATCGATCTCCATCCCCTGCAAAAGCCCGAGACCACGCACCTCTCGCACCATGCGGTGTCGCGCTTTGCAGTTGGATAAACCCTTCGCAAAATACTCTCCCACCTGGCGCGCATGATCGAGCACCTGGCCCTCCAGCAAGGCATGGCAGACGGCCAGCCCGGCCGCACAAGCGAGCGGATTGCCCCCGAATGTCGAGGCATGACTGCCTGGAGAGAAGGCCTTTGCTACAGAGTCAGTCGCGAGGCAAGCTCCGATCGGCACACCGCCCCCCAACCCTTTCGCCAAGGTCATGATGTCCGGCTGCACCCCCAACTGCTCGTAAGCGAACAGCGTCCCGGTTCGTCCCATCCCAGTTTGTATTTCGTCGAACATCAACAGCACATCTTTTTTCGAGCACAGATCTCTGACCTGCTTCAGGTACTCGCGGTCCGCGGCATGGACTCCCCCCTCACCCTGAATCGGTTCGAGCAAAACCGCCGCGGTCTGGTCGGTCACGGCCCGTTCCAGTTCTTCCAGTTTATTGAAGGCGACATAGCGAAAGCCCGGGAGCAACGGTTCATAGTCCTTCTGCACTTTTTCCTGGCCTGTGGCCGTCAATGTCGCGAACGTCCGGCCGTGAAATGAATTCTTCATCGTCACGATCTCGAAGCGCCCGGCTCCGTACTTGTCATGGGAATACCGGCGGGCCAGCTTGATCGCCGCTTCATTCGCCTCCGCCCCGCTGTTGCAAAAGAACACCTTGTCGGCGAACGAGTGATCCACCAGCGTGTGCGCCAGCTTAACTTGCGGCTCAGTGTAGTACAGGTTCGAGGTATGGATCAGCTGCGCGGCTTGGCGCTGGATCGCCTGAACCAGATCCGGGTGGCCATGCCCTAGGACGTTTACCGCAATCCCGCCGACGAAATCGAGGTACTCTCGCCCTTCGAGGTCGTACACCTTCGTTCCGCTTCCTCGCACAATCGAAAGCGGTTGACGCGTATAGGTCTGCATCAAATATTGCGCAGCGTCGCGCTTGAGTGCTTCTGTCGACATAACAGACGTATCCTATTGTAAAAAAAGGGAAGGTAGCATAGCCCC
>Ga0134127_10003987_pt1 | contig 10645 bp, 10 predicted proteins | sample KB31753_FD_96459 | JGI IMG/M metagenome (GOLD analysis project Ga0134127, IMG submission 96459) | Terrestrial soil microbial communities with excess Nitrogen fertilizer from Kellogg Biological Station, Michigan, USA - KB3-175-3 | ecosystem: Environmental > Terrestrial > Soil > Unclassified ...
GTGAACGAGCAGGCGGGGTGCCCCAGCGATTGGAGCGCCATGGCGAGGAGCCCGATGGTGACCTGCTCGCCGCTGGCGAGGAGCATGTCCATCTCGCGCGGATCCGGCATCGGCGTGATGGCCCGCGCGAGGGCGAGGAGGGAGTCGGTGGTCTTACCCATGGCCGAGACCACCACCACCATCCGGTGGCCCTGGCGGGCGGACTCGGCCACGCGGCGGGCCACGTTCTTGATCTTCTCGGGGTCGGCGACCGACGAGCCGCCGTACTTCTGGACGATCAGCTGGCCCATGAGAGGGCCAATTTACCATATGACCCGCTACCGGTTGGGACGGGCTCCCGCCGGCGCATCCGGGGCCTGGTTTGGGCCGCCGGCTCGCGGGCGGCCGGGGGCGCCGTTCCCGTCGTCGCGGCGGCGCTCGCGCCAGGCCTCGCGCGCCTTCTGCCGCTCCTCGGGCGACATGGTCCGCCAGCGCTCGAGATTTCTGTCCATCCGTTCCCTCTCCTCGGGCGCGAGGCTCTGGTAGCGGCGCAGCCGCTCCATGATCTGCTGCTGGCGCTCCGGCGGCAGCTTCTGGAAACGATCGTGGGCCTGCTCCAGCTCCTGCCGGCGCTCCGGCGGCAGCTCGTTCCAGCGGTGGAAGTCCTGGAGGATCTGGGCACGCTCGGCCGGCGTCAGGCGCTGCAGGCGCTCCTTGTTCTGCCGCGCCTGCTGTCGCTCCGCGGGAGTGAGCGACTGCCAGTGGCGATAGTTCTCGAGCGCCCGCCCGCGCTGTTCGGGCGACATCGTGCGCCAGCGCTCGCGATAGCGCCCCATCCCCGCCTGCTCCTCGGGCGAGAGCTTGTCGAACTCCGCGGTGGGCGGATGGCTCGCGGCGGGGGGCGACTGGGCGCCCGCGTTCGGTCCGGCCAGTCCGAGGACGAGCACGGCCGCCAGCGCCAGCAGGAGTCGTGTCAGCGCCAGGGCGATGAGCCCGCGTACGGGACTCATGCTCAGCTGTCCCGGCTCGGCGCGGGCGAGTCGAGCCCGTCGATGTCGTCGAAGTCCTCGAGGAGGTCCAGGTCCTGAACCAGATCGAGCTGAGTCACCACCTCGAGGCGCCCCGCCAGCACCTGGCCCTCCAGCGTGGCTTGATCGCCTCCCGGCGGCGTGCCGACCGGACTCAGCACGCCCAGATAGAGCAGTACCGCGGCGAAGCCGGCGGCCAGCGCGGCGGGCAGAGGGCCCATTGACCAGCGGCGTCCGACCCCGGCGGGGCGGTGCCGCCGCTCGAGCTTGGCGTGGAGCTGGGACCGGAAGGCGCCCCAGTGCATCGGCGGCGCCGGCTCCGGCGCGCGGGAAATCAGCGCCGCGAGGGCGGCGAAGTCCCGCATGGCATCGCGGCATTCGGCGCACCCGGCCAGATGGGAGTCCACCGCCGCGCGCTCCGCGGCCGCCAGCTCGCCGCGCAGGTGGGGAAGCAGCCGATCGACGGGATGCGCGGTCATCGAGCGCCTCCTACGCGCTGGCGAAGCGCCGCGAACGCGCGATGCAGATGCACGCGAACCGTGGCCTCCGAGGTGTTCAGCACCGACGCGATCTCCTTGGTGGCCAGGCCCTCGCGGTATTGCAGCGTCACCGCCGCGCGCTGCTGAGGCGAGAGGGTCTCCACGGCCTCCCAGATGCGGCTCATTTGCTGATCCTCGTCCATCCGCTCGCCGGGATCGTCCGGGGGCGCGGGCTGGCGCTCGACGAGGTCGTCCGCGCGGTCCGCGTCGTCGGCGTCCCGCCACACCAGCAGGCGGCGCCACCCGCGTCCACGGCGGCGACTGTCGAGACAGCAGTTGACGAGGATCCGGTAGAACCAGGTCGAGAACTTGGCCTGGCCGGCGAAGGAGTCCGCCGCATCGTGCAGCTTGATGAAAGCTTCCTGGGCGCAGTCCCTGGCGTCCTCGCGATCGCGAACGATGGACCAGGCGATCCGGTAGGCTCGCTCCTGGTACCGTTCGACGAGGAGGTCGAAGGCCCCCGGCTCACGATTCGCAACGCTTCGGCAGAGCGCTTCATCGGATTGCTCCAAGGACTCGTCCCGGACTGATCTTCCCATAGGCTCATGCGCGCCACCTAGTGGCGGGCGGATAGGCTCCGGCCTTCCCCCCGCGCCCTTCGTCGATAGGACGCGCCTCCGTGGGGGCCCGTTTACAGGCGAGGGGAGGGTGCCGGCTAAACCTCCGTCGTTTCAGGGGGAACGCTGCGTGCCCGGACCGCCTCGGCCAGGCTGACTTGCTCGACGAAGAGCAGCACAAGCCCCCAGACGGTTATGGGGACGAACTGCGAGACGTGCAGCAGGAGCGAGAAGGACAGCGCGTCGTCATAAGGCACGTCGAAGAGGCGAAGCGCCGTGACCACCGCGGCCTGGACGACCCCGACAAATCCTGGGCTCGAGGGCAGGCTGACGCCGAGGCCGAGGAAGCCCAGCGTGGTCCAGGCGGCCGCCACGGGCAGGTCCAGCCGCGCGGCGCGGAACCCGGCCCAGATGGACATGACGAGCGCCCCCCAGATGGCGCAGGACCACCCGATCATGGGGAGGACATGGCGGGGGGCGCGCAGGCCCGCGAGCCCGACGTCGAACGTGACGAGCAGCCGCTCCGCTCGCGCGGCGAGAGCCGGCCGGCCGCTCACGAGGATGCGGACCAGCCGCTGGCAGCGCGCGGGCGCCAGCGCGAAGACGCCGAGGAGGGCGAGGAGGACGAGGTCCACCGACAGGAAGATGAGGGCGGCCCACTCGAGGTCGCGCGGGATGGAGATGAGGAGGAACAGCGACGCGAGGAGGAGGCCGATGGCGAGCCCGTCGAGCACCCGCTCCACCACCATGGTGGTCACCGTGGTCCAGAACCGCGGTCCGCGCCGCGTGACCACATAGGCCCGGACCACCTCGCCGGCGCGGAGCGGGAGCAGGTTATTGGCCATGTAGCCGATCATCACCGCATTGAAGAGGCCGGAGGGCCGCGCTCCGGGCGGAAACAGATAGCCCCAGCGTCGGGAGCGGGCCCAGAGCGAGCCGAGGTTCAGCGCGGAGCTGGCGGCGAGAAAGCCCCAGTGCGTGTCGGCGAGGCGGGCGCCGATGGCGGACAGGTCGGCGCGCGAGAAGAGATACACGACGAGGCCCGAGCTGACCGCGAGCCCGAGGAGGATCTTGAGGAGCCGTCCGCGCGACGGCACGCGCGAGGTCAGCGCCCGGAGCGGTCGGGCATCAGGCCTCTACCCGGATCATGGTGGTGGGCCCGGCCACCACCGGCAGCCGGTCGATGGCGGCCAGCGCCGCGCGCATGTCGCGCTCGCGGGCCTCGTGGGTCATCATCACCACCGGCACCGCCTCGTGCTGCTCGGCGCGCGTCTTCTGCAGCACGGAGACCAGCGAGATGCCGTGCTGGCCCAGGATGCCCGCCACCTGGGCGAGCGTACCCGGCCGGTCCAGAGCCATCACGCGGAGATAGTACGCAGTCCGGATATCGTCCATGGGCCGGATGGGCAGCGGCGTCTGCGCAGAGGTCGGCAGGTCCACCGCGAGGGCGGGCAAGCCGTGGGCCACGCGGCGCGCGATGTCCAGCGCGTCCGACCACACCGCGGAGGCGGTGGGAAGCTGGCCCGCGCCCCGCCCGTAGAACATGAGGTCGCCCACGTTGTCGCCGGTGAGGAAGACCGCATTGAACACCCCGGACACGGCGGCCATGGGCGAGACGGCGGGGATCATGGTGGGATGCACCCGCGCCTCCAGCGCCCCGTCGCCCGCCTTGGCGATGGCGAGGAGCTTGATGCGGTACCCGAGCTCGCGCGCGTTCTCCACGTCCGCCTGCGAGACGCCGGTGATCCCCTCGGTGTAGATGTCCTTGAGGTCCACCGCGGTGCGGAAGGCGAGCATGGCGAGGATCTGGAGCTTGTGGGCGGAGTCGAGCCCCTCGATGTCCAGCGTGGGGTCCGCCTCCGCATAGCCGCGCGCCTGCGCTTCCTTGAGGACCACGGAGAAGTCCAGGCCCTCGTCGGTCATCTTGGAAAGGATGTAGTTGCACGTGCCGTTGACGATGCCGAAGGCGGAGCGGACGCGGTTGGCGGGGAGCCCGTCCTTCACCGCGCGGATGAGGGGGATGCCACCCGCCACCGCGGCCTCGAAGCCCAGCATCACGCGGTTGCGCCGCGCCTCCTCGAACAGCTCCGGCCCGTGATGGGCGAGCAGGGCCTTGTTGGCGGTGACCACGTGCTTGCCGGACGCCAGCGCCCGCAGGATGAAGGTGCGCGCGGGCTCCAGCCCTCCCACCAGCTCGATGACGATGCGGATGTCGGGGTCGTCGAGCACGCGCCCGACGTCGGGGGTCAAGGGCAGGCGCTTGAGGTCGAGGCCCTCCCGCGGGCGGACGAGGTCGAGGTCCGCGATGGCGGCGAGGGTGAGCGTGCAGCCGGCGCGCTCCTCCATCTCCGCGCCGTGGGTCTGGAGAATGCGCGCCACCCCCGCCCCCACCGTGCCGAGTCCGAGGAGACCGATCTTGATCTCGTTCATGCGAGGGAAGCCGCCCCCGGGCGCCTCACCGGGCGGAGAGGGTCTTGAGGCCGCGGAGCGCCTGCTTGATGCGCTGCTCGTTCTCGACGAGGGCGAAGCGGACGTGGCCCTCGCCGTACTCGCCGAAGCCGATACCCGGCGAGACGGCGACCTTGCACTCCTGGATGAGCATCTTGGAGAACTCGAGCGAGCCCATGGCCCGGAAGGCCTCCGGCACCGGGGCCCACACGAACATGGTGCCCTTGGGCTTCTCCACCTGCCAGCCGATCTTGTTGAGCCCGTCCACGAGCACGTTGCGGCGGCGCCGGTACAGCTCGTTGATCTCCGCCACGCACTTCTGGTCGCCTTCCAGCGCCACGATGCCCGCGATCTGGATGGGCTGGAACACGCCGTAGTCGAGGTAGGACTTGATCCGCGCCAGCGCGTTGACCATCTGCCGGTTGCCGCAGCAGAAGGCCAGCCGCCAGCCCGCCATGTTGTAGGACTTGGTGGTCGAGACGAACTCCACCCCCACGTCCTTGGCGCCCGGAATCTCGAGGAAGGAGGGAGGCTGATACCCGTCGAAGGAGATGTCCGCGTAGGCGAAGTCGTGCACCACCATCAGGCGATGCTCCTTGGCGAACGCCACCACCTTGACGAAGAAGTCGCGGTCCACGCAGAGCGTGGTCGGATTGTGCGGGAAGGACAGGATGAGCAGCTTGGCCTTGGGCCATGACAGACGCGCGGTCTCGGTGAGGCGGGCGAAGAAATCGTCCCCCGGCACCAGCGGCACCGAGCGCAGGTCCCCGTCGGCGATGACCACCGAATACGAATGAATGGGGTAGGTGGGGTTCGGGACCAGGACGCCGTCACCCGGCTGGAGCACGGCCAGCGCCAGATGGGCCAACCCCTCCTTGGCGCCGATGGTGGCGATGGCCTCGGTCTCGGGATCCAGCTCCACCCCGAAGCGCTTCGCGTACCAGGTGGTGATGGCCTTGCGCAGCCGCGTGATGCCCTTGGACGCCGAGTAGCGGTGATTGCGCGGGTTGCGGGCCGCCTCCACGAGCTTGTCCACGATGTGCTTGGGCGTGGCCTGATCGGGATTGCCCATGCCGAGATCGATGACGTCTTCCCCTCGGGCCCGAGCCTTGGCCTTGAGGTCGTTCACGATGGCGAAGACGTAGGGGGGGAGCCGCTTGATCCGGTAAAAGTCGTCCATGGGAAACTCGCCCGGAATCATACTCCTGTGACGTCAAAACTGTCAACAAATCGGGTGGATGCACCAATCTTTCGTCTCGTTCAATATGCGGTGATTGAGGGTTGACACCCTCCGACGACGGTGTTACAAACTCGCTAGCCGCGGGGCCAAGAGCCCTGCCGGCACCCATCCGGCGGTATCTGGCTCGCTCGAAGTCGAGCGCTCCCGTCGCCCCCCAAGCGGGGCTCCGGGAGAAATCGTGAACGACGTACCGAACACGAGGTCCATTTGAATTGAACGGAAAGCCGGGAACGGAGCCGCCGGGGCCGAGGCAGACTGCAGAGCGCGTTCAGATCGTGCTGGAGCGGCCTGACGGCACCCGGCTCATCCGGCTCCCGGCCCCGCGCTGGATGGTCTCGGTGGCGGTCGGCGTGCTCGGTCTGCTGCTGGTGGCCGGCGGCGCCTGGTACCGCGACTACTCCTCGCTCCGCGGCAGCCGGGCCGATTTTGCCGCGCTCCAGTCCCGGCTCGCCGATCAGCAGGCGCTCCTCGAAGGGTTCCAGCAGCGGGTGGCCCGCGTCCGGGCCGAGGTCGACGGCTGGCGGGCGCTCCACGACCGGATCTGGCAGCCCTTCGGGCCCGACGGCGGCCAGGACCGGCGGAGCAATGCCATCGGCGGGCGCGGGGCGGCCGCGAAGGACGTGGATGGAGACGAGGGCGGCGCGGTGGCGGACGAGATCGAGCGCTTGGCCGCGGTGGTGACCGAAGAGGGCCAGAGCCTCCGGTCACTGGAGCGCTTCCTGGGTAAGGCTGGGCGGGCGCTGGCGTCCTTGCCGTCACGCTGGCCGGTGCGCGGGCCCGTGAACTCCGAGTTTGGCCGCCGCAGCTCCCCGTGGCAGGGTGAGTCCGTCGAGGAGCACAGCGGGCTCGATATCGGCGTGCCGCGGGGAACGCCGGTGATGGCGCCCGCGCCCGGCATCGTGATCTATGCGGGCCAGCACGCGGAGTACGGGGTCACCCTCGTCATCGACCACGGGAACGACATCAAGTCCTTGTACGGGCATCTGACTCGTCTCGGCGTCCAGGCCGAGCAGAAGGTGGAGCGCGGCCAGATCGTCGCCTTCACCGGTAATACTGGCCGATCGTCGGGCCCGCACCTGCACTATGAGATCCAGGTGAAGGGGCAACCGGTCAATCCCCGTTCGTACCTCTGGGATTAGCGCCGCGCGCCGATAAGGGCCCATCTGCTTCGTTGGCGCCACTCGTCCGCCTGCTCAACGTACCAGGGGTACGCCTCGCAGGCGGATCTCGGGCGCCGCCTTGCATCTGGGCCCTTCTCGGCGCGCGTCGGCGCGTGGCCGGAACGTCAGCTGCCTTCCGCGGGGCCTAGCGGCCCTGGTGCTTGGTGAGGAAGGCGAGCATCGCCGAGTTGAAGGCGTCGGGTTGCTCGAGGAAGTGGACGTGGCCGGCGTCGGGGATCACGGTCAGCTCGGCGCCGGGGATGCGGGCGTGGACCTCGCGTGAGAAGGCGGGCGGGACCAGGATGTCCTCCGCGCCCAGCGTCACGAGCGTGGGCACGCGGATGGCGTGGAGCCGGTCCAGCGTATCGTGGCCGCCGATGGCCTCCGCCTGGCGACGGAGCCCCGCATAGCTCGTGGGATAGGGATTGTCCAGCGAGCGCTGCAGCATGAGCTGGACGAACTCGGGACGCTCACGAACGGTCTTCCTACAGATGACCCACGGCAGCATGGCGCGCGCCCATTCCTCGCGGTCCTCGCGCGCGCGCACGCGCAGGAGGCTCTCCACGAGCAGGGTCCCGTACGGGTCGATGCGACCCAGGGTGCAGTGCAGCTGGAGGGTCCGCGCTCGCGCCGGATGGCGGAGCGCCAGCTCCTGCGCGATCATGCCGCCCATCGAGGCGCCGCAGATGTGCGCCCGAGCGAGGCCGAGCGACTCCATCAGACCCACCACGTCTTCCGCCATGCCGACGATCGAGTACGGGGCATCCGGCTGATCGCTCTGGCCGGCGCCCCGATTGTCCAGCGCGATGACGCGGTGGGTACCGGCGAGCGCCTGCATCTGGAAGGCCCAGGCGGTGTGATCTCCGCCCCAGCCCATGATGAGAATCACCGGCTCGCCGGACGGAGGCCCGAAATCCTGGTAGAAGAGCCCGATGCCGTTGACGGTGACGCGAGGCATCGGGGTGCCGCCTAGCCGGCGACGGCGGTGAGAATCTCCGTCAGCTCCTCGAGCGTCTCCGCGTCCAGCACGGGCGCGGGAGGCCGCACGTAGGCGGAGCGGATCCACCCGCGCCGGCGGAGGATTTCTTTCCGGATACCGACGGACGTGCCGGGCGTGGAGCCCGGCTGGCTCTCGAAGCGGATCAGCGGCAGCCAGCGGTAGAAGAGGGCGCGGGCGGTGCCGCGCCGGCCCGCCACGAACTCGTCGCGGATGGCGCGCAGGGCTTCGGGGTAGGGGAAGCCGGTCATCGCGCCGTCCGCCCCGCGCGAGAGCTCCTCGAAGAAGTAGATGCCGCCCAGCCCTCCGAAGATGGACACCCGGCGCTCGAAGAGGGCACGCAGGCGCGTGATCTTGGGCAAGGTGGGCGCTTCCTCGAGCTTCACCGCTTCGATCCTGGGGATCTCGGCGACGACGCGCCCGATGAAAGCGGGCGGCATCACCACCTGGGTGGTGACCGGCTCGTCCTGCAGCACGATGGGCAGCGGGGTGGCGGACGACACCGCGTGGTAGTAGGCCAGCACCGCGTCGAGGTTTCGCGAGCCGGTAGGCGGAGCGAGCATGAGGGCCTGGGCGCCGGAGTCCTGCGCCATTCGCGCCAGGGCCGCCGCGAGGTGGGTGCCGGAGGCCGAGGCGCCCACCGCCACCGGGACGCGCCCGCGCACTTCCTTGACCACGGTCTCGACCACCTGCCGGCGCTCGTCGTCGGTGAGCCGATGCGCCTCGCCGGCGATGCCCAGCACGGTGAAGCCGGTGATGCCGGTCTCGAGCGCCCGCTCCACCAGCTGCGGCAGCCCGTCACGGTCCAGCGCGCCGCCGTCGGTGAACGGCGTCGCCATGATGTGAAAGACGCCGGACCAGTTGATCAGGCGCGAACCTGGCAGGCCACCCAGTGGCCGGGAGAGATCTGCTTCAGCACTTGCTCGTTCTCGGAGCAGGACGGCACCCGGATGCCGCAGCGGGTGTGGAAGCGGCAGCCCGAGGGCGGCTTGATGGGGCTGGGCACGTCGCCCTCCAGCAGGATGCGCTTGCGCTTGACCGCCGGATCCGGGATGGGCACCGCGGAGAGCAGCGCCTCCGTGTAGGGATGCTTGGGATTGTTGTAGAGCTCCTTGGCGGGCGCGATCTCGACGATCTTGCCGAGGTACATCACCGCGACCCGCGTGGAGATGTGCTCCACCACCGAGAGGTCGTGGGCGATGAAGAGGTAGGTCAGGTTGAACTGCTTCTGGAGGTCCTCCAGCAGGTTGATCACCTGGGCCTGGATGGAGACGTCCAGGGCCGACACCGGCTCGTCGCAGACGATCAGCTTGGGGTTCACGGCGAGCGCGCGCGCGATCCCGATGCGCTGGCGCTGGCCGCCGGAGAACTCGTGCGGGTACCGCCGGAGGTGGTCGGCGCCGAGCCCCACCGTCTCCAGCAGGTGAATGACCCGCTCCTCCCGCTCGCGCCGCGACTTGGCGAGCTTGTGGATGACGAGGGCCTCCCCGATGATCGAGCCCACCGTCATGCGCGGGTTCAGCGACGCGTACGGGTCCTGGAAGATGATCTGCATGTCCCGCCGCAGGTGGCGCAGGGACCGCTTGTCGAGGGTGGTGACGTTCTTGTCCTCGAACCACACCTCGCCCGCGGTGGGCTCGATCAGCCGCAGGATGCACCGTCCGGTGGTGGACTTGCCGCAGCCCGACTCGCCCACCAGACCCAGGGTCTCGCCCTTGAGGATCTCCATGGAGATGTCGTCCACCGCGTGGACCCGCGCCACTTCCCGGGAGAACAGCCCGCCCCGGATGGGGAAGTACTTCTTGAGATTCTTGACTTGCAGGAGCGGCGTCTCAGCCATGGCGTGCGTCCCTCTCAGTACAGCCAGCAGGAGACTTTGTGGCCGGGCTTGACTTCCTTGAGCACCGGGTCCTTTTCGGTGCAGACGGGCTTGACGAAGGGGCACCGGGGCGCGAAGCGGCAGCCGGGGGCGATGTCGCCGCGCAGGGTGGGGACGGTGCCGCCGATCACCTCGAGCCGGCGCCGCTCGGTGGCGGCGAGGTCGATCCTCGGGATCGAGCGCAAGAGACCCTGGGTGTACGGGTGCAGCGGCTCCTTGAAGAGATCCGCCACCGACGCTTCCTCGGCCACCTTGGCCGCGTACATCACCACCACCCGCTGCGCCGTCTCCGCGATGACGCCCATGTCATGCGTGATGAGCATGATGGCCATCTTCAGCCGCGCCTTGAGCTCGTTGAGAAGCTCCAGGATCTGGGCCTGGATGGTCACGTCCAGCGCGGTGGTGGGCTCGTCGGCGATGAGGAGCTTGGGATTGCAGGACAGCGCCATCGCGATCATGATGCGCTGCCGCATGCCGCCCGACAGCTGGTGCGGGTACTCTTTCACCCGCCGCTCCGCGTTGGGGATGTGGACGAGCTTGAGCATCTCGACGGTCTTGTCCATGGCGTCGCGCCGGCCCAGGCCCTCGTGCAGCCGCAGGGCTTCCGCGATCTGCTCCCCGCAGGTGAAGACGGGGTTCAGCGACGTCATGGGCTCCTGGAAGATCATGGAGATTTCCTTGCCCCGGATCTTCCGCATCTGCCCGGCGGGCAGGTCCACGAGGTTCTTGCCGTCGTAGAGGATCTGTCCCTCCACGATCTTGCCGGGGGGCTGGGGAATGAGCTTCATCACGCTGAGCGCGGTCACCGACTTGCCGCA
>Ga0134127_10003992_pt1 | contig 10636 bp, 10 predicted proteins | sample KB31753_FD_96459 | JGI IMG/M metagenome (GOLD analysis project Ga0134127, IMG submission 96459) | Terrestrial soil microbial communities with excess Nitrogen fertilizer from Kellogg Biological Station, Michigan, USA - KB3-175-3 | ecosystem: Environmental > Terrestrial > Soil > Unclassified ...
CAGCTGCGGCTGCCCTCCTCGCTGCGGGCGGGGCAGATCGTCGAGGTCAAGACCAAGGTCGATCATGACTCGCACACCGGGCTCGCGCTCAAGGGCGGCAAGTACGTGCGCGAGCAGCCGGAGTTCTTCGTGAAGGAGATGCTCGTCTATCTCGACGGGGAGAAGGTCAGCGAGTTCCAGATGGGCTCGGCCATCAGCGCCAACCCGCTCATCCGCTTCCCGCTCAGGATCACGCGCAGCGGCACGGTCCGGGTGGTCTTCGTGAGCAGCGAGGGTCAGCGCTGGGAGGCCTCCCAGCCGATCCGGGTCTAGCAGGCGGGGGCGCGCCTCAGGGCTGCTTGCCGAGGGCGATGGCGCCCACTGCGGCCAGGCGGTCGATCTCACCGCGGTCGAGGCCGAGCTCGCCCAGCACCTCGGCGGTGTGCTGCCCCAGGAGCGGCGCCGGGCGGGAAATGCGGGCGGGGGTGCCGCTGGCACGGACGGGGAAGCCCACCATCCGGACGGTGCCATAGCCCGGCTGCTCCATCTCGGCCACCATGCCCAGATGCCGGACCTGGGGATCCTCGAGCACCTCGTCGAACTCGTAGATCGGGCCCGCCGCGATCTGCGCCTCCTCGAAGCGCGCCACCCACTCGGAGGTGGTCTGTCCCGCGAGCACCGCCTCCACCCGCGCCTTCATCTCGGCGTGATTGGCGAGGCGCTCCGGATTGGTGGCGAACCGCGGCGCGGTGCGAAGCGTCTCGTCGCCCAGCACGCCGCAGAAGCGCTCCCATTGATCGGGGCTCAGGAGCACCACGTTGAGGTAGCCGTCGGCCGTCCGGTAGGCCTCCGCGGGGGTGAGATTCGGATTCCGGTTTCCCTCGCGGGTGGGCCTCTTGCCGGAGTCGAAATAATGCGCGACGGGATCGGGCAGCAGCGCGATGGTGGAAGCGAGGAGGTTCACGTCAAGGTGCTGGCCGCGGCCAGTGCGCGCGCGATGCACCAGGGCGGCCTGGACCATGCCGAAGGTGAGGAAGGAGGCGGCGAGATCGGAGATGGAGCCGCCCGCGCGAGTGGGGGGATCGCCGGGATGGCCGGTGAGCGCCATGATGCCGGCCATGCCCTGGGCAATGAGGTTATAGCCCGGCCGGCGCGCGAGGGGCCCATCCTGGCCGAAGCCGGTGACGGACGCATAGACGAGGCCGGGATTCACCGCGCTCACCGCCGCATAGCCGAGGCCCTGGCGCTCCGCCACCCCGGGCAAGAAGTTTTCGATGAGGACGTCGGCGCGCCGGGCCAGCTCGAACGCGACGCGGCGGCCTTCCGGATGGGCGAGATCCACCGCGATGCCGCGCTTGCTGCGGTTGACGGCGGCGAAGGCCGCGCTCATGCTGCCGTCGCCGCGGAGGGCGCGAAAGTCGTCGCCCCGGCCGGGCCGCTCGAGCTTGATCACGTCGGCGCCGAGATCGCCCATGAGCATGGCGCTGTAGGGCCCGGCGATCACACGCGAGCAGTCGAGGACGCGAAGGCCCTCGAGCATGGCGGGGCGGTCGGTCATGGCGGTGTCCCGTGTGTAGCAGCGGCGTCCCGCCAAGTCAAGATCGGGGAACCGGCGGGCCTTCGGCCGCGTTCGTTCTGAGGCATGGTGGGCTTGCTGTCCCAACACTCACCCAGGAGGAGGCGTCCATGTTCAACCCGCTCAGCCGGCGCGAAGTGCTCCGCTTCGGTGCCTACACCACCGTCGGGGGTGTGCTCACCCCCGGGATCTCCATGGCGCAGGCCATCGTCACCGAGGCCAAGGGACTGGTGGCCCGCGACGTGACCCTCACCGTCGGGGGCGTCGCCATTCCCGCCTACGAGGCGCGGCCCGAAGCGCCGGGGCGGTACCCGGTGGTCGTCACCATTTCCGGATTCACGGGGAACAGCGAGCAACACAAGGACGTGGTGCGCCGGCTCGCGCTGGCCGGCCACTATGCGATCTCCCCCGAGCTCTATCGTCGGGAGGGCGGAATGCAGGGGAAGGATTTCGCGGAGATGGGCAAGATCTCCGGCTCGGTGACGCGCGCCCAGTACCTCGGCGACATCCGCGCCGCCGCCGACTTCGCCCGCCAGCAGTCGTGGGCGCGCGCGGATCGGCTCGGGGTCACCGGCTTCTGCGGGGGCGGCGCGCTCACGCTGCACACGGCCGCGGAATACCCGGGGGTTTCCGCAGCGGCGCCGTGGTACGGCCATGTGAAGCGGACCTACCGGGACGCGCCCGGCATTGACGCCTTCAGCCTGATTGACCGCATCACCATGCCGGTGCTCGGACTCTATGGCGACGCCGACCAGGGCATCCCCTCCGAGGACGTCCGTCGGTTCGAGGCCGAGCTCCGGAAGCGGAATCCCAATGTTGAGTTCATCTTGTACCCCGGCGCGCCCCATGCTTTTTTCTCGGACGACCGGCCTCAGGTCTACAAGAAGGAGGCGTCGGAGGACGCCTGGACTCGCTTGATCGCGTTCTTTGGAAAGCACCTTCGGGTCTGATTCGAGCCTGCCCGACCCGGCCGCGCTCCGGAGAGCCACCGCGCTCTTCGGAGCGCAGATATTTCGCCTTCCTGTAACACGCTCGGTTCCATTCTTGGCAGTGTGTCACCGCGAACTGTCACTTCCCCTGCATGATCGTGGGCTGACGGTCGATTTCTTCCAGTGTTTTCGACAACTTATTCGTGACATTCCGTGGCACGGATGTTGCGGTCTCGACAGCCGGTGCCACGCGGCTGACAGCGCGGCGGGCACGCGAATCGCGCGGGAGCGCAGGAGACCATGGACCACGATCTGGATCGCGAAGTGGCATTCGTCGGCCAGCGGGTCAAGCAGAAGATCTGCGTCGCGCTGACGCTCTCGTCGGTGATCCCGCTCCTCATCCTGACCTATGCCATCTACACGAGCGTCTATTCGCATCTGGATCCGGTGGGGGGCTACCGCGACCTCCTGTGGTTCGAGGCGCTGGTGATCTTCACCGGGCTCCTCATGGCGGCGGGCGGCTTCGTGGTGTGGGACCTCGCGAGCGCGGTGGCGCGCACGGCCGAGATGGTCACGGAGGCGCAGCGCGTGGAGGGCTTCAGCGCCGCCCGGCACGACGAGGTGGGGACGCTGATGAACTCCTTCTCGCGCATGCTCGCCACCATCGAGGACCAGGCGAGCGAGATCAACCAGTTCGCCCAGCGTCTCGAGGGCGCCTACAAGGAGCTCGAGTTCACCAACGCGCGGCTGAAGGAATTCTCCTTCAAGGACGACGTGACCGGACTCTACAACCGGCGCTTCTTCACCATCCGGCTCGAGGAGGAAGCGTCCCGCTTCCGGCGCTTCAATCATCCGGTGTCGGTGGTGCTGCTCGACCTCGACGGCTTCAAGCGCGTCAACGACGAGCTGGGGCACGGCGCCGGGGACGACACCCTTCGCGTGATGGCGGACCTCCTGCTCAAGTACTCGCGCGGCATCAACGTCATCTGCCGCTGGGGCGGCGACGAGTTCGCGGTGCTCCTGGTGGAAACGACCAAGGCCGGCGCCCAGCTCTACGCCGAGCGCCTCCGCCAGGTGCTCGCCGCCTACCCCTTCGCGCACGGGCGACAGATCACGGCCAGCTTCGGCATCGCCGCGCTGCCCGAGGACGTCGCGCCCACCGCGGAGGAGATCATCCAGGCCGCCGACGAGGCCCTGTACTCGGCCAAGCGATCCGGCAAGAACCGGGTGTGCATGTTCGAGGACATCACGGCCACGCCGCGGCTCGAGCCCGAGGTGGAACGGGTTTGAGTCGATCCGAGCAACCGGCCGGCGTTCTCATCGTCGACGACGACCGCCACATCCGCGACATCCTTCGCGAGCTCTTCCTCTCCAGCGGGTACGACGCGCGGGTGGCCGCCGACGGTCAGGAGGCGCTGGAGGCCTTCGACGCCGCCCGGCCCCCGCTGACCGTGACCGACGTGCACATGCCGGTCATGGATGGGGTGGAGCTCCTCAAGAAGGCCCGCGCCCTCGACCCCGACGCGGCCTTCCTCGTCCTCACCGGGGTGGCCAATGTCCAGACCGCGGTGGAGAGCCTGAAGTACGGGGCCTTCGACTTCATCATGAAGCCGGTGCACATGGACGAGCTCCTCATCGCCGCCGAGCGCGCGCTGCAGCACCGGCAGCTCCTCATCGAGCGGCGCGAGCACCAGGTCACCCTGGAGCGGAAGGTGGAGGAGGCCACGCGCGAGCTGGCTTCCACCCTGCGGGAGCTGGAGAGCACCTACCGGACCACGCTGGAGGCGCTGGGCTCGGCCATCGACACCCGCGACCTCGGCACCCACGCCCACTCGCGCCGCGTGCGGGGCTACTCCCTGGCGCTGGCCCGGGCCCACGGCTTCCCCGAGGCGGGTCTGCGGGACCTCGAGCACGGCGTGCTCCTCCATGATATCGGCAAGATCGGCATCCCCGACGCCATCCTGCTCAAGCCGGGACCGCTCACGCCGGCGGAGTGGAAGATCATGCGGACCCACCCCGAGATCGGGCGGCAGCTCGTGGAGCAGGTGCCCTTTCTCCGGGGCGCGGTGCCCATCGTCTATCACCACCACGAGCGCTGGGACGGCACCGGCTACCCGCTGGGGCTCAAGGGCGAGGACATCCCGCTGGGCGCGCGCATCTTCGCCCTGGCGGACGCGTTCGACGCCATGACCTTCGACCGCCCCTACTCCCAGGCCATCCCGCTGGCGGCCGCGCGGCAGGAGATCCAGCGGTCGGCGGGCACCCACTTCGACCCGCTCGTGGTGGAGACCTTTCTCCGCCTCCCGCTCGAGGTCTTCGAGACGATCCGGCGACAGTCGGTCGAGTAGTCCCCCTCCCGCGCCCCGCCCGCTCAGATTTGCCTCCCGGATGGTAGACTCTCCCGCTCGCGCTGGGGTAGGATGCCCCAATGCCTCGCTACCTCTTCATCGTGGCGAAGGAACATCCAGAGCTCTGCGCGCACCTGGAGCGCGAATTCGTGGGCGAGGACGGCGTACGAGTCATGCTCGACCGCCGGGGGACAGAGCGCCGACGGATTCGCGGCGACATTCCCGACGCCGATCGGCGCCGCAGCGACCGGCGCTCGAATCCCGGCCTCCAGCAAGAGCTGGCCGCGTTGAACTTCGCGCTCGTCCGCGCCGAGTGAGCGCGGCACAGGACTGAGACGGTGCGGCTCATCGACGAGATCCTCGAGACCGCCATCGCGCTGAACGCCACCGACATCCATCTCCAGGCCGGCCTCCCGCCGGTGTATCGGGTCCAGAAGCGGCTCATCCAGAAGGGGGGCGCCAAGCTGGGTCCCCAGGAGATGGAGGAGCTGGTCTTCTCTCTGATGACCGACCAGCAGAAGCGGATCTTCCGCGAGAAGCTCGACTACGACTTTTCCTGCGGGGTGCCCGGCCGGGCGCGCTTCCGGGTCAACGCCTTCCGGCAGCGAGACTCGGTGGCGGCGGCGCTGCGGCGCATCCCCTTCGAGATCCCTTCCTTCGAGACCCTGGGCCTGCCCGCCGGCCTGATGGATCTCACACGATTGAAGCGCGGATTCGTGCTCATCACCGGCGCCGCCGGGCACGGGAAGTCGACCACCCTCGCCGCCCTCATCGATCGGATCAACACCGAGCGAGAAGTCCACGTGGTGACCATCGAGGACCCCATCGAGTACCTCTTCCTCCACAAGAAGAGCGTGGTGGTGCAGCGGGAGCTCGGCACCGACGTGGGCAGCTTCTCGGGCGGTCTCCGCGCCGCCCTTCGCGAGGACCCCGACGTGGTCTTCGTGGGCGAGATGCGGGACTTCCAGACCATCGAGGCCGCGCTCACCGCCGCGGAGACGGGCCACCTCGTCTTCAGCACCCTGCACACCAAGACGCCCGCCCAGGGGATCGACCGCATCGTGGACGTGTTCCCGCCGCATCAGCAAAGCCAGGTCCGCGTGCAGCTCGCCAACGTGCTGCACGCCATCGTGACCCAGCAGCTCATCGTGCGGAAGGACGGCGAGGGGATGGTGGTGGCGGTGGAGCAGCTGGTGGCCAGTCCCGCGGTGCGCAACATGATCCGCGAGGGCAAGACCTTCCAGATGCAGTCGCTCATCCAGACCGGCTCCGCGGCGGGGATGGTGACCATGGAGCAGTCGCTGAAGTCGCTCTACGAGCGCGGCCTCATCACCTACGAGGACGCGCTGGAGCACGCCTTCGACGGGCGCGAGCTCGCGCGCCTGGTGGGGCGCAGCTAGACGCTCGATCGCCGCGCCTGGCCGTTCCTCATCGCGCTGGCGGCGGTGGTTCCGTTCCTGCCCGCGCTGGCGGCCGGCTTCGTCAGCTGGGACGACGAAGCCATGCTCCTGGCCCAGACCGGCTACCGGACGTCGGGCGTCTTGCGCTGGGCCCTGGCCGCCACCGTGATGGGCCACTGGAGCCCCGTCGCCTGGCTGTCCTTCGCGCTCGACCACCGCCTGGGCGGCCTCGATCCGCGCGTGTTCCACGCCACCAGCCTGGCGCTGCACGGGCTCAACGCCGGGCTCTTCTATCTCCTGGCCCGCCGTCTCCGGGCCGCCGCCGGGCCGGAGCGGACCGATTCGATCCACTCCGCCGGCGCCGCGCTGGCCGCCCTCGTTTTTGCTTCGCACCCGCTGCGGGTAGAGCCGGTGGCGTGGATCTCCGATCGTCGCGACCTGCTCTGCGCGACCTTCCTCCTCCTGGCGCTCCTCGCCTATGTGCGCGGGGTTCGAGACGGGGGTCCTCTCGCGCGCGGCTGGGGACTCGCCTCGCTGGCGGCCTTCGCGGGGGCGCTCGGCTCTAAAGGGGTCGCCGTCGTGCTCCCGCTGCTCCTCCTCCTTCTGGACTGGTATCCGCTCCGCCGCGTCGCGCGGGGATGGGGCGCGCTCCTTCGCGAGAAACTGCCGCACCTGGCGCTGGCGCTGGGGGGCGCTCTCGTCACGGCGCTGGCGGTTTGGGTCGATGCCGCGCCCCTGGACTACGCGGAATACGGGCCGGTGGCGCGCCTCGCGCTGGCGGGCCATGCCGCGTGGATGCTGCTGGTGCGTCACCTCTGGCCGGTCGGGCTCTCACCCCTCTACGAGCTGCCCGCCGAGGTGCGCCTCTCCTCCTTCCGCTTCCTGTTTCCGTTGCTCGCCGCGGCTGCCCTCACCGTCATTCTGGTTCTTCTCCGCCGTCGCTGGCCGGCCCTTCTCGCGACGTGGTTGGCCTCGCTCGTGGTCCTGGCGCCGGTGAGCGGTATCGTCCTGGCGGGCCGGCACGTGGGCGCCGATCGCTATGCCTATCTGGCGGGGCTGGGGCTGGCCCTTCTCGCCGGCGGCGGCGGGACTCATCTCGTCGCGCGCCGATCCCCGGCGGCGCGGCGGGTTGTCGGCGTCATCGCGGGACTTGTTCTGGTGGGACTGGGTGTTCTCTCGTGGCAGCAAACCCTTCACTGGCGGGACTCGGAGCGCTTATGGCGTCGCGCGGTGGCCGTGGAGCCCGACTGCGTGACCTGCTTGAACAATCTGGGTCGCGTCCTCATGCGCGCGCGGCGAGGCCCCGAGAACGCGGAGGCGGAGACGCTGTTCCGCCGGGCGCTCACGCTGAGACCCGATCAGCCCGGCCCCTATCTCAACCTGGGCGCGCTGCTCGTGAATCTTGGGCGACCGGACGAGGCTGAGCGCGTGTTTCGTCAGATCGTGACGCGCTGGCCGGCCATGGCCGATGGTCCCGCGGGCCTGGCGGCGGTGAGCCGCGCGCGAGGGGACGACGTCGCGGCGGCGGCCTTGTTGCGCCAGGCGCTCGCGCTGGATCCCGGCTTCACCGGCGGCCGGCTGGAGCTGGGCCGGCTGCAGAATAATCGCGGAGTTGCGGCTGCCGAGGCCGGTCGTCTCCAGGAGTCCGCCGCCTTGCTCCGCGAGTCCTTGGCGCTGCTAGGGGCCGACCCCCAGCCGCTGGGCAACCTCCGCCAGGTGCTCCGGGCGCTCCGCGACGCCGGCGATGAGGCGGCGGCGCGGCGCGAGCTGGAAGCCCTCCGCGCCCTGGATCCGGCGCTGGCCGAGGCGGCCGGGCGGGGGCTCTGAGGGGGGGCTCTTGTGTTCCTCCGGGATTCCTGGTAGGGAAAGCCCAGGCTGGCGTCCGCGCCGGCTTCCCACGAGCTCCGAGACCGGCGGTACCCGAACCCCCAAGGAGGCCTAGCCATGGCCAAGGTCAAGCAGATCACCCTCACCGCCCTCTCGAAGCCCGGGGTCCTCGCCCGAGTCTGCGCCGTGCTCTCGGAGGCGGGGGTCAATCTGATCGCCATCAGCGCGGCCGACGGCGACAAGCGCAGCAAGCTGCGGATGGTGGTGTCCGATCCGGCCCGCGCCAAGCAGGCGCTGGCGGCCGCCAAGATCCGGTGCGGCGAGGAGCCGGCACTGCTGCTGACCCTGGACGACAAGCCGGGAAGCCTTGGACGAGTCGCCGAGCGGCTGGCCGCGGCCAAGGTCAATATCAAGTGCACCTATGCGACCACCGGGGGCGGCGGCACCGCCCAGGTCGTGCTCGTGGTGCCCAATCCGGACAAGGCAGAGCGGGCTCTGGCCTGACCCGGTGCGACTGAAGCGAGAGGACGTCGAGCGAATGATGTCGGAGCGCCCCGCGGGGACCGGCCTCGAGGAGGCCCTGGAGGTTTTCGAGGTATTCGCCAGCGGCACCTTGGCCGACGAGGTGTACATCCTCGACGACGTGAGCGGCAAGCGCATCGCCATCGCGCCGGCGGCACTGAAGGCGAAGTACAAAAAGGAGTGACCCCCCATGGCCATCATCGTCATCTCTCATGAGATCGGAGCGGGTGGTCCGGAGATCGGGCAGGCTCTCGGCGAGCGCCTCGGGTACCGGTGCGTCGGCCAGGACCTGATCGTCGACGTCGCCCGCCGCTACGGGCTGCTCGAGGAAAAGCTCTCGCATCTGGACGAGGCCAAGCCCTCGCTCTTCGAGCGGTTCGACGCCGAGACCCGGCGGTACATCACGGTGATCCAGACCGCGCTCTACGAGTTCGCCGAGCACGACAACGTGATCCTGCTCGGGCGGGGCGGGCAGTGGCTCCTGCGGGGCATCCCGCATGTCCTCCGCGTGCGCGTGATGGCGCCCTTCGACCTGCGCATGAAGCGCCTGGCCAAGAAGATGGCGGGCCAGATGGGCGAGCAGACCAACCAGCGCACCGTCACCGACATGGTGCGCCGCGACGACATGGAGAAGATCGGCCGGATGCGCTATCTCTACGAGGTGGACATTCGTGATCCCGCCCTCTATGACGTGGTCATCAATACCGAGAAGGTGCCCAACGACTCCGCGGTGGAGGTGATCGCGAGTCTGGTGCGGCGGCCCGAGATGGCCACCAGCGACGCGGGCTCGCGCCTGGTCTCCGACCGCGCGCTCGCCTCGCGCGTCCAGGTCGCGCTCGCCACCCATCCCGAGACGCGCAAGTACCGCACCACGGTGGAAGCGAAGGACGGCGTGGTCACCCTCGAGGGAACCGCCGCGCTCGAGGATGCGGTGGACGTCGCGCGCGGCGTCACCGGTGTGCGCGAGGTGCGCACGCAGCAGGTGGAGATTCCGCCCATCCCGCCCTTCGTGGCGTAGGCGCGGGCGATCGGTTCGACCCGCCGCCGCTCGAGGCGGCGGGGTCAGCCGCCTGGGTCAGCCGCCGGTGGACGGGCGGTCGGAGCGGGAGCGGTCCTCGGGAATCTCGGCCACCGTCGCGGTGACGGTCACCTTTTGCTTCTTCCGCCAGACCTCGAGCGTCACCGGCTTGCCCACCGGGGTCTCCGCCACCAGCCGCTGTAACTGGTGGAAATCCTCCACCACGGTCTTCTCGTAGGAGAGGATCACGTCGCCCTGGAGGAGCCCCGCCTTCGCGGCCGGACTGCCGGGAATGGTCGAGGCGACGAGCGCGCCGTCGGTGCTGGACAGGCCGAGGGTCTGCACCAGCTCCTTCGACAGCGGCTGGAGCGCCACGCCGAGCCAGCCGCGCACCACCTTGCCCTTTTCCACCAGCTGGTCCACCACGCGTTTCACCATGTTCACGGGGATGGCGAACCCGATGCCCTGGCCGGCCGCGACGATGGCGGTATTGATGCCGATCACCTGGCCTTTGAGATTGATGAGAGGGCCGCCGGAGTTGCCCGGATTGATCGACGCATCGGTCTGGATGAAGTTCTCGTAGGTGGCGACACCCACGTCGGAGCGCCCGGTCGCGCTGATGACGCCCACCGTCACCGTCTGATCGAGCCCGAAGGGGTTGCCGATGGCGATGGCCCACTCGCCGACCTTGAGCGCGTCCGAATCGCCCAGCGCGGCCACGCGCAGCTCGTGCCCGGGCTCGAAGCGGACGAGGGCGAGGTCGGTCTTGGGATCCACTCCCATCACCTTGCCCCGGTACTCTTTCTTGTCTGATAACCGCACCGAGATCTCGTCGGCGCCCTTGATCACGTGGTAGTTGGTGAGGACGAGCCCGCGCTTGTCGATGATGACGCCCGACCCGAGGCTGGGCTGGCGGAACTCCGGCCGCTGTCCGGGAGTGTCCGAGCCGAAGAACTGCTTGAAGAAGTCCTGGAAGAAGGGATCGTCGCCGCCGGGCTGAGGCCCGATGGGCCGGCGCGCCTTGGAGCGCTGCACGG
>Ga0134127_10003995_pt1 | contig 10631 bp, 6 predicted proteins | sample KB31753_FD_96459 | JGI IMG/M metagenome (GOLD analysis project Ga0134127, IMG submission 96459) | Terrestrial soil microbial communities with excess Nitrogen fertilizer from Kellogg Biological Station, Michigan, USA - KB3-175-3 | ecosystem: Environmental > Terrestrial > Soil > Unclassified ...
AGCGGGATTCATACAGGAATTCTCGCGTTGCTCTCGCTCACGCTCGCGTCGGGACTCTTCGCCTTTGGCTCCGCCCCCAAAACGCTTTGCGGCGGACGCGTCGGAGTGCTCGGCTTCTGGGCACTCGTGGCAGTGGCGGTGAGCGCGCTGCTCCCGGGTGCCAGTTATCTCGTCACGTGGCCGGTGCTCGTGACGGCGGCAGCCATGATGGTTCGATCTAGGGGCTGGGCGATTCGCGCCGCCACGCGTTGGCTCGCGGCGGCCGTCACACTGACGTTCCTTGCCGGCTTTGTCTTCACGGCGGGCGCCGTCATGCTTGGGAACTTTGGTGCCGGCGCGATGGCCGTTGGCGTGCTCACGTTCTTTGGTTGGATGCTGCTCATGCCGTTGCTCGCCGCGAACAAGTCGGAGCACTTGCGGATTGCCGCCGGCGCGCTCGCCTGCGCCGCCGTGCTCCTCGTGGTCGGAGCAGCGCTCCCTGCCCGCTGACGGCGCGGGTCGTGCAGATAGGCGTTGAACGGATCGGCCGAGACTCGGCCGCCACTTTTCGCGTTCACCGGCGACCCACTCCCATGGACCTCACCATCGAAGACGCCCGCAGCGATCTAAGGGCCACGCGGAATCAGATCGCGACTACAGCCGACGCGCTGTCAGATCGTGTGCACGACGAGGTCGATTCGGCGAAGAAGAAAATCAATCCGCTCGACTACGCGCGCGAATATCCGTGGGCGGCGATCGGGGTTGCCGCTGGAATCGGGCTCGCTCTGAGTCTGTCCGGCGCCGACAAGCGAGCGGCACGTGCCGCGGTCAAGGGTGCGAAAGCCGCTGGCGGCGCGATCGCGGACGGCGCCGTGGAGCTCAAGGATCGCGCGGTCGAGCTGGCGCAGCACCGTGACCCCGGGCCGAGCGCCGAAAACACGGATGCGGCCGCCGAGCCATCTGTCGGCAGCCGCATTCGCGATCGAATCCAATCTTCGGTTTACGAGCTGCTCTCGCACGGCCTCGACGAGCTCGTGCGCGGAATGCGCAGCTAGCGGCTACGGGTTTTTCGGGGGTGCCTTCGCGGCGCCCGCCGCCGCGGCCGGCCGCTGCGCGCTGGGCGGCAGCAGACCGTTCAGGCGCAGGTAGATGGCCGACTGGCTGTAGTGATCCGCCCAATCGCCTGTCGCCGTGGTCATCACGGACGCGCGCTGGGCCTTTCGCGTGCCGAACAGCGGGATCACCTCGCCCAGGTGCGAGTCATCCAGCTTCGCCAACTGCGTATTGCAGTAGTCGAACGTCTCGCGCAGACGCGCCACCATCTCGTCCTTGCTCGCCGTCGTGTCGATCTTCGCGCGCGTCGGCATGGGCGAGCCGACGAGGTTGCTGCAGAACACGTCGTTGCCGCCAGCCAGATGCAGCACGATCTGGCCGAAGCTCATTTGCGCGGGCGTGGGGCGGAAGCTGTACTTGTCCGCCGGCATCGCTTCGGCGGCAGCGACGAGGTTCCGGCCCTCGGACCGCATGTTCATCACGAACGCGCTCGCGACAGGAGACGTCGCGGGATCAGGCGAAGCGGCGGTGGCGCTCTGCGCGGCGGCGAGGCACGGCACGCAGCTCAGCGCCATCAGACAGGGAGTGAAGCGCACAGGAGACCCTTGGATTGAGGTTGCTCCACGTTGCGCCGCCGTGCGGCCTGTGTCCAGTAGGGGACGGCTCCTACACCAGGATGTCATCCCGAGGGAGCGAAGCTCTTGTATTGTCATCCCGAGGGAGCGAAGCGACAGAGGGACCTACTCGCATGCCAGGGATGTCGGTCAGTCGAGCAGGTCCCTCGGGCTCTACGAGCCCTCGGGATGACAATCGTTCCCTCACACCCACGACGCCACGAGCGCCACGGCGGCGCCTGTCATGAGCAGCGTCGCGAGCCCGCCGAGCGCATTCATGAGCCGGCTGTTGCGATGCGGGCCCATGACCCGGGCGTTGTTGCAGACGACAAGGATGATCGCGATGAGCGGCGGCGCGAGAAGACCGTTGATCACAGCGGACCAGATCAGCATCCGGATCGCGTCAACGTGAGCGAAGTTGAGCCCCATCCCCACGAGCATCGCGAGGCCGATCACGGCATAAAACTGCCGCGCCGTGTGAATCTTCTCGTCCATGCCCGCCCGCCACGCAGCCGACTCGGCGATCGCGTACGCCGCGGAGCCGGCAAGAACCGGCACGCCAAGCATTCCGGTTCCCACGAGGCCAGCCGCGAATAGAAACGCGGCGCCCGGTCCGGCGAGCGGCTTGAGCGCCGCGGCCGCTTGCGCCGCATCCTGCACGTTGGTCACGCCCGCGCGGTGAAGGGTCGCCGCCGCCGTGAGAATGATGAAATACATGATTGCGTTCGACACGACCATGCCCGCGTTCACGTCGTTCTTGGCGGCTCTGAGCTCCCGCTGCACGGCGCGGCTCGGGCGCCCGCTCCAGCGGCGGCTCCAGTGCTCACGCATCTCGGCGCTCTGCGCCGCCTGCCAGAAAAACAGGTACGGAGAGATCGTTGTGCCCAGAATGGCCACGAAGGTCAGCAGATAGTCCCGCGACCAGATGAGGTGCGGCCTGAAGGTGCCGGACAGGACTTCGATCGCCGACGGATGCGCGAGACAACCGGCGAGCACATAGCTGAACAAAGCGAGCGTCAGCCACTTGAATACCTGTGTCATCCGCTCGAACGACGCGTACACGAGCAGCGCGAGGATGATCAGGGTGAACAGCGGCACGAACCAGATTGCCCGGACGCCAGTGAGCAGGCTGGCGGCCGCTGCCATGCCGCCCAGATCTGCCGCGATGTTGACCGTGTTGCCAAAGACGAGCAGCAGGCAGGCGAACCAGAGCACCGACCGTGGATAGTGCTGACGCAGCACGCTCGCGAGTCCGCTCCGCGCGACAATGCCTATGCGCGCGCACATGAGCTGCACGGCTCCCATCAGCGGCAGCGTCACGAGCGCCATCCACAGCGTGCCGTAGCCGAAGGCAGCGCCCGCCTGCGAGTACGTCGCAATTCCGGACGGGTCGTCGTCGGCGGCGCCCGTGATCAACCCGGGGCCGAGCTCGCGGAAGCGCGACCGCACGCGATCGCTGTGCGTGTGCGAGCGGGGCCGGTGCGGACGAAGCGCGCTGCGCCTGTCGCTCGGGGTGTCGCTCGGCGCGTCGTTCGGGTCGGCTAGCGGGACGTCGGCGGTGCGCGAATCGTCGTGCGGAATGTCGTCGGCGGGGAGCGGTGAAGCCTCGTCCATAGCCCCGGACGTTGGGCACAAGCCGAGCCAGCCGTTCGCTCGCTACAGCCGGCTACCGCCGAGAATGTCCGGTGCCCGGACCCGCTACGCCGCGGCCGCTCGCGAGGTCCGCGATCGCCGCGATGAGAATGACGACGCCAAGGGCGACTTTCTGCACGTACGGGTCGACGTTGGCCAGGTTGAGCCCGTTCGTGAGCACGCCGATGAACACGGTGCCCCAGAACGTGCCGGTGATGGTTCCCCGACCGCCGGCGAGCGACGTCCCGCCGACCACGACAGCGGCGATCACGTCCAGCTCGTACTGCAAACCTGAATTAGGAACTCCCGCTCCGAGCCGCGACGCCAATGTCAGCCCGCCGAGCCCGGCGAGCAGCCCGTTCAGCGCGTAGACGAGAAAGAGCACGCGCTGCGTACTGACTCCCGCGAGCCACGCGGCTTCGGGATTGCCGCCGATCGCATACACGCGCCGACCGAACACAGTGCGCTTGAGGACGAATGCGCCGGCGACCATGACGATCGCCATGAGAAACACAGGCGTCGGAATGCCGAGCGGAACCGTGCGGCCGAGGACGCCGAACGAAGGCGCCAGGTCGCCTATGCTGCGGCCGCCAGAGACGATGAACGCCGCGCCGCGCGCGATGGTGAGCATGGCGAGCGTCGCGATGAACGGCTGAACGCGCAAATATGCGACGAGGGCACCGTTGAGCAGACCCGTGATGAGTCCGACGGCGAGCGCCGCGATGATCGCGGCGACGGCGGGACCGGCGCCGCTGCTGCCCGCCGCCGATGCGGCCATCGCTCCGGCCACGCCCGTGAGCGCGACGACGGATCCCACGGAAAGGTCGATCCCCGCCGTGACGATCACCGCCGTCATGCCCACGGCGAGAATTCCCGTGACGGCAATGCTGAGCGCTATGTTGATCGCGTTCGCGACGCTGCCAAAGCCCGGCGCGAGCCACGCGAATATGCCGGCCTCGATGATCGTGGCGACGATCAGCACGTAGTCGGCCGCGCGCTGCCACCAGCCGGTTCGCGTATTCATCGTATGCTCATCGGAGGGTCACGGCGTGTTCACGCGGCCGCCGATGACGCGCTTTCGCCGAGGATCAGCGCGGCCACCCGGTGCTGCGTGGCCTCCTCGCGCGTGAGATCGCCGACGATGCGGCCGCCACGCATGACGATGAGCCGATCCGACATGCCGAGTGCCTCCGGCAGGTCGGACGAGATCATCAGAATGCTCGCTCCATTGGCGGTGAGGCGACGCATCAACATGTAAATCTCGGCTTTCGCGCCCACGTCGATGCCGCGCGTGGGCTCGTCGAATACAAGGATGCGTGCGTTGGCGAGCATCCAGCGCGCGAGCACCACCTTCTGCTGATTGCCGCCGCTGAGCTGCCGCACGGCGTTCTCGAGCGACGGGGTTTTGATCGAAAGCGCCTGAGACCAGCGCTCCACCTCGGTACGCTCCCGCACCCTGTCGACGACGCCAGCGCGCGAGAGCGATGGAAGCGACGTCAGCGAAACATTCTCGCGAATGGCCGCGAGCAGCACGAGCCCCTGTCGCTTGCGATCCTCGGGAAGGAGCGCGAGCCCGTGCGCAATGGCATCGGCGGGCGATCGCGGCGCGTAGGCTTTGCCGTCGAGCCACATGCTGCCGCCGGTGGTCTCCGCGGCGCCGTAGAGTGCGCGCGCGAGCTCCGTTCGTCCGGCGCCCACGAGGCCGACGAGCCCAACAATCTCGCCGCGCCGCAGCGTGAGCGACGCATCCCGCACCGGGCCCGACGAAAGCCGCTCTATGCGCAGCAGCTCGTCGCCCGCCGGAACGGTCGCCGCCGGATACCCAGCCGACAATTCGCGGCCCACCATGAGCTGCACCATCTCGTTGCGCTGCATGTCCGCCGCCGGGCGGCTCGCCACGAGGCAGCCGTCGCGAAGCACAGTGATGCGGTCCGCGATGCGCGAGATTTCCTCGAGCCTGTGCGAGATGTACGCGATGGCGACGCCGTTTGCGCGGAGCTGCGCGATCACGCCGAACAGCGCTTCGGTCTCGTCGTGCGCGAGAATCGCGGTCGGTTCGTCCATGATGATCAGCCGCGCGTCCGCCGCGACAGCCTTCGCGATCTCCGTCATCTGCCGCGAAGCGAGCGACAGCTCGCCGACGGTCGCGTCGGGCGACAGCGAGCGCTGGCCCAGGCGGTCGAGCACCTCGCGTGCGGACTGGCGCTGGCGTGCGCGATCCACGAGGCCTCGACGCGATGCCTCGCGTCCGAGAAAAATGTTCTCCGCTACAGTGAGATCGGCCACCAGGTTGAGCTCCTGGTGGATCATCCGGATGCCGTACGCCTGCGCGTCGCGCGGTGAGCCGAAGCGGACGATGCGCCCGTCCACGCGCAGCTCCCCCGAGTCGGGCTGCTGCGCGCCGGAAAGGATCTGCATGAGCGTGGATTTACCGGCGCCGTTCTCGCCGGCGACCGCGTGTACCTCGCCGCCCATGAGCGTGATGCTCACGTCGTCGAGCGCCACCACGCCCGGGTAGCGCTTCACCAGGCCGGTGGCGGTCAGCTCCATCGCGACGGCGGCTGCGTCCCGGACCCCAGTGGACCGGCTACTTCTTGATCGAATCCGCGTCCACGATTTTCACCGGGACGGCGATCTTCGCATCGGGCTTCTGGCCGGCGAAGTACGCGGCGATCGCTTCGATGGTCTTCTGCCCGATGAGCTGCGGCTGCTGCGCGACGTCGGCCTTCAGTGGCGCCCCGGCCGCGATGGCTTTCTGCGCCTCGGGTGCGGCGTCGTAGCCGACGACGATCGCCTTCGACTTACGCGACTCGACCGCCGACATGGCGCCGAGCGCGGATTCGTCGTTGATCGCGAAGATCGCGGCGACGTTCGGGTGCGCCTGGAGCAGATCGTCGGTCGCCTTGAGCGCGCGGTCGCGCACGCCGGATCCATCCAGCGACGCGACGAGATGCATGTTCGGGTACGCGGCAAGCCCGTCCTTGAAGCCCTGCTGTCTGTCGAGCGTCGTCTGCACGTCGTTCTCGCCGATCACGCCCACGTCCCCATTGGCGCCGAGCGCCTTGGCGATGTAGTCGGCGGCGAGCTTGCCACCCGCGATGTTGTCGGACGCGACGTGCGACACGACGGTGCCGCTGGCGGCCGCGATGTCCGCGGTGAACACGGGAATGTGGCTCTGGTTCGCCTTGTCGATCGCCGGCCCGATGCCCTTGCTGTCCACTGGACAGACCACGATGGCATCCACAGCTTGGACGATGAAATTGTCGATCTGCGACTGCTGTTTCGCGAGGTCGCGATCGCCGGACGTGAGAATGATCTTGTAGCCGTGCGCGTCCGCCGCCTGCCGCAATCCTGCTTCGAGCTGACGATAGAATTCATCCTCGCGGGTGAGCAGCGTGACGCCGATGGTCCTGGGTTTAGCCCCACCCGCGCTGTCGCCCGAACTGGATGTGTGTCCCTTGCAGGCCACGGGGGCGACGAGAGCCACGACGGTCGCTACCGCGACGTGAATCCTATAGAAGACTTGGCCGAATGAAGACGGAGAACGCATGTCAGTGATCGCGATGTCGGAGAAGAGGGGGAAAGTTGCGCGGCTCGTTCGCGCGGGGCTAGGGCTCGCGATGATCGCGCTGCCTGCCGTCACGGTTCCGGGCACCGCGCAGGCGCAGGGGCTCGACGCCGCCTCCTTCTGCGAGCGCGCCATAGCGCAGTGGCTCCTGATCGGACCCTTTCCGGTGGACACGGGCGCCGCACGGCTCGACAAGCGGGACGTTGGCGACCCCGCGACGCTAGCGCCCACGGCGGGAATGTCCGCGGGAACGCATCGCTGGCAGTCCGTCAAAGCGGATGCCGCCGGCGAGCTGGATTTCGCGACGATCTTCGATCAGACCTCGCTCGACAACACAGCGGCCTACGCCATGAGTTATCTCGCGAGCCCCACGGACCGCACCGTGCGGCTTGGCGTCGAGAGCGATGACGACGTCATCGTCTGGCTCAACGGACAGCTCGTCGAGCGGCAGGACATTGCGCGATCGGTCGGCCTCGGCCGCGACACAGTCACGTTGCACCTGCACGCCGGTGTGAATCGCCTGCTGTATAAGGTTGTGAATCGCGGCGGCGGCACGGGGCTGGGCGGGCGGCTGCTGATCGGCAGCGATCCGATCGACGACATAGCCATCGCCAGCACGCCGGCAGTGACGGTCACGCAGGCGGCGGCGACTGGGCTCGACATAGGCGCGGCCGGCCTGTTGGGCGATCCGGTGCTTGTTTCGGATGTCACGGGACTCCAGGTCCCCGTGCGCGCCTGCGTAACGGCGCGCACGGCGAATGCCGGTCCTGTCACGGTACACTTTGGCGAAGCCCGGTTCAGTCTCCCGGGATTGGCTGCTGGCGCCCCCGCGACGTTGAACGCGTACGCCGACTGGTCGGGGCTCGCGATGCCGGCCTCGCGCGGCGAGCTCACGGCAACGGCGGAGTTCGATACGTCGAGCGCGAGTCGCGCGACGACGACTGTCGCGGCGACGGCGGGCGACCTGCTCGACGTGCTGTCTCGACCCATCCACGGGCTCGGATGGACAGGCGCTTCCGGACCGATGGACACGGTGCGCGCGGATTCAGCAACTCGCCGCGCGATGTCCGAGATCCGCTTTCACACGACGGTCGGCAACGATCTGAGCGGCCTCACGCTCGTGATGAACGTGGGCGAATTCATGCCGAGTGGCCGTTATCTCGTGAGCGGTCGCGCGCTTTCCGCCGACACGTTGGGACGCGTCACTGTGTGCGCGCCGTGCCGCGCAGGCGAGACGCTCGACATTGCCGTCCAGCCGAACGGCGCGCGCTGGTGGGACCCGCCGCTCTTCCGCATCGCCGACCTCGGTTGGCACGAGATGCACGACGGGGCGCAGTGGGCGCGCTTCTTCACGCACGACTCGACGATCGCGATCCCGAGCGACGCGGACGCGCGCGCCCTGCTTGCTGCCGCCGTGCAGCCGGACAAATCCGCCTACACACGCATCGTGAACGAATGGCAGACGAAGCTCGCGCCCGCCGTCGCGCAGATTCGTCGCGACACGATCGACATCGTCGGCAACTCGCACATCGATGCGGCGTGGCTCTGGCGCTGGCGCGAGACGCAGCAGGTGGTCGACGCGACATGGAGCACCGCGACGAAGCTGATGGCGAAGTATCCGGACATGCACTTTGCCGCGTCGGCCGCGCAGTACTACGTGTGGCTGGAGCAGCGCGACCCCGCGACGCTGGCGCGCATCCAGCGGCTCGAGAAGGAAGGCCGCTGGAATCTCGTGGGAGGCTGGTGGCTCGAGCCCGACGTCAACATGCCGTCGGGCGAGTCGCTCGTGCGGCAGGGGCTGTACGGCCAGCGGACGTTCATGCGGCTCTTTGGCCATCCGGCGCAAGTCGCGTGGATCCCCGACACCTTCGGCTATCCCTGGTCGCTGCCGCAGATCTTCGCCAAGAGCGGCATGCCCTTCTTCGTGACGCAGAAGCTTCGCTGGAATGACACGAACAAATGGCCGGCGCGGCTGAACGACTTCTACTGGCAGGGGCCGGACGGCACGCGCGTGTTCGCGTACATCCCGTATGGCTACGACAGCGACCTGAGTCCCAAGGAGCTCGCCAATCAGGAAGCGGCGACCATCGACTCGAGCGCCACGCGCCACATGCTCACGCTTTACGGCGTGGGTGATCACGGCGGCGGCCCCACGATGGAAATGCTCGAGCGCTCGCACGACCTCAAGCGCATTCCCGCGTTCCCCGTGCTGCGCGACGCGTCGCCAGCGCAGGCGCTCGAGCGCATGCGCGCGGCCTTCCCGGCGAACGGCCCCGTCGTGCGCGACGAGCTGTATCTCGAGTATCATCGCGGCGTGTTCACCACGCAGGCGGCGATCAAGTCCTGGAACCGCCGCATGGAAGGAATGCTCGAGGCGGCCGAGGCCGCCGCGACGATCGCGCCGGGAACGTACCCGCGCGCGGCGCTCACGAGCGCGTGGGAGAAGACCCTGTTCAATCAGTTCCATGACGTGCTATCGGGGTCGGGCATTGACTCCATCTATATGGATGCGAAGGTGGATTACGCGGCCGCCGACTCGCTCGCCATAGGGGCGCTCGACGAAGCGATGCGCGGCATCGCGGAACATCTCGACACACGGCCGCGGCAAGCGGGCGACAGGCCGTTCGTCGTCTTCAACCCGAGCGTGCGTACGCGCTCCGAGCTCGTGACAGTGGAGTTGCCGGCCGGGCTGCACGTGAACGATTGGGGAGTCGTTGACGCGCAGGGCAGCGTGCTTCCGAGTGACGTCGCCGACTCGAGCTGTCTGCGCGTGCAGGTGAGCGACGTCCCGCCCCTCGGCGCGCGTGTGCTGTTCGCGCGGCAGGGCGCCCGGCTCGTGACGCCCGCGATCCGGACGTCGCCGGGCTACGTGCTCGAGAACAGATATCTCCGCGTGGAGATCGACAGCGCCACGGGCGGCATCGCGCGGATGTACGACAAGGTGAACAAGCGCGACGTGCTCGCGCGTGGGCCCGCGGCGAACGGCTTGCTGCTCATGGTGGACCAGCCCAAGGACTACGACGCGTGGAACATCGACAATCTGAACGGCGCGCGGACCTGGCTGACGTCGGCGAACAACCCTGCGCCCGTCTGGAAGCGCGACCCCGTGGGTGTTTCGGTGACGGTCACGCGCGGCGGCGGGAAGTCGCTCGTCACGCAGCGCTACGTGCTGGCGGATAGCGCACGCTGGCTGTCGGTGGAAAACACTGTCGACTGGCACGAATCGCATCATCTGCTCAAGGCGGTGCTGCCCTTCGCGTTCGAGATGGACAGCACGCGGGCGGAGATTCCCTACGCGGTGATGCCGCGGACGACGCGTCCGCGCACGCGCGTGGACAGCGCACGATTCGAGACGCCGATGCAGCGGTTCGTGGACGGCGACGCGCGCGACGGCTCGTATGGCGTCGCGATCGTCACGGCGGGCAAGTACGGCTACAGCGCGAGCGGCGATACCGTCTTCGTCACGTTGCTGCGGTCGCCCAAGTCGCCGGACGAGCACGCGGACATGGGGGCGCAGCAGTTCACCTACGCGATCGTGCCGCATGCGGGTGACTGGCGCGCGCCTGTCGTTCACGAGGCCGCGCGGGCGTTCAATCAGCCGTTGCGCGCGACGTTCGTCGCTTCGCATCCGGGGACCGGCCGAGTCACCCAGCCTGTGATCTCCCTGGTGAGTGGGAGCGTCGATCTCGGCGCGCTCAAGCGGGCCGAGGATGGCAACGGGTGGGTGGTGCGACTCGTGGAGACGTCAGGCCGCGCGACGACGGCCAGGCTCCGCTTCCAGCATC
>Ga0134127_10003996_pt1 | contig 10630 bp, 7 predicted proteins | sample KB31753_FD_96459 | JGI IMG/M metagenome (GOLD analysis project Ga0134127, IMG submission 96459) | Terrestrial soil microbial communities with excess Nitrogen fertilizer from Kellogg Biological Station, Michigan, USA - KB3-175-3 | ecosystem: Environmental > Terrestrial > Soil > Unclassified ...
GACCACCGGTCCGTGTCCCGATCTTGTGCGTGAATTCGGGCGGCGCGGCGGTGTGCCGGTCGTCGTCACACCGCTGCCGGACGCGACCGCGGTGATCGCGAGCATCGCCGCCGGCACGGCCGATATCGGATGCCTGGCGATCGAGGCCGCCCGCGCGACGCAGGTCGATTTCTCAGACGCCTATCTCGTGAGCGGCAGCGCGTACGCCGTGCGTGCCGATTCGCCGATCAGAACCTCAGCCGACGTCGACCGCGCCGGCGTGACCGTTGGCGCCGTCAGCAGTCAGAGCCAGGGCGTCTGGGTCCGCGAGAATTTGAAAGCGGCGCGCGTGAATGCGTTGCCGGCGGTGCCTCCCAACTCCGAGCTCGCGGCGTTGCTGACTGGAGGCAAGGTCGACGCGTTTGCCGCCAATCGCACGCGCATGGAGGAGCTCGCGCAGGCATTCCCGGGGATCCGCGTCCTTTCCGACAACTTCATGGTCGTGGGCCAGGCGATCGCAGTGCCGAAAGGCAACCGCGCGCGGCTCGCGGAAGTGAATCGTCTTGTTGCCGAGGCGCGCGCCTCGGGTTTCGTCAAGGCCTCAATCGATCGCGCCAATATTCCGGGGTCGGAAGTGGCCCCCGCACCAACCCGGTAAGGGAGGACTCATGAGTAAGTCAGCGACAGTCGCACTTGCGCTGATCGTCGGTCTCGCGGCGGGGATTCCGCTCGGCACCCGCGTGATGCCCCAGCAGCGTCCCGATGACGAAGGGGGCGCGGTCTCGACCGGGTTCGCCGCCGTGCCGGGCGAGATCGGCGCCGAGGACGTGTCGGGCGCGTACACGGCCGCGGATTGGCCGAAGAACCTGAGCACCCTGCCAGGGCACGAGAAGTGGACGTGGGGCGCCGCCCAGGGCATCTTTGCCGAGAGCCCGAACCGGGTGTATCTGCTCGCGCGCGGCGAACTGCCGAACCTGCCCGAGCCGGACACGACGAAGCTGACGCAGCTCGGACCGAGCCTGCAGTTCCCGGTCGGCGGCCTGCCGTGGCGCAGCGCCACGGCCACGGCGCTGCCCGGCTCGGGCGGGACCGGGCAGGATCCCGCCAAGGCGATGGAGAACTGGCGCGGCGACAAGCCGCCGTACCGCGAGGTCGGCGTCGATGCCCGCTGGGAGCACTGCCTCGTCATCGTCGACGCGCAGGGCAACATCATCGAGGAGTGGACGCAGTGGGACAAGATTTTCAAGCGTCCGCACTCGGTCTACATCAGCCCGTTCGATCCCGAGAAGCACGTGTGGGTCGTCGACGATCACCAGCACGCGATCTACAAGTTCTCGCATGACGGCAAGCAGCTGCTGCAGACGATCGGCACGGTCGGAGAACCCGGCGCCGACGACAAACACTTCAACCGTCCCACGTTCATGGCGTGGGGGCCGGATGCGAGCATCTACGTCGCGGACGGGTATAACGGCACCCGCGCCGTGAAGCTCGACAAGGACGGCAAGTTCGTCACCGCATGGGGCGAGAAGGGCGCGCCGGGCGGCAACGAAACGCGCCCCGGCTACTGGAACAACGTGCACGGCATCGCCGTCGATCACGCCTCGCGGCGCGTGTTCGTCAACGACCGCGGCAACCATCGCATTCAGATCTTCGACGAGAACGGCAAGTATCTCTCGGAGTGGAGCATCAAGGTCCGGCCGTCGAGCCTGCACCTGATTCAGATCGGCGCCGACAGCATGCTCTGGGCGTTCGATCGCAACACGCAGAAGATGCTGAAGTACGACCTCGAAGGGCACCTGCAGTACGCATGGGGCGCTGTCGGCGATTTCCCGGGCATGCTGTGGGGCGTCCACGGCATGAGCGTGGACCAGGAAGGGAATCTGTATACCGCGTCGGTCGACTCGGGTCTCTTCCAGAAATTCGTCCCGCGTCCGGGCGCGAACCCTGCTTATCTGATGAGCAAGGGGATCTACTCGGCCTGGCAATAGGCTGTTTGGGAGTTGGGGATTGTGTAGTTGGGAGTTATCACCAACTCCCAACTCCCAATTCGCCAACTACCAACCAGCGCGCAGCTTTGCGCGATCCACTTCGTGACCGCGTAAGAACACCCTCGAAATCTTCCGCGTATTCGTGATGTCGTCGAGCGGATTCGCGTCGAGCACGACGAAGTCGGCGCTCTTGCCGGCGGCGACGGTGCCCAGGTCGGTGAGTCCGAGAATGTCCGCCGAATTCCGCGTTGCCGACACCAGGACCTGCGCCGGCGTCATCCCTGCCGCCACCATGTTCTCGAGCTCGGCGTGCATCGTCCAGCCGACGAACTGATCGCCGGTCTGGCCGCCGCCGTCGGTGCCAACGCCAATCTTCACGCCGGCGGCCGCCAGCAGCCGCACGCCTCGCGCGAGGCGGTCCCACGCGTCGGCCGCCTGCTTCGCGGCCTCAGGCGTCTGCGAGGCGAGCCGCTCCTGCAGTCGCTTGATCTGCGCCGGCGACACCGTTTCGAGGATCAGCGGATGCGGCGGCTTGATCCATGGCGCCGAGACGACGCGCCGGGGCGCGCTGAGCGCCAGCAGGATCGATGTTCCCGGGTGCTGCTTGAACAGCGCCAGCAACTCCTCGTCGACGTCGCTGATCATGTGTGCGAAGACGTCGATGCCCGCGCGCAGGAGCGCTTTCGCGTCGTCTATGCCCGTGGCGTGCACGGCGACCCGCATGCGGTGTTTGTGCGCTTCATCGAGGATCGCGCCATACAGGTCTGGCGTCAGCGTCTTGATCGTCCCGCCTCGGGTGTCGACCCACATCTTGATCAGCGGGACGCTGCGCTGCGCCAGTTCCTGTACATCGGCGCGTGCCCCCTGCACCGTCGTCACGACATACGCGGCGTGGCGCATGTTGTTCGGGCTGATTTCCTCGAGCGGCGCCAGGCCGCGCCCCGCTGTCAGAAATCGCGCGGCATCCGGATCCTTCCCGGCGCGCAGTTCTTCCCTCAGCTGAAACGGCAGTTCTCCGAAATCGCTTCCCATCGCCTGACTGGCCGCGACGCCGAAGTAGGCGAAGCGATGCATATGGTCGAGGATGTTCTCGCGCGTGTAGTTCTGCGGCCCGCTGGTCAGGTCCTTCATGTAGCCGATGTGCGAATGCGCATCGATCAGCGCCGGGATGACCGTCTTCCCCGACAGGTCCATGCGCGCAGCGCCAGCAGGCGCCTGCAGCTCCCCCTGGCGGCCGACTCGGGTGAACCTGCCGTTCTCGATCAGGAAGGCTGAGCGCTCGATGACGGCCCCGCCATCGCCGGTGATGAGACGGGCGCCTTCGTACAGGACGATCGTGGTTCGAGGCGTCTGAGCGGTTGCCGGTATCGACATGGCAACCAGCAAGGCGATCACAAGTCGTGCATACATAGCGGCGGAAGCTTATCGGGACTGACTGTGCGCCACAAGGCCCGGAGGACATTCGGAGGTCACGGGTTCACACGGAGGCACGGAGCAACGGAGGCGCGCAGAGGACGACTGCACTCGAAGGAGGACAAGCGCAGTCACAGCGCCGGTGTCGCCGGGCCTGCGGCCCGGCTCATCGATCGAACGAAGGCTCGATCGCAAGCCGGATACAAGATTGCGGCGCGGCTTGCGATCGGGCCTTCGCTCGATCCATGCGGCGCAACGCGCCGCCACCGGCGCTCCGTGCGTCTCCGTTTCTCCGTGCCTCCGTGTGAACCCGTGGCCTCCGTCCCCTCCGATAGCTCCAGGGACGGCAGACTATACTCTTCCGATGCGCCAGCTTGCGGTCGTGCTTGTGGTGGCGATAGCACTCGTCGCCATTCCGCACGCGCAGACGAAGCCCGCCTTCGCTTCCGCTGATTCAGTGGAAGCTTCGGCGAGGTCTCGCCAAAGCGCGCCTTCGGCGCGCGGCGGCGGATATCCGAAGAGCGTGGTCATGTTGACCACGCATTCCAGCCCCGGCGGCGGCAGCGACGTCTTCCTGCGCGAAATGGCGCCGTACCTCGCGCGGATCATGGGCGTGCGGATCGTCGTCGACAACCTCGCCGGCGGCAGCGGCGCGAAGGCGATGGCCGTGCTCTCGAAGGCGAAGCCGGATGGCGGGATGTTCTACGCCACCACGCCGACCTTTATCTACACGTCGCTCATGAGCCGGACCGCAGCCAGCTATCGCGACCTCGAGCCGATCGTCAACATCTTCTACGACCCCGAGGTGCTGTACACCGCGGCCAACTCCCAGTTCAAGACGCTGCAGCAGGTGCTCGATCATGCGCGCAGCGGCAAGGGACGATGGGGCGCGGCGAACCCGGCGTCGCTCGAGCGTCAGACGATGGAGCGAATCAAGCAGCGGGCGAAGGTGACGCCGGTGGTGGCGACCTTCGAGGGGGGCGGCGACATGTTGATCAACGTGTTGAACCACACCCTCGACATGGGGATTGGCGAACTGCAGGAGATCCGCGCGCAGCTGGATTCGAGCCGCGTCCGCCTGCTTGCGGTCGTGGGCGACCAGCGCCTGGCGCAGTTTCCTGATGTGAAGACTGCAAAGGAGCAGGGTATCGATCTCTCGGTCCGGAAGTTCAGGGGCATTGCCGGTCCGAAGGGCACGCCGCGCGAGGTGATTGCGGCCTGGGAAGCGGCGGTGCAAAGGCTGCTCGCCGACCCTGCGTACCAGAAGGTCTACACGAAGAACAACCTGCTGCCAGGTTTCATTCCACACGCCGACTACGTGAAGTTCATGAGCGAGTTCGGCGCGCAGACGGAAGCGTTCCTCAAGGAGTCCGGCGTCATCCGGTGAACCGCGACCTGGTGTTCGGCGCCGTCTGCCTGGCGCTCGCGGCCGGCTACTACCTGATGGCGGCGGCGATTCCCGACAGCGCCTTGTCGGACAGCGTCGGTCCGCAAGGACTACCGAAGACCTACGCGGTTGTGCTCGGAGCGCTGTCGCTGGTCCTGATTTTCAAATCCTGGAAGACGCGACCCTCTGTTTCAGGTCACCGCGTCCCGATCATGCGTGTGGCCGGAATGATTGTGATTGGGGCGGTGTATCTGGCAGTCGTCCCCTGGATCGGCTACATCCTCGCGCTCGCCGGCCTGATTGCCGCGACGACGTACTACCAGGGCGGCGGGCTGAACGGCCGTGTCGCGCTCGTTGCGCTGTCGGGCGCAGTGTTCTTCTGGATCCTGTTTGTGGCCGTGCTGGGCATCCCGCATCCACCGGGCATCTGGCCTTCACTCTACTGAACGGAATCTGTGCTGAGTCGAGAGAACAGCGTCGTTCACCCTTCGGGGTTCTCGCTGCTCAGTTCGTGTTCACGTTCACGTTCACGTTCGGTTCGAAGTTCCGCGTTCGATGTTCGCGGTTCGGGGTTCGGTCCCGGCGTGCCCGGCTCCAGCCGGGCCGATGAATCCGAATCCGAACCCGAACCCGAACCTGAACACGAACCGAGCAGCGAGAACCCAGAAGCGTGAACGACATTCTTTACATCGTGCCCGCGGCCTGCGCCGGCGTTGCGTGGGGCATTCTCGGCGGGGCGCTGCCCGGCATCTCGCCGTCGATCACGATGGCGCTGCTGCTGCCGCTGACCTACACGCTGGATCCGACGGTGGCGATCGTGATGCTGGCGTCGACCTACGTCGGCGCCGAGTACGGCGGTTCGATACCCGCCATCCTGATCCGGACGCCCGGGACCAACGCGGCGGCAGCCACCGTCACCGACGGCTACGCGATGAAGCTGCAGGGGAGGGCCGGCGAGGCGCTCGGCATCTCGCTCTACTCGGGGTTCGTCGGCGGCCTCTTCGGTCTCGGCGTGCTGGTACTGCTCGCCGAGCGGCTGTCGACCGTGGCGCTCGCGTTCACGCCGCAGGCGTACTTCGCGCTTGGCGTGCTGGGGTTGAGCGTGATCGCATCGCTGTCGCGTGAGTCGCTGGTGAAGGGGCTGATGGCCGGCGTGGTCGGCCTGATGATCTCGACGGTCGGCACCGACCCGGTGACGGGGCTCACCCGGTTCACCTTCGACAGCCCGGACCTGCTGTCTGGCATCGCGCCGATCCTGGTGATGGTCGGGCTCTTCGCCATCGGGGAACTGCTGGCACAGACCGGCGAACCAGGGTGGCAGGCGGTCGAAGAGCGGGCGCGCATTCGCTTTCCCGGTCCGGCGATGTGGAAGCGCATTGCGCTGCCCCAGCTGATCGGGTCGATCATCGGGACATTCGAAGGAGTGATGCCGGGCGGCGGCGGGGCGGTGTCGTCGTTCCTCGCCTACAACGAGGCACGGCGCTGGTCGCGCCACAAGGAGGAGTTCGGCCACGGCTCGCCGGAAGGCATCGCCGCGCCCGAAGCGGCGAACAACACCGTCGCGTGCGCGGCGCTCATCCCGCTGCTCAGCCTCGGCATTCCCAGCTCGAATTCGGCGGCGGTGCTGCTCGGCGGATTCCTCATGCACGGCCTGGTGCCGGGGCCGATGCTGTTCGTGAAGGACACCAACGTCATCACCGGCCTGTTTGCGGGACTGCTGGCCGCGAACATCGCCATGGTCGTCATCGGGTATCTGATCATGGGCCCCTGCATCTGGCTGGTGAGCCGGCCCAAGCCGTATCTCATGGCCTTCATCTACGCGCTGGTCGTCTCAGGCGTGTATGCGATTGAAACCAGCGAGTTCCAGGTGGGACTCGCGCTCGGCTTTGGCCTGATCGGCTACGCGATGCGCTACTTTGCCGTCCCCCTTCTGCCGATGGTCCTCGGCGTCGTGCTCGGTTTCATGGTGGAATCCAATTACCGCCGGGCGCTGGTGCTGTCGAGCGGCGACCACATGACGTTCGTGCAGGATCGAATTTCCGCAGTCCTCCTCGCCGTCGCTTTCGTCTTCATGCTCGGCTCGCTGGTGCGGCACGTCAGGAGGAGCGAGCTGTAATGACCGTCGCCGAAACCGTCGCCGGGTGGCTTGCCGGCACCGCGGCGCATCGACTGCCTCCGGAAACGGCGGAAACGTCCCGCAAGCTGTTTCTGGATGTGGCGGGCCTCTGCATCGCCGCGCGCCGCGAGCCCTACGTCGCCGCAACGCTTGCCGCCGTCGATCGATCTCGAGACGCAGGGTGCACCACGCTTGGACACGAGGGCGGGTTCGACGCCTTCGGCGCGGCGCTTGTCAACGGCACCGCCGCGCATGGCGAAGATTTCGACGACACGTTCGAAGGGGGGCCCGTTCATTCGGGCGCGGTGATCATCCCTGCCGTCCTGGCGGCGTGCGAGCGTGAAGGACTGGGCGGTGATCGCTTTCTCATCGGCGTCGTAACCGGCACGGAGCTGCTGTGCCGTCTCAGCCTGGTGGCGCCAACGGCAACGCACACCGCCGGATTTCATCCGACAGCCGTCTTCGGCGCAATCGCCGCGGCAGGCGCGGTCGGCGCGGCGCTGAAGCTGCCCGCGGAGGCGATCGCATCGGCGCTCGGCATTGCCGGCAGCATGGCGTCGGGCATCATCGAATACCTGGCGGACGGTACCTGGACCAAGCGGATGCACGCCGGCTGGGCTGCCCAGTCGGGCGTCCGGGCCGCGCTCATGGCGCGCGGCGGCTTTGCCGGTCCACGGACGGTCTTCGAGGGCAGGCATGGCCTGTATCGCGCGTTCGCGCCGTCTGTTCCGCCCGACTTTGCGCCGCTGCTGGACGGCCTCGGTCACAGCTGGGTGATGCCCTCGGTGGCGTTCAAGCCGTACGCATGCGGCACCATGACGCAGCCGTTCATCGATTGCGCGCGGCGGCTGGCCGGCGAAGGGATCCGCCCGGCAGACGTGCGCGAGATCGAATGCGAGGTCGCCGCCGGCACGGTGCCCCGCCTCTGGGAGCCGCTGGCGTCGAAGCATCGGCCGCCCACGCCTTATGCCGCGAAGTTCAGCACGCCGTTCTGCATGGCCGTCGGGTTCTTCGACGGCAAGGCCGGGCTCGCGCAGTTCACCGAGGCCCGCATCGCCGATCCCGGGGTGCTGGCGCTGGCTGCGACAATCCGCTACACGATCGATCCCGGAAACCCGTACCCGCGCAAGTTCACAGGTCATCTCCGGGCGACGCTGGCGGATGGCAGCTCGCGCGAGTACCGGCAGCCCCACATGCGCGGCGGGGCGCGCGACCCTCTGCTCGCGGTGGAGCTGGAAGCGAAGTTCCTGGATAACGCGATCTACGGCGGATGGACCGCAGAAGCCGCTCAAAGACTCTTGCAGGCCTCCCGCACAATCTTCAAGAGCCCGTCGCTCGACGTGATGAAGGAATTCAGGGCATGAGTGTCGAACACGAACTGGCCGGCCGCGTCGCCGTCGTCACCGGGAGCGCACGGAACATCGGCCGCGCGATCGCGCTCGCGCTCGCCGACGGCGGTGCCGCGGTCCTCGTCAGCGCCAAGCGCGCACGCGCCGAAGCCGACGCCGTCGCCGGGGAGATCCGGGCCAAAGGCGGGCAATCGGCCGTTGCCCTCGCCGACGTCGGCGATCCCGCGTCGGCCGCGAGTCTCATCGACGCGGCCGTGAAGGCGTTCGGCCGGGTCGACATCCTGGTCAACAACGCCAGCGTCCGCCGCGAAACGGATCTCGCCGCGCTCGAATACGCGGAGTGGCGTGACATTCTGGCGACGACGCTGGACGGCGCCTACCTGTGCGCGCGCGCGGCGCTGCCGCACCTGGCCGCCGCAGGCGGCGGCTCGATCGTCAACATCGGCGGGTTGTCATCGCATACGGGCGCCAGCCGCCGGGCGCACGTCATTGCCGCCAAGGCCGGGCTCGTCGGCCTGACGCGCGCCCTTGCTCACGATCTGGCGCCTCACCAGATCACCGTCAACTGCGTCGCGCCGGGAATGATCGACACGGCGCGCGTGGGCGCAGAGCCCGCTCATCACGCCGGCAAGACGCCGCCGGTCGGCCGCCGCGGCACGCCTGAGGAAGTCGCGTCCCTGGTTCGTTTTCTCTGCGGTCCCGGCGCGCGCTACATCACCGGTCAGACCATTCACATCAACGGAGGGTTATTCACGGGGTAAATCTGCTCATCGATGATCGATGATTTGAGCATCGATTGGACCATCGACGCATTGGATCAATGGGTCATTATCGAACCATTGGCGCATTGATTCGATCATTGAGCCAACGCATCGATGAAGCCGTCATTGGCAGTAGGGCGGGTTCCGCGTAGCGGACCCGCCGCATTGGCACCGGGGATGCGAAACACGTACTCCGATGTCGCGGCCTCCTCGGATCAAAGGCTTTGACTACCTCGGATGCTATTGCTATTTCCTTACGTTCTGCACGTTTGACCGCTGCACGACGTTTCGGGATGCCGCTGCAGTCGCTCTGGCGCTCGCGCAATTTCGACGTACAACTCGCTCGTGGTCGTTTGCAACTCTTGCGTACTGCTTCATGCCAGACCACGTGCACCTTCTCATCGAAGGGACGACTTCTGCGGCGGATCTAAGACGCGTTGCGAAGCGGCTGAAGCAGGGCAGCGGTCAGGCCTGGAGGTTTCGGACGGGGGCGAGATTATGGCAGGAGGGCTATTACGACCGAGTCCTTCGACCCGGAGAAGATCCCAAGGCGGTTGCGCGGTACATCATCGAGAATCCGGTTCGCGCCAGGCTCGTCGCGCATCCCGCGCAATATCCCTATCTCGGATCAGATGTGTGGACCCTCGACGAATTGTTGGACAGTTTAATTTGAAGACGGACGCTATGCCGGGTCCGCTGCGCGGAACCCGGCCTACGTACCGCCATGCTGCGGGGGGAATCGGCTCATCGATGATCGATGATTTGAGCATCGATTGGACCATCGACGCATTGCATCAATGGGTCATTATCGAACCATTGGCACATTGATTCGATCATTGAGCCAATGCATCGATGATGAGCCAATGCATCGATGATGAGCCAATGCATCGATGATGAGCCAATGCATCGATGATGAGCCAATGCATCGATGATGATCCAATGAACCGATGAAGCGATCACCAATCGATGAACAGATCATCGATCATCGATCCTCAAATTCCGTGACGTCCGATCGCAGAATGTTTCTTCGTGTCACGCATGGTGACGTAGACAAGCAGAGACATCGCGATGACGGCCGTGAGGTAGTAGTAGAACCAGCGCTGGTGGCCGATCGTCTGGAACCAGAGCGCGAGCGGCTCGGCGGTGCCGCCAAAAATCGAGACGGTCACCGCGTAGGGCAGGCCGACGCCGGTTGCGCGGATGTGGGTCGGGAAGAGTTCGGCCTTCACGACGGCGTTGATTGACGTATAGCCCGCGACAATCAGCCAGGCGGCCGCCACCAGGAAGAATGCGATCGACACGCTCCGTGTCCCCTCGAGCGCGTCGAGCAGCGGAATCGTGAAGATCGTTCCCATCACGCCGAACCACATCAGCAGCGCCTTGCGGCCGATGCGATCCGAAATCGCTCCGTACAACGGCTGCAGGCAGAGCGCGAAGATCAGCGATCCCGCCGTCACAATGGTGGTCTGAATATCAGTGAGGCCGACCGACAGGCGCAGGAACTTCTGCATGTAGGTCGTGTAGGTATAGAACGCCGTGGTCCCGCCCATCGTCAGCCCGACGACGAGCAGTACCTCGCGCGGATACTTCATGAGCGCGCGAACGGAACTGGGCCGGCGCGCCACCGTCCTCTTCGC
>Ga0134127_10003997_pt1 | contig 10628 bp, 10 predicted proteins | sample KB31753_FD_96459 | JGI IMG/M metagenome (GOLD analysis project Ga0134127, IMG submission 96459) | Terrestrial soil microbial communities with excess Nitrogen fertilizer from Kellogg Biological Station, Michigan, USA - KB3-175-3 | ecosystem: Environmental > Terrestrial > Soil > Unclassified ...
GCCCTGGCTTCGGACCGCACGGCCTACGCTCGGTTCTTCGGCTCGATGCTCGACGGGGGCATCCTCCTGCCGCCATCGCCGTTCGAGGCCTGGTTCCCGTCGATGGCCCACGGTTCGGCCGAGATCGAGGCCACGATCGCCGCCGCACGGATCGCCTTCGCCGAGGCGGCGGCATGAACGACCGCTTCGTTCGGGCTTGTCTGCTCCAGCCCGTCGACGCGACGCCGGTCTGGTTCATGCGCCAGGCCGGGCGATCGTTCGCGGCGTACCGGATGCTTCGGGAGCGCTACGGGATCCTGGAGCTCGCCAAGACACCCGAGCTGTGCGCCGAGGTCACCCTGATGCCCGTGCGCGAGCTCGGCGTCGACGCCGCGGTCCTCTTCGCCGACATCATGCTGCCGCTCGAGCCGATGGGCGTCGCCATCCGAATCGAGCCGGAGATCGGCCCGATCATCGATCGTCCGATCCGGTCTGCCGAGGATGTCGCGGCCCTCCGCGCCTTCGAACCCGGAGCCGTCCCATTCACGCTCGAAGCGATTCGGATCGTCAAGGGGGAGCTCGGGGGCTCGGCCGGCGTCATCGGCTTCTCCGGCGCGCCGTTCACCCTCGCCTGCTATCTGATCGAGGGCCGGCCGTCGCGCGACTTCGCGATCGCGAAGGCGTTCATGTATCGCGAGCCGGCGGCCTGGCACGAGCTCCTCGGTCGGCTGTCGACGATGGTCGTCGCCTACCTGCGCGCCCAGGTCGAAGCCGGCGCCGACGTCGTCCAGGTCTTCGACAGCTGGGTCGGCGGTCTCGGCCCGGCCGACTACCGGGAGTACGTCCAGCCGCATATGTGCCGGATCTTCGACGCGCTGGACGGCCTTCCGACGATCCACTTCGGAACGGGGACCGGCGCGTTGCTGGAGTTGCTCGCCGAGGCGGGCGGGGATGTGATCGGCCTGGACCACCGGCTGTCGCTGGCCGACGCATGGCGCCGGATCGGCCCAGATCGAGGCGTGCAGGGCAACCTCGACGCCGCACGGGTCCTGGCCGGCTGGGAGGCGACGCGCACGGGCGCCGAGGCCATTCTCCGCGAGGCGGACGGACGGACCGGGCATGTCTTCAACCTCGGCCACGGCGTGCTGCCGGCCTCGGACACCGACATCCTTCGGCGACTCGTCGACTTCGTCCACGAGGAGACGGCGCGGACGGCGCACGCGCCGCAGGTCGCATGACGGCGGCTCCTTGCCCTGGGGTCCTGCTGATGACCTACGGCTCGCCGGCGTCGCTGGAGCGCGAGGCGGTCCGGGCCTACCTCGCCCGTGTCCGGGGCGGCCGGGAGCCCGACGACGAGCTCGTCGACGAATTCACGCGCCGATACCGGATCATCGGCGGGTCGCCGCTGATCGACATCACCCGTGACCAGGGCAGCGCGCTGGCCGAGGTGCTCGGCTGGCCGGTCGAGGTCGGGATGCGATTCTCCGAGCCGTCGATCGAGGTTGGCCTCGCGGCACTTGCCGCGCAGGGCGTGACGGACGTGGTCGGGATCGTCCTCTCGCCGCAGTACTCGCCGCTGCTGATGGGGGGCTATGCGCGGGCGATCGATCATGCGCGAGCGAACCTCGCTGGCGCGGCGCCCGACGTCGTCGTCGCGCCCGCGTGGCACGACGAGCCGGCATTCGCCGCCGCCGTCGCCCGCCGCGTCAGGAGCGCCCTCGACGACCTGTCGGCCGAGGATCGCAGGGCGGCCCATGTGCTCATGACCGCGCACAGCCTGCCCAAACGCGTGGCCGAGCATGAGCCTGATTACCTCGATCAGTTGCGCGCGACGGCTCAGGCGGTGGCGGACGCGGGCGGCCTATCCGATCGCGAATGGACGTTCTGCTGGCAGAGCGCCGGCCATGAGCCCGGAGAGTGGATGAAGCCCGATTTCGCCGACCTGATGCCGAAGATCGCGGCGAAGGGCGACCGAGCCGTGCTCGTCGTTCCGGTCCAGTTCCTGGCCGATCACCTCGAGATCCTCTACGACATCGATGTTGGTGCGCGCGAGCAGGCTGAGCGCTGCGGGCTCGCGTTCCACCGGATCGAGTCGCTCAACGCTGATCCCGGGCTCATCGAGGCACTCGCGGAGGTGGCGCGAGCCGCCACCAGGGGGACGTTCGCCCGTCCCGTGCAACGGCCCTAGCCAGACAAAGCGATGCGTGGCCGGCGAGCGAGCGCGAACCGGACGTTCGGCCCGAACGACGAGCGGCTCGCCGCGATCAAGCGCCGGTACGACCCGATGAACATGTTCCGGTTCAACCAGAACATCGAGCCAAGCTAGGCCCACGAAACCACATCGGCCCACCGTCCGTCCCGGCGGGCATGGTCGCCCGACGAGCTCGCGCTGGCGCCGGACGTGGGTCCGGCATCACGATCCTCCTGGGGTCGATCGCGCTGGTGGGATGCGCACCGCCATTTCGGCCGTCGGAACAGCCGATCGCCACGGGATCGCCGCCAAACTCGTCGGCGGCTGCGGCGAGCGCCGCTTCGGCAGCCGCGAACGCCTGGACCGAGCCCGCGGCCTACACCTTCACGCTGACGTCGTCGTGCGGCGAGCGAGCCCTCATCGGCACCTTCCGCGTGACCGTCGAGGCCCACGTGACCGTCGCCTTCGTCGGCGTCGATGCCGCCGGCAAGGGCTATCAGAGCGACCCACGCACGGTGCCGACGATCGGCGAGATCCTCCGGGAGGCGGACGACGCGAAGGTCCGGAACGCGAGCCGCGTGGAGGTCACGCGCGACCCGCTCGATGGCCGTCCCGTGGAGGTCACGATCGACCGGCTCGCGAACGCCATCGACGACGAGTCGTGCTATCGAATCGCGGACTACGTGGCTGGCGGCTGAGCGTCAGGAGTTGGCGATTGCCTTCCACTCCTTGAGTCGCCGCGCGAGCAGATCCGCACGCGATCCCGGATCGCCGCTGTCGATGGTGGCCATGTCGCCAGGGGCCGCTCGCAGGTAGACGCCGGACGTCCGTTCGCGCAGCTGGGCGTCCGTCTCGGACCTGGTGATCCAGTATCCCGAGGCCTGATCGGCAGACTCCAGGCGGATCTCCCCCGTCCCTTCGATCTGGGGCGCATTCGGGTGGCGCGGTCGCTCGCCTTTCCAGAAGTAGAGGACGCTGGGCGGGTCGCGGCGCTCCTTCGCGGCCTCACTCCAGTACCGCGAGGAGAGGGTGCCGTCCTCCTGCCACCCTCGGCCGGCGACCTCGAGGCCGCCCTCCCGATCGCGCGAGATCCGGAGGAGGCTGATGGCCGATGGCTCGCGCTCGCTGCGCAGCGTGAGCGAGTGCTGCCACCAGTCGCCCTCGAGCCGGGTCAGACGGCCTTCCTCCTCGATCGCCTTCCGGAGCTTCTGGTTGACGGTCCGCATGTCGGCCGCCGCGAGGGCCTCCGGGTACCGCACTGCCGTCATGCCGAGCAGATCGGTGGGCAGCTTGGCGCCCTTCGCGTGCAGGATGAACGTGCGGCGCATGCCCAGCGCGCCGCCGAACAGGCCGGCTTCGAACACCACGTTGTCGCGCGGGGACGCCTGGCCCGTCGCGGCTGGGTCTGATGGACTGCCGGTCCAGTCGTCCTGCGCGAAGACGAACGCCGCGAAATCGACCTCTCGCGTCAGCTCCACGAGCCGGTCGAGCGTCGACACGCCGGGGTTGAAGACCGTGGTCCACGGCTCGACCTCAGCGATGTCTGCCAACCCACGCGTCAACGCCCCGACGAGCTTCGCCTGCTTCCCCGACGAGCCGAGGAAGATGCGGGGCTTCATGCCGCCAAGAGTACGGCAGGCGGATGCGCCGGACCGTCGAGTCGACGCCCCGGCGCAGCGGTTGAAGGCTCAGGCCGCGGAGGCTGACGGCTCTCCGCTCCTGCCCTCGCCGGACTCCCACTCCTGCTCCGACGCCGTCGCCGGCGCGTCGCGGAAGAACAGCACCAGGCCGGCCGCCAGCAGAGACGTCGCGATCCCGATGAGGAACGTGCTCGCCGTCGCGATCGAGAACGCCTGATGGATCGCGCCGACGATCGCCGGCAGGAACGGCTCGATGAGGCCGCGAACGTCGCCCGGCAACGAGGCCAGGAAGGCCGCGCCGCTGTTGCCGACGCCGGTCAGCGCCCCGACGCCCCCGGTGCTCGCCAGCGCCCCGCCGACCTGCGGCGGCACGCCGGCTGAGGCGAGGGCCGCCGGCAGCTCGCGCGTCATCGACGTCGCAAAGACCGTGCCGGTGATCGCCAGCCCGACCGTGCCGCCCACCTGCTGGAAGAACGACACGCTGCTGCTCGCGGCGCCGATCTGGGTGACCGGCACGTTGCTCTGCACGATCAGCGGGAAGACGGCGAACATCGGGCCGACGCCGATGCCGGTCACGAACATCCAGGCCCACAGGATCGGTTGCGGCGTGTCGACGCGGAGCTGCGTCAGCAGGCCGAGCCCGATTGCCGTGATCACCATCGAGCCGAACATCAGCCGGCGATACCGACCGGTTCGAGCCATCAGCTGGCCGCCGGCGACCGCGCTGATGATCACGCCGCCGAGCAACGGCAGCATCTCGTAGCCGGAGATCGTCGCCGACGCGCCGGTCACGACCTGGAACCAGCGCGGGAGGAACACGACGGCGGTGAAGAACCCGGCCGCCGCGAGGAACGCCGACGCAACGGAGATCGCGACCGCGCGGATCCGGAACAGCCCGAGCGGGACGATCGGCTCGGCGGCTCGGGCCTCGACGACGAGGAACGCCGCGAGGATGACCGTGCCGAGGGCGATCAGGCCGCCCACCGAGGGGTCGCTCCAGTCGGCTGCCGACTTGTTCGTGAGTCCGACGAGGATCGGTACGAGCGCCGCCGTGAACAAGGCCGCGCCGAGGTAGTCGATCCGCGGCCGGACACCGGCCGGGTGGTACAACGGCAGGTACCGGCGGACGGTCAGGAGCACGGCGACGCCTACCGGCAGGTTGACGAAGAAGACGAACGGCCAGCCGATCGTGTCGGTGATCAGCCCACCGATCGCCGGACCGAGCAGGCTCGACAAGGCGAACACGGCGCCGAACAAGCCCTGGTAGCGGCCGCGCTCCTTGAGCGTGAACAGGTCGGCAATCGTCGCCATCGCGATCGGGAACAGCGCGCCGGCGCCCAGGCCCTGGATGCCGCGGGCCAGGACGAACTGCCACATCTCGCTCGTCAGCCCGGCCAGCAGCGATCCGACCATGAAGACACCGATGCCGAACAGGAAGATCGGCCGCCGCCCGAACAGGTCGGACAGCTTGCCGTAGAGCGGACCGCCGATCGTCGCGGTCAGCAGGTAGGCGGTGAACGCCCACGTGTAGAGCTCGTTGCCGCCGAGGTCGGTGATGATCCTGGGCAGGGCCGTCCCGACGACCGTCTGATCGAGGGCCGCCAGGAAGACGCCGACCATCACGGCGCCGAGGACGCGCATGCGCACGGGGTGGGGGAGCTCGACCGGCGGGCGATCCGCCGCTCCGGGCCATGACTGCGAGGAGGATTGGGACACTGGGCACTCCTTTCGGCTCGTCTTGGGATGCCCAGAGCGTAGGTGCTGATTAGGTCAGATTCGTTCCTAATGCGGTGGTAGATTTCGGGTCGAGATGGGAACGTCGGGTCGACTGCTCCGCCTGCTCTCGTTGCTCCAGACGCCCCGCGACTGGACCGGGACGGAGCTCGCTGAACGCCTCGAGGTCAGCCCCCGCACGATCCGCAACGACGTCGAGCGGCTGCGGGCGCTCGGGTACCCGGTCCATGCGACCCGCGGTTCCATCGGCGGCTACCGACTGGAGGCCGGCGCATCCCTCCCTCCACTCCTGTTGGAGGACGACGAGGCGGTCGCCGTGGCGATCGGGCTGCGGACGGCGACGAGCGGCGCGGTGACCGGCCTCGAGGAGACGTCCCTGCGCGCGCTCGCGAAGCTCGAACAGGTCCTCCCGCCGAGGCTTCGGCGCCAGGTCGGCACGCTCCAGCGGATGACCGTCACCGTCTCCCGACGCCGACCCGGCCAGACGGTCGATCCGACGGCGCTGACCGCCCTTGCCCGGCTGGCCCGGGAGCACTTCACTGTCCGCTTCGACTATTCGGATCGACGCGACACGGCGTCCCAGCGGCGCGTCGAGCCGTACCGGATCGTGAACGCCGGCCAGCGGTGGTATCTGGTGGCCTGGGACCTGGACCGGGCGGACTGGCGGACGTTCCGGGTCGATCGGATGCGCGAGGATCTGTCGCCGGGACCGCGATTCGTCCCGCGTGAGCTGACCGATGCTGAGGTCGAGGCCCTCGTCTCGCGCGGCGTCCCGGTCGAGGCCCGCCTGCACCAGGCGCGGGTCGTCGTCAGCGCGCCCGCCGAGGAGCTCGCCCGCCGCTTCGGTCTGTGGCTCGGCACGATCACGGCAATCGACGAGTTCTCGTGCGTCCTGGAGACCGGCGCCGACAACCTCGAGACGCTCGCGGGCTACCTCGGCTTGCTCGGCGCGGACTTCGCGGTCAGCGAGCCGCCGGAGCTCGTTGAGGCCGTCCGCGCCCTGGCCGCTCGCTACGCGGCGGCTGCTCCTGCCTGACTTCACGCGCGGGCGGTTGACGGCACGCCGGAGCCCTGATCGACTAGCGCTCGAAGACGACCTCGCCTGCCTCGAGGACGAGCCGCGGGCGTGTCGTCGACAAGGCGCCGCCGCGGACCGTCGGCTCGTCGACGGCCGCAGCGGGCACGACCATGACGTCCGCCCAATGGCCGGGGCCGAGCCCTCCCCGGTCGGGCTCGCCGGCGGCGAGTGCCGGATGCAGACAGTGGGCGCGGACCGCCATGTCGAGCGTAAGCGCTTCATGAGCTCCGAAGACGTCGCCGGGCGGCCAGCTGGGATCCGACCGCGTCACCGCGATCGCCAGGCCGGGCCACGGGTCGACGTCCTCGTACGGCGCATCGGCGCCGAAGGCGAGCATCCCGCCGTGCCCCGCGACGGTTCGCCAGGGGTAGCCGATCCGCTCCGCGCGGCCGCCGAGTCCGGCCCGGGCCCACCGGGCATCGCCCCGGAGATGGATCGGCTGGACCGAGGCGACGATGCCGAGCTCACCGAATCGACCGACATCCCGTGGGTCGACGAACTGGAGGTGCTCGATCCGGTTCGGCACCGCCGTCGAGCCCGCGACCGGCGCCAGGGCGTCGAGCGCGGCCCGCACAGTCGCGTCGCCGATGGCGTGGATCGCCGTCGCGATCCCCCTTGCCGCAGCCCGGCTCGCCAGCTCCGCCATCTCCGCGGCGGTTGTCGTCGGCAGGCCACGCGGACCCGTCGGAGGCGCACCCCGCTCGTCGTCGGACTCCCAAGGCTCGATGAGGAACGCCGTCCGGGAGAAGAGGGACCCGTCTCCGAAGATCTTCAGCCAGCCGAACCTCGCTCGGTCGGATTCGCCAAGGGGCGCGCCGCTTCGAAAGCCGCCCTCGATCGCTCCGCTGAGCGCCTCGGTTCGGATGGACGCATGAACCCGAACCGGCAGACGGCCGCCGTCCGCGAGGTCGCGAACGGTCGCGATGCCGCCAGTGAGGTCCACATCCGGGACGAGCTGTGCGAGGTCGTCGACGGCGACGATCCCGTACGCGAGCAGGCGTCGACAGTAGGCCTCGATCGCCGAGGCGAGCCACTCCCTTGTGGGCTCCGGGGCATGGCGGGTCACGAGCTTCGACGCGCCCTCGTGGAGCATCCCGGTCGGACGACCGCTCTCGTCGCGGCGGATCCGTCCATCCGGCGGATCGATCGTGGTGGCTTCGATCCCGGCCGCCGCCATCGCCGCCGAGCTGACCCAGACCTGGTGCAGCTCGCGCGACCACAGGAACGCGGGCCGGCCCGCGACGACGCGGTCGAGATCGGCGGCCGTCGGCCAGTCTCCCCAGCGCGCGACGTCCCAACCGGTGCCCTCGAGCCAGGCTCCGTCCGGGAGCCGGCGATGCGCTTGTGCGAGGATCTCCAGGCCAGCGGCGAGCGTGGCCGTGCCGGACAGGTCGACCTGGTTGACGGTCCGCGCGGCCTCGACGAGGTGGATGTGCGCATCTCGCAGGGCCGGCAGGACGACCTCGTCCGGCGCCATGTCGATCCGTCGTGTCTTCGCGCCGGCCAGCGCCTCGACGTCGCGTCGCGAGCCCGCGGCGACCACGCGACCGCTGGCGATGCCGATTGCCTCGACCCAGCCGAACCCGGTCTCCCCGGCGAGCGTCGCGATGCGCCCTTCCACGAGCAGGTCGAGCGTCGTGCTGGTCCCCATGTGGCCGATCATGACCGACCGCCGTCAGGTGCCGACGGCATCGGATGAGCGATACCCGATTGGCGGCCTCGGCGCGCCGCGCGAGGATGCCGTAGCTCGAGGATCTACGGGACCGCTGCGGTTTGCGGCGTCAGGTCGATCGTGGCGATCCAGGCGTCGAACCATGCCCTGTTGCGGTTTGACTGGCCCGGGCCGATGAAGAGGTAGAGCCGCCCGCCGGCGACGACAGTCGCCTCGGTGTGGTCGCACTCCGCAATCTTGCCCCGTTGCCCATCGATGGTGATCTCTGCCTGCTTGGCGCGAGGCATACCGCAGCCGCCAGCCACCACGGGCGTGACGTACTCGTCGACCCATGCATCGATCGAGACCCCATGCGGGATCTCCGTCGACGCGCTCTCGAAGTAGGCGAGCAAGCCGGTCTCCACGGCGTCGAATCGGGCGTCGAAGTTCCTGTCGTCGAGCGGCTGATTGCTGGGATCCCAGATCTCCGTGGCCGGTTTGACCCCTCCCCGGTCAAAGAGCTTGAAGGAGTAGCCGTAGGTGGGCGAGACGAACGTCGTCGTCGCGGCCGGGAAGTCGACGGCGGTCTCCGGGGTCAGGTCGACGGTTGCCACGAAGGCGTCAAAGACCGCTCGGGCATCACTGCGGTTGTGCGACAGGGTGAAGACATAGAGCCACGGGCCGGCGAGGACCGTTGCCTCGATCTGGTTCGGACACTCCGCGATCCGGCCCGACAGACCATCGATGGTGATCTCCGCCTGCCGGCTACGAGGCACTCCGCAGCGGACGTAGTCTTTGAGTTGATCGTCGATCCACGTATCGATCGTGTCCGTTTCCGAGCCGGCGACGAAGCCGTTCTCCATCACCGGGGTTCCCGTCAACCCGCCCTTGAAGACGGCCGCCAAGCCGGTATCCAGGACATCGAAACCGTCGTCGGGACGCGGTCCAAAACCCAGGATCTGCGTGGCCGGATCGATGGCGACGTTGGCGGGATGCTTGATCGAGAAACCGTTTCTCGGTGAGACGAAGGTGGTCGTCAGGCTGGGGAAGTCGAGCGATCGGGCCGGCGACGGCGACGGTGACCGGCCGCCGACACCCTCAGGCTGGCGCGGAAGAATGTTGACCGCCAGGATGCCTGCGCCGACCACGAGGACCGCGGCGCTGGCCAAGCGGGCGAAGATGCTCATCGGTGTTGCCCTCCACGCCGGCCAGACGGCACGGCGCTGTCGAGTCGTGTGGACCTCCTCGAGGGCGGACAGCAGGGGCCCGTCGGACATGCGGGTCGGGCCGTCGTCGAGCCAGGCTCGGGCGACCAGGTCGAAGTCGTTGTCGTTCATGCCATCCGCTCCCGGGATGCGGTGCTGGTCGTCCGGGAATCGGCATCGAGTGCCGCCCGGAGGGTGGACGTGGCGTAGCGGAGCCTCGACTTGATCGTCTCCCTCGGGACGCCGAGGCTGTCGGCGATCTCGGCGACCGACCAGCCGAGGTGGTGGCGGAGCACGAACGCCGCGCGTTGCTCCGTCGGCAGCCGGCGGAACCCGCGATCGAGCGCATCGCGCGTGTCGATGTCGAGCGTGGTGTCCCGCATCGCGGGCCCGTCGACAGGGAGCGCCACGACGTTCGCGGACCACCTCGACGCGCGCTTGGCCTCGGCATAGCACGCGTGAACCAGGATTCGATGGAGCCACGCTTCGAAGCGTTCGCTGTCGCGGAGCGCGGGCAGCTCCCGCCACGCGGTGACGAGCGACTGCTGGACGGCGTCCTCCGCGCGCCCCACGTCACGCAGGATCCGATGCGCGACGACGAACAGCCGGTCAGCGACGCCGCGAGCGATGGAGGCGAAGGCCTCCTCGTCCCCGGACCGTGCCGCCTCGACGAGGGCGAGGTTCATCCATCCGGCTCCCAGCGCGCGTCCCTTGGCGGGTCGCTTCACCCACTATGAGTGCCGCGTCCGTGCTTCGGGTTGAAAATCGCGCAGCGCTTGACGAGCCGGCCAAGAAGCGTAATACTGAACCATATGGTTCAGTTTCTGGCGGAGGACGTCGACACGTCCTTTGCGGCACTTTCCGATGCGACACGGCGTGGCGTTCTTGAACGCCTCGCGCGGGAGGACGCGTCGATCACCGAGCTCGCCGGCACGTTCCGGATGAGCCTCACCGGCATGAAGAAGCACGTCAGCGTGCTGGAGCATGCGGGGCTCGTTGTCACGGAGAAGGTCGGCCGGGTGCGGACGTGCCGTATGGGCGTCAGCCGTCTCGACGGAGAGGCCGCGTGGATCGAGCGCTACCGGCAGCTCTGGGCCGCCCGTTTCGACGAGCTGGACAAGGTCGTCGAGGAATCGAAGCAGAAGGAGAA
>Ga0134127_10003998_pt1 | contig 10628 bp, 17 predicted proteins | sample KB31753_FD_96459 | JGI IMG/M metagenome (GOLD analysis project Ga0134127, IMG submission 96459) | Terrestrial soil microbial communities with excess Nitrogen fertilizer from Kellogg Biological Station, Michigan, USA - KB3-175-3 | ecosystem: Environmental > Terrestrial > Soil > Unclassified ...
AAGCCTCAAGCGGCGAATCAGACAGCGACTGCACTTAGTTTGGCGCTACCGTGGACCGGCCACTCTTTCTGGTCGGTCTCTCGGATGGCACTGGTAACAGCGTGCTGGCCACCTTCCCGATTCGTGTGTAGCAGCGTCGCTACACAGGTGCATCATCCGGCTACGCCGTGGTCTCGTCTATGCGCCTGTCGACTTTCAGCGTAGTCCGGTAGGACTACCTCGCCCTCCGGTCCCCCGTCCCCGTCCTCCAGCGGCAACTCGGCGTCCGTCGCGCCGAGCAGCGCCTCCGCATCGCCTCCCAGGATCGCATCGAGCAGCGTCCAGCCAACCATGCGCCGACGCTACTCCGCGCAAGCCACGCCGGCTTATCGGGCCGTCGCAAGTGCTTATCAAGCGGTCCAGACTTGCGGCTGCAGGGAGCCGCGCAGGTAGAGGGGGTGTGCGGGCTCGCCGCCGCCATTCATCTTCAGGACGTGAAGATCAATTCCCGCACGGCGAAGCAGGGACACAACATTGCCGGAGCGTCCGAGGTGGGTACCGTGGTTGCCCCAGGCGCACACGAGGAGTTTCGCCTCCCGCGCAGCGGCGACGATGGCGGCGTCGTTGCCGCGTCCCACTGGGTCGAGCGCCGATTTCATTTCGTCCGGATCGGTGGCGCGCCAGGCAAACAGGTTGGTGACGATCAGGCCGCCGAAGCCCCAGCGCTCGGCGTACACGCGCGCACGGGTGCAGGAGGGATCGAGCTGCACCTCGTCCGCGGTGCTCGGGTTGAGCATCAGGAAGTTGGCGACCGGCGCGGCGGCATTCCAGCGCCGCCAGAGGAGCGTGCGCCAGCGCCGGCAGCGGCTGAAGCGGGCGCCGGCTTCGCTCGTCGCGATCATCCGGGAAATTGTATGCTCGGCGCATGAGCGAGCCGAAGGTCTTCCTCGACTATGACCAGAAGGCGCTCGACGACGCCTATGACCAGGCGGTATACGCGGCCAACCGCGATCAGGTCATCGCGCGCTTCGCCAGCGCCAGCCGCATCACGCGCCAGCACCTTGGCGAGCCGCAGCGCTTCGCCTACGGCAAGTCGGCCATCGAGGGGCTCGACGTCTACCGGACCGGCAAGCCCGACGCGCCGGTCAACATCTTCATTCACGGCGGCGCCTGGCGCGCGGGGCTGGCGCGCGACTACGCCTTTCCGGCGGAAATGCTGGTGCGCGCGGGTAGCCACCTCGCCGTGCTCGACTTCAACAACGCGCTCGAAACCAAGGGTGACCTGATGGTCATGGCCGACCAGGTCCGGCGAGCGGTCGCCTGGGTGATCGACAACGCCAGGCAGTTTGGCGGCGACCCGGCCCGCGTCTACGTTTCGGGCACCTCTTCCGGTGCCCACCTCGGCGGCGTCGTCGCCACCAGCGGCTTCGCGGTGAAGGGCTACGTGCTGGCGAGCGGCATGTACGACCTGCGCGGGCCGCGGCTTTCGAAGCGCTCGAGCTATGTCGCTTTCACGGACGAGGTCGAGGATGCGCTCTCGCCGCAGCGGCACCTGTCACGCATCAGCGCGCCGGTGGTTCTTCTGTACGGCTCGCTGGAAACGCCGGAATTCCAGAGGCAGTCGCGCGACTTCGCCGCTGCGTTGCAGAAGGCCGGCAAGGAAACCACGCTGCTCATCGCCGACGGCTACAACCATTTCGAGTTGACCGAGACGCTGGGGAACCCCTACGGCCCGCTCGGCCGCGCGCTGCTGAAGCAGATGGGGCTGGCCTAGGCGGCGACGCGCCGTGGCCGCCCGCGCGGGCGATGCAGCGGCACCGCTTGCACCAGGTAGGCGGCCGGCGGCTCTTCGAGAACCGAGGTGAAGGGATTGCGCACCTTCAGCATGCCGAAGCTCATGCCGTCCTCGAGATCCTCGCTGGCGAGGACGGCGCAATCCTGAAGCTGCGCCGCCGCCACCGCCAAGCTGTTCCACCACGAAAGCTTGTAGCGCCTCTCGACCTCGCGAGCGCCGCGCAGCAGCGCCTCGTCCGTCGGCAGCGGCGTCCATGCGAGATAGCGCTTGACCTCGTCCCAGGCGGTGTCCTGGTCCAGCCGGAGCGGGCCCGTGACCATCGCGTAGAACTCGGCGAGCACCTGCATGCTGGTGCGCCCGGCGCGCTGCTGCCACAGCCAGTCGATCCACTCCGCGGCGCGCTGCTGCTTGAGCGCGTCGCGCGGGTCGCGCGCGTAGATGAAGACGCTAGCGTCGACGAAGACCGGGGCGGTCATAGGCCTCTTCGCGTTTTGGATAGGGCTGTGCGGCCCCGGCGAGCGGAAAGGCCTTGCCGGCGCGCCAGGAGCGGTAGGCGGCGTCGTAGACGTCGCCACTGCGCAACTCCCGGCGCAGCATCTCGCCGATGTAGCGGGAAAGGCTCATGCCGCGCTCGGCGGCGCGCACCTTCACCTGCGCCGCAGTCTCCTTGTCGAGCGTGATAGTGATGTTCCGCATAATTACACGCAACCAGTGTAATTAATATCAGGCACGGCGACAAGGGGCCGGTAGCCCCCTTTTTCGTTGTCCTGGCTAGCGGGCGAGCGGCCGGACGGGCAGCGCGCCGGAGATCGTTTCCTTGGCCATCTCGAGCATGCGCGCGAGCTCTCGCCCGGCGATCAGCTCGACGTTGAGGCCGCGCGCGAATTCGAGCGCGTCGGGCGTGAACCTGCCGGCGGTGACGACGAAGCCGCCTTTAGCATCCAGCCTCCCCATCGCGCCATAGAGCTGGCCGGCGGCGTTCGCGCCGACTTCGATCGCGCTCCAGTAGCGGCAGTCGACGAGATAGGTGCGTTCTTCCTTCACCAGCACCATGTCGGCGTACTCGCCGCCGATCTCCTTCACGAGAAAGCCTTCGAGACGGAATGCCTCGGCGAGAAGCAGCTGCACGTTCGCCCACTTCATCCTGCGGACCTCGAACGCGGCGTCGGCGCGGCTCGGCTCGTCGCGGAGGATCGGCCACAGGATTGAGCCGGCGACGGCGCGCATTCTCGCGAAAAGAGCTCTCGCCTTTGTCATCGAACGTCATGGTCGCCAGCCACCCCTTCGCAGGGGTATGAACTAGTTCACTTGGGTCGGCTTGTTTTGCCCGGGAGTTTCAAGCACCGAATAGCAGAGCCAGCTCGGCGCCCCGCAAGACTCTTATCTTTTTCTCCAGCGCGAACGCCATCGCCTGCTCCGTGACCTCGCCGACCGAGACGTAGACGCACTCGTGCGCCTCGTGCGCCGCGCGCGCTGCTTCGAGCTCGCGCAGCGGCTCGACCCCGGTGCGCGTCGCTTTCCAGCGCTTGCCGGCAACCAGCGTGTGGCGCGCGCCCTGCACCAGCTCGAAGTCGGCGCGCCCGCCCCCGAGGCGGGTCACGCGGAACCCTTCGCGGCGGTAGGCCGATTCCAGGTTGGCGGAGAACTCGTCCCACGACATCGCGCGCAACTTCTCGACGGTCTTCGCGATCCGCTCCGCGCCGGGCGCGCGCAGCTGTTTCCAGGCTACATAGGCCGAAATGGCGACGAACGGCAGCGCCGCAAAGAGCGCGAATTCCCACGGCAGGACAAAGCGGAGCAGCCCGAACATCGCGATCGCGACCAGACCGCTGATCCACCACGCCTGGCGCAGCAGGATGGCGAACAGCGAGTTCTCGTGCATCTTGAGCGGCATCGCTCTTACTCGATGATGCACTCCGGCTCGGCGGCGGTCGAAGCCTCGATGCGGCCGATTTCGTAAGCCAGCTCGCCCTCGCGCTTCAGCAGCATCTTCGCCGCGGCGACCTTGTCGGCAGCCACGCAGACCACCATGCCGATGCCGCAGTTGAAGACGCGGAACATCTCATCCTCCGCCACGTCCCCGGTCTGCTGCAGCCAGGTGAAGATCTGCGGCCGCGGCCAGCTCTTCTTCGCGATCACCGCCTTCGTCCCCTTCGGCAGGATGCGTGGCACGTTGCCGACCAGGCCCCCGCCGGTGATGTGCGCCAGGCCCTTCACGGGGGCGGCCGCCAGCAGCTTGAGCACCGGCTTGACGTAGATGCGTGTCGGCTCCATCAGCGAGTCGGCGAGGTCGGAGGCGAGGTGTTCCTCACCGACGATCTTGCGCACCAGCGAGTAGCCGTTCGAATGCGGGCCGCTCGACGCAAGGCCGAGCAGGACATCGCCGGCGACGATGCTCCGGCCGTCGAGAATGCGGTCCTTCTCCACCACGCCGACGCAGAAACCGGCGAGGTCGTACTCGCCCTCGGGGTACATGCCCGGCATCTCGGCGGTCTCGCCGCCGATGAGCGAGCAGTTCGCCCGCTCGCATCCTTCGGCAATCCCTTTGATCACTCTCTTGCTGACGTCGAGGTCGAGCTTGCCGCAGGCGAAATAGTCGAGGAAGAAGAGCGGCTCGGCGCCCTGCACCAGCACGTCATTGACGCTCATCGCCACGAGGTCGATCCCGACCGTGTCGTGGCGCTTGAGCGCAAAGGCGAGCTTCAGCTTGGTGCCGACGCCGTCGGTGCCGGAGACGAGCACCGGGCTCTTGTACTTCTCCGGGATCCGGCACAGCGCGCCGAAGCCGCCGATGCCGGCTAGGACCTCGGGACGCAGGGTGCGCTTGGCGAAAGGCTTGATCGCCTCGACCAGAGCGTCGCCGGCGTCCATGTCGACGCCTGCATCGCGGTAGGAGAGTCCTTTCGACATGCTAGAGTTTGGTGGCCTTTCCGATTCCATTCTAATGCGCCAGCTGCCGCTGGAAATCTCGCAGGCTGTCGAGCCGAGCTTCGACAACTTCGTCGCCGGCGACAACGCCGAGGCGCTCGAGCGCGTGCGCGAGCTCGCCCTGGGGCGGCTACGCGAAGCGGTCGTCTACCTCTGGGGCGCTACGGGCAGCGGGCGGACGCACTTGCTGCGCGCCGCCGCGCGCGCCAGCGCGTCGCTCGTGATCGCCGACGACGTGCAGACCCTCGACAGCGAAGCCCAGCAGCGCCTTTTCGGCGCGATCAATGCGGCGCGGGATGGCCGCGGCGCGGTGCTCGCCGCCGGCTCGGCGCCCCCGGGCGCCCTCGCCCTGCGCGAGGACCTGCGCTCGCGCCTCGCCTGGGGCCTGGTCTATCACCTCAAGCCACTCGGGGAAGCGGAAAAGATGCGCCATCTGCAGGACGAAGCGGGCCGCCGGGGACTGGCCCTGACCGATGAGATCGCCGCCTACCTGCTGGCGCGCGTGCCGCGCGACATGGCCACTTTGACCGCCTTGCTCGAGGCCCTCGACAGGGAGGCCCTGACGCGCAAGCGCCCCCTGACCCTGCCGCTCGTCCGCGAGGTGTTGGGAGCGAGCAACGGCGAGGCCTGACTACCTCGACAAACCCCCGGGGCGTGAGTAGATTGGATATCCCTTTCGGAGGCTCGCAGCGTGTCGCCCGGACGCTTTTTTGCCTGGTTTGCCCTTTGCGTTGCGCTGTTCGCGGCGCAGGGCGCGCTTGCCCAAGCCGGCCTGCGGGTCCCCGACCGGGGCGAGGGTCTCGACCCGTCGTTCGCGCGCGGCTGGCTGGCGCCGGACTACGACCGGTTCGGCTTCGCCTATTACACGCCCTGGCGCGACGCGGGCCTCGCACCCTCGCGCATGAACCTGTCCTACCCCTTCGGCCGCGGCAGCTTCGGCATGTCGGTCGCCAACGGCCGCGACTTCGAAGCCGATCGCCAGGTCTCGCTCTTCGGCCGCTACTCGCTCTCGCCCGACTGGGCATTCAGCGCCGAGATGTCGCGCGACTCGACCGGCGCACGACCGCAGGACTTTCGCTTCGGCCTGCAACGTCGCTTTTAGGGCTTAGCTTTTCCATTCGAAGCTAGACTTGCGGGCCATGCGGCTGGCCCTGTTCGACCTCGACAATACGCTCCTCGCCGGCGACAGCGACTACGAGTGGGGCCAGTTCCTCGTCGACCGCGGCGTGCTGGAGCGCGAAAGCTATGAAGCCCAGAACCGGGCCTACTACGACCAGTACGTCGCCGGCACGCTCGATATCCACGAATTCCTCGGCTTCGCCCTGCGCCCGCTCGCCGCGCACGAGCCGGCCGACCTCGAGCGCTGGCACGCTGACTTCATGGCAGCCCGCATCCGGCCGATGATCGGCACGCCGGCACGCGAACTGGTGCGCAAGCATCTCGGGGCGGGCGACCTCTGCGCGATCATCACCGCGACCAACAGCTTCGTCACCGCGCCGATCGCGCGCGAGTTCGGCGTCGAGCACCTGATCGCGACCGAGCCCGAGAAACGCAACGGCCGCTTCACCGGCAAGGTCGCGGGGATCCCGTGTTTCCGGGAGGGCAAGGTCAAGCGCCTGGACGCGTGGCTGGCGTCGCGCGGCAAGCGCCTCGCCGACTTCGCCGAGTCGACCCTGTACAGCGACTCGCACAACGACCTCGCGCTGCTGGAGCGCGTCACGCGGCCGGTCGCGGTCGATCCCGACGAGCAGCTCGCCGCGGAAGCGCGCCGGAGAGGCTGGGCGGTGCTCTCTCTGCGCCAATAGCGCTGCGCCGGTAGAATGCCGCCCACTCGATGATCAAGAGGTTCATCCGCCGTGTCCTCGGCCTGCCCGCGGACGCCGCGTCCCGCGTACCCCGCGAGAAGCACGGCTTGGCGCGCGAAGCGATCAGCCCCGCGGCCGCCAAGGTCTGTGCCGTCCTGCGCGGAGCGGGCTTCTCGGCCTATGTCGTCGGTGGGGCGGTGCGCGACCTGCTGCTTGGCATCGCGCCCAAGGACTTCGACATCGCGACCGACGCGCGCCCCGAGCAGATCAAGCCCCTCTTCCGGCGCGCGCTGGTCATCGGCCGGCGCTTCCGCCTGGTGCACGTGATGATGGGGCCCGAGACCGTCGAGGTCTCGACCTTCCGTGCCGCTATCCCCCAGACCGGCGCCGAGAAGGAAACCGCCCACCAGCAGGACGAGCACGGCCGGGTGCTGCGCGACAACGTCTTCGGCACCCAGGAAGAAGACGCACGACGACGCGATTTCAGCGTCAACGCCCTCTACTACGACCCTGCGACTGAAGAGGTGGTCGATTTCCACGGCGGCCTCGTCGACCTGAAGAAGCGCGTGATGCGCGTGATCGGCGATCCCGAAACGCGCTACCGTGAAGATCCGGTGCGCATGCTGCGCGCGGTCCGCCTTGGCGCAAAGCTCGGCCTGACGCTCGACTCAGCCACCCGCGCGCCGATCCGGCGCCTCGCGCCGCTCATGGAGCGCGTGCCGCCGGCACGCCTGTTCGACGAGATGCTGAAGCTGCTGCTTTCGGGGCACGCCAGCGCCAGTCTGCGCCAGCTACGCGAGGTCGGGCTGCACAAGGGGTTGCTGCCCCTGCTCGACGTGATCCTCGAGCAGCCGCTCGGCGAGCGCTTCGTCACGCTCGCCCTGGCGCAGACCGACGAGCGCGTGCTCGCCGAGCGCCCGGTGTCGCCCGCGTTTCTTTTCGCCGCCCTGCTCTGGCATGAAGTGCTCGCCGCGTGGAAGGCCCGCCAGGCCCACGGCGAGCGCAGCGTCCTGGCTCTGGAAAACGCGATGGACGAGGTGCTCGACACGCAATGCGCCAAGCTCGCCATCACGCGCAAGCTCACGGCGACGATGCGCGAGGTCTGGGTGATGCAGCCGCGCTTCGAGCAGCGCTCGGCGGGCCGCGCCTTCCGGCTGCTCGAGGCGCCGCGCTTCCGGATGGCCTACGATTTTCTCGCACTGCGGGCGGCGAGCGGCGAAGTTCCAGCCGAGATCGAGGCCTGGTGGCGTACCTTCCAGAGTGCCGACCCGGACACGCGCCAGGCGATGCTTCTGCCCGAGACCGGGCCGAAGAAGCGCCGGCGCCGGCGGCGCCGCAAGGGCGGCGCGGGCGCGCCCGCGCCCGAGCCTGCGTGACGCTCGCCTACGTGGGCGTCGGCTCGAATCTCGACCAGCCCGCGAATCACGTGCGCCGCGCACTGGATGACATGGCAGCGATTCGCGGCACGCACCTGCGGGCCAGGTCCTCGCTCTACCGGTCGGCGCCGATGGGCCACGCAGCCCAGCCTGATTTCGTGAACGCCGTCGCCGCGCTGGAGACCGCGCTCTCGGCCGCGGAGCTGCTCAAGGAGTTGCAGGGAATCGAACAACGCCACGGCCGGCAACGAAGCTTCGCCAACGCGCCGCGCACCCTCGACCTCGATCTGCTTCTCTACGGGGAGGAGCGCATCGCGACGGCCACCTTGACCGTGCCCCATCCCCGCATGCACGAGCGGGCGTTCGTGCTCAGGCCCCTCCTGGAAGTTTCACCCGACCTCGAGGCCTACAAGCCGTTCCTCGAAGCGTGCGCGGGGCAGAAAATCGAAAGGATCGACTGAATGCACCTCTCCGCGACCGTGCTCTGCGGGCTGATGCTCCTCGCCTCCAACGTGTTCATGACCTTCGCGTGGTATGCGCATCTGAAGGAGCTCTCGGCGAAGCCCTGGTGGATCGCCGCGCTCGCGAGCTGGGGCATCGCGCTCTTCGAGTACCTTCTCATGGTGCCGGCGAACCGCATCGGCTTCACCGAGCTTTCGCTGCCGCAGCTGAAGATCATGCAGGAGGCGATCACGCTCGGCGTATTCGTCCCGTTCGCCATCCTCTACATGGGGCAGCCGGTGAAGCTCGATTACCTGTGGGCGGGGGTGTGCATCATGGGGGCGGTGTACTTCATCTTCCGTGGATAGAGAGAAAAAGCTCGGCTACCTGGTCGTCGAAGGCCCGATCGGCGCGGGCAAGACCAGCCTCGCCCGCCGCCTCGCCGCGCGCCTTTCCGCCGACCTGCTGCTCGAGCAGCCGCAGGAGAACCCGTTTCTCTCGCGCTTCTACCAGGACATGCCGCGCTACGCGCTGCCGGTGCAGCTTTTCTTCCTGTTCCAGCGCATCCGCATGCTCGAGCCGCTGGCGCAGCTCGATCTCTTCGCGCGGCCGGTCATCGGCGACTTCCTGCTCGACAAGGACCCGCTGTTCGCCCGCGTCACGCTGAACGGCGACGAACTCGCCCTTTACCAGAAGATGTACGACGCGCTGCGCCCGCGCGCACCCGTCCCGGACCTGGTCGTGTACCTGCAGGCGCAGCCGGTCGTACTCGCCGAGCGGGTGCGCCGCCGCGCCGCCGGTTACGAGCGCGGCATCAGCGAGGAGTACCTCGCGCTGCTGGCGGAGAGCTACGCGCGCTTTTTCCACCACTACGACGCGGCGCCGGTGCTGACGGTGAACTCGGAAAACCTCAACTTCGTCGAGCGCGACGCCGACTTCGAGCTGCTGGTCGGCCGGTTGCGCGCGATGAAGAGCCGCCGCGAGTTCTTCAACCTCGGCTGAGATGCAGATCGCGAACGACGTCGCCTCTCTGCGCCAGGCCTGTGCCCGGGCGGGCGCGGTGTCGTTCGTGCCGACCATGGGCAACCTGCATGAAGGCCATCTTTCGCTGGTGCGGCTGGCGAAGCGACAGGCGGAATTCGTCGTCGTCAGCATCTTCGTCAACCGGCTGCAGTTTCAGCCCACCGAGGACTTCGACCGCTACCCGCGCACTTTCGAGCGCGACTGCGAGATGCTCGAGGCCGAGGGGGTACGCATGGTCTTCGCCCCGGACGAGAGCGTTCTCTACCCTGAGCCGCAGGCCTACCGCGTCTCGCCGCCGCCGATGGCCGAGGAGCTGGAGGGCCGATTCCGCCCCGGCTTCTTCATCGGTGTCTGCACGGTGGTGCTGAAGCTCCTGAACTGCGTGCAGCCCGCGGTCGCGGTGTTCGGCAAGAAGGACTACCAGCAGCTCAAGCTGGTGCAGGGCATGGTGCGTCAGCTCGACCTGCCGGTCCGGATCGTTCCCGGCGAGACCGTCCGGGAGCCCGATGGGCTGGCGATGAGCTCCCGCAACGGCTACCTGACGGCAACCGAGCGTGGCGAGGCCCCCCGCCTGTCCCAGGCCCTGCGCGCCGTGGCCGCAGGCCAAGACCCGAAGGCGGCGGTTGCCGACCTGGCCGCCCGGGGCTGGAAGCCGGACTACCTCGAGATCCGAGGCCGGGAGGACCTTGCACCGGCGGGGAAAGGGGCGCGGGTAGCGCTGGGCGCAGCCCGGCTCGGGGCTACGCGGCTGATCGACAGCTTGGAGTTCTAGGCCGCCCTAGCCGGGGTAGGGCTCGAAGGTCATCGACTGGACCGGGCAACCCATGGTCTTGGCCAGCTTGTCCATGGCGTCATCGGTCAGTTCCATGGGCTGGAACTCGGCATCCCCGCCTTTGGAGGTGATAAACGCCCTGGCGGCGGACTCGCTCATCCAGGTCACCACAGGATCGGGACTGACCCCCGGCATCTGTCGGCAGATCGGGAATCCGTCGCTTTTGTAGACGATCGCGTACATGGCCCCCCCGGCAGCCCCCAATTTACCCGATGTCGCGGCGCGGCAACAAGGCGCCTCTCAGGGACTCCCTGATTGCGGCATTTGTCACCAATGGTTAAATCGGCTCGGGGGCTGGTGTCGCCCAAGGGCGACGCCGGCCAAAGCGTAGGACCTCCGCGAGGAGGTGTAACCGGGAGAGCAAAAATGAGCAATCGGAGAGACGCGATCGGCCTCTGCCTGCCGTACGGCAAGGCCAACTCGCAATATGAAACGGAGTTCGAGCCCGC
>Ga0134127_10003999_pt1 | contig 10628 bp, 8 predicted proteins | sample KB31753_FD_96459 | JGI IMG/M metagenome (GOLD analysis project Ga0134127, IMG submission 96459) | Terrestrial soil microbial communities with excess Nitrogen fertilizer from Kellogg Biological Station, Michigan, USA - KB3-175-3 | ecosystem: Environmental > Terrestrial > Soil > Unclassified ...
AGAAATTGCGAAGCGCGCCAAAGTTTCGACAGCTACAGTTTCTCGCACCATCAACCGCGTACCCACGGTCGACCCGCAACTCGCAAAACGTATCTGGAAGGTAGTGGAAGAACTCGGGTATTACCCGAACACGCAGGCGCGCGCACTGGTTTCCGGGCGGACCCGGATTTTCGGTCTCATCGTCTCGGACATGACCAATCCCTTCTTTCCCGAAATCGTGCAGTCCTTCGAAGATATCGCTGTCGAACACGGTTACGAGATCTTGCTGACTTCCACCGTGCACGATCCGAAGCGAATGGAAGGTTCGGTGCGGCGCATGATTGAGCGCCGGGTGGAGGGAGTCGCCATCCTCACGTTCGGCATGGAGGAGTCGCTGCTCGAGGGGTTACGCTTTCGAAAAGTACCGCTGGTGTTCATCGACGTCGGGCCGCCGCTTCCGCACGTATGCAACATCAGGATTGATTATCAGCGCGGCATACGTCAGGCCGTGCAGCACCTTGCAGCATTACGGCACGAAAGAATCGGATTCATTGCAGGGCCGCTGCATCTGCCCTCGGCGGTGACGCGCAAAGCAGCGTTTGAAAGCTCACTTCGTGAAATTGGCATGCCCATCGATCCTGACTTGATCCTGCAGGGCGACCATACCATGGAGGGCGGGATGCGCGCCTACGACGAACTGGCGAAGAAGAGCGCACGGCCGACCGCCATCATGTGCTCTAACGACATGACCGCCATCGGAGTAATTCGCGAGGCCTACGAGCGCGGCGTTTCCGTGCCGCAAGAACTGTCGGTGATCGGGTTTGATGACATCCGACTATCGCGCTTCTTCATCCCTCCCATCACCACGATTCAAATGTCGCAGGTGGAGATTGCCCGCCTTGCATTTAAGGCGCTAGTGACCGAGGTCGAGCGCGAGACTCCCTCGTCCAAAGGGACCGAGTACGTCTTAAATACCGATCTCGTTCTGCGCAAATCGACCGCGATGGCCCCGCAGAAATAAAGCCGTTGCCCCTGACCAGCAGAGAACCCTACGTTCGCATGTATGGAACCCACACTTCCATTGCGCACGATTGCCTGTTAGCCCACACGTAATACGGGATGAAGGTCGTATTCTCCTGGCGGGTTTTGGGCGTGGCAAGGCTGACCGGCCCGTAGAGGGCTTCTGTCGCCGAAGATGTCTCCAGCACACCTCCGCGATGATGCAGTACGACAATTCCATCCAGCAGGTCCGGCTTGTACTCGGACTGGAACTCGCCTCCGGACTTCGAATCCAGAGCGAGTGACACATCCGCCAAGGAAACGCCGTTGGGTTGGTCGATTTCTTCCATGCAGTAGATGATTGGGCCGCGCCGAACCGCAACTCGGCCGCGGTTTTCGGCGACGCGGGGATTAGCTGCCAGCACCTCGGTCGTCATTGGGAAGTTCAGGCTCACCACATCTCCCGGCTTCCAATTTCGCCGCATGGCGAGGTATTCGCCGGCTCTGGCGCCGCTCTGTGCTTTCCCATTTACCGCGACCGATGCGGCCTCGGCCCACCACGGAATGCGGACATACAAGGTGAACTCGCGCGCGTTAGCCGGCGTCACGGTCATCCGGACTTCCCCTTCCCAGGGGTAGTTCGTCCTCTGCTGAACTTTGATCGGCGTGCCATCCTCGAGGTGCCAATCGAGCAAAGAATTGTCGTAAAGATGGACGTAGAGTCCGTCTTTGCTCGTGCTGTAAAACAGACCCGGCAGGGACGAGAATGTGCGCTCAATGTTAGGCGGGCAGCAGGTGACGTCGTACCAGGGATTGCGAATCTTGTCGCCTGAGGATGGATCGAACGCCAGCGGATTGCGATAGCAGTAAGTCGTGCCATCCAGCGACATGCCGGAATTGATACCGTTGTACAGCGCTCGCTCGACAACGTCGGCGAACTTCGCTTCACCACTTGCGGCCAGCATGCGCCAGTTCCACATCAGGTTACCGATGGCTGCACAACTCTCGCCGTAAGCCTGCGCATTGGGCAACTCATACGGATCGCCAAAGGCCTCCCACTGCGCGCGGGCACCGACACCGCCGGTGACATACATTTGGCGGCGCGTGAGGTCTTCCCATAGCGTGTTCAGGGTTTTCCAATATGCCGGATCGCCAGTTTCAAGATAGTAGTCTGTCGCGCCGCAGCATGCGTACATCGCGCGAACCGCGTGTCCTTCAAGTTTCGTGCGCGTGGTGAACGGAACGCCGCAGAACATGTAAACAATGCGGTGCGGATCAATCTTCCAGCGGTCGTCACCGTGGAGGATGTATCCCGCGAGATCAACGTACTGCTTCTTACCGGTCGTCCGGTAAAGCTCGATCAGCGCCATCTCAATTTCGGGATGGCCGGAAATGATTGGCTTTTGATTCGGGCCGGGGCCATAGTTGGGGATCACGAATCCGTCAACCATTTTCATGCCGGCATCGAGCAGGGTAGTGTCGCCGGTGGCGCGATAGTACGCGATCGCACCCTGGATCATGTGGCCGAGGCAGTACATTTCATGGCCAACTTCCTGGTCGTGTTGGCTCATTCGCAGTGACGCTCGGTCACCCTGGTAGTAGGTGTTGAGATAACCGCCTGGTTCCTGGATCGCGACTACGTCATGGATCATGGAATCCGTTATACGGTGCAGTTCAGGACGATCTCCGGACTGCAGTGCCCAACCCACGGCATCGATCCATTTGTAGATATCGGAGTCGGAGAAGTAAGGCCCGATTTGCGGTGCTGAGCTCTTGCCGACCAATCGACGGAAGTTGTTCATCCGTCCGTGAGACTCGAGTTCCTCGCGCATGGTCGGGATGCTCTTCTCGACATTGGTCTTGCGACGCTTGTACCAGAAACCTTCCTCAATGGTGACTGCATGTACCGGTACTCCGTGCAGCTTCGCGTAAGGAGACCTCGAGGTGTTGATCACGCCCTGGTCGCGCCAGGGCAGGAGATCGCCAGAGATCCCGAGGTCAAACGATCGAGTCGCGCCGAATAGATTGGCCGAAGCCGAAGCAATAGCCGGACGCGCTAGCACGGAAGCTGCCGTCGAACCAGCCGCGGTCGTAAGGAACTGACGTCGTGAGAAATTGCGGGAAGAGCTCATAGACACCTCGCGAAATGACATCGGGGCAGCTTTCGAAACAACGTGCAGCGACCTGCACCGGAGGACGGGCAGGGCACTGAAAACCGCCGGTGAGCAAACGTTTACTTGATTGCGCTAACGATATTGCAGCGGCTCTGGCCATGTCAAGCCATCTTAGTCCTGTTTCGCTGAAGTTAGCTGGCGAATCAGATCAACTTCGTGCTGCCGATACGGCCGCCCATCCTGGTAAAACACGTCATGAAACCAAATCGTAGGCGGCCGAAGAACGTACGGTCTCTCCCAGGAATCCCATGGCAAGTTGGTCTGAGATTTGCCGACCACGAATCCCCAATTGATTGCGCCCACGTGGTGCTTTTTCGCAATCGGCAGAATCGTATCGAAGGTGCTTCCCGCAGACCGGGCCATATATTCGGTACAGATGATGGGCCGATGATACTGCTGGAGCGTGATCACGTGCGCCTCGAAATCTTCGGGCCAGTTGTAGTTGTGGAATGAGATCACATCCGACTGCTCGAGTTGAACTTTGGTGATGGGATCGGCTTTGTCGAGCGACCATTCGCCTTCCCACACACCGCTGGTCAGAGGTTGCGTAGGATGCACCGACCGCGCCCATTCGAAAACCTTAGGCAGCAATTCAAGGACGCGGGCTTGCTTGTTTTTGGGCTCGATTCGATGGTACTCGCCGCCGTTCGTATTGGAGGGCTCGTTCCATACATCCCACGCCAGAATTCGCGGATCTTTGGCGAACGCACCAACTACGCCTTGGACGTATTCCTTAAGACGTCCCTCTTGCGAAGAATCTGTCAAGCCCTTTGCTCCCGGACTCTGCACCCAACCAGAATTGTGCACACCGGGAATGGGTGGATGTTGCGGCCCGAGCTTCGGATTCGGATCCCAGCAGGAGTCGAACAGAACGAGCATCGGCCGAATGTGATGACGAGACGCAATGGTCAGGAATTCGTCAAGGCGCTTCTGAAAACCCTGCGGGTCTTGCCACAGAAGATCGTGCAGGAACACGCGCATCGTGTTCATTCCGATCCCTTCAGCCCAGCCGAATTCCTTGTCGATCTCCTTTGGATCGAAAGTGTCGGCCTGCCACATTTCGAGCTCGTTGATCGCGTCGTCAGGCAGGAAATTGCTGCCAACAATCCATGGCTGGTGCGAGTACCATTCGTTAGCTTGTGCTTCCGTCCAGCGCGTACTCTGCGCGTTGACGGCTAGCGAAACGGCAAAAATGAACGAGACCACTACGATGAGCCGGCGCATAGTCGATGACCCCTGGGAAGAATTGACCTGCATCTCTAACCGCGCGTACGAGGACAGCACCGAACTCTATCAGCGTCGAATGGTTTGTGACAAGTACCGCGACGATAATGAGACTGTTCATTCGCCTCGCGCAGATGCGAAAATCTTAATCGTTCATGCCGAAAACCAGCCTGCGCACAGCTTCCTTCGCCGAGTCCGTAATTCGTGGAATGACGCGCCTCGCCAATGAGTGCGGCGCCATCAATCTTTCACAAGGATTCCCTGATTTCCACCCGCCGGAACAAGTCCTCCAGGCTTTGGAGCGAATTGCTCGCGAGGGGCCGCATCAGTATGCCGTCACCTGGGGAGCGCCGAATTTTCGTGCGGCACTGGCGCGCAAGCAATCGCGATTTACGCAGCTTCCGATCGATCCGGACGAGAACGTCGTAGTCACCTGCGGGAGCACCGAAGCCATGATGGTCGCGATGATGACTGCCTGCAATCCGGGAGACAAGGTCATCGTGTTCTCGCCGTTCTATGAGAATTACGCCGCGGATGCAATCCTGTGCGGAGCAGTCCCAATTCACGTTGAGCTTCGCCCGCCGGACTTCTCCTTCGATCCCGATGAACTGCGTCGAGCTTTCGCGCAAGGAGCGAAGGCGCTGGTCCTGTGTAACCCGTCGAACCCTTCGGGCAAGGTGTTTACGCGCGAAGAACTGCTGGCGATCGCAAATCTTGCCGGAGAGTTCGACGCGTTCGTTTTGACGGACGAGGTTTACGAGCACATCGTTTACGAACCGCACCACCACACCTACTTTGCGACGCTGCCGGGGATGTTCGAGCGCACCTTGTCATGCAGTTCGCTTTCCAAGACTTACTCCATGACGGGATGGCGACTCGGGTACGTGATCGCCTCGCCATCGGTGATCAATGAGGCTCGGAAAGTGCACGACTTCCTCACGGTAGGCGCAGCGGCGCCGTTGCAAGAGGCGGCGGTCACCGCGTTAGAACTTCCCGACAGCTACTACCAAGATCTGCAGCATCTTTACAGCGAAAAGCGAACCTTGTTTCTGCGGTACCTTGATGCCGCCGGCATGCGCTACACCGAGCCTCAAGGCGCCTATTATGTAATGATCGACATCTCCGAATTTGGCTGGAGAGACGACACGGCATTTTGTGAATGGATGGCCCGCGAAATCGGCGTTGCGGCCGTCCCCGGCTCAAGCTTTTTTCATGAACCGGTGAATCACCTGATTCGGCTTCATTTTGCCAAGACATCTGAAACCCTGGAAAGTGCGGGAGAGCGATTGCTCAGGCTTCGGCACAAGATCAAGAGCAAGAGTCCTAAAGGAGTAGTATGACGCAGCGTTTGAAATACATCAGTATCGCGGTTCTCATTTGCGTTTCGACCGCTGAAGCACAGCAATATAAGTATCCATTCCAAAATCCGAACCTGCCGATTGAGGCTCGCGTGAATAACATCCTCTCGCTGATGACCATCGAGGAGAAGATTGCCGCGCTTAGCACTGATCCCAGCGTGCCGCGACTGGGGATTGTCGGTTCGTCGCACATAGAAGGGTTACATGGCGTGGCCCTTGGCGGACCGGGAGGCTGGGGCGGCCGCGGATTGCAGCCCTTGCCGACGACGCAGTTCCCGCAATCGGTCGGACTCGGCGAGACATGGGATCCGGAACTGATCCGACAAGCGGCGGTCGAGGCATACGAAGCGCGCTACACGTTCAATACGGACACGCAAACTTTTACGAACTGGCGCGGCGAGAAGCATCGTCGAGTGGGCATCGTGGTGCGTGCTCCGAATGCCGATCTCGCACGGGACCCGCGCTGGGGACGCAGTGAGGAATCCTACGGTGAAGATCCATTCCTGACCGGCACCATGGCCGCGGCGTTTGCGCGTGGCTTGCAAGGCGACAACCCAAAGTACTGGATGGCGGCCTCGCTGATGAAACACTTTCTCGCCAACAGCAACGAGAACGGGCGCGACGGTTCATCGTCTGATTTCGACGATCGCCTTCTGCGCGAGTATTACTCGGTTCCGTTTCGAATGGGGGTGATCCAGGGCGGTTCTCGCGCCTACATGGCGTCGTACAACGCTTGGAATGGTATTCCGATGACGGTAAATCCCATTCTGAAAGACATCACCATGCGCGAATGGGGCCTGGATGGGATCATTTGCACCGACGCGGGTGCACTTACGAATACGGTCACAAAGCATAAATACTTTTCTGACATCAACCTGGCCTCTGCAGGCGCGATTCACGCCGGAATCAATCAATTTTTGGATCGATATCATGATGGGGTGAAATCGGCTCTCGATGGCAAGATGATCAACCTTGCCGAAATTGATGACAACTTGCGCGGAGTTTATCGCGTGATGATTCGGTTGGGCTTGCTCGATACGCCGGAGATGGTTCCGTTTGACAAGATCAAAGGTGACAAGCCAGTTTGGGACAACCCAGAACACAAGGCGCTGGCGACAAGGGTTACGCAGGAATCGATCGTCCTTCTGAAAAATGAAAACCGCGCGTTGCCGCTCGACAAGTCGAAGCTGAAGAGAGTAGCCGTGATCGGGCCTTACGCCGATATCGTTGCGCTGGACTGGTACAGCGGCACGCCCGGATACGCGGTGAGCGCGCTCGAAGGAATTAAGAATAAGGTCGGCAACGGTGTGCAGGTGGATTTCGCGCACGACAACATCGATGACGCTGCGGTAAAGATTGCGCGGGATGCTGACCAGGCAATCGTTGTAGTCGGAAACCATCCGACATGTAATGCGGGATGGGCAAAGTGTCCGCTGCCGAGCGACGGCAAGGAAGCCATCGACCGGCAGTCGATCACGCTGGAACAGGAAGAATTGGTGAAGCAGGTCTACGCGGTTAATCCGCATACTATTGTGGTGCTGATCGCAAGCTTCCCCTTTTCCATTCAGTGGACACAGGACCATATCCCGGCAATTCTTCACATGGCACATAACAGCCAGGAGGAAGGGAACGCTCTCGCGGACGCGCTGTTCGGTGACTACAACCCGGGTTGACGCTTGGTCACGACCTGGCCCGCGTCGCTGGAACAACTGCCGCCGATGATGGACTACAACATTCGCGATGGCCGCACCTATATGTACTTCAAAGGGAAGCCTCTCTATCCATTCGGATATGGCCTGAGCTACACCACCTTTGAATATTCAAACCTTCGATCCAGCGCAGGACAGATTGGTGCCAACGGGGAAGTCACCGTGAGCTTCGACCTTCGAAACGCAGGCTCGCGATCCGGGGACGAAGTCGTGCAGATGTATGTGTCGCATGTGGGTTCGAAAGTCGCCCGGGCACAAGAAGAACTCAAAGGTTTCCAGCGCGTCTCGTTGCAACCACAGAAGAAAACCACAGTGAAATTTACGCTGAAAGCCTCTGATCTTGCGTACTGGAATAGTGATAAAGCTGCGTGGGACGTCGAATCTGATCAAGTCGAGATCAGGATCGGCAGTTCGTCAGCCGATATCAAACTCAAAACATCGCTGAAGGTGAAACAGCTTGGGGGAGTAAAACGTTACTGTCCTGAATCTGCCGCTTCGATGTGATAGTTGTCGATGGTATGCGTCTTCTCGTCGAGGGTGCCAACAACCTTGACCTTCTGGCCGGAAAATTGCTCGACGCCTGCTTGATAGAGCAGGTGGTATACATCGTCTCCAGAGCGGAGGACCCACTCGCCGCCGCGACGGACGCAGGCTCTTGCGCAGGACGCCGCGTCGGTGCCAAGCGTTCTCTTCTTGATCATCTCCTCATGAGATCGGCTTAGCGAGTGCACGTTCATCGCGCATTGCGAGTCGGAAATCTCGCCGATGTATTCAGTGCGCTCTTTTCCTTGGCTGGTGGAAGCCGTAATCATCAGAACAAACAACATAGTTGCAAACCACTTCATCGCACTACTCCTTTTCCGAACTGACTGGTGGTGAAACCACCAGCGTGAAGCCCATATCCTCGTGCATGTCACTGCAGATCACGATGCACACCGCCATGTACCGTCCGGGTTGAATCGGCGCCGTGACCTCCACATCCTGGATCCCAGGATGAAAATAAAAACGCCACCCAGGCACGGTGTTCTCGTCTTTGTCGAGCAACGCCAATCCGTGCACACTTCCATCGCGAGCCACTTGCGCAGCTTTTACAGCGGTAATCCGCAGAACTAAATGCTCGCCCGGCGAAACTTGAATCGTCGGTGCAACTTTGTCTGCTTGGCGATAACGGCTGTCCTTGTCTGCCGTTAATTCAATGACACGTGCGGTTGGGGGCGCCGATTGCGCGGTGCAAAACAAGCACGTCGCCATCACTGAAGAAGCAGCTGCAACCTGGATTTTTTTGAACATCAATGGGTCATGTAGTACAGCACGTACTTCATATCTTCATCGGTCAGCATGCCGCGAACCCGCATGTGTCGCACAGCGATGGCCATGACCCGCGGTTCAAACTTGTGAGGCGGCTGATGGCACCGGCCGCAGTTGGTTCGGTATCGCTTTTCGCCTTCCATCATCCAGCGAAGATTTAGCTCAGGGGTGGACGCTGTGGCCGGCTGCGAAATGGGTGCGGGAGAATCCGCTGCAGATCCGGCATAGGCCACGTCGGCAGCGATCGTCAGCGCGAAGATAAATGCACGCAGAATTTTCATTGTGCCGGCCCCAGTGGAATGACGAAGCGATACGTCATGCCTACAGTCCAGATGTTGCTGTTGCCCGCCGCCGTGAAAGTACGGCCGTAGCTCGCCAGCGCCTTCCAGCCGTCGTTCAGGTAGTAGTTCAGGCCACCTTCGGTGCGCCTGGTATCGATGGTAGGAAGATCAGGATTGATTCCGGCGACCGTTCCTACATGAAACACCTGCGTGCGTGCGACCACCTGAGCCCGGCGCAGAAGGGAAGCTCTGGCATTGCGGAAGCGGTACGCGCCTTCGATCCAAAGGCCATCGCCTTCCTCTCGCGAGTATGTACCCTCTGTGCGGAGATCAAACGGAACTCGTGCAGGCTGCCACTCAAGATAGGAACCAAGGCGATTGACGCGTGCATCCTGCAGAACATGTTGCTCGCTGAACCCGATCTCCAGGCGATGATGGGGGAAAAATAGTCCTGCCCGAAGTCCTGCGTGGCGTTCGGATTCCAGGTGATGGATGGTAGAAAGCGCCGAAAAATAGACTGCATAGTTGAGCGTGATGTTCGGATCGAGGCTTACACCTCCACGAATCATCAGCCCGTTGTCACTGCCAGTCCCGATCGGATAGATCAACGGGTCTGTCTGCGTATCTCGAATCCAGTTTGGATACAGCCGCTCGTTGAAGATGTTGAATGGTGTGAGAAATCGGCCCGCTGTGAATGTAATGTACTTATTCCCGATGTAGTCGAACTCGGCATATTCCAGCGATTTTTCGATGGCTCCCGTGAAGTCTCCGGAATTGCCGTTTCGCCGAACGAAATCGCCTTCAAATTCAGCGCGGGATTCAAACATCAGATTCCGGCTGACGGGCACCAGAAGCACTGGCGACACGATCGACACCAAAGTCGGATCTCCAGAGTCCCAGGTCGGCACGAATGCCGCCCCGCCGGACAATATAGGTATGGGCTTGGCCTCATCTGCAGCTGCACGAAGATCCGCGGTCTCTTGTGTTGTCCCGAGCGGAGTCAACCCGATGCAAACCGCAATGACCAAGCACAATCTTGCTAGTGCTCGCTTCATACGGTGTGACTATTCTCAGGGAATGAGCTTGGGTTTTTGTAATGCTCGTGTCACGAGCCAATTACGGCGGTAACGGGTAACAGTTACCTGCGGCGCTGGAGCCACCTTGAAAACAAAGGAGAGAGGTGAATCCTCTCTCCTTAATATACTTACCCGCGATTTCTGGCGGAGGTGCTCGAAACGCCCAGCTTGCGTAAACGGTCACGCGCCTGTAGCGCTTCGTTTGACCGCGGATATCGCTGCACCACGTGGCGAAGGGCTGCGATGCCGCCGTCCTTGTCGCCGGACTCAATGAGCGCAAAGCCTTTCTTGAGTTCCGCAGATGCCGCTTTGTTGCCGTCGGGGAAGCTCTGCAACACCTGGTCGTAGTTCTTCACCGCGTCTGGATACTTGCCGGCGCGATAGTCCATTTCCGCGAGATAGAAGTACGCATTTCCCGCAAGATCCGTATTCGGATACGCTTTGATGTAATCGTTGAACTCCTGGCGAGCAACGTCCATATTGCCCCCGTTATAGTCACGCAGAGCATTGTTGTAGAGCA
>Ga0134127_10004000_pt1 | contig 10624 bp, 8 predicted proteins | sample KB31753_FD_96459 | JGI IMG/M metagenome (GOLD analysis project Ga0134127, IMG submission 96459) | Terrestrial soil microbial communities with excess Nitrogen fertilizer from Kellogg Biological Station, Michigan, USA - KB3-175-3 | ecosystem: Environmental > Terrestrial > Soil > Unclassified ...
GGGATCGAAGCCGGATCGCCGACCACGCTGCTGCGCCGCGGTCTACGGAAAACGGATTTCCCGACGGGGACGGAAGTGATTGTGGAAGGCTACCGCTCGAAGAGCGGCGCACCGCGCGCTAACGGCAAGACACTCACCTTCGCCGACGGCCGCAACTTCTTCCTCGGCGCCTCAGACAATCCCGCCTCCGAAGGCGCGAAATAGACATCTCGATTGCTCGTTGCGCAATGGCCATTGTTCATTGATTGAGCATGGGCATTGCGCATTGAGCATTGAGCGTTACTTCGGTCCAAGTTCACCCCGTCGGGCCGCCTCTTCCTCTGCGTACGCGTAACACTCGTACTCGAGCACGCGTACGTTCTGTTCCTTGCGGCGGTAGAGCACCAGGCTGATCTTCCATGGCCTGGTGAACACTTTCGGATCCTCGAGCGTGGCTTCGTACTGGATGTGATCCGGTGTGGTCATCGTGTAGCGCTCGACGACGTGCAGATCTTCGCTGTGGAAATTGCCGGCGCGATCCAGCCACGTCTGGTCGGTGAAGTACTTCACGTCGACCACCAGCGTGTCGCCTTCCCAGCGGCCCCGCGAATCGCCCATGAACCATTCGATCGGCCCCGGCGGGTGCTCGCTGTTCATGAAGATGCTTCGCGTCGTGTGCGCGTACTCGCTGAACACCGCGATGTAGCCGGGCGAGTGGATGATCTGAAACGGAAACGGCGCGTACATCGTCCGCGGCACGCCGAGCAGGAAACATTTCTCTTCGGGGTCGGCGGTCGCGCGGTTCCTGAGGTTCTCCTGCTTTTTCGCCAGCGCCCACGATTGATACGGAATCTCGTTTCCCTCGACGACGCCCTGCCCCGCAGGCACACCCAGGCGTGCGGAGTGATCCTGCAGATCGACGTTGGCGGTCGTCAGCGCCTGCCACACGCCGTTGAGATCGGGCTTCCCGTCCCACATCCGCGGCAGCGCGCCACGCGCGGCCGTCGCGGTCTGCGCCGACGCGGGGAGCGCGGCCGCCACCAGCAGCGCAGCAACCGCGAGCGTCAGCCTGCCCAATCGCTCGTAGAGGCGGACCTTCAGGTCCGCCTTCAGGACCTTTCGATCGTAGAGGCGGACCTTTCGATCGTAGAGGCGGACCTTTCGATCGTAGAGGCGGACCTTCAGGTCCGCCCTCAGTTTGGAGGATTGAGACCGATCCACAGCTTGTGTTCGCGAAGGAGATACGGAAGGTCGTGATCGCTCTCGAAGCATGGTTCCTCCCATACTTCGTGTCCTTTCTCGAACCGCACCAGCGGCATCGCCATCGTCCAGGGCTGCCGATACACCTTTGGAACCGTCAGCGTGGTCTCGTACAGGATCGTGTCGGCATCGACGAGCGTGAAGCGTTCCGCCACCCGCAGCGCGTCGCTGTGGAAATGTCCCGAGATGCTCAGCCATGTCCGGTCGGTCAGGTTCGTCGTGTCGACGACCAGCGTGTTGCCTTCCCAGTGGCCGCGGGCATCGCCCATGAAGAGACGAATCGAGTCTCCGATATGCGGACTGTTGTCGGTCGGAATCGTCCGGTACTGATGCGCGAATTCGCCGACGAATGCGAACATGTTCGGCGCCTGGACGATCTCGATTCCGCGTGGCGCGAACACCTGCCGCGGGACGCCGGTCAGATAACACGTGCCGAGCGGATCGATGTAGTGATCCCAGTTGTCCTGCCGTTTGTTGGCCCACTGCGGGAGATATGGAACCTTGCCATCCGGCGGATCGACGATCAGCGTGATCTGCGGGTTCAGGAACGCGTCACCGGGAAAATCCTCGATGTTCTGACTTCCGTTCGCCGTCGCCGGATTCCATGCGCCGTTCATGTTCGGCGTGCCATCGGGATTGCGCGGCGGCTTGAACGCGGCGGCTTTCGCCTTCGCGCATGGCAGGAAGTCGCGCGAGACAGGCGGACACCCCGCGATCGGCGTCTTTCGCGGGCCGCCTCCTTCCTGGGCGCTCAGGGTTGCCCCTGCCAGGAAGAAGAGTGTTATCGCGAGCAGGAGGACGAGCGCTTTCCGCTTCAAATGCATCGGAACTCCCGTCATGCCCCACAACGTGTTGCCGAACCACGGAGGCACGAAGAACGGAGACGTTGAAAGTCTGACGAGGGCGCGGCGGCGAGTATTTCCCGACCAGATACAACCCGTCAAGAAGGTGCTCAACGGTCCGATGGGGGTTCCCGCTGGAGATTGGATCGTGCGCTCACAAATTCGCTCGGTTCCACAGCCACACATCCAGCGTCGTTCCGCCAAGCCGTGAAGCCGAAGCGTCGCAGTACGCTACATGCATCTTCCGTGAAACCGTCGCGATCGAGTTGCTCCGAAACGGCGACACCGGTTTCGACAGTGAAAACTCTTTGCAGTGAATCACTGGCCGCCCATGTGAGATGGCCGTCGGTGTCGCGGACCATTAACTGATTGATCCGCAGCAGTTCGTCGAGGCGTTCGTCAAACGCTGACCGATAGTGGGCATCAGAGCGAATCAGACCGACGACTTGCGCCAACCTGAGGCTGCTCGGTTCGTCGTCGGCCATGCTGAACCACGAAACAACTCCGGACGGGCGTACATTATCGACGCTGAACGCAAACTCCTTTTCATTCACCGCATCACCCTCTTTGCGGTAAACCTCGTATCGAGCCTCAGTTGAATTGGGGCTATTGGAACCGGTTATAGCGACGCCTCCGTCGTTCAACACGGACGCCGCCCACGTTTCAAATTCCCGCCGTACGCTGGCGCCGTAATAGAAGAGCACGTTGCAGCACCGAATCAGATCGGCTCTTGGGAGCTCGCGCGAACCGATGCCAGCCTGGATGAACGTGAGGTTCGGCGATTCCCACTGCTTGAGAGGCCACCGAATCAGGCGCGAGCCATCAGCTTCCGCTATGGACATTTCACCGTCAGTCTCACTCGGCAGTTTCGGCAACAACTTGACGAAGAGTTCCGACAGCCACCGGACCGTGCTGTCGTGATCAGCAATTCGTTTCAAGAAGCCGTCGGCGGCGGCGTCTGGCTGTCTCCCAAAATATCGAACCTGTCCGCTCCCAGCGATACACGCGTACAGCTCATTACCCGCATAAAGCAGGAATGGATCAAACGCTGGATCGACGCCGACAATCTGCCATTCGGGGAACCGCACCGCGAGATCGACCGCTGTTTGCGGAGGGAAACCACACCCGAGGTCGATCGCGACGGTTCCCGCGCCAAACTGTTGCCACGGCTGCGAAGAGATGTAGTCGTCAATGCGCCTGTGACGGCCGGGTCGCGTAATCGGCGGAACGACTCCGTTCCATGCGCCTGGGAGAAACCCTGGTATGGCCACGAGCGTTGCCGCGAACAGTGGCGACACGTCTCTTGCCGTCAGCCCCGCGATGTTCATCAACTGAAACACGCGCCGTAGAAAATCGCGCACCTCAGGCCGTTGTCGCTCCAGCGGTCTGAGGGTCGCCAATGTCGGTGGTGATGGGCGGCCAGCTAGATACCGATCACACAGCTCCTCGAGCGATGTCCATTCGCACGGTTGCGGTGCGCTGATGACAGACGTCACACGATCTGCCTATGTGGCGACGGCTCGCGTGAGTTGAGATCTCATAAGCGATCTATCAGGAATCGAGCAAACGGGACCGCGTTGACGATCAACCACGAAAAGCCTTCGTGGTTATTCAACCGGCTCGACTTTGATCAGCGAAGCCCCAAGGTTGTTGCCGACCCAGAACGCCGGAGGATTGCTGCCGTTGTCAACGTTGACGCGGCGGACGTTGGTCATCCTGGGCAGCAGATACTCCACGACTTCGCCGCTCTTCGTGTTGACGCGGACGATGCGATCGTTGTTCATGCCGCCCGCCCAGGCGAAGCCCGCCTTGTCGGCGATGGCGTCGTAGACGTTGGTCCACGGCGTCGGCACGGACCACTCCTGGAACTTCTCCGTCTTCGTGTCGAACATGCCGATCTTGTTGCCGCGGAACTCGGCGAACCACAGACGGTCCTGCGCGTCCATATGGCCGCGGCGTGGTCCCGCGTTCGGCGTCGGCGTCGGGTACGGCGTGACCTTTTTCGTCTTCCCGTCGATCTTGATGATGTAGGTGCCGTTCAAGTTCATCCCGTAGAAGTTGTTCTTCGAATCCGACGAGACGCCGTAGGAGCTGAGCTCCTTGACGAGCGCCTTGTCCTGCACGCCGACACCGTAATCGACGGTCTTCCACTCGCCGCTCTTCACGTCGACCTGATATTCGTTGTCGCCGCCGATCCACACCTGGCCGTCGACATCGGCGTTGATCGGCATGACCATCGCGATGCGTGCTTCGTCGCGGTTCTTGAAATCGGGCGAGCCCCAGGTCGTAAACGTCTTCGTCTTGCGATCGAATCTCGCGAGGCTGCCCTGGTACATCGTGCCCATCCAGATGTTTTCCTGCTTGTCGAGCACGAGGTCGAGCGAACCCTGCGGCGCGCCGGGCTTGGTAATCGGCAGCGGATATTCCGTCACCTTCCCCGTCTTCGGCTCCAGCATGCCGAGCATGTGGGTGCCGAAGTCGGCGTACCAGACGTTACCCTGCGAATCGGCGGCCGCATCGTGCGGCAGCGTCTCTTTGCGCGGCAAATCGTATTCAGTGACGATGACGCGCGTCGCGTTGCCGGTGGGACGCGGATACGTCTTGAGCTGATATGACCACGTCGGCCCCGAGCTGAGATTGATGGTCGCGAGGTACTTCGCCGCCGCGCCGACTCGGTCCTTCATCACCGGATCCTCGCCTTCGCGGCCGCTCATGCTTTGCTGCATGATCGGGTTGTTGCCGCCGCCGCCATGCTCGTTCGGGCGAAGCTGCGGCCGTTCCGGCGTGCTTCCCTGCGCATAGCGTCCCATCCGCTGAAGCACCGGCATCCACTGCTCCGCGTTGTGCGTGCTGCGCGCGACCCGCTCGAGCGTGTGGCACTGGGTGCAATTGAGCAGACCGTTCTTCATCTCGGTGGTGCCCGGCCAGCTCATGAACCACTCGCCGTTGGTGAGCTGCGCGGCGAGATCCTTCGTCTTCGCGAGCTTCAGATCGAACTGCGCGGCGCGCCCCGCCGCAACATCCACGCTCGAACGGCCTTCGAGGTCGTACCCGGTCGCTCGGATGCGAAGGGCGTAGCTGCCCGGCTCGAGCCGGCTGGCCGGAAACGCGTAGCGTCCCTGCGCGTCGGTCATCACGCTGACCGTCATGGTCGAACCCGCGCGCTTGGCGCTGACGACCACGCCCTCCATCGGGCCTTCCTCCTGCGACGAGACGACCCCGCTCATCGCGGCAGCCGCCTGTGCGGCGATGTGGCTTGCCGCCACCATCATGAGCGCGACGAGAGAAAGTGCCAGGGAACCGGCGAAAATACGCGTCCGCATCACCTTAGCCTCCCGATTGAAGGACCAATAATATAATCCCGGCAACGGAAACACGGGCTCGACCGGCGTGGAGGAATGTGATGAAGAAGCTTGTTTGGCTGCTGCTGTTCAGTGGAGTCGTCGGGCTGTCGTTATCGCTGCAGGCGCAGCAGACCCCCGCAGACCTCATTCTTACTAATGGAAAAATCATAACCGTCAACGACACCTTCCAGATTGCGCAGGCCGTCGCGGTGCGCGGCTCGCGAATCGTCGCCGTCGGCAGCAATGCCGATATCACGCGCCTGGCGGGACCCAATACGCAACGCATCGACCTGCGCGGCAAGTCGGTGGTGCCGGGCTTCATCGACAACCATGCGCACTTCCAGGAGGAAGGCGCCTACTGGACGATGGAGCTCCGCTTCGACGGCATGGACACGCGCAAGAAGGTGCTTGAGGCGATTGCCGCGAAGGCAAAGGCGACGCCGAACGGCGGCTGGGTCTACAACCTGGGCGGCTGGTCGCCCGATCAGTTCAGCGACGACAAGCGCGAGTTCACGCGTGAGGAGCTCGACAAGGTTGCGCCGAACAATCCGGTGTTCCTCCAGTTCACGCGCTGGGCGCAATACCTGAATAGCAAGGCGATCGAGCAGCTCGGTCTCGACAAGATGACCGAGCCTTGGATCGAGCGCGACGCCAGCGGCCGCCCGACGGGCATCACGCGCGTCGCCGGCCGGAACACCCTGTTCAACAAGGCCGGCTTCCTCAAGACCGAGAACGGCGGCAAGGCCCAACTTCCCATGGACGTCATCAAGTCCAATCAGAAGATGATGCTCCGCGATTTCGCGATCGCCGGATTGACCGCGTCGGGCGGCCAGTGCCTATGGGAGGACCTCTATCGCGAGTTCCAGCGCGAGGGGACCGCGAGCATGCGCTTCTTCTGCTTCCGTACAGTCGAGGGAGGCGGACGCGGCGCCACCCTCGATAGTCAGATTGCCCAGCTCGCAAAGCTTCGCTATCACGACGGCGACGAGTGGATGGACTACTCCAACTACGGCGAGCGCTTCCAGGGCGGCGACGGCGGCGACGTGGTCGCGCCCGGTCCGGTACTGATTTCACCCCCGGAGGACTGGGACGCCCGGGGCCGCTTCGGGCTGGCGGTTGCCAAGGCCGGTATTCCGGTGCAGCTGCACACGGTGACGGAGAAGGCGATCGACGCGCAGATCGACCAGGTCGAGAAAATCAGCAAGCAGGTCGACGTCCGACCGCTCCGCTGGGCGTTCATGCATATGGAGGGCGTGACGCCACCGCAGGTGGAGCGCATGAAGAAGCTGAACATGTTCATCGCGGTGAACCCGCGGCCGATTGTCTCGGGCGGCCTGCTGCACAAAATGCAGGGCGACAAGGGCTTCGCCATGCCGCCGATGCGTGAAATCCAGGACAGCGGCATCATGTGGGGGTTCGGTACCGACGCCTTCGAGGTCAACCAGTTCCGTCCGTTCCAGACGCTCTATTTCGCGGTCACGGGCAAGATGGTCGGTGGCACGGTCGTCAACACCCACACGGTCAGCCGCGAAGCCGCGCTCATCGCGCACACGCGCAACAACGCGTACCTGTTCTTCCGCGAGAACGACCTCGGCTCGATCCAGCCCGGCCGCTTCGCGGACCTCGTCGTCACCGACAAGGATTACCTGACCGTTCCCGCCGAGCAGATCAAGGACATCAAGTCCGTGCTGACGCTCGTCGGTGGACGGATCGTATACGACGCGGCGAAGGACACGCCTTCGACGTCAACGAAATAAATCAGCGTACGTAGGGCGGGTCCCGTCGAGCGAGAGCGCCTGGCGAGGCGGACCCGCCGGGAGAATCAGATGAACGTGTCCAGATTCCTTCTTGTCTTTCTTCTCGTGATGGGCTTCGCGGCCGCGAAGCTGCCCGCCCAGGGGCAGGGCGGCCGCGGTGGTCCGCCGCCGCCGGTCGTCGACAAGGCGACGCCGGAGATCATGAACGAGGATCCGCAGACCGAGCAGCGGTCGCAGGATCGCGTTGGATTTCCCGCGCACAAGATCGTCGGCAACCTGTATTACATCGGCACGGTGACGCTGTCGTCGTATCTCATCACGACGCCGCAGGGGAACATCGTCATCAACAGTGACTATGAGGAGACGCTGCCGCTGATGAAGAAGGCGATCGAATCGCTTGGCTTCAAGATGGAGGACACGAAGATCCTGCTCGCGAGCCACGCGCATCCCGATCATCAGATGGGGGATGCGGCGTTCAAGCAGATGACCGGCGCCCAGACGATGTTCATGGCGGAGGACGTGCCGGCGCTGCAGAACATGAAGGCGGGCGGCAAAGAGCATCCGATCGACAAGACCATTCACGATGGCGACAAGGTGGAGCTCGGCGGGATGACGCTGACCGCGCACCTGACGCCGGGGCACACGCTCGGCACGACCACCTGGACGTTCCCCGTTCGTGATGGCGGCCGTACATATAACGTCGTCATCGTCGGCGCCGGGCTGCCTGACGACGCGCGCATCGTCTACAACCAGCAGAACCCGAAGGCCGCCGAGCAGTGGGCCGACTCGATTGCCAAGCTCGAGAAGATGCCGTGCGACGTGTTCCTTGGCGCGCACAGCTGGTTCTTCAACCTCACCGGCAAGTACAAGAAGCTGCAGGCGAATCCGAAGGAGAACCCGTACCTCGATGCGGCGGGCTACAAGAAATTCGTCGCCGAAATGAAAACGACGCGCGAAAAGCTCGTGAAGGAACAGACCGCTGCGGGTCCACCGCCTCCGCGCGGCGGCGGCGCTGGCCGCGGCAATCAATAGATTCGTGGGGGCCGACCGTCGGAGTCGGCCCTTTCGTTTTGCGCGCCGACGCGCCTCGTCATCAACCCCAGGGTGCCGAGTCCGACGGTGGCAATGATCAGACTTCGGGCTCGTCGGAGAAATGCCAGCGCGAATCCAGCCGCCAGCGGCAGACCGATGACACCAAATACCAACGCATACGAACCTTCCGCCACACCGAGCTGAAGGGGAACGAACAGGAACGCGAATTCGAAGAACTTGAGCGACGCCTCCGCCACGAATGCGGACCAGCCAGAAGCGCTGACGTCGAGCGCGTGCAGCAGCAGGAACAATTCAACGACGAGCAGCCCCTGCGCTGCCGCCTCGAGAACCGCCACTCTCGCGAATCGCGCCGGTGAATCGCGGAACACGATCAGCAACAAGTCCTCCATCTGATTGATCCACCTCATGTCAGGCGTCAACCGTCCGCGCAGTATTCCGAACCGGGCGAGCGCCGCGATGATCGTTCCGATGAGGTAATACCGGCGCGCGATCGCAATCGCTGATACGAGAAGAAACGCGACGCAGGCGGACACCATGCCAATTGCGATGCTCCTGGTCGTCGGAGACGGGGTGAACCTGACGATCAGATAGACCAGTCCCGTGATCGACATCACGGCCGTGACGAACGTGTAGATCAGATATTCGGTAAGGGTGGCCGCGAACCCTTCCTTGAGGGTCAGACCTCGCGTCTCGAGCAGCCAGGCCTTGGTCGGTTCCGCCAGAACCGGACCCGTCAGCGTGAGAGATTGAATCGCCTCTCCCGACAGGCGAATCGCGAGCGCATCGCGATACCGAAGGACGTGGCGGCGCAGCACGCACGCGTGCAGCGCGAGAGCCCGAGTCGCCTGGTGCGCGGCGCCGAGCAGCAGAACGGGGACGAAATACCAGCCGACGCGATCGAATGCGTCGAGAACGTCCGACGGCCCAAGTCGCCAGAGCAGCAGAACGAGGAGCGCGGCGCCGCCAAGTAACAACACCACCCGGAACATGACAGGGCGTCTTCGCGTCCGCGTGCGTCAGCTCGAGAACATCGACCGCGCCAGAAACATCAGGTTGGCGGGGCGCTCCGCCAGGCGGCGCATGTACCAGGGGAACCATTGCTCGCCGTAGCTGATGAGCACTTTCACGCGGTAGCCTTCGCGGGCCAGCCGCAACTGCTCCGCGCGCTGAATGCCGTACAGCATGTGGAATTCGAACAGGTCTCGCGGCACACCAGCGGCGTCCGCATGCCGCCGGATGCGCGCGATGAGATGCTGATCGTGCGTGCCGAATACGCACCGCAGACCCGACCTCCGTGCGGCGGCGAGCATCTCGATCGCCAGCGTGAAATAGTTTTCATCGACGTCGTGCTTCCGCGGAAAGGCGACGCCTGCCGGCTCGCGGTAGGCGCCTTTCACCAGGCGGATGCCGCCGCCAAGCGGAATGATCGAGGCGAGGTCGTCGGCGGTGCGGCGCAGATAGGCCTGCAGGCAGACACCGGCATGCGGATACGCACGCAGCGCGCGGCGCATGTCGAGCGTCCGCTCCACGTAGAAGCTCTGCTCCATGTCGATCCAGAGCCGGATGCCGCGGCCGGTCGTCTCGTCGGCGAGCATCAGCAGCGTCGCCTGACAGCGCTGTGGATCGATGTCCAGACCAAGCTGCGTCAGCTTGACCGAGATATCGCCGTCGAGACCGAGCCGCTGCAGCTCCCTCGCGACCGCCACGTAATGCGTCGCCGTCTCGTTGGCGGCTCCTGCATCGGTGACGTTTTCACCGAGGCGTGTCAGCACGGCGCCGACGCCGACGCGCTGCAGCTCCGCCGCGGCGGCCAGCGCGTCCTCCAGCCGTTCACCGGGCATGAACCGGTTGACCGCGCGTCTGACAAACGGCATCGTCGCGATGTGCTCGCGCAGCCAGGCATTCTGCGAGCCCACGAGGAGGGCGTTGCGGACTACCCCATGACAGGCATTGTCCCCTGATCCTGACGCCGGGTGAAGTCTGCGTGCAAACGAGATGGACTTGGCGCGGCCGATCACCATACCTTGGGTTCCTCTCACACCAGGAGGAACTATGTATCGACGGAAGGGGTTTGTTGTCAGTGTCGCCATCGGCGCGATGTGCGCGCTCACGGAAAGCACCGCGTGGGCGCAGGGTGGGAACGCCTGCAAGGATCTCCCCTCTCAGTCGGCGCTGCGGTTGGCGCTCGTCGACGCGACACACGCATCGAATGGAGGGTTCGGTCTCAACATGTGGGCCACGGTCGTCAATCGCGACGGTGTGGTCTGCGCGGTCGCGTTCACGGGAAGCAACCGCGGCGATCAGTGGCCGGGCAGCCGGGTGATTTCGGCGCAGAAGGCCAACACCGCGAATGCGTTCAGCCTTCCGGGCATCGCGCTCTCGACCGCGA
>Ga0134127_10004003_pt1 | contig 10619 bp, 11 predicted proteins | sample KB31753_FD_96459 | JGI IMG/M metagenome (GOLD analysis project Ga0134127, IMG submission 96459) | Terrestrial soil microbial communities with excess Nitrogen fertilizer from Kellogg Biological Station, Michigan, USA - KB3-175-3 | ecosystem: Environmental > Terrestrial > Soil > Unclassified ...
CTGGAGATGCTGCTCAAGCCATTGCACGGATTCAGCGTCGAGATGGTTCGTCGGCTCATCGAGCAATAAGATATCCGGCTCCTGGATCATGAGGCGACAGAGGGCCACCCGGCGCTTCTCGCCGCCCGAGAGGACTCCGACCTTCGCATCCGGAGGCGGACATCGCAGCGCGTCCATGGCGAGTTCGAGCACGTTTTCCAATTCCCACCCGTTTGCCGCTTCGATCTTTTCTTGCAGCTGGGCCTGCTTCTCGAGCAGCTTTTCCAGTTCATCTGGCGTGGCCTCGCCCATCTTGTTGCTGACCGCGTCGTATTCGTGCAGCATGGCCACGAGTTCTTTCTTGCCCTCTTCGACAATTTCTTTCACCGTCTTATCGGGATCGAGCTGCGGCTCCTGTTCAAGCAGACCCACGCTGTAGCCCTTCGAACGGGTGATCTCTCCCGTGTAGTTCTGATCGACTCCGGCAATGATCCGAAGCAGCGAACTCTTGCCCGATCCATTCAGGCCCAACACGCCGATCTTCGCGCCGAAGTAGAACCCGAGATAAATCTCGCGCAGCACCTGCCTCTTCGGCGGATAGACCTTACCGACATTCACGAGTGAGAAGATGACTTGCTTGTCGTTCGTAGTCGCCATGTATTCCTCTGATCAGTGAGATGGGCCACAAGAGAGCAGCCACGATAACAAAAGCTCGCGACACTTCACAACCACGTCGCAGCAGAGCGGGATGCTTCTTGGACTGAACGAGGTTAGATTCCCAGTTCTTGCGACAACCGGACTTCCGATTCGTCGATGATCTCTTCCAGGCAGGTGAAGCAGGAAAAGGGGAACCGGTCGATGGGGATGGCGCAGACTTCGCCGACCGGCGATTCGTCCAGGGCAGGCCCGCCGCATTCTTTATGAATCAATGTGAGCATTAGTCCCTCCTTTGGACCAATCGCTGGAACAGCTCCAGATGTTCAGGGCTGCTCAGTCGATGGTCTCCTGGAACCAGGTGGAGTTCGACGGGAAACGAAGGAGCCAGGGATTGCAGCTGCTCGACGAACTGGCTGCTGCCGCTCGGCAGTATCGCGCTATCTTGCTGACCGTGGAGAATGGCCGTGTGGACCGGCCGAAGCCGGTCGAAACTCGTCTTCCAATAGGCTTCGCTCTCTTCGACCCATTTCCATGCGAGAGGGAAATCCCGATGCGCCGGCTCGTCGTCCCAGGGCATCCAGCCGGCGGTATGCCATTCATGGCATCGTTCCGCTGGAATAGATTGTGCCCGCAGGCCCATCATGTTGAAGGCCGGCGCGATGAGAGTCAGCCGCTCAATTTCCTGAAACTCCTGCGCCATGAGCCACGCAATCCAGCCACCGAGCGAATTGCCCACGATGGTGATCGGCGGCCCGTTTCGAAGCACATTTAACACGAGCCGCGCATCGGCAATCCAATCGGACAACGTGTAGTCGGTGAACGTCCCCTCCGAATCGCCAAACCCTCGCACGTCGTAGCAGCAGAACCCCCATCCCTTCTCTTTACACCACTGCGCGAGCGCCTTGCTCTTGTTGCCCCAGCGTTTCGAAAGGAAGCCGGTGATAAAGAGAATCTGTCGATCCTTCCCCATTGACCGATCCCCGCGAATCGTCTTGCCGTCGGCTGCCACGAGTTCGAACGAACGGGTGCTGCTCATGGGTGAGCGACCGCCTTGGTGATGAACGGCCCCAGCCGCTGCAGAATCGGCCGTGGAATCTCATGGCCACCACGGAAGCTGTGCCATTCAACCGGGAGTCCTGCGTGAATCAGTGTGTCTCGCAGCTTTTCCGCCCCAACATATGGCAGAATCTCATCGCGCGTCCCGTGGCTCTGAAAGACCGGCAGGCCTTTGCGTTTCGGCATGAGTGGACCCCAGAGAGGCTGCGCCAGCGCGTTACTGGAGAGCTGGACCAGTCCGGCGTACGGACGATCACTGTGGAGCATCACATCGCACGAAAGCATGGCGCCTTGGGAAAATCCCCCGAGGATGGTCGTGCGCGGGTCTGCGCCGAATGTGTGTTCGACTTCTTTGAGGAATGCCAATATCGTCTCGCGCGCCGGCGTGAGACCTTTGGGAATGTCTTGCGAGAGATCACGCACCCGCCCTGCCGCTTGATCAGCCGCAATACGGGCCATATCGATCAGCCACCAGGCTCGCGCATCGCTTGGCCCAAAACTCAACGAAAGTGGGCCTTCGGGAAACACAAACCTCGTCCCAGCCGGCACGTTCAAGTCGTCTGCCAAAGACAAGAGATCATCCCCCGGCGCACCGAAGCCGTGCAGGAGCAGAATGAGAGGACCGCGACCTCCACCCTTCCCGTCTGTGCCGCCGGTAACTCTCGTATGCAGTCTGCCAAATTGTTCTTCGCGCATGAGCAGTCCGTTATCTCATATACAAATATTGCAGCAACGCGACAACGCCGTAGAGGCAGGATTCAACGACGGGTTGTTGGTAGAAGGGAACGAACGCGCCCTTCTGGTTCGCCTCGACCTCGCCGATGATGTACTGGACCTGTTTCGCACGGATTTCGTGGTCTTTGCCGAGCCCAAGGGCTTGGATCATTTGCTTGCTCAGTCCCGCCAAGACCGCTTGTTTCGCGCGGTCGGCAGCGTGATAGAGCAATAACGCCCCACTCAGGGCCAGGACGACATTCACCGCCCAGGACAGCAGCAGCAGGAGTGGATAATTCCAGATATCGAAGTAGTCGTTGCGCGCGGCGATCATGATCAGCAAGGCGATGAAGGGATATCGGATGAGGCGATTGACCGTTTCCGTCCGTCGACTGATCAGATCGATGCCGGCTAAGTACTTGAGCTTTTCAAACTCGGCCTTATGGCTCTGGCTCAATCCATATTCGCGCAAATATTCCTGTTGCACCTGCTCCGACCACCCGCCGCTCGAGAGGCTTACCCAGCTGATCCACCGACGGCACAGCATGACCTCATCGAACACCGCCAGGTTCAGCAGCACCACGAGACTCACGCTGACCAGCGTCATGATCACGTCCACTCGACAGCTCAGCCACCCCCGACAGGGATGGATCATCTCTTCGTCAACGACCCAGTAACCCAGGGAAATCATGACAGCGCTATACAGGAGGAACAGGACCAGTATGCGGGCTGTCCGCTGCAACGGGTTTGCCGCATCGAGATACCAGGCCCAGGCTTGATCGACCGTGGTGGCCGTTCTGGTGGCGGCCGAATGATAGACCCGTTGCAGGTTCGCCCAGAACGTCCTCAAGGTGAATCGGGAACGAGGGCTTTGATCGATCCGGAACTGAAAGGCCTCGGTGAGATCGTCGCTGTTCTTGACTAGATCGCGCGATCCTTTGACCAGGAAGACGACGCACAAGATCACTGAGAGAAGCCGCAGCAATTGCCCGGGCCAAATGCTGACTCCCGCAGTCCATGAAAAGGGTTCGCCTTCATCGTGATGGGCCATGAGAGCTGTCCCGCCACCCATGGTCAAAAAGGCCGCCGTCCCGCCCAGGATGATGAGGCCGACTACGGCAAACAGACGCCATGAGCGAGAGACCCGGAGCCAGACCCGCTGATTGGTCCAGGCGAGCACCGTCCCGACAAACAGCCCGATCGCGACCAGCGCAACCGTGGTGGCGCTGCCGGGACCGATGCCCTGCTTCAACTGTCCCAGATTGTCCGTATGCTCGAGATCCGCCCGTAAGGGATGGATCGTTCTCACACCTTCGACTTCCACGACGCTGAGGTCTACCGCGCCCTCTCGACCCACTTCGAAGATCCGAGGATGTTCAGCCGCGTCGTAGATTCGGTCTTCCGGGGTCATCGCAACGTGATATCCCCCTGGACAGAGGGCCGCCGGGTTCTGCCGATCGCCCGCTGCGCGACAGGTCACGTGATTCACCGCCCGGAGCACGGCAAAGTAGGTGGCCGTTTGATCACTGCTCCTGAACGGCGGGACATCGCGTTGCAATCCTCCGTCCAGTTGCAAGCCGAACGGTGAGGCGATGACCATGTTCCTGGTCCATTGATATTCGCTCGCGTGAAGGTGGCGTGCATCGAGGTCGACGGTGAAGAAGATGGCGTATGGAAATGCCGGGCGTAGCGCTTTCATGATGAGCAACGCATCATAGGGATCCGAGCCCATGATTCCGATCGCTTTCGCGCCTTCTCCTTCCTCTTGAATCCGCGTGGCCAAGGAGCGCACATAATCAAGTTGGCTGGTGCCTTCGGGGCGTTCCTTCAGCCCGCCGGCCAGCGCATCCTTTGCCGTCTCAGTATTTTTGGGTTTGTCTACACGCGCGGCTTTCGCGCTGTCGTCGCCCGGCACTTCGCCGTCGAGACCGCTCAAATAGCTATACCGGAAGACGTTCAAGGTCAGGGATTCGTAGTCCGCCGTGTGCTGAATCTGCAGATCGATTGCACGCGGGACTGTCGGACACCAAGCCTTGATCGTCGTCGGCACCTGAATCTGCTTCAGCTCGGCCTCTGTGAAGGTCGCCACTTTCGCACAAGCTGCCGCACGGAACTCGATGGGCAGCGCTCGACCATACAACGAATCCCACTCCCCGATGAGGATCACCGCGTCCCAACCGAGTCGTACCTGGCGACGTTCCAATTCTTCTATGAGCGTGTCGAAGAGCCGGTCGTCGGATCCGGTCTCATAGACAAGACGCACATCCGCGGCCGCCAGCCGATAAAAAAACTCCTGCTCACAGGCTTCATATGTCTGACACGCGGAACCCTTTCCCCCCTCCTTCTTAAGCCCATAGGCCAAAAGCCCTTTCATCGCACTGGCCCATGGTGAATAGAGTTCTATGGTCCCATTCACGTTCGGCCAGACCTTGCCCCCTTCATGGGGCTCGCCATATAAGCTTCCGGCCTCTTCCAGGAGCGCGCGCAGGGCGGAGGAACTGCGGGGTCCCACGAGCTCGAACGTGACGGCCTGTTGCAACGTCGGATTCAGACGGACCAGTTTGCGCCGGTCCTCCGTCAGAAGGCATTCGTTCTTCTGTTTCGATTCCTGACACACCATGGCCTGCGACAAAGAGGTCAGAGTAGCCAAGTACCCTCGACTGAGGGCGTCGTCGGGGACCCAGACCACGAGCGTGCTTTGGATTCGATCCTGTTCTTCGCCGCAGACTCGTGTCTTGCGGAGCCGAAACCACTCGTACGGCAACGCACGACCGGCGCCCTGACTGTCCCCCTCGATGAAGGAGAGATGACCTTCGTCTTCCGGAACATAGCAGGCCACGCCCAGTGCGGTCCCGACCGCATAGCGATCTCGAATGCGGGACTCCGTACTTTCTGCATAGGGATCGCCGCTCAGGGTCACCAAGAGGACTGTGATCCGCTCATCTCTCTTGACTCGATCGGCAATCGCCTGCCGCAGTGGTGCCAGACGCTGAGAGAGAGACGACTCAACCGACTGGCCAGGTTTGGACGATCCGGCTGCTGGTGGCCGAGTTCCTCGAAGGCCCCGCTGTACCGCAGCCACCGGATCTTCCCACAGCCGCGCACGGACCGATTCTTCACCAGTGGTCTGGTTGACATCCAACCCGGTCCCCACCGGCCGCGAACTGCGCAGAGGCTCTTTCACCAACAACACGCCGGCAAGCGCGACGGCAAGGGTGACTACCCCTACCAGGGCGAGCTTCGATTCTCCGCTTCCTTTTGCCATAAATTCGTCCGGTCTTTCCGCCTTTCACGCTCAGACGGAAGCCGTCACTCTACATCAGACAGTGAGGGGGACTGCAAGGTGTTTTACGGGAACAGGCTGGCAATGCCGGTAGGTTCGCGGACCGATGAAGAGGAGAACGCCTGTGTATTGCTACGGGATGACTTTGAACATGGACTTGCTCGTTGAAACGGGAGGCCGCTCCATGAACCCACCGAGACAGTGAGTCGAGCGACCTCCCAGATGGAGCACGGCTTCTCAGAGAGCATAAAGAGTGCCGGGTCGTCGGGAAGGCTCAGGATGAGCAACTGACTGATAAATGCTTGCCCCAGTTGGGAGGCGGAGCGGCATAGGCGTCCATGCCCGGCTGGTCGCTGTAGGGATTTTGCAGCAGGGCGAGCAACCGATCGATCTCGGAGAAATCCTTCTGTTGGGCTTTTTCGATAGCCGTCTGCGCCAGGTAGTTGCGCAGGACATATTTGGGGTTGACTCGGTTCATACGTGCCAGACGGTCCTCGTCTCGACTTCCCTCTTCGCGCAGTCGGTTCTCGTAGCGGCAAGCCCACTTGTCAAACGATTCACGATCTAGAAAAAAGTCGCGAAGCGGCTCATTCAGTGTTGCCGACACGGTCTCAAAGCGACCCAATGCTCGAAAGAAATTCGTGTAATCGACATGGTGCAGCTGCATGAGTGCCAAGAGGTCCTGGATCAACGACGCATCTTCCTCCTTCGTCTCAACGAGCCCGAACTTGGCCCTCATCAACTCCATGTAGCGGCCTTCGCAGAGGGGAGTATAGCGATCGAGTGCGGCTTTCAAGTCTTCCTTTGGGGCCAACGGGAGCAGCGCCTGCGCCAGACAGCTGAGATTCCAGAGACCGACGTACGGCTGTTGATTGAAGGCATAGCGGCCATTGTGATCGGAGTGGTTGCAGATGAAACCGGGGTCGTAGTCGTCGATAAAGCCGAACGGACCGTAATCGAGCGTGATGCCATGGATCGACATGTTGTCGGTATTCATGACTCCGTGCGCCCAGCCGGCGGCCTGCCATTGCGCGATCAGCCTCGCCGTGCGTTCGACGACCTCGGAGAAGAAACGCGCGTATTTATCTGTACCTTCCGCCAGATGGGGAAAGTGGGTCGCGATGACATAGTCGGCCAACACTTTGAGCTGCTCGTGCTGCTTCCGATAGTAGAAGATCTCGAACGAGCCGAACCTCACATGGGACGGTGCCATCCGCACCAGCATCGCGCCGGTCTCCACCTGTTCGCGATAGACCTTGTGGTTGCTGCCCACGACACAGAGTGCCCTCGTCGTCGGAATACCGAGGCCGTGCATCGCTTCACTGCAAAGATACTCCCTGATGGTTGAGCGCAACACTGCACGGCCATCTCCTTCTCGCGAGAACGGTGTAAGTCCCGCCCCTTTCAGATGTAGATCCCACTTTTCCCTCTGTTCGTTCCGTGCTTCGCCCAGAAGAATCGCGCGGCCGTCGCCCAGCTGCGGCACATAGACCCCGAACTGATGGCCGGAGTAGAGCATCGCCAGCGGCTCCATTCCCGGGATGAGCATGCTCCCGCCAAACACCGCGGCAAATTCCGGTCGCTTCGCTTCATCGGGATCGAGATCGATCAGTTCTGCTGCTGCGGGGTTGAAGCTGATGAGATGGGGCGGTTCAGAAAATGGCGTCGGGTGCAGCTTCGCATAGAACGCCTCGGACAGCCGGGCATAGGTATTGTCGAAGGTGAGGGACTCCAGCCGACGCTTGGTCATACATGGAGCATGCCAGGACTAGCGCGACGCTTTCAAGCGAGGAAAAGCATCATCCGGCAGAGAGGTGAATCGCTCGGAGTCTAAATCATAGACCCACCCGTGGAGATCCACGCTCTTTCTGCCGGACACTTCGGTTCGAAACTTGAGGAAGCCTTTGACGAGTCGCTCCATCGCGCGGATTTCCTCTATCGACTTCCGCCCTGGATGTCGCGATCGAGCGTGAAGACGAACACCCGCTCGCCGATTTGCACATCGATATCGGTAAAGAGCGCGAGGGTTTTCGCGCCCGTAATGTCGCTCACTTGCTCGCAGAGTTTGTCGCGGCCCAGGGCAATCAAGTTCTGCCGCAAGCGCTTCACCATATCGATACCCTCCGGCGTTTTGGCCAGTTGACGTTCCGCCGGGGTCAGCACCCCCTTGAGCCGGACCACAACCAGATCCTTCACGATGAACGCACGTACTTCTTCCGGTCCGCGGCCCATGAATTCTTGTTCGAACTTGATGATGGCGTTACGAATGGCATTTTCCATGTGACGCCCTATTCTGATTGAGACCGGGATCTCCCGGCCTGTAGCCGGCCCGGTGCAGGATTATAGGGGCGCGACCTTGCTCGAACAAGCGCAAACGTCAGCCCTTTGCCCGGCACGGCCGTCGGCCTAGGCTTTCGCACCAGTGCATGATAACTGAGGCGCCAATTTCTCATTCGGCGCTTGACGGCGGTATACGAACCGTCTTATTGATGGAGCCGGGTTGCATAGTACGGCGATGTCCCACACGCGGCATACCGCCCTTGTCTTCACGACCGGAACTTGTCTAGAATGACCCCCTCTTGAGCGGTTCCCCAACGGAGGCATAGGGTGAAGGGTCTACGGTTCGAGCGCATCGGGAAAAATCGCCACTACAATGTGGTGTTCCACATGGGGAGCAGCTACGTGCCCGTCACCGATGAAATCGTGGAAGAACTCAAGGAACAAAGTCTCCTTCCCGTCGAACGGTTTCTCGACCTCTTGATCGACCGCGTCGGGTATTCCTCCTACCTCAAAGAGCAGATCCGCACAGAACTAAAAGCCTCCGGCGATCCGGTGACGCAGATTACGGTGCTGCAAGGCGCCATCCGCGACCTGTAAATCGGCTGCTGAAAATCTCCTCCAGCTTCGTTCTCAGTCACGTGCCTCCCTGCGGCCTTGCTGGAAGAAATTTTGAGCAGCCTCTTAGTCTCAAAAAGATGTTTGCCGTTGAACTCACCCGATCTTATGCTTCTCTCGCACATTCGCCTTCGACATACTCTTAAGGCTCCCTTTGAGCGAATTGAGTCGTCGATCAGTCACTCGAATGCCTCTGGGTGTGCGCCGAAGGGCTCGCGCCCTCGTCGGCAAAGCATTCGAGTCGACCGGCATACTGTGCATCAGTTCTTCAACAGTGGTGAGACCCTGATCTTTCACTAAACGGACTTGGAGTCGATATCCCAGAGCTGATGCATACCGCTTCAGAGTTCCGATGGACGGGGAGTGCTTCCCCATCGCGGTCTCCAGACGGGCTACTGCGGATTGAGTGGTTCCGATTCGGGCCGCGAGCTCAGCTTGAGTGAGTCCCGCTTTGGCCCTCGCCCTGAGTATCTCGTCTAAAATCTCGAACTCATCTTTGAGCCCTTCGTACTCGCGACGCACATCCGGGCGAGCAAGCGCCCGAGCTTTAAAATCTTTCAGAGTGTTTCGCATCTTTCACCTCTTTCATTCGATTCCGCGCAATCTTCAGTTGGTTCAAAGGAGTCTTGTCGGATTTCTTGACGAACTGATGAAGCATGACGACCCTACAACCAACCAGCGTACAGTAGAACACTCGTGCAATGCCTTCCCCAGCCTTGAGCCTCAGCTCGAACAAACCCTCGCCCATCGCACGGGTATGGGGCATACCGAGATCCGGGCCATACACCTCCATACGCTCAGCGTACCGCAGGAAGCGGGCGACAAAACCCGCGGGAAGTCCAAGTATCTCCTCCTGAAGCTTTACGCTGTAGAAAGAGACACGCCAGTTCATCGATGTGAGTATAGCAAATATGCTATTTTAAGGCCAGTCGGAAAAACCGGGTAGGACGAACGCCGAGACATAAATGTTGGTATTAAAGCCGATCCTCACGGTTTCGCGAGATACCGCTGGAGATCACGGGCCGTGAGAATGCCTTTGGCTTTCGCCTTCTTACTCCAATAGCCTTGGATGGCTTTGAATTCCTGTTCAAATCGATTGCGCTTGTTCTCTTATACGAGATCCTTTAAGACCGCGAGCGTGCTCTTCCCCTCACGCCGAGCAAGCTGATCCAGCTCTTTCGAGAGCGCTGCAGGAAGGGCCAGTTGTCGTTTCGCCGCCGTCGCCATAGTTACACCTCTTGCGGCCTAAATCCTCTCGCGCAGTTCCATACGCGTCCACCAAGGCGTCCGAACTCCTTACAGCCTTGCTGGCGGAAATTTTGAGCAGCTTGTAAAGCCTCCGAAAAAGACACCCAACTTCGTTCTCGGCTCAAAAAAATCCTCAAAGTACCCCACCCGAAAAAGAGCTGTTCCGACAGCTCGGGGTTGGGCGGGTGAGAATGCTACGCCCCCGGTGTTTTTTCGCCTGCGGCCTCGTTGACCACCTGTTTGAGCAACCGCATCATGCAATTGATGCCCACCGTTGCATGCTGCCTAACAGCCAGTATCAGCTTCGGCGCGAAGCTTCATTTAGCTGCATGCTGATGTTAGACGACGGTCGATCTCGATCACAGCAGAATGAAGCTCCACCATGCTGTAGTCCTCGCCGTGGAACCTGAAGATGTCTCCGTCGAGCGCGCGCAGGAACGCCTTTTCGGAAAACCCCTTCGCACCTGTGATGATGTTCATGTCGAAGAACGTGTGACCCTCGAACTCGCGAACCCACCGATCGAGACGCTCGTCGAAATGCTCCAAGTGGTTCCGTAACCGTCGGAACGGTTTGAGATCGACACCTGAGAGGTCAAGATGAGCCGCGAGGATCGAGTGACGCTCGGACCCAGGCTTTATGTCCAGGATTCGATCGATGTTCGTAGCATGCACGAGGAAGTGGTGTAGATGGAAGAAGACATCGGACACAGATGAGCTTCTCTCCGCCTCGCGGAAAGCCGCGAAAGACCGCTTGGCGAACTCCACCTGCGTCTTGGCCTCCTGTAGA
>Ga0134127_10004004_pt1 | contig 10619 bp, 11 predicted proteins | sample KB31753_FD_96459 | JGI IMG/M metagenome (GOLD analysis project Ga0134127, IMG submission 96459) | Terrestrial soil microbial communities with excess Nitrogen fertilizer from Kellogg Biological Station, Michigan, USA - KB3-175-3 | ecosystem: Environmental > Terrestrial > Soil > Unclassified ...
GGATATAGCGGTCGATGCCCACGAAGCCTTCGGCCTTGGCCCCCATGGCGGGAAGGCTGACCGACACCACGATGGCGCCGTCCCCCGCCAGCTTGTACTTCTTGGTCAGCCCGAGGTCGAAGCTCTGGTTGACGAAGGCGATGCCCTGGGGCCCGAAGAAGATGCCGAAGAGCCCGTCGAAGCTTCCGCTGATCTTGGACAGGAACGACGTCATGTCGGCGGTGCCGAGCGGGATGCCGGTGGTCCCCACCACGTCGCCGCCGTTCTTCTTGATCTCGGCCACGAAGGCGTCCTTGGTGGACTGGCCCCACGCGTAGTCCGCGTAGGCGATGTGCCAGTTCTTGCCCATCTTGTTCACCATGTACGGCGCCGCCGCCACCGCCTGCGCGGGCGCGAAGTCGAAGGGCCGGAAGGTATATCGGCTGCACTTGCTCTGGGTGATGGTGGTGTCGAGGCACACCGTGATCATGTTGACCAGCTTGTGCTCCTCGTACACCGGCATGCACGCCAGGCAGACATTGGAGAGGTAGCCGCCGGCGTGGACGTCGATCTTGTCGTCCACCACCAGCTTCTCCGCCTTGCGGCGGCCCACGTCCGGCTTGGACTCGTAGTCGGCGATGATGAGCTCGATGGGCCGGCCGCTGATCCCGCCCGCCTTGTTGATGCGGTCCACCGCCATCTGCACGCCCACCAGGGCGGTCTTGCCGCCGGCGGCGGCGGTGCCCGACAGGGGCTGAAGCGTGCCGAGCTTGAACGCCTTGGCCTGGCCGTAAGCAGCCCGCCAGGGCGCGGGCACCAGCATGGAGGCGCCGAGCGCGCCGGCGGCGGCGACGCCCATTCCCACGAAGCGACGCCGGGTCACCTTGCCGCTGTACCAGAACTCATCGGTTCTCGCCCAGCTCTCGTCCTGCCAGCGCTCGCTCATCGTTCTCTCCTCCGGGTGTCGGCGCTCCCGGGCGGGGAGGCCGGTGGGATTTCGGACGACTCAGGGCCGCCGGTCGGCGACGGCCCGGAGCGCCAGGCTAAAGGCCTCGACGGTGTGACGGATCTCCTCCTCGCCATGGGCGAGCGAGACGTAGAACTTCTGCGCCGCTTTCACGACGCCCCGGCGGATCAGCTCGTCGGTGAACGCGCGGTGACGCGCCCGGTCCGCGGTGAGCGTGGCACGATAGTCCGTGATCGGCCGGTCGGTGAAGTAGATCTCGAATACGGGTGCCTCGCCAGCCACGTGGGCGGCGAGCCCCGCCGCGTCGGCGGCGGCCTGAAGCGCAGTCTTGATGCGCGTACCGGTGGCGAACAGCCGCGCGTAGACGCCCGGCCGGCGCAGCTCCGCCAGGGTGGCCAGGCCGGCCGCGGCCGCCACGGGATTGCCGTTGAGCGTGCCCGCCTGGGCCACGAACTCCGGCGTGCCCTCCAGCTCGGGAGCGAGGTGGCGCATGATCTCGCCCCGTCCCACCACCGCCGCGAGGGGAAAGCCGCCCCCCACGATCTTGCCGATGGCCGCGAGGTCGGGAACGACGCCGTAGTATTCCTGGGCCCCGCCGTACGCGAAGCGGAAGCCGGTCACGATCTCGTCGAAGATCAGCGGTACGCCGAAGCGCTTCGTGATCTCCCGCACGCCCTTGAGAAAACCCGGCTCCGGCGGCACCAGGCGCTGGAAGGGCTCCATGATGACGGCGGCCAGATCCGCGTGATGCGCGGCCAGGATGGCCTCGGTCTCGGCGAGGTCGTTGAAGGGCGCGATCAGCACGTGCTCCTGGATGGCGTGGGGAATGCCCGCCGAGTCCGGGGTGGGAGCGGGGAAGGCCTTGGGGGCCCGCGGTCCCACGCTCATCAGGGAATAGTCGTGCGTGCCGTGGAAGCCGCCCTCGAACTTCAGGATCTTCTCGCGCTGGCGATAGGCGCGCGCCACGCGGAGGGCGAAGAACGTCGCCTCGCTCCCGGTGGACGTGAAGCGAATCTGCTCCGCGCACGGCACCGCGCGGCAGATCTCCTCCGCCAGCTCGAGCGTGGGCTCGCTGAGCTGGAAGTAGGTGGTGCCCTTGCTGAGCTGGCGCTCCACCGCCGCCACCACCGCCGGGTGCGCGTGCCCGAGCACGAGCGGCCCGCTCCCGAGGATGTAGTCGACGTAGTCGCGGCCGGACACGTCGGTGAGTCGGGCGCCGCGCGCTTCCCGCACCACGAAGCTGAGCTCGGCCGGCGCGGAGTATCCGCCGAGGACCCCGCCGGGCAGAAGTCGGCTGGCCTTGTCGAGAAGCGCTTGTTCGTGCTGGCTGCGACCTGCCGAGGATGCCATCGAGCCCCTTGAAGTGCCCAAAAGGTTGGACCCTTATACCCTAACCATCTCCCCCTTGCAACACGCTCCCGCCCCCTCGAGTTTCACTATCCTTCCGGCTCCAGAACCCCCTCATTTCCCGGGCACCTGACACTCGGGTTGACACCTACCGGGACCGGGGGTGACGGGCAGCGTCAGTCTCGGGGCGACCAGCCGAAAGCTCGATCGCCGGCCCCGGGGCCGGGGCCCGCCGCCTGCACGGGGGACCTTCGCTCATGACAATCCGGCCACTTATGAGGGGCGATGCCCAGCCAGGATCCCCGGCCTGGAAGCGAGTGGCACCACCCTTGCTCAATCGCCTCGCCCGTGCGGTCCACGGGGGATCGCCGCTACCTCACTCGTTCGCCAAGAGGAGACCAGAGATGCTGAAGCACCTGCTGCACGGACGGGTCGCGTCCGCCGCGGTGGCGATCGCCACCATCACGGCCTTCGCGGCCCCGGCGCTCGCCGCCACGGCGCAGTCGAACTTCAACGTGACCGCGAGCGTGACCAACAACTGCACCATCACCTCGACCACCCTGGCCTTCGGCGCGTACGATCCCGTCACCGCCAACGCCAGCGTCGCGCTCGACGCGGCGGGATCGGTGGACGTCGCCTGCACGAAGGGCGCGGCCCCGACCATCGGGCTCAACGCGGGGAACAACTCCGCGAGCGCGAGCGGCACCACCCGCGCGATGAGCAACGGCGCTGGCGACTTCCTCAGCTACGAGATCTTTCAGAACGGCGGCCGTACCACGGTATGGGGCAATAGCGGTGCCGGTCTGCTGACCACCGCGCCCGCTCCCTCCAAGGCCGCGCGCAGCTTCCCCACCTTCGGCCGCATTCCCGCCGGTCAGGACGCCGCCAGCGGCGCCTATACCGACACCGTCACCGCCACCGTGAATTTCTAGGACACATCCGTGCGAGGGTCGCGAGGCGTGCGTGCGCTCGGTCCCCTGTCGGTGCGTCTCGTCCTCCTGCTCTGCCTGGTGCTGGGCCAGGCAGGCGCAGGGTGGGCGAGCACCTTCACCGTCAATCCGGTCCAGGTCTATCTCACGCCGAAGGGCCGCAGCGTGCTCCTCACCCTGCGCAATGTCAGCGAGGAGACCCTGCGGTTCCAGCTGGACGTCTTTGCCTGGGAGCAGAACAGTCGCGGCGAGATGGAGCTTCAGCCCACGCGGGACATCGTGTTCTTCCCCGCTCTGCTCACACTCGGCCCCGGCGAGGAGCGCAATATCCGCGTGGGAGCGGCCACGCCGGCGGGCGTCGCCGAGAAGACGTACCGCATCTTCGTGGAGGAGCTGCCGCCCTCATCGGGCGCCCCATTGCCCGCGGGCCACGTGCGCGTGCTCACCAAGGTCGGCATTCCCATCTTCGTGGAGCCCACCAAGAGCACCTTGCCCGGCCGCATCCAGGACGCCGCCCTCCGCGCCGGACAGCTCTCGTTCGCGGTGCGCAATACCGGCACCGTGCATTTCGTGGTGCAGTCCATCAAGCTCACCGGCTACGGTCCCGCCGGCGAGCGCGTGCTCGAGGGCGCGCTCGAGGGCTGGTACGTGCTTCCGGGCGGGACGCGCCGCTACGATCTCCCGCTTCCCGCCGTCGATTGCCCCCGGATCCGGTCGCTCGGCATCGAGGTGCAGACCACCGCCGCCAGCCTGAGCGAGCGCATCGAGGCGTCAGCCGGCGCCTGCGCGCCGTGACGCGACGAGCTCCGGGCTGACCCGGATCCTCGGTTGAGGACGCCGTGCCATCCCGCCGCCGGCGGGCCCGCGCCCGCATCCTGCTCGTGGCCTGCGCACTGGGGGCGTCAACGCTGACGCCTGCGCCCGCCCGCGCGGATGAGCCGCAGCGAGCCATTCTCCGGCTCAGCGTGAACCAGGTGGACAAGGGGGAGGTCATGGTCCTGGTGAAGGACTCGGACGTGCTCGTCGGCGCGCCCGACCTCGAGCAGGCCGGGTTGCGCGTGGGCGGCGCCGGGCGCCGGGAGGCACGAGACGGCGGCGCCCTGGTGTCGCTGGCCTCGCTGGCGCCCCGGCTCACCTTCACGCTGGATCGCTTGACCTTGACGCTCGCGCTGACCGCCGATCCGGAGCTGCTCGCGACCCGCACCGCGCTGGATCTCCAGCCCGGCGCGCCGCCGGGCCTCACCTTTCGCTCCGATCCCGCCGCCTTTCTCAACTATGCCGGCAGCGCGGTGGATTTCCGCACCTTCACCCTGTCCGGCGAGCTCGGGATCAGCGTGAAGGGCGCGCTCTTTCTCACCAGCGCCACGCGCAACGAGGACGGCAGCCTGGTGCGCGGGCTCACCAGCCTGACCTATGACGACCGGGCGCGGCTCATGCGCTGGGTGGCCGGCGACCAGGTGGTCTCGTCGCTGAACCTCGGCGGCGGGGTGGTCCTGGCCGGGCTCGGCGTGAGCCGGGAATTCAGCATCGACCCCTACTTCGTCCGGTTCCCCACCGTGGGGCTGGCGGGGGCGGTCGCCACGCCCTCCACCGCGGACATCTACGTCAACGGCCACCTCGTCCGCACCGAGTCCATCGCGCCCGGAACCTTCGAGCTGCGCAACCTTCCCGTCTATGGGGGCAGGGGGGTGGCGCGCGTGGTGATCCGCGACGCCTTCGGGCGCGAGCAGGAGCTGACCGCGCCCTACTACTTCACCACCGCCCTTCTCGGGGCGGGCATGCAGGAGTACTCGTACAATGCCGGCTTCCGTCGCGAGAACCTCCCCGCCGAGAGCTGGGACTATGGCCGGCCCACCTTCATGGGCCGGCACCGGCTGGGAATCACCGACTGGGTGACCCTCGGGGCGCGTCTCGAGCTGGATCCCCGGGTGGCCAGCGGCGGCCCGGTGCTCACCGCGCGACTGCCCCTCGGCGAGGCGGAGCTGGGCCTGGCCGCGAGCCGCGACGGCGATCGCGCGGGAGTGGCGGCCTCCCTCGGCTACAACTATGTCGGGCGACCGCTCAGCGTGGGGGGCTCGCTGCGCGTGCTCTCGGATCACTACGCCACCCTGAGCCTGGGCGCCGACGAGGATCGGCCGCAGCTGGAGGGCCATGCCTTCGTCGGGCTGCAGCTCGGACCCCGGGTCAATGTGACCGCGCAGTACGCGTACGCGGACTTCCGCGACCGGGGCGTCGAGGAGCGGATCGCGCTGCTCACCACGGTCCGGCTCACCGATCGCGCCAGCCTCTACCTCAACGGGAGCCATGCCTGGTCACGGCTCACCGGGGCGGTCAACGAGGGCTTCGCCGGGGTGACCTACTTCTTCGGCGCGGCCACCACGGGCACCGTCGGCTACGAGCAGCGTGGGCACGCGGGGCAGGGGACGGTGGAGGTGCAGAAATCGTTGCCGGTGGGCTCCGGCTTCGGCTATCGCGTGCGCGGCGCCGCGGGCGACGAGCCGCAAGGGCTCGCCGTGCTCCAGTATCAGGGCGACTATGGCCGCTACGAGGCCGGCTACCAGAATACGGACGGGCGGAGCCTCACCACCGCCAGCGTGGCCGGAGGACTCATGGCCATCGGCGGCTCGCTCTTCGCCACGCGGCCGGTGTACGACAGCTTCGGGCTGATCCGGGTCCCCGGCGTGGCCGGCGTGCACGGCTACGTGAACAACCAGGACATCGGCACCACCAATGCGCGAGGCGACCTGCCGGTGCCGAACATGCTCGCCTACTACGGCAACCGCGTGGCCATCGCCGACACCGACGTCCCGCTCGACTTCACCGTGGGCGCGGTGGAGCGCACGGTGGCCCCGAGCCTCCGGGGGGGCGCGGTGGTGGAGTTTCCGGTCAAGCGGGTGCGGAGCGTGAGCGGCCGCGTGGTGGTCGAGCGGGGCGGCGTCGAGCGCGTGCCCGCCTACGGCGACCTCCGCGTGAGCGTGGACGGGGCGCGCTTCGAGTCGCCGATCGGCCGCGACGGCGAGTTCTATCTCGAGAACCTGCCCGCTGGCCGCCACCTCGCGGTGATCGACGATCGGGACGGGCGCTGCACGTTCTCCCTGGACACTCCGGTGGTCGGGCTTTCGGTGGTCGATCTCGGCACGCTGCGCTGCGCCGCGGACGCCGCGCGCTGATGCGCCGCTCGCTCGTCGCCGCTCTCGTCGCGCTGGGGGTGCTCCTCACCCTGGTCGGGCCCGCGCACTCGGCCTGCATCGTCGCGACATCGCCGCTGAGCTTCGGCATCTACAATGTCTTCGCCAGCACGCCGCTCGATTCCACCGGCTCGCTCACCTACCTCTGCACACCTCCCAGCGTCTCCATCCGGATCTCGCTGGATCGGGGGGGCGCCGCCACCTTCAATCCCCGCCGTATGCTCAAAGGGAGCGAGCTGCTGAGCTACAACCTCTACCTGAACGCGGCGCGCACCACGATCTGGGGTGACGGCACCGGCGGATCCCAGGAGTTCACCGACCACACCCCACCCTTCAATCGGTCCGTCGTCGTGCCCATTTACGGCCGCATCCCCGCGCTCCAGGACGTGAGCGCGGGCACCTACAGCAATACCATCACCGCCACCATTCAGTTCTGATCCCCCCGCCGCTGGCTGTGTTGCGTTCGGGGGGAAGACTGGGCACTATGGCCCCCACATCCCATGGGGCGATACGGCTCGGCGATCACGAGGGCGGGGCGCGGACATTGGGCGGAGCTGGGGGCCGAGCTGGGTGGGATCCTGGTCGCCGCCGCCGCGCTCGCCGGGCCCGCTTGGGCCGGCTCCGTCAGCGTGCCAATGAGCGTCTCCGCAACCGTCGTGAGGAGCTGCGTCATCCGCGCCGTCGCGCCCGGCTCGGTCGAGATCGGCTGCGTCAGGGGGGCCACCGCCGCGCCGATCCGATCCTCTGCTGATGGAACCGCGGCGACGGTGGATCGGCTGGGCTCGGGAGCGGCCGTCTCGCGGAGCCCCGTCGTGAGGGAGTCCCCCTCGGCCGACGGCGCCTCGGTCCGCGTCACCGTCGACTTCTAGCCGTCCGCTTCCGCCCCCCACCCTGTTTCCGCCACGCGGCCAGATTCTCCTCGATCTGGCGGGCGTGAACCTCGAGGTGGTCCGCGTAGAGGCCGAGCCAGCCCTCCACGGTATAGGCGCCCAGCTCGCTGTGGCGCCCGCTCCGGCTCCACGCCGTCTCGGGCAGGGCGCGGAGGAGCGGCACCGTATTGGCGCGCACCGCCACCACGGTGGCGAGTGCGGGCGCCAGCGGCCGCCGCGCATAGTCGAGGGCGCGCGCCCATTCCGCCTGGTCATAGCCCACGATGAGCGGATCTTGCTCGGCGAGCACGTAGCGCAAGCGCATCTGCGCGTTGCTCTCGCTGTCGGCGCAATGGTGGACCACCTCGTGCGCCGACCACTCGCCCGGCGCCGGGCGCCAGCGCAGGGCCGGCTTCGGGACGCGGCGCAGCGCCGCGCGGAGGCGCGCTGGCCCCGACGCGTACCGGCGGATGGCCGCCTTCCGCTCCGCCGGCGTCACCGCACGGCGCCCTCGCGCGTGAGCCGGGCCTCGCGCAGCGCCAGCCGGATACGGTGCCGCTCGTCCTCGGTCACCGGCGTCAGCGGGGGCCGCACGTGCGCAGCGGGTATCCGCCCCAGCAGCGCGAGCGCCTCCTTCATCCGGTTGTGCATGTCCACGAACGGCGGCGCGTAGAACACGGACACCAGCGGGGCGAGCCGGTCGTTGATCGAGCGCGCCTCCTCGAGCCGCCCCGCCTGGACGGCGGCGAGCAAGGCGGCTTGCAGGTCGGCGGCCACGCTGCCCATGCCCGAGATGCAGCCGTCGGCGCCCAGCGCGAAGCTGGCCATGAGCGACATGGTGAAGGAGGACAGCATGGCCACCGGCCGGCCGGAGGCGCGCAGCGCGCGCAGGTTCTTCTCGTAGGCCACGATATCGTTCGACCAGTCCTTGACCGCCACCACGGAGGGGATCTTGCAAAGCGCGGAGAGGGTCTCCGGGCTATATCCCAGGCCGGAGGCGGGCGGGTACTCGAAGACGACGAGCGGAAGGTCCACGCCGTCGGCCAGCTCCGAGAAGTGGCGGAGGACCATGTCCGGCTTCACCTGGGCGCCCCACATGAACACGGTGGGCGGAAAGACCAGGAGCCCGGCTGCGCCCGCCGCCCGGGCGTCCCGCGCCAGCTCCACCGCCTCGCGCGTGCCGTCCGAGTAGACCCCCGCGATCACCGGCACCTTGCCCGCCACCTCGTCGAGGCCGAGGGCCAGCGCGCGCTTGCGCTCCTCGCGCGTGAGCGAGGACACCTCGGCGGCGTGGCCATTGGCCACGATGCCGGTGACACCGGGGGCATCCGCGAGCCACCGCATGTGGGCGCGGTAGGCGGGCTCGTCGATGTCGAGGTCACGGGTGAAGGGCAGGAGGTTGGCCGGGATGCAGCCCTGGAAGCGCAGCTCGGTGGCCATGCCGGAACCCTCGTGTCTAGAGGTTTGCGATCTCGTCGGCGACCGTCTTGGCCGGCTGCACGCGCCCGTAGGCGCGCGCGATGATGTCCAGCGTCGCCTCCTGGATCTGGGGCCACAGCGTGGCCACGGCGTCCTCGACCACCGTCATCCGGTACTCGCGGTTGAACCCGCCCACGACGGTGGCGAGCACGCAGATATCGGTGAGGGTGCCGGTGATCACCAGGTGGGTGATTCCCCGCGCGCGGAGCGCGCCGTCGAGCACGGTGCCGTGGAAGGCGTCGTAGCAGGGCTTCTGCACCACCAGCTCGTCGGGACGCGGGGCGAGCTCGGCGATGGTCGCGACATTCGCCTCGCCGGCCAGGCAGGAGGACGACGGCCGGCCGAAGCCGCGGGGCGCGCCGGGCGCCGCGCGGCGGTGCTCGGGATGGAGCTCGCCCACCAGGAGCGGCGCCGTCTCCGTGTAGAGAAACTCGGTGAACACGACGGGGAGCCGCCGGGCGCGAAACACCGCCAGCAGCTCCTGGATGCGCGGCACGACGTCGCGGGCCTGCGGCACCGCCATCGCCTCCCCCGGCTCCACGAACGCCCGCTGCATGTCCACCACGATCAGCGCGGTGCGCCCCGCGGCGGGAGCCAGCGCGGCCTCGAAGACCGGCGTCCGATCAGTCATGGGCTACCAGGGAGCGACGGAGAACGCGTTCGGGATGTGGCGGATGGCCTTCACGCCGCCGTCGTCGTTGACGATCACCGCCACCACGTCGAAGCGGCAGGGCGTCTCTCGCATGCGCTTGGACTTGAGATAGACGTGCGCCAGCTTGCCGAGACGGTTCTGCTTGCGGACGTTGACGGCGGCCTGGGGCGGATCGCCCTCGATGACCTTGCGCGTCTTCACCTCGACGAAGACGAGGGTCTTGCCCTCTTTCGCCACGAGGTCGATCTCACCCACGCGCGTCCGGACATTCTTGTCCAGGATCGCGTAGCCGCAGCGCGCGAGAAAGCGCGCCGCCTCATCCTCACCTCTGATGCCGGTTGACCTGCGAGTATCAGTGGGCACGGTTCACTCCTTGATCAACACAAGATCGAACGTCACGGCGGTCTGTCCCGCCCTGGTATAGAGCTGGGTGGTCAACGCCCGGTAGCCGGGCGCGAAGACCTTGAAATGGATGTGCGCCGGGCGGCCCGAGTAGGGCGGCGGAGCATCGGTCTCTATCTGATAGCGGCCCTCGGCGCCCGCGAGCTGGCTGCCCCGATGAGCGTCGTCGTACTCGCCCCGCGGATTCGCTTGCCACCATTCCACCCGGGAGCCCGGCAGCGGCGCGCACGAGCCGGCGGCCTTCACGGCGCCGGCCACGGAGAGGCCCTTGCCGGTGGCCTCGCGCCGCGGGGCATCGGGCTTGTAGAACGGCCCTTCCATGTCCGCCCGCGTGGGCGGACAGGTGCCCTGCGCCCAGGCCGCGGGCGCGAGCAGGAGCAGTCCCATCGCGAGGAGCGCGCGCCGCTTCATACCGTGAAGAGCCCCATCTGGGTCGAGACGCCCTGAAAGGTCCGGCGGTGCAGGGGACAGGGCCCGTGCCGCTCCAGGGCCTCGCGGTGCTCGCGGGTGGGGTAGCCCTTGTGCCGGCGGAAGCCGTAGACGGGGAACGCGCCGTCCGCCTCCTCCATCAAGCGGTCCCGCGTGACCTTCGCGACGATGGAGGCCGCGGCCACCGTGGCCGACCGCTGATCGCCCCGGACCAGGTTGCGCTGGGGGCAGTCGAGCCCGGCCAGGCGCACGAAGTCCGTGAGCACCAGCTCCGGCGTGACCTGCAGGGCCGCCACCGCCGCTCTCATCGCCAGCCTCGTCGCCTCCAGGATATTCACCCGATCGATGGTTTCCGCGTCCGCCATCCCCACGCCCACC
>Ga0134127_10004005_pt1 | contig 10617 bp, 8 predicted proteins | sample KB31753_FD_96459 | JGI IMG/M metagenome (GOLD analysis project Ga0134127, IMG submission 96459) | Terrestrial soil microbial communities with excess Nitrogen fertilizer from Kellogg Biological Station, Michigan, USA - KB3-175-3 | ecosystem: Environmental > Terrestrial > Soil > Unclassified ...
ACACCGCATACGGGTCAGTGCGTACGTTCGGCCAACTCAAATAACTTCGTTTGTCCGTCGCGTCCACCGAGATACTTTGGCGGCGCACTTGACGACACCAGCAATGATGCCTTCATCCGACCAGGGGGAAACTTTCCGGGCGGCGGATTGCATTACTTCGATCCGAATAATCCAAACGGGCTGTTGTTGCCGGGTATTGGACGTAATTCGTTCCGCGGCCCGAAATACTTTGCCGTCGATATGAGCCTTGGCAAGCGAACCGGTCTACCCGCGTTTCTCGGCGAAGCATCGTTTCTCGAAGTTAAGGCAAACTTCTTCAACGTCTTCAACAACCTGAATCTCACGCCGTTCGGCTTCTTCTCGCCGAACGTCGACAGTCCGGATTTCGGTAGGGCTAAAAGCGCGCTCGCCGGACGTGTAGTAGAATTCCAGGCGCGGTTCAACTTTTAGAAGGAAACCTTATCCACAGATTACACAGAGTTGATCCTGTGTAATCTGCGGCATCTGTGTACCTAATATGAAGCAACGCATCCGGCTTGCAGCGTTACTGCTGTTCTTTCTCAGTTCTCTTCTCTGTTCAACTTCTCTCACGCATTCACAACGAGCTCCCAACGTCGAGCAACGAGTCAACGCGCTGCTCGCAAAGATGACGCTCGAAGAAAAGTTGGGCCAGCTTCAGCAACTCGACGGCGAAGGCAATGGCAACTTTCGTCCCGAACATCTCGACCTGATTCGCACGGGCCTGCTCGGTTCGACGCTCAACGTTCGTGGCGCGCAGCGCACGAACCAGGTGCAGCGAGCGGCGATGAATGAATCGCGTTTGAAGATCCCCGTTTTGTTTGGCTTCGACGTGATTCATGGCTATCGCACGATCTTTCCGATCCCACTCGGGGAAGCAAGCAGTTTTGATCCCGCGCTGGCCGAACGCTCTGCTGCTGTTGCAGCGCAGGAAGCGAACAATGTCGGCTTGCGTTGGACGTTTGCTCCGATGGTCGATATCGCACGCGATCCGCGTTGGGGACGAATCACAGAAGGCGCCGGTGAGGATCCGTTTCTCGGCGCCGCATTCGCGCGTGCGCGCGTGCATGGATTTCAGGGTGACGACTACGGCGCAGCGGACAAGATTCTCGCGTGCGCCAAACATTTTGTAGCTTATGGAGCGGCAGAAGGAGGTCGCGACTACAACACAACCGATCTTTCCGAGAACACGCTGCGTGAGATCTACTTGCCACCGTTCAAAGCTGCGGTCGATGCCGGTGTTGGCACGTTGATGAGCTCGTTCAACGCTATCAACGGCGTGCCGGCGTCTGCGAATGCTTTTACGTTGACGAAGGTGTTGCGAGACGAGTGGAAGTTCGATGGCTTTGTCGTCAGCGATTACACGTCTGTACGTGAGCTGATTAATCACGGTGTCGCTGGAAACGAGGAACAGGCGGCGGCGTTAGCGCTGAATGCCGGTGTCGAGATGGAGATGGTGAGTCGCAGCTACAACCAGTTTGGCCCACAGCTTCTGAAACAGAACAAGCTCACACAAGCGACTATCGATGAGGCAGTGCGACGAATTCTGCGGATCAAGTTTCGTCTCGGGCTCTTTGATCGTCCGTACACAGACGAGGCGCGGGAGCCGAACGCGTTGCTGCGTCCCGAGAGTATTCGTCTTGCGCGTGAAATCGCCGGTCGCTCGATGGTTCTATTGAAGAATGAGCGCGAGACGTTGCCGTTGAATAAGAACATCAAGTCAGTCGCCGTTATTGGACCACTCGCAGACGACCGGCGCACGCCGCTTGGCTGGTGGTCCGGCGATGGCAAGGAAGAAAACACTGTCACACCGCTCGCCGGAATCAAGGCGAAGGTGTCGCCACAAACGATGGTTCTTTACGCAAAGGGCTGTGAAGTCAAAGATGATTCCACGGCGGGTTTTGATCAAGCGGTAAATATCGCAAAGCAAGCTGACGTCGCGATCCTCTTCGTCGGAGAGACGCATGATATGGTCGGCGAGGCGGCATCGCGCGCCTCACTCGATCTTCCCGGGCGGCAGATGGAACTGGTCCAGGCGATTCACGCGACCGGAAAGCCGACGATTGTGGTGCTTGTTAATGGCCGTCCACTCTCGGTCGGATGGATCGTGAACAACGCTCCTGCGATTCTGGAGTCATGGATGGGTGGCAGTGAATCAGGCAATGCGATCGCCGATATTTTGTTTGGCGACGTGAATCCGGGCGCGAAGCTGCCGGTGACTTTCCCGCGCAGTGTGGGCCAGGTGCCGATCTACTACAACCACATGAACACAGGTCGACCACCTGACGCTGAGAACCGCTACACCTCGAAATACTATGACATGCCCTGGACGCCGCTCTATCCGTTTGGTTACGGCTTAAGCTACACAACGTTCAAGATCTCGAATTTGCAGGTCAGTGCGCCACGCATCAGTGCGAATAGCAAAGTAACTGTCACTGTCGACGTTGAAAATACCGGGCGTCGGGCTGGAGATGAAGTGGTCCAACTCTACATTCGCGATCCGGTTGCGTCGATGACCAGACCAGTCAAGGAATTGAAGGGGTTTCAGCGTATCTCGTTGCAGCCCGGTGAGAAGAAGAAGGTCGAGTTTACGTTAGGCCCGGAACATCTCGGGTTCTGGAATCGCGAGATGCGCTATGTCGTCGAACCCGGCGAGTTCCGCGTGATGGTTGGCGCGAATTCAGTCGACGTAATCGAAGCAAAGTTTGACGTAACCGCAAATTGATGTTCAAGCCAAATAGAGGCACACAAATCACAAAACAGTTTTTTTGTGCTTTATGTGCCTTTTTGTGGCTACTTCTCTTTTGCGGCCTTGTTGAGGCGCAGTTCCTCGATGACCTTCAGCGTCGCTCGTTTCGATACTTCTGGGAACAAGCTGATCCAAACACCGGACTCGTGCCTGACCGTGCGCGCATGGACGGTAGGCCGCTGGACACTAATCACCAGAATGTGGCAAGCATCGCAGCAACCGGGTTTGGCCTGACGTCGCTCTGCATAGCAGCTCAGCGAAATTGGATCGACAAGTCACAGGCGCGGGAACGTGCGCTCAACACGCTGCGCTTCTTCGAAACGCGCGCCTATCAGCAGCATGGTTGGTTCTATCACTGGCTCGATGCGAAGACTGGTGAGCGACGATGGAACAGCGAAGTCTCGTCGATTGATACTGCTTTGTTACTTGCAGGTGTTCTCACGGTAAGACAATGCTTTCGTGATGATGCCCAGATTGTCCGCATAGCAGCCCGGATCTACCAGCGTGTCGATTTCCGCTGGATGCTCAATGGCCATCCACGTCTCCTGTCGCACGGTTGGAAACCCGAGTCAGGATTTCTTCGCGCGCGTTGGGACACCTACAGCGAAAACGCGATTCTTTACCTGCTGGCAATTGGCTCGCCGTCACATCCGATCCCACCGGAATCATGGTATTCATTGTGGCGCGATCGTTATCGCTACGAAGGTCACAGCTATTTCACAACCATCGGCGTGCCGTTGTTCATGCACCAGTACTCACATGCCTGGGTCGACTTTCGCAACCGTCGCGAAACGAGAGGCGACCGCATCGACTATTTTCAAAACTCAGTCTCCGCAACTCTGGCCCATCGTGCCTTCTGCATAAATCTTCGATACGAGTTCCCTGCTTTTGGCCCAGACATGTGGGGCATCACCGCATCTGACAGTGCGAAAGGCTATCTGGCCTGGGGTGGTCCACCACGCGATCCCGACATCGACGGCACACTCGTCCCTTCCGCCGCCGGTGGGTCGCTCATGTTCACACCCGAACTTGCCACTCGAGCTTTGCAGACAATGCACGACACCTACGGTTCAAAGATCTACGGCAAGTACGGCTTCGTCGACGCCTTCAATCCCAAATCCGGCTGGATCGACACAGATGTGATTGGCATCAACGCCGGCATCATCATCCTCAGCGCCGAAAACTCCCGCACCGGCAACATCTGGCGCTGGTTCATGCAAAATCGGGAAATCCCGCTTGCCATGAATCGCGTCGGACTCCCGGTTCGCTCAACACAAGGTGACAAGAATGCCGAAAGTAAAAGTAAACGACATCACCATCAACTACGAACAGCAGGGTTCCGGAGAACCGCTGGTTTTGATTCCGTATCTCGCGACGGATTCTGCCTGTTACGCATTTCAGGTTGCTGAGTATTCGAAGCACTTTACCTGCATCTCTGTGGATCCAAGAGGAGCGGGTGAAACTGATAAACCTGAAGGCACCTACTCGATGGAATTGTTTGCAGACGACGTCGCCGGATTGATGCAGGCCATCGGTGTGGACCGCGCCCACGTCACCGGGCTGTCGCTCGGCGCCGCAACTGGAATGTGGCTTGCAGCAAAATACCCGGAAAGAGTGAAATCACTGTCCGTTCACAGTGGTTGGCCCAAATCGGACGCCTTTCTCAAAACTGTCGTAGAAAGCTGGCGCATGATCTTGCGGGCAACGGAAAGCGTTACGGAGTTGATCGTTGGAGGAATTTTTCCGTGGTGCTTCACACCCGATCTATACGCGACGAATCCGGATTACATAGAGTCTCTATCAGCATTTGTTCGCAGCCGGCCGCCGCAACCGACCGACGCTTTCATCCGGCAAACGGATGCGGTGTTGAGTCACGACATTGAATCGCAACTCAGCAAGATCAAGGCGCCCACCCAGATCACATTTGGCCAATTCGACATGGTCACTTCGACTCGTTTTGCGCCGGCGTTGAAAGACAACATATCGAACTCCGAGATCCTCATTTTCGACGGCTGTGCTCACGCCCCGATTTACGAAAAGGTCGACGAGTTTAATCAAAAGACGCTAGAGTTTCTGCAACGCAATTCGGGATAAGATGCGAGGTCTGTCTATCATCATCGCGATCCTCATTTGCCTGGGCGTCACAGCAACCACACAGGCTCAAGGCGATGTCTGTCACGTTTATGTTGTTGATTCAGCCCTGGCAGAGCGTTATCGCGAAGCTTCTGAAAAAGAACAAGCTCGACTGGCAAAGGCGGTGGAAACAGACTTTCCTGAGTTTCATCCGACGATTGGCGAAGAGGAATTGACAACAAAGACGTATCGTTTCCCGCGAAGTAAGCTGATTATCACTGCCAGTGTCTTTTACACAGATGAATCATTGCGGTCGGTAAAGAGCGCTGATTCAATAATCGTTGCCGTCGTAGTTTCTTCCAGGCGCCTGCGAGAAGCGTTATCCGCTGAAAATAACGCGGTCGCAGAAACGACCTACACAGCGGACCCCATCACTATCCGGGCCAGAAAGTTCGTGCGAGTAAACAAGCGTTACTACGCAGTCGGTATTGAATGTCATTGCAATGAGAAGACTGCGTCTAAATGAAAGGGATAATGTTACTATTCACCAGCGTTAAATCGATATGACCTTCACAGTTGAATATGAGCGAGAAGAAGACGGTCGATGGCTGGCTGAAGTCCTTGAATTACGAGGTGTGCTGGCTTATGGAACAAACTCTGATGAAGCTATTGCGAAGGCGCAAGCCCTGGCCCTTCGTGTGCTAGCCGACCGGCTTGACTGTGATTGACAGAATTGGTTTTCCATAGATAATCACTGCATGAAGAAAGACAAGACTAAAACAAAAACAACAGTAGAGCGTCCTCTCCGCGCGAAGCTCACGAAAGAAGAAATCATTGAAAGAATGAAGAAGTTTCCAGAACGAAAGGAGCGGTTCCTTGCCACTGCTCGAGCGAGTAAGAGTTGAAGTTTATCTTCCTGATCCTCATCTCACTCAATACGACAGTTTACTGCGATCATTTGAGGAAGAGTTCACCTACGCGTTAGGTGGCTGTACGATCGTGCGCGGCCTTGAGGGCAGCTATTTGTCTCAACTTGGAAGGCGAATACCAGACCAAGTCAATCTGATCTATTCAGATGTGTCGCTGGCTCTTTCGACCGACTTTGCTTTAGTTGCTGGATATGTTGGTCAACTGAAACGCGCAGCGACAGAAGCTCTTAATGAGGAAGTTGTCCTGGTGACAGTTGAGCAGATCTATCACATGATCTAACGGTCACGGTTGTTAAGACAACAGACGTTAATTTCAGGGCGCAAGTTTGAGCGCCGTCCCTGTAAAATGTCTGAACTTTCGAACCATGTATCCGAAGAACTATCTGCCATCGCATCCTGGGACATGGTTGAAGAACAAGCGCGCCACTCTCCGCAGTTATGAAGATGACGGGCGGGACATCCTCTGGCTTGAGCATTAATCGAAATGAAGATTCTGATCATGGGCGGTACACGGTTTCTTGGTCGGCATCTCGTCACGGCGGCGCTCGCTCGAGAACACCACGTCACACTGTTCAATCGGGGTAATTACTCGACTCACCCAGATGTCGAAACGATCGAGGGAGATCGGCAGACCGAGCTTCACAAGCTTAAAGGTCGACGCTGGGATGCGGTCGTGGATACGTGTGGCCACTTGCCGCGTGCGGTTCGCGCCGCCGCCGAGGTTCTCGCTGACTCAGTAAACCGGTATGTTTTTATTTCGAGTCAGAATGCTTATGCCGATGTGAGTGTTCCCGACATAGCGGAGGATTATCCGCTAGCCACGTTGACAGACGAGCAACTCAATCAGGCGAACGCTGTGGATACAAAAGGACAGCCTTCGTACGGTTCACTCTATGGCGGGTTGAAAGCACTGTGCGAGCAGGCGGCGGACGAAGTCATGCCAGGTCGTGTACTCATACTTCGTCCGGGATTGATTGTTGGTCCATACGATTACTCTGACCGGTTTACGTATTGGGTTGTGCGTGTCGCTTCGGGTGGTGAATTGCTGGCGCCGGGTCGCCCGGAAAGGTTTATTCAGTTCATCGATGTTCGTGATTTGGCGGAGTGGACCATCAGGATGATCGAGCGAAGCGCGGCGGGCGCCTACAATACTCACGGGAAACCGAACACTCTGACCATGCAGGGCTTGCTCGACGAATGTAAGAACGTGAGTCAGAGCGATGCTCACTTTACTTGGGCCAGCGAAGAGTTTTTGTTGGGGCAACAGGTGGCAGCGTGGACTGAGATGCCGCTGTGGTTGCCGGAAGTAGCCGCGCCGCATCTCAGGGGTTTTATGTTTATCAGTCCTCGGAAAGCGATTGCTGAAGGGTTAACGTTTCGTCCTGTTGGGGATACGATCCGGGATACGCTCGTGTGGTTTCGGACCAATCACCTGGATGAACCGTTGAAAGCTGGGCTCAACAGTGATAAAGAACGTGCGCTGTTGGGTAAGTTTCGTAGTAGATAGAGGGAAACGTTCAACACCCGGGCGGCCACGGAGGGCCGCCCCTACAGTACGTTCCGAAGTTTTCTAATAAAGGAGTCGAGTCCTGCAGGACGTACTGTAGGGGCGGCCCTCCGTGGCCGCCCGGGGTCGAACGTTTCCCTTCCAAAGGAGCCGCTCGGATGCACAAGAAAACCTTCCTGACCCTGACACTGGCCATTCTCGCCTTCGTTGCTGTTCTTCAAATACCCGGTAACGAAACGGTTCACTCACAGGGACGTCCCACCGTCACGCCGGAAATGCTCGAAAAGCGCCGAGCAATCGAGAGCGAGCTCCAATCACTCGCAATCGTCGAACGCAAACTCATGATCCCCATGCACGACGGCATCCGAATCGCGACAGACGTCTACCGGCCCAAAGACACGTCAAAGAAATACGCAACGATCTTCGTGCGCACTCCCTACAACTTCAATTACTGGGACGTTCGCAACGGCGTACCACGCGATTTAGGCACTGAGCTCGAAGCAGTCAAGCGCGGCTACGCTTTTGTCGAGATGAACGAACGCGGGCGCTTCTTCTCGGAAGGCAACTATGACATTCTTGGCCCACCACTCACCGACGGCGTCGACGAGATCACATGGATCTCAAAACAGCCATGGTCCAACGGCAAGGTCGGCACGATCGGCTGCTCCTCAACCGCGGAATGGCAACTGGCAGTCGCCGCTCAGGGTAACCCTGCATACACGACAATGATCCCGCAGGGCTTCGGCGCCGGCGTCGGGCGTGTCGCTCCGTACTTCGAACAGGGCAACTGGTATCGCGGTGGCGCGGTGCAGATGTTGTTTATCGCGTGGCTCTACGGTCAGCAGAATCAAATCCGCCCAATGTTTTCTCGGGAAGCGTCGCAGGAAGACTTGATCCGTGCTTCGAAAGCATTCGATCTGGCCGCACAACTGCCACCTGTGGATTGGTCCAAGGCGCTTCGTCACCTGCCCGTCAAAGACATCCTGGAAGCCGAGGGTGGACCACACGGCATCTTCGCGGATCGCATGCCGGTAGACACAGGCGGCGCGATGATTCAACGCGAACCAAACGATCCGGCCTGGTACAAAGGCGGACTGTGGCACGACAACATGAGAATCAATATTCCGGGATTCTGGTTCATGTCGTGGTACGACGTCTCAATTGGTCCAAACCTCGCCGCTTTCAACCACGTGCGCAAGACGGCGTCTCCGGAAATTGCGAACCAGCAGTACGCAGTTATCGCTCCCACTCTTCATTGCGCCTATAAGCGAGCGATTGAAAACACGATTGTCGGAGAACGCAGCGTTGGTGACGCACGTTTGAACTACGACGAGTTGACTTACGCCTGGTTCGATCACTTTCTCAAAGGCGAGAGCAACGGGATTCTCGAGAAGATGCCGCGTGTGCGTTATTACACGATGGGCATCAACAAGTGGCAGTCATCTGACACGTGGCCGCCTGCGGGAGCACAGTCGCTCAGTTTTTTCCTGGCGAGTGGTGGGAAAGCAAATGCCTCGAGCGGCGACGGCGTGTTGACCGGTGTGGCGCCGCCGACAAACAGTCCTGACAAGTTTGATTACGACCCGATGAATCCGGTGCCTTCGCTCGGTGGGAATGTTTGCTGCACTGGAAACGCAATCACCGCGGGCTCTTTCGATCAGCGCAAGAACGAGACGCGGCCAGACATCCTCGTCTACACCACGGAGCCTTTGCGCGAAGGTCTCGAAGTTAGTGGTCCGATTGAAGTGACGCTTTATGTTTCCTCAGATGCAAAGGATACGGATTTCACTGTCAAACTGATCGACGTCTACCCTGACGGCCGTGCGTTCAATCTCGACGAAACGATCCAGCGCATGCGTTATCGCGATGGATACGACAAACCAAATGTCTGGATGGAAGCGGGCAAAGTATATAAAGTGACGCTGCAACCGATGGTCACGAGCAATTTTTTCGAGGCTGGACATCGAATACGCATCGAAGTATCGAGCAGCAACTTTCCTCGCTTTGATCGAAACCTGAATACCGGTGGAAAGAATTACGATGAAGCGAAGGGCGTGATTGCCCATAATCAGGTACATCATTCGAAGCAGTATCCATCAGTAATAAAGATCACAGTGGTCAGAAAAGGATCCTAGTCAGAACCACCTCGCGGTAGCGGGTGGGTGCGCAGCCTTTTTGGATCCGAGCACTGGACTTCGTACCCACCCGCTACCGCGAGGTGGTTCTGACTGTATCCAACATTGATTTCTTATTTGGAGGACAAGAACATGTTAACCGGTGCACTGATTGGAGCCCTCGTGGGGGGAATTTGCGCGGGTGTTTACGTCTGGCTGCAAAAGCGCAAAAAATAGTAACCGTCTCATTGCGAAACTTAACAAGCACAAGACTTCGAAAGTCGGAACCTTCATTATGAAACCAAAAGAGCTGACCGTACGCGGCCTGATTCTGGGCGCGCTCATTACGACGATCTTCACCGCCGCCAACGTCTATCTCGGACTCAAAGTCGGCCTTACCTTCGCGTCGTCAATTCCGGCGGCCGTCATCTCGATGGCCATCCTGAGCGTGGTGAAGGACTCTTCGATACTCGAGAACAATATCGTTCAAACAGTCGCGTCTGCTGCCGGCACACTCTCCGCGATCATCTTTGTGTTACCGGGATTGGTGATCGTTGGTTGGTGGACCGGATTTCCGTTCTGGCAATCGTTTCTAATCTGTCTCAGCGGCGGCGTGCTCGGCGTGTTGTTTACGATCCCACTGCGACGCGCACTCGTGACGAATTCCGATCTGCCTTATCCGGAAGGCGTCGCCGCGGCTGAGGTTCTGAAAGTCGGTTCCGGCACTCGTGGTGAAACAAAAGACGAGACAGGCGAGGCGAGAGAAGGTCTCATCGCCGTGATTCTTGGTTCTGTTGCTTCGGCGGGTTTAGCGATTTTGACTGCAACGCGAATCGCCGCGGCTACAGTTACAGGTTTCTTCCGACTGGGTGCAACAGCATCCAGTGGTTATGACGTGGCGTTCTCACTCGCGCTCGTGGGCGCCGGACATCTCGTCGGATTATCAGTCGGTATGGCGATGTTGACCGGACTCATCATCGCCTGGGCCATCGCCGTGCCGTGGTTGACGTCCCTACAGCCGCCCGTAGCAGCCGCGGAACTGGGAGCGCACACAATTGCGATCTGGCGCACACAGGTACGCTTCATCGGCGCCGGAGCAATCGCAATCGCGGCGATCTACACTCTCGCGAGACTCGCGAAACCAGTTGTTGGCGGACTCGTCAGTACGCTCGCGGCCTCTCGCTCGCAGGAAACGCGAGACGATCGTGATCGCGATCTCTCGCCGGC
>Ga0134127_10004007_pt1 | contig 10615 bp, 9 predicted proteins | sample KB31753_FD_96459 | JGI IMG/M metagenome (GOLD analysis project Ga0134127, IMG submission 96459) | Terrestrial soil microbial communities with excess Nitrogen fertilizer from Kellogg Biological Station, Michigan, USA - KB3-175-3 | ecosystem: Environmental > Terrestrial > Soil > Unclassified ...
AGACAGCAGACAGCAGACAGCGAGCAGCCTGCAAGAAGAATCGCCAATGCAACAAATATATCGGTACTACGGTCAATGATCTTTGCTCCTCATTGTCAGTTGTTGGTCGTTCGTTGTTTGCTGTCTCCTGTTAGCTGTCCGCTGTCCGCTTCATTATGAGCAGAGTTAAATGGACAGAACGTAGGTTTGATTTCAGTTTTCCTGCTGGAATCTTTCCCGAGATGATTGAGCGGGTCCGCGGAACTCCAGCGCGGCTCGAGGAACGTCTAGCTGGTCTGCCTGCCGCCACTCTGCAACGTAAGGAAGGCGAGCGGTGGTCGATTCAAGAAAACGCCGGCCACCTGCTCGACCTGGAGTCTCTGGTCGCCCAACGACTCGATGAGTACCTCGCCGGAGCCGCCGAACTACATCCGGCGGACATGTCCAATCGCAAGACTTATGACGCCCATCACAATGAGGTCGCTGTCGAATCCATCCTGCGCGGGTTTCGGGAACAGCGGATGAGTTTGGTTGATCGTTTCGATCGGCTAGAGCCCGCCGTCTTCGAGCATGCAGCCTGGCACCCGCGCCTTAAGGTCTCCATGCGACTGGTGGACATGATCTTTTTTCAGGCGGAACACGACGACTTTCACCTGGCCACCATCAGTGAACTTCTGCGCGCGTTCAGCGCTCGTTAATGCAGCCCAGAAAACAGAGGCCCCAAAAAAATCAATGCGACATCGAACTTCTCTCCTTCTAATTGTCCTTGTGCTTTCGGTATCCGCAACCGTCAATGCACAACAGTCCGTCGACTCGATGATTGATGCCGACATCGCATCGCTTGTTTCGACTTACAAAACTCTACACGCCGCTCCGGAGTTATCGCATCGTGAGGAAAAGACTGCCGCTTTCCTTGCTACTCAACTTAGAGCGCTTGGTTACACGGTGACCGAAGGGATCGGGAAGTTTGATCGACCGGAATGGCACGGCCACGGAATTGTCGCCGTGATGAAGAACGGTCCGGGGCCGACAGTCCTGCTGCGTTCAGACATTGATGCTCTTCCCGTTGAAGAGAGAACTGAATTGCCCTACGCCAGCAAGGTTAGAACAAAGAACGATGCCGGACAGGAAGTTGGCGTGATGCACGCCTGTGGACACGACATTCATATGACGTCGCTGCTGGGCGCGGCAAAGTTGCTCGCGCAGTTGAAAAGTCAGTGGAGCGGAACGCTCGTGTTGATTGGGCAACCCGCCGAAGAAACGATTGACGGGGCCCGCGCAATGCTGAAAGATGATCTGTACTCCAGGTTTCCCAAGCCGGACTTTGCAATTGCTCTTCACGACACTCCGGATCTGCCTGCCGGGAGTATCGGTTACACACCCGCCTACACCATGGCGAGCTCCACGAACATTGACATCAAGATTCGAGGCTTCGGCGGTCACGGATCGAAGCCGGAGGCGACCAAAGACCCGATCGTGCTCGCCTCTCAAATCATCCTTGCTTTGCAAACGATTGTGAGCCGTGAAAATTCACCGCTCGATCCCGCAGTGGTGACGGTGGGTTCGATTCATGGCGGAACGCGTTACAACATCATCCCGGACGAAGTTAACCTGCAGTTGACCGTTAGGGCCTTCAAAGAAGAGGTGCGGCAAAAACTGCTGGCGTCGATCGAGCGAATTGTAAAAGGAACTGCAATTGCGGCAGGTATTCCAGCTGACCTGCTGCCCATTGTGAAGGTAAGCGAGACCGAAGTGACTACTGCGACTTATAACGATCCACCGCTGACCGAACGAATTGCCAAGGCGCTCGCGAATGTTATGGGTCAGGACAAGGTTGTCAGGATCAGTCCCGTAATGGGTAGCGAAGATTTCGGCTACCTAAGTCTGAACCAGCAAATTCCGGCGACATATTTTTCTATCGGTGCTTCCGACCCGGCGAAGATCGAGCAGAGTCGCCAAACGGGCGTGCCGCTCCCCTCGCTTCATTCTTCGTTGTTTGCGCCAGTACCTGAACCAACCATCCGAACGGGAGTGAAGATGCTGACAGTCGCAGCGTTGGATTTGATGAAGAAGCCTTAGCAGTGGGCGCTGGTCAGAAAGCGGAAGGCAGCTCCCCAATCAGCAATCAGCAATCCCTAATCTGCAATCGAAAACCGTGCTTCACATTCTTAACGGAGGTTCGACCGAGGCGACTTTGGCTCAAACGCCGATCGCCGGGAAGAGGTTTTCCTTTCGCGATGCTCTGATCGACGGTCCGGCCCCCGCAAATAAGACAGAAACGGAATGGCTCAAGTTAAGGGCGGCTCATTTGTCGTCCGCGTATGGAGTTGCCGTCGAAGAGTGCGAACTGGGGCTTGTCCGTCAGGCAGAGGTCTTTGGTTCTTACGTCGACCACGACGAAGTTGTGCTCTGGTTTGAAGCTGACCTGTTCTGCCAGACGAACTTGCTTTATGTGCTCGACTGGTTTGCGCGACACTACTTGCAGGAAACCCGGCTCTCGCTAATCTGCATCGGCGAGTTTCCTGGCCGGTCAAAGTTCCGAGGCCTGGGCGAACTTAGCCCAGACGAGTTGGCTTCACTTTTTGAGAAACGCGTCCGCGTTAACGACAACGTTTTCGAGTTGGCAGGAACCGCTTGGCAGGCCTATCGCTCAAACGATCCGCGGGCGATTGAGCAACTGATCGCCCACGACACGTCGTCCCTTCAATTTCTTAAGCCGGCGTTCCGGTTACACCTTGAAAGATTTCCTTTCGCACGCAACGGTCTTGGGCGAATTGAAAACCGAGGCCTGGAATTAATGTCGAAGGGGCGGAACCGGTTCGCTGATTTGTTTCCGGCGTTCATCGAAAGTGAAGCGGGCTATGGTCTCGGCGACTCTCAATTTTGGAATGCAATGCTGCGTCTCGCGCGCGCGCGACAGCCACTCGCGCGATCCAACAACGACGATGCGCCCGCGGGGTCACTTACTCCCGACCAGATTCACGCCACCAGCTATGAAATCACTGAAATGGGCCGCGCCGTGCTGAACGGAGCCGCGGACCATGTGGAAATGAATGGAATTGATCTCTGGCTGGGCGGCGTTCATCTAACGGACACATCGCCTCTTTATCGCTGGGATGAGCAGAACGGAAAACTTGTCGTGTCTCAGTTCTAGTTTGGCCAGAAACCACTCAACGACTTAGTGGATCGTCTGGTTGACTAGTAGACTAGCTTTCTTCACGAGGCTGGGGCGCCTGCGAGGGACGCTCCTACAAAAAGGATTCCGCTTTACGATTAACGACCATGGACATTGAATCAGTTCGCAAATATTGCCTCTCGCTGCCACACGTTACTGAAGACGTTCAGTGGGAGAACGACCTGCTGATGCGCATCGGCAATAAGATGTTTGCCGTGTTGTCGCTTGAACCCGAGTCCGACCATTGCATGTCATTCAAGTGCACGCCTGAGAAGTTTGCTGAACTGGTGGAGCGGGAAGGGATCAAGCCTGCGCCGTACGTCGCGCGCTATCACTGGGTCGCGCTTGAGAAGTTCAATGTTCTTCCTGCGTCTGAGTTGAAGGCTCTGTTAAAAGTCGCCTATCAGCTTGTGCACGATAAGTTGCCGAAGAAGATTCGGGATGGACTCCAATAAGTCTCAAGTCTCAAGCTCAAGTCTCAACCCGGAACCCGGAACCCGAAACTCGAAACCGGAAACTTACATAGCGGACAACCCTCAAGCCGCGTCCGAGCCTCAAACAGTCACCCTCCCCTTACTGCCTGCTCATTCCAACAATTCCCGAGGTTCCAACATGAGAGTCAAATTCTCAGCGCCGCTCCTGCTGCTTGTTGTTCTGGGTTGTACGTCGCCCCTCCTAGCCAAAGAAAGTCCTGACGAACTGGCACGAGTCGCTTTGTCCGAAGATGCGAAAGCAGCGTCAGTTGCGATTGCCAAGCTCCGTTCGCTTGGCCCCGCAGGCCTGGAGACAATGCTGCGTGTCCATGCCAGTCGAATCAACCAGCAGATTAAAACTCCGCAAGCCGCACTCGACCCCAATTGGCAACGACTCAGTGACGCGCTCGACGCCGTCAGCCAGCAGAAGAACAGTTACCTATCCGGGCTCTACTGGTATACCGATTTCAGCCAGGCGAAAGCTGCAGCCAAAAAGAGCGGCAAACCAATTCTGTCGCTGCGGTTGCTGGGCAATCTGAACGAAGAATTCAGTTGCGCCAACAGTCGCTTCTTCCGCACGATCCTTTATTCAAATCAGTTGATTTCCCAGGTTCTGAGGGAACAGTTTGTCCTTCACTGGAAGTCAGTTCGGCCCGCTCCTCGTGTGACCATAGATTTTGGCGATGGCCGCAAACTCGAACGCACGTTAACCGGAAACAGCATCCACTACATTCTTGATACTGAAGGGCGACCGATTGAGGCTTTGCCCGGTTTGTATGGGCCTGCCGCCTTCCTTCGCGCCCTCGTCGCGAGCGAAAGCGTGTTTGCGAAACTTCAACAAGAGGGCGGGCCAGACCCAGGTAAGAGTCTCGTGAACTACCGTCGTGAGCGTATTCAACGCCTCAACGCGAATTGGCTAAACGACATTGAGAAGACTGGTGGCACAGCACCGAAGGAGTTGATGGTTGTGCGCCGGGCAGACGGCACGCCCGAAGCGCTCGCGATTTTGCAGCTGGCCGTCGTCAAAATGGTTACCGAAGCAACGATGCTGCGTTCATTCTCAATGTTGGGCGAATCGCTGGGAAAGATCACTGATGAGCCAGCCTGGCGCCGCATTGCGGAGTTGCACCGAAGTGATGCAAACCTCGATGCGCGGAGCATTGGTCTGATCTCGCGACAAACCCAGAAAGTATTTGCAGCCGACGGTTCACGAATGGTGAATGAGGAAGGGTTTAAAAACTTGATCGACAAGTTACAGATGAATGTCGCGCTCGACACTGTGCGCAATGAATATCTGATGCGGACGAAACTCTACGTCTGGATGATTGAGGATCGCGGCCGCAGCGATCTTGAGACATTCAACGAGAAGGTTTATGCAGAGTTGTTTCTGACGCCGGCGTCGGACCCGTGGCTAGGCTTGTTTACTGCGGACACCTACGTCGCGCTCGAGGGTGGCGGAATCAAGTAGTCCCAAGTCTCAAGTCCCAAGTCTTCAAGTAAGTGAAACTTGAGACCTGAGACTTGAGTCAGTTCATTTTGGCGATGATCTCGTTCGCGAATTCTGCCGTCTTTGCGGTGCCGCCAATATCCCGCGTGAGCACTTTGCCTTCCCTGAAAACTGTCAGCAGTGCATTCTCCGTTCGGTCAGCGGCTTCGCGTTCGCCGATGTGTCGCAGCATCAGGATGCCTGACTGAAGGAGTGCCGTCGGGTTTGCAATCCCTTGCCCGGCGATGTCTGGCGCGGAACCGTGCACTGCCTCAAACATCGCGCCTTTCTCACCAATGTTTGCCCCCGGCACTAATCCCAGGCCCCCAATCAGTCCGGCACACAGATCAGACACGATGTCGCCGTAAAGGTTTTCCAACAGCATCACATCAAACTGCTCAGGCCGCATCACGAGCTGCATGCAGGCGTTGTCGATGATCTTGTCGTCAGCCGTAATCTCTGGAAAATCAAGTGCGACTTTTCTGAAGCAATCGAGAAAGAGTCCGTCAGACAACTTCATGATGTTCGCCTTGTGACCGCAAGTGATCTTCTTGCGGCCTTCGCGACGCGCATATTCAAACGCAAAACGCGCGATGCGTGTCGAAGCTTTCTCGGTGATGATTTTCAAACTCTCCACGACACCGGGCACAACCACGTGCTCGAGGCCGGCGTACAAGCTCTCGGTGTTTTCGCGCACGATGACGAGATTGAGCTCAGGATAGCGCGAGGGAACATTGGGCAACGCGCGGATAGGTCGCAGGTTCGCATACAAGTCGAGCGCTTTGCGTAAACCGACGTTGACGGACGTGAACCCTTTGCCGATTGGCGTTGTGACAGGGCCTTTGAGCGCGACCTTGTTGCGCGTGACGGAATCGAGCAGTTCTTTCGGGAGTGTTTCGCCGAATTTTTCCAACGCCTGCGCGCCTGCGTAGTGAGTCTCCCACGTGACATCAACGCCCGCAGCCTCGATCACGCGAACTACATTTGAAGCCACTTCAGGGCCGATGCCGTCGCCCGGAATCAGTGTGATAGTATGTTTCATAATCGAATTTGGTCTTAGGACTTTGGCTTTTGGTCTTGTTTCGAAGTGACTAAGGATACAGAGTCCAAAGGCCAAAGACCAAAGGCCAAAACTTCCCTCCCCAAAATTAACCGGAACTCGCGAATGCTCCGCTCTCACGTAACAACCGACGTTGTGATCATTGGCGGTGGCATCATCGGCCTCGCTATTGCGCGCGAGCTCGCTCTGAAGCGAGTGGGGAAGGTGATGCTTATCGAGCGCTCCGAACCGGGCAGGGAAGCCTCATTCGCCGCGGCCGGAATGCTGGCGCCTCAGGCAGAAGCCGACGCGGCAGACAATTTTTTCCGTCTCTGTTGCCGCAGCCGAGATTTGTATCCTGCTTTCGCGCAGAGTCTGCTGGATGAAACCGGTATCGATGTCGAACTCGATCAGACCGGTACACTCTACTGCGGTTTCAACGAACACGATCTCAAAGAACTCGACCAACGTTTCGACTGGCAGACGCGAGCGGGTTTACTGGTTGAGAAACTAACTGTCAAGGAAGCGCGCGAGCTTGAACCCCATGTTTCGGAAAGCCTGCGAGGCGCGCTGAAGTTTCCGCGCGACACTCAAGTGGAGAATCGTCGCCTGCTAAACGCGCTCATGATCGCGAACGAAAGAAGCGGCGTAAACGTGGTAACGAACACCGAGGTGAAGTCGCTGAAAATAGAACATGGAAAGGTTGTTGGGGTGGCGACTTCCGCAGGCTTTGTTAGCTCCAGAACCGCCGTCGTGGCTGGTGGCGCCTGGACGTCTCTGATTGGAACGGGTGATGGCGCGCCACAGATTCGGATCGAACCTGTGCGGGGCCAGATGATCTGTTTTGAACCTGACGCCCTGATCGCCCGCCACGTCATCTATAGTCCGCGCGGTTACATTGTCCCCCGTCGCGATGGGCGGTTGCTGGCAGGTTCGACGACAGAAGAAGTGGGTTTCGACAAGAGTGTTACTAATATTGGAGTCGAATCGATTCAATCGCGGGCGGTCGAGATTTCACCGCGAATATCAGCGTTGCCGGTAACTGACTCCTGGGCGGGATTGAGGCCGCGGGCTGCTGATTGTTTGCCGGTGCTGGGATCCGCCCCGGAAACAAAAGGGCTTTTCTACGCCACCGGCCACTATCGTAACGGGATCCTGCTCGCACCGCTCACTGGCGAGTTGATCGCAGCGCTGATAGCGGATAATGTCGTGTTACCGGAACTGGATGCCTTTGCTCCGGATCGTTTTTCCCCGGTCGGTGTCAACTAGAACCTCGTATAACCAACTAATACTTTCCGAAATGAAAACTCGCTTCCCGACATTTGCCGCCTTCGCGATGGGATGTTTGCTCGCCATCTCAACGCCGATCTTCAGTCAAACGGAGCAGAAGAGCGACCTTCGTCCGGCCCAGGCATTGTATGAAGACGCCAATGGCTATCTGGGAAGGGCTTATGCCGAGTTCAACAAGAAGAAGCTTTCGTACGATTCACAGTTGGAGGCGAAGACAAAACAGGAGCAGAAGGACCGGGCGATCCAGAACGCCAACGAACTTGGAGCGCGGAAGTCATTAAGCGACGAAGATCTTTACTACCTGGGAATGCTTCGCCATCTAAGCGGCGATTCGGATGCGACTTTGGAGGTGATGCGTAAATATCTCGCTCACAATTCCAAAGGAGAGAAGCCTCAGATCGCGCGCGCGGTTCTCGTGTTGCACGCCAGCAAGAAGAACCTGCTTTCTGAAGCCGAGAAGGTGGTTGCCGCTTATCGTAAGGCCGAGCCAATTGACGTCAACGAGTTGTTTGGAATGGAAACCCTTCTCGCCGACGGTTTCAACAAAGTGAAGGACTATGAGCGCATGGCTGTCCACGCGCGAGGAATGCTCGAAGCCGCCAAACGCGAAACTAAACCAAAGCTGAACACATTCAAGCGCGACGAACGACTATTCAAAGGTTCTTCGGTGCTCGCTGACGCGCTTGTGAAGTTGAACCAGCAGGACGCCGCAATCGCGACCATTGAAAACCTCGTGAAGCTATCGATCGCGTTGCCATCGGGAAACCTTTATAGGATGGCCCGTTTTCGTTTAGCTGGATTGAACCCCACTGCGGACCCATCGAAATGGTCGACACCGAGTGCAGATACCCACGCCACGCTTCCGCCGGAGATCGTCGCTGCAGAGTGGATTGATCAGGAGCCGACAAAACTCGCGGACCTTCGTGGGCAGGTTGTACTGCTGGATTTTTGGGCGCCCTGGTGCGGCCCCTGTCAGTATGTGTTTCCCAAACTGCAGGCGTGGCAGGAGAAGTACAAAGATAAGGGTCTCGTAATCCTGGGCGTCACAAAATACTTCGGCCTCGCCAATGGACGTAAGGCAACTCACGCGGAAGAGGCCGCATACCTGCGCGACTTCAAAAAGAGAAACCGTCTCCCCTATGGCTTCGTTGTCTCCGACTCTTCAGTGAACGACATTAACTACGGAATTTCGTCGATCCCGATGTCGTTCCTGATTGACCGTAATGGCAATGTTCGCTTCATCGCCGTGGGCGCGAACGATCAGGAGACGACGGCCCTGGGCAAGATGATTAAGCAACTCCTCGACGAACCGGTGAAGAACTCGTCGCGGGAGTCAGGGCAGGGGAGTGCCAGGGCTAACAAGTAGTGCAGCGAGCGATTCAGCGTCGCGGGTACGCTTAACAGGACGCGGCTCGTATAATAGGCGGGCACCCCAGTTTATTAGGAAAGGCTACCAGGTTAGTTAATGGAAGGTTCAAACATCACCATCGGCATCGCTCTTCTCGCGGGGATTCTGTCGTTTCTTTCGCCTTGCGTGTTGCCGCTTGTGCCCGGCTACGTTTCTCTGATGTCCGGAGTAAGCATCGATCGTCTCAAAGAAGGCGGTTCCGCTTCGCACGCGCGTAGCGCCGTAATCTTTAACTCGCTCGCGTTTAATGCCGGGCTCTCAGTGATCTTTCTGGCGCTCGGAGCTACCGCCGGACTCGTAGGCGCGACGATTCTGAACAACATGTGGGTCCGGATTATAGGCGGGGTCATCATCATCGCTTTTGGTCTGCAACTCATTGGCCTGCTGAAGATCGGCGCTCTCTACAAAGACACCCGCTTCTTTTCAGACGACAAACCGCGCGGCATGTTCGGCTCGTTCACACTTGGCATCGCTTTCGCCGCAGGTTGGACACCCTGCATTGGCCCGATTCTCGGCGGCATCATTGGGCTCGCAGCGACGAGCGGCGGTTGGCGAAGTGGTTTGGTGTTGTCAGCGTTCTACTCGGCTGGATTAGCGATTCCTTTCTTGCTAACCGGATTGGGGATCAACCAGTTTCTGGGTTTCTACGGAAAGTTTCGTAAGCACCTCCACAAGGTCGAAGTTGTTTCAGGGGTGATCCTGATTGTGGTGGGACTCCTTGTCGCGAGTGGCTTCTCGACTTTGCTGACGAGCTCCAAGCTCGCGAGCATCTTGCCGAATGCGGAGAGTTGGCTGAAGGTCAATCCCGGCGCGCCTTCAACCGCTGTAGCTCCGGAGAACCGTGGGTCATTTCCTGCAGCTCCTGAAGTCGCTTTGAAAACACTCGATGGCCAAAATTTTCAACTCGCGGAGTTGCGCGGTCGAGTGGTGCTGTTGAACTTCTGGGCCACATGGTGCATTCCGTGTCGTTCGGAGATCGGTGAGCTCAACAACATGCATCACGATTTTGAGTCGCGCGGACTCTCAGTGGTTGGGGTTTCAACTTACGATCAGGCTGACGGTGTTCGAGAGTTTTGGAAAGACATTAAGCAGGACTACAAAGTTGTGTTGGGAGACAACAGTGTGGAGTCGAAATTTGCGGTCAGCGGTTTGCCGACAACATTCATCATTGATCGCGAGGGCCGCATTCGCGCGAAGATTGTCGGCGAACGTAAACGTGATTCGTTCGAAGCGGCCGTGAAGCCTCTATTGGAAGAGACTGCAACAGCCAAGGCCGGAAACTGAGGTTGTGTCACACCATTTGAGATAGCGATGGAACAAGGACGGAATTACAAATCCAGGAGTTACGTCATGATTAGATTGTTCACTTTGGCTTTTTGCCTGCTCGTGCTTATGCCGGTGGCGGCAAAGGCGCAACACGAGTATTCGCCACTCGAAGAGAAAACAGTAAATTACAAAAACTGGAATCTGGTCGGTCTTAAGGACGACAAGCCCGTCGATCTACGCGCGCTCGTGCAGGGAAAGAAGCTGGTGATGGTTGTTTACTTCGCACCCTGGTGCGGCAACTGGCGTTATGAAGCGCCAGTCGCAGCGAAGCTTTATGAAAAGTATAAAGCGCAGGGCTTTGAAGTGATCGGCGTCAGCGAGTACGGCTCGAGAGACGACGTCAAAGCTTTCTTTGGCGCGGCTGGCCCGCCTTATCCCGTGGTGAGCGAATCGGAGTCGCGTGACGACAAACAGAAGACGCCTCACTATGGCTACCGGC
>Ga0134127_10004010_pt1 | contig 10611 bp, 25 predicted proteins | sample KB31753_FD_96459 | JGI IMG/M metagenome (GOLD analysis project Ga0134127, IMG submission 96459) | Terrestrial soil microbial communities with excess Nitrogen fertilizer from Kellogg Biological Station, Michigan, USA - KB3-175-3 | ecosystem: Environmental > Terrestrial > Soil > Unclassified ...
AAACTTTTCAACTCGTCGTGTTCGATCCGCCGCATTTGTTTCTCGGTGCGAACAGCTTCATGGCTCAAAGCTACGGAAGCCTTAATCGAGATACATGGCGCGAAGATTTGAGTAAGGGATTCGGTGAATGCTTCCGCGTTCTCAAGGCTGGCGGAGTTCTGATTTTCAAATGGAATGAGTGTGACGTGCCACTATCGGAAGTACTTAAATTGACACCCAACAAGCCGCTATTCGGGCATCCATCTGGAAAGGCTAAAAGAACTCACTGGCTTGCATTTTGGAAGCCTGACCCATCGCGAGGGTTGAATATGAAAAAGCAGGAGACTAAGCCGTTGGTGGATAGAATCGAGCAAATGAGCAATGCAGATATTCAGCTTTTGTGCGGTGATCTTTCGCGGCAGGAGATGCGCACGGCCAGAGCGTTACTGGATTGGGTTGCTAGACAGATGCGCTCAGATCAAAAGCCATTTGGCGATCCCGACGATAGTCACGCCGGAGGTTCCTGCACATGAAGGCGGCGATTGAACCTGTGATTGTTTATCGAGTTCAGGACTCTGACGGGCGCGGCCCTTGGAAACCCGGATTTTCAGCGCGATGGGTTGAGGATAGGCCAGAAGAAGAATTTGCAACGCTGCTGCCGTGGCCAGTTCAATTCGGAATGCTCCGCCGTTCATCGGCCAGAATGAGCATGGGATGTGGTTGCAAATCGTTAGAACAACTACGCCGCTGGTTCACCAAAAGTGAGTACTCAACTCTTCGCGGATTTGGATACATCGCAGTTAAATTAAACGCGGATAGAGTGCTGGCGGAATCTGACATCCAGTGCGTCTTCGAACGGAGCAGGCCGCTTTGCGATAGCGTCGAGCCGGTGAATCTCTATTGACAATGGACACTGACTACACCAACGGCAGCACCGTTTCGGAGCGATACGAGAAGCTCCGCCAGACCGTAGTTGTCCCGGAGGAACCATGCACATGCGGCTACTGGAAACCCATGCGCCAAGCCAAGGCTTCGACAGTCAAGGAGCGGATGCAGGGGCCACGTAGAAAGAACAAACAAAATGAACACCAAGAGAGCTAGAAAATACAACATGCGACGCAAGTTCTTTAATGCCGAAAAGCCGCACTGCATGAGATGTGGCAGCGCGCTTTTAGAAGTAGTCTCACTTGCGGGCAACCACGTCGACATTGTGTGTCCGCTCAACCATGCTAACGAATGAATTATGAAACGTAACCAACTGATGATCCTACTGACGGGCGTGGTCCTGATCGGAATCGCGGCGGCTCCGAAGCTTACGACGGCATGGCTAAATGACGATGCAAAAGCTGAACACGAACGCGAGAAAGATGCATTCCTGAAAAGATACGGCCCCTATGCACTACACCTGATTGAATACCACCCGTTCCTGATCGGCAGTGGTGTTGGCACCAATCGCATCAAGGCTGAAATCGGCTTTCGCAGTGACGGCGCTGTCGTTTGGAGAAAGGCGGAGTAGATGCCAATCAGCGAACTTGAATTTCAGCAAATGCAGGCGCGCACGGAAGCGGCGCGGCGCATGTCCCGGCATCCCAATTGGACGACGCGCATACTGAACAATCCAATCGCCTGCGAACAGGAATCCGAACTGCAACAACAGATCGCCACTCACTGTCAAACCAAGGAATGGTACTGTGAACGATCCGCGATGCACAAGCCGACAACCAATGGCATAGGCTCACTTGATTTCAAAATTGCGATGCCGAACGGCAAGATGCTTTGGCTTGAAACGAAGCGGCGTGGATCGAAGACCACTCCCGCGCAGAACAACGTCATTGCTCACTTGAGAAAGCTCGGGCACTGGGCCGAAGTCGTCTGGTCCTTCGAAGAATTCCTCCAGCTAGTCAACCAAGCAACCCAACCACCAAAATGAAACCAATGATTATCATCCCGGCAAAAACCATGTCGGATGCCAACATCAAGCTGCTCCGAGACAACGGAATTTGTGTCGTCGTAGCGACCAAACCGGAGGCGGTGCGATTCCTTGATCCGATCCCGGCATCTTCATCGCGCACTCAGATCGAAAATGCTGCCATCAAGCTTTCCCGCATCCTGCTTAATCGCCAGTGGGGACATATCTCGCCATGCGCTGAAATCGGGGTATCCGAGTTCTCTCGCCTCTACATTGAAGCGCTCATTGAAGGAACGCCGCTCGATTCTAAACCCACTGTAGCAGAGCAGGCGGCGAAGATTTTCACCACCGAAAAGCAAGACGAGATCAGGCGCGTGGCCCGAGAAGAAGCACGGGCCGAACGCGCGGCAGAGAGGGCCAAGCTATTCAACCAAGCGAAGGTATGAAGAATCCTATTTTGAAAGAACCCAACGCCCCGGGGTGGTGGTGGGCGTGGATGGGAACACGATGGCAATTGATCTCAATCATTGAAGAGGACTTAGATGAGGATAATGTCCCGCGCAGCTACAAGTGCTGGACCCGATGCGTTCCTCCGCCGAAGCCAACACGCGGAAAGGATTTGAATGAGTGAGCGAATACGGCATGACGAGATCGAATGCCTGAAATGCGGCCATTGGGTAAAGGCCCCTGCGCCAGGGCGTTCAACTAGCTACTGCCCGAACTGCAACTGCTGCCACGGACTGGACGCTTTTGTGGAATGTAGCGAACCAAAAAAGGATGTGAATGATGAGCCATGACGACATGATGGGAGTGATTGCGACTGAAGCTACTGAAGCTTCATCTGCATCGTCAGAGCGCGACGACCTTCAGCGACAACTCGCGACATCAATTGCGGACTTGACACGATACATGGACGCGTTTGCTAGTCAGACGGAATCACGGGAAAGGAGCAGGCGTGATTCTTACGGTTACTGAAATCAGGCATCTCGCGATGTTCGCTGGCCTCATTGTATCTCCGCCTGCTGGAACTTTCGCCGAGGACGAAAGCGAAGAAAAGATAACGGTGAGCCGCTGCCCCAAGGGTGGGCTATTCGATGAGGAGACTAAAACATACTATCACTACAAACACATCGCCTATCTCACTGAATATCCCGAAGAAGGGATGTGCCCGCTTGGGCCGGAGGTTAAGCCCGATGGAAAGGAGACGAAGTGAAGACGAAACATTATTGGCACCCCAGAGTGTTTGGAACGCATTGCGTTACCCTGCCGCCAGACGCACAGAAAGCTCAACTGGAAGAGATTGACGCAATCCAGACGGATGCTTACCGCGCCGGGATGACGCGAGCGGCGGAGATTGCCGACAACGAGCAACTCGCGGATATGGCTGAAGGTAATTTCGCAACTCAAGCCGTGATCGTGGACGCAATCCTGAAAGCTCGAGACGCCATCACAACTCTCGACGGAAAATGACAACTGAATGTGGATCGGGAGACGGGTTGGCCGATTTCCAGCCGTCAATACACTGTAACTCTCCAGGTAGCTGGGAAGCCGCCACCAGAATCCCAGTCATCGGAAATGTCGCAGTGACTTCGCGTTCCTGGCAGGAAGCCAGGCTGAAACTGTGGCTTGTAGTCCGTGCGGTGGAATTGTTCTCAAATCAATCCGATGAACTCGATCAACCCGCTGACTGGACTGACGAAGAGTGGAGGATTGCCTTGAGCACCATGCGCGCTGCTATCCGACCTTAAAAATACCTGTTGCGCTTCCGCGGAAAGTGCGGTAATCGGTTTCCCATGTATTGGGCAGTTGAGTCCTTAACGGCGCGGCGGGATGGTCCTAGGCAAGCCACCTGCAACTCAACAACTTTGAGTCCAATACATCGCGCCGCCAATTTCACGTCAAGGTGGAGCAGTTTGGAAGCTCGTCAGGCCAATAACCTGACGGTTGTTGGTTCAATTCCAACCCCTGACCCTATTTCGCGGGTAGGCATAGCCGAGGAAGCACTGGGAGAGACACATAGCCAGCCTTTAATCTGGACCTCTTCCTGCCGACGGTTCGACTCCGTAGCCCGCACCACTTTTGAGCGCGTTGCGGATACATCCGTACCGGGAACAACGCTGGTCAATGGGCTGATGCTTCCCTGTAAGCCCTGCCGCGCTCATCTCACTTTCCACCCATGCTGCCGGGGATCGAAAGACTCGGGGCTTAACCATCAGCTTCTAACAGCTACAGGTGGATTCACTTTGAGCGTTGCGCCGAAAGGCGTTGGACAAGGAAGCCCCGCTTTTGCATTGGGGATGCAAAGTTCAGCCGGACCTCATTCAGACGGAGCGAAACCGTTCACTAGTGCTGGCAATGCTCAATTCACTTTTCCTGAACTGGCTGTCACGTTCCCGATAATGTGCAATGCGCCGCATGTCTTCGCCCGGCAGTGGCCCTGTTGTCTCGCCACGCTCGGAATTGCACCTTCCCTTTGACAACTCTAAACTCGACGCGGTGAACAAGCCCGCAGTCGCAGCAAGCCATTCGATAGCCCGCTTTTGGCTCAATCCATTCGCCATCTTGTTGCGGGTGATATTTCATCGGCATGTGCATCCTTTCGGGCCGATGTTCGTTCCACCGTAGCACTTCGGCACAAAGAAACGCTCACCTTTGTCAGTGACCCATCGACAATGATTTGAGCGGCGGTTCACAAACAGGGTAGGTCCGGGATTTTTGGTTAACCATTCAAGAGCCACGATGCGCTCTTCCATCAGTGCTAGTTTGTCTTCGATGCTCATCAATAAGCGCCTGACTTGTCTGCTGCCGACAATGCTCGCTTTTCTTCCTTTTCCTGAGCGCGTTTCTCTGCGGCCCAGTGAAATTACTGTCTTGCATTACCGTAGAAGTACGGTATTCTATCTTCCGTGATCGACAGTGCAAGTAACGATTTCGTCGCTGAGACTCCGGTGTCCGCCAGCCGGACTGTCGATCACAACAGCGTCAAACCGCCCGAGCCTAACAACTCGGGCGGCGGCATTTTACCCCAGATTCCGAAGCGCAAGCGGTTCGAGGTTTTCAAGCGGGACGGCTTCGTTTGCCTTTACTGCGGACGCACACCGCCAGCCGTAACGCTTCACGTCGATCATCTCGTAGCCAAATCCAAGGGCGGCACGAATGATGACACCAACCTCGTTACGTCCTGCGCCGACTGCAATCTCGGCAAATCCAACATCCCGATTGCTCCGGTCGTTCCCAGCCACGATCACGCCGAAAAGCTCGCGCAGCTTCAGGCAATGGCGCAGAAACACGTCGATACGAAGTTAAGGGAGCAGGACGAGGTTTCGTTCATCCTCAAGTTCTGGATCAATTTGGACGGCCATGAGCCGAATTACGCGATTACCACTCGTAAGCGCGACGAGGCCATCCGCAGGTTCCTAAAAGACCTGAGTTCCGAACAAATCATGGATTCACTCGCGATCACCTACGAGAACCTGTCTGACCGTTGTGAATTCAGCACGTTCAAGTATTTCTGCGGAGTCTGTTGGCGCAAGATAAAAGGAGATTTCTGATGCGCCCCGCTTTCACATATCCATCCATCGGTTCACGCACTCATTGCCGATGGCAGTTAGGCCCCTCTGCACAGGACCACTGGCAGACGGATACTGAACAACAACAATCGAAGAGCATTGTGGCAGAATCGACAACGCCACCGACCGCCAGCAGACCAGTTCCCTGAAACCCACATCCTGACAGGCTGACCGCAGGATCAATCGCGAATACAGGTTTCAGAGAATCCCAACCTGGGGGAGTGCTGCGTACTGCTTTGGAACCCTCCAGACGGGCTTCGCCCTACCAGACTGAGCCTCACCCAATCAAAGCCCGCCAGAGAGCCAGCCAGCCACTGACTTGCCCTATTCCTGTCCACGATCAGCAATGACTGAAATATCCCAGAAAACGGGCTGTCGTAAAACAGGGGTGTTACCTATCCACGTCCTGCCGTGAAAAGCCCCCTGCCGCCCCCACTCCGCCGGGACGGGCCGGGCAAAAATAAGAAGGCTCAAGCATGCTTAGAATGTGGACAGAGGACAACTGTACTTCGTCAATCATCTATTATGTGTTGATCCAGTACGTACTAACACCGTTGACACTCAGGTTGTTATGACTTGGCTAGGCTGATGGCGGCTCCGGGACACTCTGTTGTGTCTCAGGCTGAGGCACGTCAACCGGCGCTATCGGAGCACGATCCCGGCTCTGGCGAGGTGAAGTTGGCTTGTAGTTGCCCGGTCCAGGGCGATTGGCAAGGTAGCATTCGAGCTTCGCAAGGCGTTCGATGGAGCGCGTGATGGCATCAGCATCCTTCGCATCCTCAGCTTCATCTAGCCAGTCTCTGAGTCTGTCCAGTTGTCTTCGCGTGCGAGAGAGAGACTGGCTGGCATACGAGTCAGCAACAGCATGGGCATTGCTTGGTTCAGTCTCGGCTTGTTTCAGCTTGCGAGCTTCCCAGCTAAGCTTTGCCAGAGCAGACGCATTGCTTGAATTGATGAATGGAATGCGGATTGGAGCTTCGACCATAAGCGGACAATGAACCAGCTTGTGACTGTCGTCAAGACAAGCCCGAAATCGTCTGAGGATTGGATATGGCGCGTTTTGATTGTTGCGGCGGGGGTTGGCAGGGGTGAAAACGAAAACCGCCGTGAATCTTGCGACGCACGGCGGGTGAATGGTTCAGTCGTTGGACTACTCGGCATTGTCCGCGACCATTTGAAGCAACGCGCCGGCTCGTTTCTCAAGATCAACGCGGGCGTCGATGAAGTCGAAGCCACGAGCATAAGCCGTAAACCCTTGGACAAGTTGCCAGAGCGAGCGGCAATCGCCTTCCTCCGCTTTGGCGAAACGCATAGCCTCAGTCAGTTCTGACTTGGTGAATTTGGACGGCGACTTGCCCATGAGGTTCAAGAGCGCGTCGAGTTCACCCGGCTTGCACTCTGGCAACATGAATTTCTGCGCGCGTTGCACAGTGTCTAACATCGGTTGCGCGGACGCTTCGACGTAGGCTTTCAGTTGTGGCGCGGCTTCTGAGTCGAAACGATACGGGCCACCGCTGGTGTGTCGGATCAAGACCTTGTTGACGTTGCTCGCGCCCCAAATGATATGGTTGCCGCAAACCTGATTGAATAGAAACGTCATCAATCCGAACGTCCGCGCTCCGGTCTCTGAATTCCACACGATGAAACCGCGATTGAGTTGCGCCCTTGGGCCAGCATCCAGAAGCGAGCCGCCGTCAATCATAAAGGCAAAAACGTCGTGGTCGCTGGCGTAAAGGCCAGACGGCTTTTGCTCGGCGCCGACATACGCTTTCGGATTGAAGAACTTTCCGCCGCTCCGGTCAACGACCCGTTGCACAGCGTCCACAACGTCCGCGTCCCAAATGCGGCCGTACGTTGTCGATGTCACGGCTTGGAGCGTATTAACTCCGCCGTCCTCGCTCGCGATTGTCATAAACTTGTGCGCTTCGCGGTCGCCATTCCGAAACCCTTCGTTCAGGCATTGCACGGTCAACGGCGCGGGCAGTTGACGCAGATAACTTGCCGGAGCGGACACACCATTCAGTTTCGACGCTTGGCAGAGTTGACCGAAAGCCCAATGAGTGGGCGCACAAGCGGTGATTTTCGAGTTGATAACGAAGCCGTCATTGCCGATGGACTCGGCAACAATGTCGTTGCGGTCAACGTCCAATGAGCGCGAACGCAAGCGGCGATTGTGAACGCTGGCGCGAAGTGATTCGAGAGTTTCGAACCGCTGATCTGCGGGACGTGTTGCCCATTGATTGGAAGCTTCCATGAGGTTAGTTGTGGAACTTGTCATAACTTTGTTTCCGCTATTTTCAGCGCTACTCGCCGTCATTGGCTTTCGTCACTGACTCGACTGCGCGGGGCAATCAAGTGAGCGGAGTATCGGCAGGAACTTATTTTGCGTAAACCTGAAAGTAACTACCGTACTTCCACGTACTAACCCCGGGGAAAGCAAATCGCCGCTGGAATGTAGCCAGCGGCGTGAGGGTTTGCGCTAAGGGTTACTTGGACGGCTTCGCGTATTTCACGGTCAGCAGTTCGCCCTGCTCTTTGTATTGCTTGATGAACTCGGCGTCTTTGGTGTCGTCGAACTCGTGGCGACTGCAATAGCGGCTCCGACTTTCACAGCGGCATCTCGCGCGTGCTGCTCTGACTTGCACGGCACGTATTCGTCACCGATCAGCAAATTCCAAGCAACGTCGCCGTTATTGTGCCGCTCGGGATCAGCGACAACGCCGTATTCCTCGGCGATATGGGCGAGAGTCTTGACGTTCATTGTGCCAGCGTCCGCGCGCTCAATGATGCCGTCCGCAATCACTGCGAACGTGCGGGCGTACGCTTCCAACTGTTCGCCAGTGAGCCGCGAGAATTGCAAAGCGCCATCGCGCGCAAGGCCAAGCAATTGTGGAACCGTGTCCATCAAGTGAGCATCGGCTTCGCATGGATAGGCTAATTCACTCGCTGGAATTAGAGGGTTGACTATGTGTCGTTTCTTCATTGTTGCCTTTCTTCAATCCCGGTCTAACGCGGGAGCCGGATGTTGTCCAGCACCGCGATTCAATCACGTCCTGAATCCGCGCGCAATCGGGTGAACTACTATTCGTGCTCCAAGGTAACGCCCGGGTTGTATCGGGGATTCACCTATGCAAAGTTCAGGTTGTTCGAAGTTCGCGACGGTGATTTACTCGGAACGTGAGACAAGAAACAAATTCCAACCGGAGCACTGGCAACGGTGCTGTTATTAACAGACTGACGTGGCGCGGTTACTGCGCTGTTCAAGTCGTAGCTTCCACTCGCGATGCGCCGGAATATCCAGCCGTCTGATTTATGGCCCACACGTGTCCAGATTGCGGTTTACGATGTCATTGTGGCGGCGATGTTGACGATTGCGAATTTGACGGCACACGGGAGCAATTGCGGTGTGACCACTGTGAATACAAATCACCAAACGCGAATGAAGAATTACTTGCTTCGGCTGAAGAATTCGTGGCTATCGTCGAAGCCAATCCGCAGGTTTACCATTACGTGGATACAGCATTCCATCGCGCGCAGCGGGCAATAACTTTAGCGAAATCGCACTCTTGAGCCACACCTTGAGCCGGGCAAGCTTGCGGCTTGCGATTGCGCCGACCTTTGGTGCGTTGTCTCACGGCGGGAACGCTCTTTCAAACCGCGAGGCAATATGATTGATGAAGCAAACCAAGCCGAAGTGTTGAACTCAGTGTTGACCGAGGCGGAAGAAATGAGGCGCGGCAACTTGCTGGCGCATGTTCTGAAACTGCGGCGAGACGTTGAGTACAGCGACCGCTGGCAAACCGAATGGGGCACCAAAACCGCGCTGGGATTGTTCCGCTCAGTGGAACGCATCATAAGGGATGGAGAATGAAACTCGGCACCATTGTCAAAGTGATAGCCAGCGCGCCGGCACATGGGCAAGATGACATTTCACATCTTATCGGCAAGACGTTCGCCGTTCGCGCCATAGACCGAGACGTCGGCACAGTCTCCGTTGACGGTAATAATGGCTTGATCGTGCTACAGCGCGCGGAATATGAGGAGGCGCTGAAGAAAGCAGGTGCCAAGTGACTAACTCCGAACGACTGAAACAGTTTTGGGCCGACGTAAAGGCCGGGAAGCGTGAAGCGCCGAAACGTTCTCGCAACGGTTCGCTGACCCGCAAGACGACAGTCGAACTCGATGGTTCCTTTGGGAGTGATAGGGGCCACGCAATTATCTTGACCGTTCACCCGGACGGACGGCTTGAGCTAAGGCCAGAGCGCACGCGCAGAGCCGAGACAATTCATCTCTTGGACGTGTACCGCTTCGCCATTCGTTGCCGCGTGAACCGTGGCCAGCTTGAAAAGGCGAGACTAGCCAAAGAGAAACGAGCTATCCGGCTCGCAGCACAACGCCGGGAACGCGCGGAGAAACGATTGTTGCGACCGATTGAGTAAAATACCTTTTCACAATTTGCAGTCAAAACGTTTGTAAGAGTGCAGTAAACAAAACGTCCGGTTTCAGGACGAAATAAAGTCGAAGAAAGAATGAGCCTATGAAAACCACAGAACGAAAGCCATGCCTCGCGGCATTGATCGAGGCAACCAACATTCCAGCATCTCTAGTCCGTGCAGTTGTGCGGCAAATGGGCGGCTGGGAAACATTCACGCAATCCGCTCCCGACATTTGCCGTGGCGGAATTGACGGCGGATTCAACGGGTTTATTTACTACAGAGATACTGAAGCATTCGCGAAGCGCAATCGGGCGGATATTCTGACGCTGGCTAAGGATCAAGCGTCAGACCTTGGCGAATCCGTTTTGGACATGGTAGCGGGTTTCGGATGCCTCGGCGGTTCCACAATCCGAAATCGCATGAGCGGCCACGCAACTTGGATTTCCGACTCTCAAAAAGATTACGAACGCCGCAAAATTCTCTCGCAATACCATGAAGCCGTCGGCGCTGCTTTGTTCGCCGGTAAAAACCTGCAAGATGGCGAGAATGTCTTGAACGCGCTGGCGTGGTACGCTGGCGAAGAAGTTGCCCGCGCGTATTGTGACCTTTGCGAAATGGAGGTTGCGTGAAAACCCTAACCAAACCCACGAAAGCGCGCATCTCGCGCGTGTGGATTGAGCGGAAGCAAGGCCGCCGCGCGGGTGACTCTGGCATTATT
>Ga0134127_10004011_pt1 | contig 10609 bp, 8 predicted proteins | sample KB31753_FD_96459 | JGI IMG/M metagenome (GOLD analysis project Ga0134127, IMG submission 96459) | Terrestrial soil microbial communities with excess Nitrogen fertilizer from Kellogg Biological Station, Michigan, USA - KB3-175-3 | ecosystem: Environmental > Terrestrial > Soil > Unclassified ...
GCGCTCGCTGACCTGTACCCGCTACCGGACGGACTGCATTTCACGCCAGCGATGAGCGCGCGAGCGGTCATGCAACGACTGAGGATCATCGAAGCACCGATGGCTTATTCCGAACGCGTCGGCGAGAGCAAGCTTCGAGCTGTGAAGGACGGGTTGCGATTCCTGCGGGCGATATTCGACGCAGTATTGTTCTACCGGCCGGCTCGTGTATTCACGCTTTGCTTCAGCCTGTGCGCGCTCGGGGTCTTCCTGATGGCCATTTCGCCCGTCGAGTTCTACTTTCGCAATCACTATTTCGAAGAATGGATGATCTATCGATTCATTGTCGGCCTGCTATTGGGCGCGATGGGATTCACGCTGCTTTGCTCGGCTGTGATCGCTGACGAGCTTTTCGGACTGACCAACAAGCGCCGGCGATGGAACAGCTTCAGTAGTCAGCTTCTGCGCCAGCTCTTCTCAAAGCCGTCGCTGATGGCGATTAGCGTGCTGTCGGTGTTGATATCGACAGCGCTGGTGTGGCCTGGAATCGTTGAGTACCTCACCACGCGACACGTAACGCTGCACTGGTCGCGCGTGATTGTCGCGGCGTTTGGATTCTTGATTGCGACCGAATGCGTAGTCACGGCAAGTCTTCTCAGGATCGTAGGGCTATGGAAAGACTTCCTGTCGTCTTCGCAAACGAGGGCGGCGAATGAGACCAAGAGCGAGGTCGCTGCCGATGGCCGGCTCACCGAAAGCGCCTTACAAATGAACCGATAGCATAGAACTGAAGTGTGAACTCTGATTACTGATGATCGAAGGTCTGGTCTCCACTATTATCCCGGTCCATAACCGCGTAGGCATGCTTAGCGAAGCTGTCGGAAGCGTGCTCGCGCAAACCTATCGCCCGATCGAAATCATCATCGTAGACGACGGCTCGACTGACGACACGCCTGTTGTGGCAGACGTTCTGGCGGCGACTAATGCGGAACAAGTTCGAGTGATTCATCAGTCGAACACCGGGCCGGGGCTTGCGCGAGAAGCGGGCCGCCAGGCGGCGCGCGGGGAGTTCATTCAATACCTGGACAGCGATGATCTGCTACTGCCGCAGAAGTTTCAGAAACAAGTCGCGGGGCTTCGCGCGCATCCAGAGTGCGGGGTTTCTTACGGGAAGACTCGATTCGTCGGCAGGGCCGATCAGGAAGAGCGTGTTGCCTGGAAGCGGACCGGCGAAGAGATCTTGACGATGTTTCCGTCATTCCTTGAGTCGCGCTGGTGGGGAACGTCGACTCCTCTATATCGCCGCGAAGTCACCGATCCCGCGGGTCCGTGGAAGAACCTATCCAGTGAAGAAGACTGGGAATACGATTGTCGAATTGCGGCGCAGGATGTAAGGCTGCATTACGTCGAGGATTTTGTTTCAGAGGAACGAGAGCATGGCGGAGCTCGATTGAGCGCGGGAGGTTCGAAGGACCCGAGCAAGCTCAAGGAAAGAGCGCGCGCGCACGCGCTTATCCTCAGCCATGCGCAGAGCGCGGGTATAGGCGAAGACGCACCCGAGATGAAGCACTTCGCGCGGGAGCTCTTCATGTTGTCACGTCAGTGCGGGGCGGCGGGGTTGGGGGAAGAGTCGCGAGCGTTGTTCGACCTTGCGCGAAAGGCTTCGGGGGTGACGCGTGGCAATGGATGGGACTTCAAGCTGTATGGTTTCCTGGCGGGCATCGCAGGTTGGACGCGCTTAGGTAAGATGTCTTGCTATTCAGACACAATAAGAAATGACCGATAGCCCTGATATTTCAGTCGTGATGAGTGTATACAACGGCGCGATGCATCTGCGTAAGACCATCGATAGCGTACTCTCTCAAAAAGGAGTGCACTTCGAATTCGTCATAGTAAATGATGGCTCGACTGACGAATCTCCAAAGATTCTGGAGGACTATGCAAGTCGGGATGCGCGCGTCCGGCTCATCCACCAAGAGAATCAGGGGCTGACGATCGCACTCATTCGCGGCTGTGCGTCCGCGAAGGGCATTTATATCGCGCGTCAGGATGTCGGCGATATTTCATTGTCCGGCAGGCTGATCAAACAGATGGAATGCGTGAATGAAAGGCCGGACGCCTCGCTGGTCTCGTGCGGCACGAGATTTGTCGGGCCAGCAGATGAATTTCTTTACGAAGTGGTTCGATCTCCCAGTAATGCAAGCGAACGCCTACTGACGCTCGACCCCCTTAAGATTGAGGGGCCGTCCAGTCACCCGAGTACGATATTCCCACGAGCGTTATACCATCAGGTCGGGGGCTATCGCTCTGCCTTCTATTTTGCCCAGGACCTCGATCTTTGGATCAGGTTGACAGAGCAGGGTGAGCACTTTGTCTTGCCGGAAGTGCTATACCAGGCAGGTGTTTCGGTTCAGTCGATAAGCGGATTGTACAGACAGGAGCAGGTCGAAACGGCCAAGCTCATTCTCGAGAGTGCGCGGCTTCGCCGCAAAGGCATAAGCGACGCCCGGGTGTTAGAACGGGCGGGGCCGATAAGACCTTCGGTTAGTCGTAGTACAAACAGGCTTCGGCGAGCCAAGGCCCTTTATTTCATAGGGAGCTGTCTTAGGAAGCGCAGCGATCCAGTCGCCACGCACTACTTTCAGGAAGCTTTGAGACTCAACCCTCTACACGTAAAGTCGGCGGTTCGTCTGCTTTTCGGTTGAGTCGACGAATCTGGCCAAATCGAGCGGAACAAATGAACTTAAGCAAGATAGCCTTTCGATTAATCGGCGAGACTGTGCGAAGGCTTCCGATGTTTCGAGGTAAGGTGGCCATCGGAAACTATTTTTACAAGTTCTTTGTTCGCCGCAGTGCCACACCCTTCGCCGTCGAAACGACTTTGTTCCCAGAGAAGCTGATCTTCAGGCTGGATCTGGACTGTGCGCACGAGCGAATGGCGTACTTGATGGGTCAGTATGAACAGGAAACCGCAGCCTTTCTAATCGACTTGTGGCATGGCGGATCATTCCTGGATGTCGGAGCCAACATAGGTCTAATATCTCTACCCATTGCCGCCCGGCTGAAAGCGAGAACGAACTCACCATGCTCATTCATATATGCCGTGGAAGCGATGCCGAGCAACTTCCTGGCGCTGTGCACCAACATAAGCCTCAATAAGCTTGATCGTCTGATCGTTCCGATCAATATCGGTGTTGGGGCTGAGGAGGGAGAGACCTCTATTCAAATAGAGGGGGATGATGCGGAGAGAACCGGCACGGCAAACGTACTCCCAACCGGGAGCGGTCACAGCGTGCCCTTAAAGATAAGACCCATTGACTTGCTGGTAGCGCAAAAGCAGCTTCCTGGTGACATTGCTCTCATCAAAATTGATACTGACGGATATGACTTTGAAGTATTAAAAGGGGCGCAGAAGCTTTTGCGGGAGAATCGTCCCTTGATATACGCAGAACTCGACGAACACTGCTTGAGCTGGCACGGGTATGGCATAAACGATGTGAGAGCCTATTTGGACGGAATCGACTATTACGTTTGGCCGATGAAAAGCTTCAGCCCACCAAGTTTCAACAGCATGGTAACTCCGGAGTACAAAATGAATTGCCTGGTCGTGCCCAAAGAACGTGCGAATGACCTAGCCCATTATCTAATTTCGTAGTCGATTCAGGCGCACGACCGACGTCTAGGCGAAGCCAACATTGTGGCTTCCCGGGTTTGGCGAGAAAACATATTGCTCGACGACAAGTACCCATCTGGCTGATCGTCGATGAAGCGCGCCCTATTGGGTCCTTTGAAAGCGCGGCAAGATCGGTCGGCTTCACGTACAGGAACCTATGATTCCATCGGGACAAACGTGGACTGGGAAGATCCTCCGCTGGCCCCTAAGAGGAGTTCCCACGGCTTCGATCGTGCCAGTCATGTCAGGGCCCGCACGAGGATTCAAATGGATCGTTGGCGCTAGTATTCATGGCTGCTGGCTTGGCATCTACGAAAGGAAGAAACAGAAACGGTTTTGCGCGGCCCTGAAGCCGGACGATGTGGTCTATGACATTGGCGCGCAGGCCGGCTTGTATTCATTGCTTGCGTCTCGGCTTGTTGGACCGAAAGGCGCTGTCTATGCTTTTGAGCCTTTACCTCGAAATATGCGGTTTTTGAAACTGCACATAGAGCTGAATGAGGTCACAAATATCAGCATCTTTGAACTTGCGATTGGAGGGACAGACGGAACCGCACTGTTCGCGGATGGACCGAATCCCCTTCAAGGAAGCTTAAGCGAAAGCGGTCTGCGGTCCGTCCGCGTAGCAAAGCTGGATACCATGTTTTCGAAAGGGCTTCTTCGCCCACCTAGCGTGCTGAAGATAGATATAGAAGGTGGCGGGCTGGAAGCGTGTCTTGGTGCCAGGAAGCTACTTGAGACCCACAGGCCCTCCGTGTTTCTGGCGATCGATGCCGCATCGGATTATGAATGCTGTGACTTTCTGCGAACTCTCGGTTATCGAATCGACGAATTTGATGTTAACGAGATCATTGCCACGCCCGGATCATGACGATGCCTCAGTTAGAGATCGCAGCCGGTAACTTGGTCGTCGCCTCGCCGACGGGACAGCGCGTCAGCGTTGTGATCCCCACCTATCAGCGCGAACGCGTGCTGGTTGAAACGATTGATCACTTGCTCGAGCTACAATCCGGGCCTGCGGAGATCCTCGTAGTCGATCAGACTGTGGAACACAAGGCCGACACTGAATTTAGGCTTTCTGAGCTTGATAGGACCGCAAAGATTAGATGGCTTCGGCTCTCGCGTCCCTCGATCACTCACGCGATGAACGTGGGGTTGCTAGAGGCTCGCAACGAAATCGTATTGTTTCTTGACGATGACATCATTCCCGGCGTCGACCTCATATCCGCACACAGTAGTGCGCATGCGACTCAGGGATGCAACGTGGTCGCCGGTCAGGTACTCCAACCCGGAGAGGAACCGCTGGACGATGAACCAGCAATGGGAAGGTTCAAATTTCGTTCGAGCCGCCGCCAAGACGTTTCAGAATTGATGGGCGGCAATTTCTCAATCAACCGCCGTCTCGCGCTTGGGCTTGGTGGCTTCGATGAGAATTTTGTACGCGTCGCTTATCGCTTCGAAGCCGAGTTTGCAACGCGCGCTGTTACTGCGGGAGAGAGGATCCTGTTTGAACCGGCGGCAAGCATTCGCCACTTGAAGGCGGGCACAGGCGGAACCCGTTCCTACGGCGAGCACCTGACGACGATCAAGCCTAGTCATTCGGTCGGTGAGTACTACTATTTGTTACGGTCGAAGGGGATTTCCAGTCGGGTGTGGAAGATCGTCTCACGCCCGCTCAAGGCGATAAGGACGCGGTATCACATGTCTCACCCGTGGTGGATTCCCGGCACCCTCATTGCGGAAACATTAGGGTTTTTTTGGGCAATAATGCTCGCGATTCGAGGGCCACGCCTCATAAATTCTCCACATGGAACCGGCGATGCGAACTGAATTCTTTATGCGAGCGACTATTCAATTATTGACTGACCCAGAGCCTGGTTATCGGAATGAGAACGAATGAGTGACATAGAGGCTTACGGTCTTGTTATCGTGGCCATGGTGTTGTGCCTCGCCAATTGGAGGACCGGGGTGCTTGCCTGCCTGGTCGTCGGCTTCCTTCAGGATCCGCTTCGCAAGCTGGTTCCGGGGGAGCCCGTGGTCTTCACTGTTCTGGTTGGCGGCCCGCTCGTAATAACTCTCCTCGGTGCCTATCTGCGAAAGGTGCCTCTGAGTTTTAAGCCGCTGAACGCGTGGAATGACGTGCTTCGCAGACCCATTCGCTGCTTCCTTTTGCTGGTCTTTCTACAAAGCGGCGCAGCATTTTTCAAGACCGGAAGCGCGATCGTCGCTGGGATCGGAGCCCTCTCTTATCTCGCTCCTCTACCGGCAATCCTGTTGGGGTATTACTTCTGCAGGACAGATCGCGATATTGCGAAGATCATTAAAGTCTATCTGATTCTAAGCGTAGTCATGACATTGAGCGTCTACCTTTCCTACGCCGGCGTGAACTGGACGGTCTTGAAGCAGGTTGGGGAGGGGATATTTATCTATTCGTGGGAACGCGGACGGCTCGACCTGTATTCCGGGTTTCTCCGCACTCCGGAGATCGCAGCATGGCACGCGGCCGCAGCGGCATGTCTGCTATTGCTCGCGGCCTTAGCAATCAAAACTAACGCCGTTCTCAAATGCGCGGGAGGCGCCCTGGTAGTCGGCTTGTTAGGTGTAATTCTATTAACTGGCCGGCGAAAGTTCCTGGTCGAGATTGTTCTGTTTGTCTCTATCTATTTTCTAATGTTGATCTGGTTTCGTGGTACAGCTATTACTTCCGCGATTCTGGCGAAATCAGCGCTTCTGCTTGTGAGCGGACTGGCATTGGGTTCCACCGCGTATATGTACGTAGCTACGGATCGAACGACCTCGGAGATTCGCCCATACTACGAGCGCGGCGTGAGCGTACAAGGCGACGTAACTAAGCGCGTCGAGGTCATGACCTTTGAATCATTTCAATATGTCATCGCCCAGAACGGAATCCTTGGTTCGGGCGCCGGTACCGGCAGCCAGGGTGTCCAGCATTTCGGCGGACAGACCACCGGCGCGGCTGCCGAAGGCGGTCTGGCAAAGGTGCTCGCCGAACTTGGCGTGCCCGGATTTCTGCTAATGCTCTGGCTGGTGATAAGCCTCGGTCGATATGTCTGGTCGATCCTCCGATTCGTGACAGACGCGGAAGGCGTGGACCCGTCGCTCAAGAAACTCGCGCTGGGCCTGGTGGCATTTCTGGTTACCAATGCGTTTGTCTACACCATTGCTCATCAGGTTTTTGGAGATCCGTTCGTGTTGATAGTTCTCGGATTGTTTCTGGGGTTCGTGATGGCTTTACCGAAGGCGGTGAATCGAAGGATAGAAGAAAGACGAACCGGCAATAACCGGCGATTCATTGGAAATCGCGAGGACAGAGATCGGCGAGGGGGCCTCGATAGGCGGGATGCCCACATCGGCCAATGGCAGAAGCCAGGAATAAGACCACGGACGGATAGTCCTGCCCCTGTCGCCTATCACCCAACATCAGTTCACAACCGATGAGAGTTGCAGTAGTCTCGACTCACCCGATTCAATATCACACACCGTGGTTTCAAAACCTCGCCAGGCACGTGGACCTCAAGGTCTACTACGCGCTGTTACCCGATCAGCAGCAACAGGGTGTCGGATTCGGTCAGGCTTTTGCCTGGGACATTCCTCTGCTTGAAGGCTATGACTGGCAGTTGATTCCTAACAAGAGAAAAGCTCCTCGACTCAACGGTCTATTACGCAGCAGCACCCCGGCCATCTATTCTTTGCTGGCAAATGCAAAGCCTGACGTTTTGATCATTACCGGTTGGCAAGCGCTGCCGTTGCTGCAGGCGTTATGGGCTGCGATTCGGTTGGGGATTCCTCGCATAGTGCGCGGGGACTCCAACGCGCTTCGGCCACGGCCGGCTTCGGTCCGAGCAATGCACCGTCTGCTGCTGCCCCGTTTTGACGGTTTCCTTTCAACCGGCAAGCTGAATCGGCAGTTCTATATCAACTACGGCATTGGTGACGAACGCGTTTTTCCGGCTCCGCATTTTGTTGATAACGATCGCTTCGCCGGGCAAGTCAGAGAATCTTTGAGCGAACGTGATTCATTGCGAACTCGATGGAAAGTCGCTGATGGAGCGACATGCTTTCTCTATGCCGGCAAGTTGGAACCAAAGAAACGAGTAATGGATCTGCTCGCTGCAATCGAGAAGACCCGTCTGAACGGCGCCTCTGTGCACCTGCTTGTGACGGGAGCCGGCGAGTTGATGGATCAAGCAGTCAACTTTTCTGAGAAACACAATCTGCCAGTTACTCTGACGGGTTTTCTAAACCAGACTGAAATCACTCGCGCCTATGCCGCGGCGGATTGCCTTGTGTTGCCTTCGGACTACGGTGAAACGTGGGGATTGGTTGTGAACGAGGCGATGGCCTGTGGGCTCCCGGCAATCGTCAGCGACCGAGTCGGCTGTGGACCAGACCTCGTAGAAGAAGGTGTCACCGGGGGCATCTTCCCATGCGGCGATGTCGATGCGCTCGCGCGCAAACTTCAGGAGTTCGCATCCGATCCCGATAGGCTTGCCCAAATGGGAGAGCGCGCAGGGCAGCTCATCAAGGCTTACTCGGTTGAGAGTGCGGTTGCAGGCACAATGAAAGCCATTGAGTATTTGACCGGCAGCGCGAAACGGGTTGAGAAGGGCGATCGTGCCAGGAACCCTTCCTCGCCCCGGTCTGCGGTCTCCGGTCGCCGACCGTCCCCGCGAGTTCTTCATGTGATCCCGTCAGTCGCTCTGAAAGATGGTGGGCCCAGCGTCGCTATTCCGTTGATCTGTCGCGGACTCAAACAGAAAGGAATCGACATTGACGTTGCGACTACGCTGGGAGCCGAAGAAGCCGAGCTACTAAATCGCGATCTCTCCAGGCCGTTGGATCGCGATGGCGTCAATTACTTCTGCTTTCGAAGGCAGTCTGAGTTTTATAAGGTGTCCCTTCCGTTATCGAATTGGCTATCACAGCACATCAGGGATTACGACCTCGTTCACATACACGCACTGTTTTCTTACTCGAGCTATTCCGCAGCCAGGCTGGCGGCAAAATCCGGCGTGCCTTATATCGTCCGGCCGCTTGGCGTCTTGAATCGCTGGGGCCTGCAGAATCGACGCAGATTGCTCAAGAGATTCTCGATTCGGTTCATCGAAAAGCGAATCATTCAAAAATCCGCGGCGCTACACTTCACCAGCCAGCAGGAGAGAGTCGAAGCAGAGGAGACATTTGCAACAAATCAATCTGCGAACATTCCGATCGGCATAGATCTCGCGCCGTACCGCTCGCAGGCCAGCCCGGACGGGTTCTATGAGCGGTTCCCGAATGCACGGGGCCGAAACATTATTTTGTTTCTTTCGCGGCTCGATCAAAAGAAAGGCCTGGATCTGCTGCTGCGAGCTTTTGCCGATGTCATGACTGATGACCGTCATCCACGGCCATTGCTCGTGATTGCCGGCCAAGGCGCAGATGACTTTGTCTCGGGGTTGAGACGGCTCGCCGCTGATTTGAACATTGCCGGCGACATTCTGTGGGCCGGGTTTCTCGAAGGCGCCGATAAGCTGTCGGCCCTCGCAGCGGCTTCACTGTTTGCTCTTCCGTCTTACTCGGAAAACTTCGGGATTGCACTGGTGGAGGCGATGGCCGCGGGGCTTCCGTCGGTTATGTCGGACCAGGTGGCGATAGCCGGTGATGCGACTGAATACGACGCGGGGCTGGCAGTGCCATGCGAGGTAGAGCCTTTAGCTTCGGCGCTGAGGCAGCTGCTAGACGATTCCGAGTTGCGTGAGCGTCTCGGCCGCAATGCCCGGCGGCTGGTTGAGGACCGGTTCTCGCTCGAGGCGATGAGTAATGCGCTGCTGTCGCTCTATGAATCGGTTTTGTCCCGCCAAATCACCGACCAGGACATGTCACGTGTATCGATCGATACAAAGCTGGCTGGCGAAGTCGCAAAAGCCAAACAAGGATAAACAAGTTCGTCAACTGATGAGCCCACGCTGGCGTTTTAGAACATGACAGGGCAGGTCAAAAGGAAGGCGCTAATTTGTGGAGTCTCGGGTCAAGACGGCGCGTACCTTGCGCGGTTGCTCCTCGAAAAGGAGTATCAGGTCTTTGGCGCGTCTCGCGATGCTCAGGCGGCGTCTTTTGCCAACCTCGCGCGGCTGGGCATCCGCGATCGTGTCGCGCTTGATTCTGTTTCGCTGATTGACTTTCGCAGCGTGCTTCAGGCGCTGATGAAGATTCAACCCGATGAGGTGTATAACCTCGCGGGACAGAGCTCGGTGGGTCTTTCGTTTGAACAGCCGGTAGAAACCCTCGAGAGCATCGCACAGGGGACGCTCAACCTCCTCGAAGCGATTCGTTTCACCGGGCGGTCAATCAGGTTATACAACGCCGGCTCGAGCGAGTGTTTTGGCGACACCGATCTGCCCGCCGATGAGAGCACGCCGTTTCGGCCCCGCAGCCCCTACGCCGTAGCGAAGTCCGCCGCTTTTTGGGAAGTTGCAAACTATCGTGAAGCGTACGGGCTATATGCCTGCTCCGGCGTGTTGTTTAACCACGAGTCGCCGCTGAGACCCGAGCGATTCGTTACGCGGAAAATCGTCGCGACTGCTTGCCGGATCGCCGCCGGAAGTCGAGAACGGCTCCGTCTTGGGAACATCTCGATTCAGCGCGACTGGGGGTGGGCGCCGGAGTACACGGACGCAATGTGGCTGATGCTTCAACAGGACCATCCCGCGGACTACGTGATTGCGACCGGGGAGTCGCACAGCCTCGAAGAGTTTATCGCGGCCGCATTTTCATCCGTGGGACTGGATTGGAAAGAGAACGTGGATTTGGATGCCGCGCTGTTGAGGCCTACGGACATTACTGTGGGAAAGGCGAACCCGACACGGGCAAGAGAAAGGTTCGGGTGGGAAGCGCGATATCGGATGGCGGATGTAGTGCGAATGATGGTGGAAGCGGAAAGAGAGAAATAGTTCA
>Ga0134127_10004012_pt1 | contig 10609 bp, 10 predicted proteins | sample KB31753_FD_96459 | JGI IMG/M metagenome (GOLD analysis project Ga0134127, IMG submission 96459) | Terrestrial soil microbial communities with excess Nitrogen fertilizer from Kellogg Biological Station, Michigan, USA - KB3-175-3 | ecosystem: Environmental > Terrestrial > Soil > Unclassified ...
CAACCGCGAACACAATACGAACGCTTTTCATGATCCTCTCCTGACCAAAGTCGGGGTGCCTAGAAACAGCACGTCCCGAGTGGGCAAGAACCGCACCCAAACACGGTACGGTAACGTAAAGCGTTGTTATGTAAATGATTGTGAATCGGCGACGGCTAGAAAAGCCGCTGTGCTTCCGTCTAATTTATTGACGTTGCAATACGCCTGTTTTCTGGCTTAATGCGACACGACACTTAGGCAGCAAATTCTGCCTTATTTCCGCTTCAGATCCGCGAGTGCCGACTGCGCGGCGGTTCGCACCTGTTTGTCGCCGTCGTCGGTGAGTCCTTCGAGCGTCCCGATCGCCGCCGGCGTCGCAGCCAGGCGGAGCGCTTCTACCGCAGCCACGCGGAGCCCTACCGGCTTGCGCCCAAACAACCGTCCCCCCGGCTGCGCAAACTTGATCAACGCCTGCACCGCCGCCGCGCTCGCAATCCGGCCCAAGGCAAGAATCAGCTCGCGCTCGACGTTCTCGTCTTCTTCCTCCTCCATGGCCGCGACGAGCGGCATCGCCAGGGCACTCGATTTCTTCCCCACCCCCAGGGCCGCCTGAATCCGGACCTCCGGCGACACGTCCCGCAGGGCGCGCCGCAACGGCTCCGCCGCGGCACTGTTGCCGATCTTGGCCAGCGCCAGCGCGGCCGCTTTACGCACCCGCTCGTCACTGTGGTTGAGCTGCTGCCCCAGCGCCGGGACCGCCACCTCGAGACCCAGCTCTCCCGCGAGCTCGGCCACATTCCGAGCCACGAACCACTGCGGGTGTCCCAGCATGTGCACCAGCTGATCGGTCCCCTCCTTCATCCCGATGAGCGCCATGAAGATCCCGCGACGCTCCTCGATCGTTGGGGCGGCCACGAGCAGGTCGAGCAGCACCTCGACGCCATCCTCCCCCGCCCTGCGCAACACCAGCAGCGCCGCATCCCGGTCCGAGGGATGATTCGCGACTTCGGCGATCGCCTCGAGCAACGGCTTCGTATACATGCGCTTCAGCGCGATCGAGTACTGGCGCTTGCGCGAGGCATCCGCCACCTGTTGCTCCGCCTTCACCACGCCGGCAACGATGGCGAGCGCCTGCGTGGTGCGGTTGTTCTTCATCGCCGACTCGAGCTGGCGACCCAGCACCGCCAGGAGGTCTCCCGCGTGCGGACCCGACGGCTTATCGATCAGCTCCTTGATCAGGTCAGTCGATGCGCGTGTCGTGGCAGCCGCGGGCGAGAATGCCGCGCCTTCGCTGATGCCTTCCCGCATGAATCCAGGCGTGTCCTGGATCGACGGTGCCATCGGGGGCGGGGGCTGCGGGATCGGTGGCGGCTGTGGGGCCCTCGACACTGGCTGCGGCGGTTGAGCCGCCACCGGAGCGGGCTTCTCGATGACGAAGGCCTGTACCGACACAGTGACCGCGCGAGCGCCGCTCGAGCGAAGCCGGGAAGCGATGTCCTCATCACCGGGTTGATCGGCCAACAGCCGAAACAGCTCGAAGGTCTCGGCGAGCGGCGGATCGGCCGCGATCCGAATCTCCGTGACGGAGTGAAACTCGAGCCGCTGCAGGAGGGAATTGTAGGGAGCCCGGTCCAGCGCGGCGCCGTTCACCGACAGCTTGGATCCGTCGTTCGCGACGATGGTCAGTGCTTCCTTCTTAAGAAGACCGACCAGGGCTCGAAACTGCCCTTTCTGCTCCTCTTTCGCTCCAGGATCGCGAAACAGGTCCAGTGTACGGGTGAACAGCGCAGCGAATTCCTGCGGGGTGGCCATTGGGAGGGTCAATCTATAGAGTACCGTCTATGATCGCACTGTTATTGCTCACAACGAGCCTAGCCGTTCCCCAGCAGGATAGCGCTTCGCCGGCCGCTCGCCGCGTGCTGAGCGACGTCCGCTTTCTGGCGGCCGATGCCCAGGAGGGTCGAGGCGTGGGGACGGCCGGATTGGCTCGCGCCGGCGATTACATCAGGGACGGTTTCGCGCGAGCCGGGCTGCGCACGTCCTTCCAGGACTTCACGATTCCGGCCGACGCGCCCGCCGTGCTGCACACGACCCTGGGCGGCAGCGCGACGCGGAACGTGGTCGCGGTCATCCCGGGCAGCTCGTCGGCCCTGAAGGGCGAGGTCGTGGTGGTCGGCGCCCATTACGACCACCTCGGTCGGGGCGGATTTGGCGCCCTCGACACCGGCACGGCGATTCACAACGGCGCCGACGACAACGCCTCGGGAACAGCGGCGCTGCTGGAAATCGGGCGCCAGCTCGCGCACCGCAAACCCGCCCGCACCATCGTGCTCGTCGCCTTCAGCGGCGAGGAGCTCGGCACGCTGGGCTCGAGCTACTTCGTGCAGCACCCGCTCCCGCAGCCGATCGACTCGCTGTACGCGATGCTGAATCTCGACATGGTCGGACGGCTCAAGAACGCGCGCCTGATGGCGCTCGGCGCGGCGACGGCCAAGGAGTTTCCGGCCCTGCTCGATTCGTTGAATACGCCGGCGAAATTCGATTTACGGGCCTCCGGTGACGGGTGGGGTCCGAGTGACCACGCCGTGTTCTTCGCGACACGCCACCCCGTGCTGCATTTCTTCACCGATTTGCACGAGGACTATCATCGCGCCAGCGACGATTGGGACAAGTTGAACGTGGGGGGTATCGCGCAGGTGGCGCAGTTCGTCGCCGACCTCGCGCTCGTGCTGGCCAATCGCAGCGGATCGCTCACGTTCGTCGATGCGCCGCGACCGCAGGCAACGACCGGCGGGTCGGGCTATGGCGCGTATCTCGGAACGATCCCCGACATGAGCGGCGGCGGTGTCTCGGATGGCGTCCGGATTACGGGGGTTCGGGCCGGAAGCCCGGCTGAAGCGGCCGGTCTCGAGGCGGGCGATGTGATCACCGCGATCGGCGACAAAAAGATCGCCAATCTGTACGACATGACGGACGCGCTCCGCGCTCATCAGCCGGGCGATAGCGTGACCATCGTGAGCCGGCGAGACGGAGTCGAGCGACGCGCAACCGCCGTGCTGGGAAGACGCTCTTCATGACCGGTGGTACGGTCTCCGAAACCGCCAAAGTCGTCCGCGCCTTGCGCGCGGCCCATCTCCATGACGAGAGCCACCAGGTGCTGCTCCAACTGGCGTGCGAGCGGATTCGATCGTGGGGCCCGCCCTACACCTCCGTCTACGCCTACATGCTCCATGGCCAGGAGCTTCAGCTGGAAGCGCACGCGGGACGGGACACCGACCACACGCGCATTCCAGTGGGCAAAGGCGTGTGCGGGACCGCGGTCGCGACCAGGCAGGATCAGAACGTTCCGGACGTGAATGCCATCGGCAACTATCTCGCCTGCAACACGTTTACCCGGTCGGAGCTGGTCGTGCTGATTCGGCGCGGCGACCACATCCTCGGCCAGCTCGACATCGATTCGGATGTGCCCGACGGCTTTGGGGAGCGCGAGCATGCTGATGTGAAGGAAGTCGCCGACGCCCTCGCGGTCCTGCTCTAATCCCTTCCAATGACGGTCGAAGTCAACGGGATCACCCTGTTCACGCGCCAGGTGGGCTCCGGGCCGCTGACCATCGTGCTGCACGGCGGCCCCGGCGCGCACCACGACTACCTACTTCCTCAGTACGACTTGCTCGCCGCGCGCCGTTCGCTCTTTTATTACGATCAGCGCGGCGGCGGGCAGTCGCCCGTGCCGCGCGAGATGCCGGTCGGCTGGCGCGAGCAGGTCGCCGACCTGGACGCAATTCGTGAGACCCTCGGCCTCGAGCGGCTGACCCTGTGCGGTTATTCGTGGGGCGGGCTGCTCGCGCTTCTCTACTTCCTCGAGCATCCGGGCCACGTCGAGCGGCTGGCGCTCGTCTCGCCCGCGGGGATCGCGTTCCAGTATCGACAGCAATTCGAGGAGGAATTCGCGCGGCGCATGGCACGCCCCGAAATCCAACGTGAGCGTGACACGCTGCGCTCGAGCGGCTTGCGCGAGCGCGCTCCGTCGGCCTACCAGCGCCGAGCGTTCGAGCTGTCGGTCGCGGGCTACTTCCGGGACTTCCGCGACGCGAAGAATCTCACGCCCTTTCGGGTCAATGCCCGTACCCAGCAGGCGGTGTGGGACAGCCTGGGCGAATACGATCTTCGGCCGCGCCTGCGAGAAGTCACCGCGCGTTTCCCGTTTCCCGTTTCCCGAATCGTCCATGGCACCGCCGATCCCATTCCCATCGCGAGCTCTCAGGAGCTGGCAACGCTCGGTCACTCCGAATTGATCGAGCTACCCGTCGGCCACTGCCCGCACGTCGAAGCGACCGACGAATTCGTCCGCTCCCTCGACAGTTTCCTCCCCAAAGCGTGAGATCCACGCCGTTCAGCGTCGCGTTCGGGGAGATTGCGCTGCGCTTTCCGGCGATTGCGGAGGCGCTGCAGCAGGATGGCGCCGCGCCCGCAGACCGCGACCGGTTCGTGCTGGTCGAGCCGGTGGGACGCCTGTTGCGCGAGATCATTCCCGAGGGCTCCGGGGCGGACGCGCTCGAGACCCACGTGTTGCTGCTGCACACCGCTTTCCTTTACTGGTCGAGCGGCGGCGTCGTCTATCGGATCAGCGAACAGGCGCTGCAGCGCGCGATCGCCGCCACCCAGATCACGTGCGATCCGCCCCAGCCGGCGCTGTACCTCCAGCTTCCGGAGCTGCGCGTCTGGGGCTCGCCCACTCCCGACAGCGCTCCGGAGCCGCTCGACGGAATGTTCGTGAGTCGCGGAAGCGTTCCCGACAGTGTCGCCGTGCTCGCGATCTTCGGGATGCGACCGGACCGGCCCGGCTTCAGCGCCGTGGGTATCGAGGGGCGTGCCGATAGCGATGAACCGGGCATGAACGAGATCGAAGTGGCAGCCGCTCGCACCGACGGCAGCGCTCCATTCGGCCCCATGCTGGCCGGTGGGTCCGCGGCGGGGCTGCATTCGGTGGCCAGCGCGGGAGAACTGCTCCTGCTCGCCTGCCGGCTGCTGGACCTGCTCCCCGCGGACGAGCTGCCCGAGGCTCCTGCCCCGCGCGGCGCATTGGAGCACATCGTAGCGGTCGAGTAGATTCCGGCTCACTCCATGAATACCAAGGTCACGGCCGCCGACCGCAAGACGCGGGCGCGCAAGATCATCGCGCGTCTGAAGCGCGAGTATCCGGACGCCACCTGCGCGCTGAACCACCACAACGCGCTCGAGCTCCTGGTGGCCACGATTCTGTCGGCGCAGTGCACCGACGCGCGGGTGAACATGGTCACGCCGCATCTGTTCGCCAAATACCGCACCGCGGCCGACTACGCCGCCACCGATCCCCGCGTGCTCGAGAAAGAAATTCAATCGACCGGCTTCTTCCGGAACAAGACCAAATCCATCATCGGGATGGCGCAGGCGCTGGTCGAGCGGCACGGCGGTGCAGTGCCGCAGACGATGGCGGAGCTGACGGCACTTCCTGGAGTTGGCCGGAAAACCGCCAACGTGATCCTCGGCACCTGGTTCAGGAAGAATGAAGGGGTGGTCGTCGACACGCACGTGCAGCGTCTCACCGGGCTGCTGAAGCTCTCCCGCCAAGACGATCCCGTGAAAATCGAGCAGGATCTGATGGAGATCGTCCCGCGCGAGGACTGGACCTGGTTTTCGCACACGCTGATCCAGCACGGGCGTGCCGTGTGCATCGCCCGCCGGCCTGCGTGCGCCGCCTGCGTCCTGAACCGCCTCTGTCCGAGCTCGACCGTATGAGCGGATTGCTCCTTTCTCCGGTCGACCGCGCGACCCTGGTCGCGACGCGGCGCGACATTCACCAGCATCCGGAGCTCGGATTCGAAGAAACGCGGACGGCCGGACTGATCGCCGAGCGGTTGCGGGCGCTACGCTACCAGGTCACAGCAGGGATTGGGCAGACGGGCGTGGTGGGCGTCAAGAAGCATGACGGACGCTGTGTGCTGTTGCGCGCCGATATGGACGCGCTCCCCGTCGAAGAAGCGAATGCGGTTCCGTACCGGTCGCAGCACGCGGGCAAGATGCACGCGTGCGGCCATGACGGTCATGTGGCGATCGGACTCGAGGTGGCGCGGCGGCTCGCGCCGCTCGAGCTCGGCGGCAGCGTGAAATTCGCGTTTCAGCCGGCCGAAGAAGCGTCCAACGGCGCGCAGGCGATGATCGGCGACGGTGTGCTCGATCGCCCCACGGTGCACGCCGCGTTTGGCATTCATCTCTGGAATGACCTTCCCGTCGGAACGATTGGGATCATGGCCGGAGCGGTGATGGCGTCGGTCGACCAGTTCGACATCGAGATTCTCGGTCGCGGCGGCCACGCCGCGGCGCCGCACCAGACGATCGATCCCGTCCTCGTCGCGGCGCATGTGATTACGGGCTTGCAGTCGCTCGTCTCGCGGCGGCGCGACCCGATGGCTGAGGTGGTGGTGTCCGTGACCGAAGTCCATGCGGGCCGCGCGTTCAACGTGATCCCCGCGCGCGCCGATTTGCGAGGGACGGTGCGGACATTTGGCGGGCAGTTCTGGGAGGACGCCCCGACGCTCGTCACGGAAACCGCCGCGGGGATTGCAAGCGCGTTCGGGGCGCAGGCCATTGTCCACTACAACCGGCTGAGCAGCCCCTTGGTCAACGACGCGGAGCTGAGCGAGCTGATGCGGAATGTCGCGGCAGACGTCGTCGGCGCCGGCAACGTGCGAGGGGGCGTGCGCACGATGGGCGGCGAGGACATGGCGTTCTTCCTGGAGCGCGTCCCCGGCTGTTTCGCGTTTGTCGGCTCGGCGCCCCGCGGCGGGACGGCTGCTCCTCACCACAGCCCCACCTTCGACATCGACGAGGAGTCGCTCGTGATCGGGGCGGAGCTGCTCACGCAGACGGCGGTCAAGTATCTGAATGTCTAATCAGCTGGGCACCGCGACGTCGGCCTACTTACAATCCGCCGCCCATCAGCCCGTGCACTGGATGCCATGGGGTGACGCGGCGTTCGCGCGGGCGCGCGCGGAGCACAAGCCGATCCTGCTCGACATCGGCGCGGTGTGGTGCCACTGGTGCCACGTGATGGACGGCGAATCGTACGAGGATCCGGCGATCGCCGAGCTGCTGAATCGCGACTACGTGTGCATCAAGGTCGATCGCGACGAGCGGCCGGACGTCGATTCGCGTTACCAGCGGGCCGTCCAGGCGCTCAGCGGCCAGGGCGGCTGGCCGCTGACGGCGTTCCTGACGCCCGAGGGCGAGGTGTTTTTTGGCGGCACCTACTTTCCGCCCGACAATAATTCGTACGGCCGCCCGGGCTTCCGGCGCGTGCTCCTCGAGATTGCGCGCACCTTCAGCGAAGAGAGCGAGCGGGTCACGAACAACGCGCGCGCCATTCGCGAGCACGTCGTGCAAACCCTCAACGAGGCGAAGCCCGGCACGGTGGGCGCCGAGCTCGTGAGTAGCGCCGCCGACCAGATGGCCCGGTTGTTCGACGTGCGCTACGGCGGGTTCGGCACCGCCCCCAAGTTTCCCCACGCGGCCGCGCTCGAATTCATGCTCGCTCGCTTGTACGACAGCCGCGGCGGCCTCGAGTGGCCGCGCGATATCGTCGACAAGTCGCTGCACGGCATGGCCCGAGGCGGTGTGCGCGATCAGCTGGGCGGCGGCTTCCACCGGTACACGGTCGACGAGCGCTGGATCGTTCCCCACTTCGAGAAAATGTCGTACGACAACTCCGAGCTGCTGCGCGCCTACCTCTCGGCCTATCAGCAGCTGGCCACGCCGCTCTACAAGGAAGTCGCGGGTGCCGTCGTGGATTGGGTGCTCGAAGTCATGACGGACGCTCAGGGAGCGTTCGCGACGTCCCAGGACGCCGACGTGACGTTCGGCGACGATGGCGATTACTGGACCTGGACCCTCGACGAAGCCAAGGCGGAGTTGACGGCGGAGGAAATCGCGGTCGTGGCGCCGGTCTACGACGTGGCCGAGACAGGCGAGATGCACCATAACCCGAAGAAGAACGTGTTGTGGTGGAAGCAGGACCCCGCGGGCGACGACGCGTGGCCGATCCTGCGCCGAGCGATCGCGAAGCTCAAGGCGGCGCGTGATCGCCGCAAGGCGCCGTTCGTGGACCGGACCGGCTACGTCAACTGGAACGCGATGATGGCCGGCGCATTCCTCCAGGCGGGAGCCGTGCTCGACCGGCCGGAGTGCAACGCGATCGCGTTGAAGGTGCTCGAACGAATCTGGGAACAGGCGTGGGAGGTGGGGGGTGGGATGTCGCACGTTCTGGGGCGAGCCGAGCCCCGCGGGATGCTCGATGACAACGTGCAATCAGCCGCCGCGTTCCTGGACGCGTACGAAGCGACCGGCGGGCAGCCGTGGCTGGACCGCGCCATCGAGGTCATGTCGTACTGCGAGCGCGCGCATGGCGATGCGGCGGGAGGATTCTTCGATCTCGCGTCCACGAGCGGCACGGCCTACCTCGCGGCGCGAGCGAAGCCGGTTCAGGACGCGCCCACACCCTCGCCCAACGGCGTCGCGGCGCTCGTGCTCGCGCGCTTGTGGGCGCTGACCGACGACCATCGCTGGCGCCAGGCGCTCGACCGGCAGTTGGCCGCATTCGCCGGCAGCGCGCGTGAGCTGTCGCTGTACGGCGCGACGCTGGTACGCGCGATCGATTGGGCGGTCCATCCCGTGACGCGCATCGAAGTGGCGGGCCCGAAGGGAGACGGGCCCGCGTGCGCCATGCACCTGCTCGCCTTGCAGACCTATCGGCCCCGCAAGGTCGTCGTCAGGAAGATCGCCGCTGCCCCCGCGGCAACGGTCTGCGTGGGCACCAGCTGCTCGTTGCCGGTCGCGACGCCCGAGAAGCTCACAGCTCTGTTACTTTCCTAGACCATCAACGTGGGGACGTATGCCGAACAAGAAAGCAGTCATTGAAACGGCGAAGGGCACGATCGAGCTGGAGCTGTTCGCGGACGAAGTGCCCGGCACCGTCGCCAATTTCGAAAAGCTCGCGAACTCGAACTTCTACGACGGTACGAAATTCCATCGCGTGATCCCGAACTTCATGGTTCAGGGCGGCGACCCCTACTCGAAGACCGGCAAAGGTCCGGTAGGGACGGGCGGTCCGGGATACACGATCAAGTGCGAAACCCAGAAAAACACGCATAAGCACGTCGCCGGCACACTCTCGATGGCGCATGCCGGCAAAGACACCGGCGGCAGCCAATTCTTCATCTGCCATTCGCCGCAGCGCCATCTCGACGGCGTTCACACCGTCTTCGGCCAGGTGACCAAAGGCATGGACGTCGTCAACGCCATCCGCGGCAACGACGAGATCACCACGATTCGCGTCTCATAAACGGGAGGGTTTGTGGTTGCATTGTTACTGGCGTTGGCGATCAGGGCGCAGGACCAGGGAGCGTTCGTCGTCAAACTCGGCAGCGACACGCTCGCACTGGAGCAGTACACGCGCACGCAGACGCAGATCAAGGGCGAGTACGTCATTCGCGCGCCGCGCAGCCTGCATCGGATCTATACCGCAGACCTGAACGCCGACGGCACGATCAAAAAGCTCGAGGTGATCACGCACAACATCGGCGGTGGTCCCGGGCCGATGGAGACGAAGATGTCGGCCGAGTTCCGCGGCGATACGGCGGTCATGACGACCCCGCGCGGGGACAGCTCGGTAACGACGCGCCTGTCCATTCCGCGCGGCACGTATCCCTACACGCTGCACGTGTACGGGCTGCTCGAGCAGCTCGCGCGGCACGCGCGAGCGAGCGGCAAAGACAGCGTGCCGATCACGGTCCTCGCCTCGGCCGATCGGACCAGCGGCGGCTACTTCAAGAAACGCGGCGGCGACACGCTCTCCCTCATGTTCAGCGAGGGACAGCTCGCGGGACTCGGTCCGTTCACCTTCACGCTCGACCGGCAGGGGCGGCTCACCTGGCTCACCGGGAAGGGCAGCACCGTGCAGGTCGAGGTGCAGCGCGTCGCGTCGGTACCGATGGCGCAAGCGGGGCCGATGTTCGCCAATCGGCCGCTCGGTCAGCTGTCACCCCGCGATACCGCGCGCGCCACGATCGGGGGCCAGGCGCTGTGGGTCGACTACAGCCGGCCCTCCCTGCGCGGCCGCCAGATCTTCGGGGTGCTCGAGCCGTGGGGCAAAGTCTGGCGCACCGGCGCCAATGCGGCGACGCAGTTCAACACGCCGGTCGATCTCGTGGTCGGCGGCGCGACGGTCCCCGCCGGCACGTACACCCTGTGGACGCTGCCGTCGCCGACCGGCTGGAAGCTCATCATCAACAAGCAGATCGGTCAGTGGGGCACCGCGTACGATTCCACACGGGACCTGGTGCGCGTGGACGCCAAAGTCGAGCAGCTCACGACGCCGGTCGAGCAGTTCGGGATCGCCTTCGAGCCGGTGACCGACCCCGCGGCACTCACGTTCACCTGGGACCGCACGAAGTACTCCGTGCCCGTCGCGAAGAAGTAGTGCATCTCGACTTCGCGGTCGTCGCCGACTACGCGCTGGTCGATCAGTCCGGGAAGATGTCCGTGATGGGCATCTTCCAGCACATCTGGGTGCCGCAGTTCCCCGTCATGCATCCCC
>Ga0134127_10004013_pt1 | contig 10608 bp, 8 predicted proteins | sample KB31753_FD_96459 | JGI IMG/M metagenome (GOLD analysis project Ga0134127, IMG submission 96459) | Terrestrial soil microbial communities with excess Nitrogen fertilizer from Kellogg Biological Station, Michigan, USA - KB3-175-3 | ecosystem: Environmental > Terrestrial > Soil > Unclassified ...
ACGGCCTGGTCGCCTTGCCGCGCTCGGGGGTCGAGTCGCCCGAGCAGATTTACGCGGTGGCGGCTTCGCTGATCCGGTCGAACCTGAACGCACCCGGCCGCAAGAACGTGTCGGCTCGGATGTCGTCGTTCGAGGCGCCCTTCTTTGACGGGGCGCAGGCAGGATACGCGGTCGACCCGGAGGCGTTCTTCAGCTATTACACAAAGGGCGCTGGTATCGCGCTGTATCTCGACCTCTTCATCCGCGAGCAGACGCACGGCGCCAAGTCGCTCGACGATGCGTTCCGGCTGCTCCGCGACAGGACGTGGGGCGCCCCGAACGCGTCGTACTATCTCCAGGGCCGGGGATACACGGAGAGCGACGTGGAGCACGCGGTGAGCGACGCCGCGGGCGTGGACATGCACGCCTGGTTCGAGGCGCACGTGGGCGGCACCGAGGACATGGACTACAATGCCGTGCTCGCGCCGGCGGGGCTGCGGCTCGTGACGAGCGACCCGAGACAATACGTGGTCGAGCCGCTGGAGAACGCGACGGCTGAGCAGCTGCGGATCAGGCAGGGGTGGGTCAAGGGCGTCGTGGCCAAGGCGCCGGCGCCGTGAATCAAAGGGTCGGAGCACTTGATCCCGCGGATCAAGTGCTCCGTCCCTTTGATTCCGTGCTCGGGCCAGTTCATTCACTCCTTCGGTTGTATTGGTGCCAATTAGTCTGCGAGTGACGCAATCTCTGGGTGCGCGGGTTCTATGACAGTGGGGACAAGCCTCGCTTGCGTGTCTAATACTTGACTCGTAAACTGTTGATCAACGTGGCATCGACCAGTCGAGCAATGTCCAATCGCGACCTCGCCTTCGAGATGGAAGCCCTGCCGTGGCTCGATGACGTCTATCGCTTCGCCCTGTCGCTCACCCGCGACGAAGCCGATGCCGACGACGTCCTCCAGGACACGTTCCTCAGAGCCTACCGCTCCTGGCACACGTATCTGCCCGGCAGCGACTGCCGGCGCTGGCTCTTCACGATCTGCCGGAACGTCTTTCTGCGCTCACGCGAGCGGGCGCGCCCCACGGTGGAGCTCGAGGCGGCTGACGTCGACGCATCCGCGGCCGCGGCCCTCTACTGGTCCAGCGCCTCCGACGGGATCGACGACATCTTCACGCGGCTCGACCTCGCGCCCGCGATAACCCGCGCGCTCCAGAACGTCCCGGAGCCCTTCCGCGGCAGCCTGCTGCTCGTGGACGTGCAGGATCAGTCCTACGAGACGGCCGCGGAAATCCTGGGCGTGCCCATCGGCACAGTGCGCTCGCGCCTCTTCCGCGGGCGTCGTCTGATGCAGGAGCAGTTGCTCGAGTACGCCCGCGACGCGGGCTTCAGCGTCGCGCGCTGAGCGTCCGGAAATCAACGGTGAAGTTTGATCGACAGATCAAACTTTCCCATCGATCGGCGACCAGACCTTCTGACGCACAGGCGCCGATCGGGCGCCGTTCAGCACAAGCGTCGTCTCAGTGACGATGTCGGCGCCGAGTGACGCCGCCACGGAGCAGTAGCGCTCGTACGAGAGCTGAATCGCGCGCTCCGCGTGCTCGGCCTCGATCCCCGCGCCGTCAATCGCGAACTCGAGCTCCAGTCGCTGCACGCGACGCGGAAACTCTGAACGGCGCTCCGCGCGCACGTTCACTGTCAGCTTCTGCACCGGCGTCCGCCGCTTGGCGAGGATGTCGATCACGTCGAGGCTGGAGCAGGTGGCGATCGCGCCGAGCAGCGTCTCCACGGGACCGGGGGCCGTGGCCCCCTGGCCGGCGTCGATGATGTGTGTGCGTCCCGCCGGTCCCGCCTCGAAGCTTCTGTCGCCGCGCCAGACGGCGCGGCTCGTGGTCACCACGGGCTGCTGTGCGACTGCGTCAGTCGGCTTGGATTCGGTCATGCGTGTGCGCTCGTCGTCGTCGGGGCGTCGCCGGTTGGCGTCGCAACCTGCGCCAACCAATCGGCCACGTAATTCGCCACCTCGCTCCAGCCTGGCTCGAATGGAATCATGTGGCCGTGCCGAGGCAGGATCTCCGCTGTCACGCCGTACCGCTCGGCGATGCGCTTGGCGACACGGCATGGTATGAAGCGGTCGTCCTGTCCCGCCAAAACTAGCAGTGGGCAGCGCACGCGATCGGCGTCGACAGGCACGCCCAGCAGCGACATCTCCCGCCCGGCCCGTCCGCTGTCGGGACGCATCGCATCGAGGAGCGTATCCTGTTCGCCCGCGGGCACGCAGTTCATCACGAGCTTCCGCAGGTCGCGTCGCCCGGGATTCACCACCCGGGACATGAGCAGCGACGGGAGATACTTGAGCTGCGCCGCCACGAGCTCCGCCGAGAGCACGCTGATGCCGCGGGGTGGTGCCGGCGAGATCAGCACCGCCGCGTCGACCGACCCCTCGGCCGCCAGACACTGCGCGATCAAGCCCCCCATGGAATGACCCACGACGAACCGGGCGCCGACTGACTGCGCGGCGGTCCGCGCATCCTCGACGAAGTCCGCCATGCCGATGCGCCCGAGCGGCTCCGCCGGCTCGCTTCCAGCGCGGCCGCGCAGGTGGACGGCCCACGAGGGAAAGCCGCGGTCGGCGAACAGCGGGAGCCAGTGCTCGAACTCCCGCGCATCCGCCAGGTAGCCGTGCACGAAAAGGACACCCGGGTACCGCGGCTGCGGCGCGCGCGATTCCAGAAGCGTCAAACGGCCACGCCGCACGATGCCAGGTGAGGCCATTGCGCGCGCCTATCGCGTTCTACAGGTTGGCGGCATGAGCGACGACGTGCTCTTCCAGCGCGCCCTGCCACACGGACCTGTCGTCCGTGTCAGGCGAACCAGCTCGCCCGGCATGCAGCCTGTGGTGGCGGTGCTCGAGGTCGACCGGCGCGCCGGCACGCCGCGCGAGGGACTCGGCACGCCGCCGCCGCTCGCGCGACACGAGGGTGCGACCGAGGCGGAAGTCCTCGCCGCGCTCGAGCCGAGCGCGCGCGACGACCGCGCGCTCGCGCAGCTCATGCGGGAAAAGGGCCTGCGCTGATCGTTGCCGCTCCACAAGGCGCCAACTAGCTTCCCGCACCGGTAGCCGTCGCGGTGCATGATCCGGTCACGATTCAATGGACAATCCTCTCAGCTCTCGGCGCGGCCTGCTCGAATCGGCCGCGCGGCGTTTTTTGAAGGAGCATGTAGAGGGGGCATTGGAGTCGGAGCCTCGGGCGTACGACGACGCGCCGCCGCGACTGACCCTTCAGGCCCTCGAGGCAATTTCCATGTCACGATCCCGCGAACGCATCCTGAACAACCTCGACGAAATGTACCGCGAGGCGTTCGAGCGAGCGAAGCTGACCGAAGACCAGCAGCAGATGGCGACGCTCGATTTCGCGTATCGACGCGAGCAGCTGTATTTCGAGATTCTGCTCGACGTGCGCGACGGTCTCGAGCGGCTGCAGCGCTAGCCGCCGCCGTCAGCCGTCGCCGCCGGGAGCGGCGTCGCGGCGGCGGGCGTCGCGCACCGCGCTCGCCACGATCGACAGCGCCAGCACCCCGAGCACGACACCGAGCGACACGCCCGTGCTGATGTGCACCACGTCGCTCGCGAGCATCTTGGCGCCGATGAAGGCGAGGATCACGGCCAGCCCGTACTTGAGAAGCGCGAAGCGGTCGACGACGGCGGCCAGCACGAAGAAGAGCGACCGCAGTCCGAGCACGGCGAAGATGTTGGACGTGAAGACGACGAAGGAGTCGCGCGTGACGCCGAAGACCGCCGGGATGGAATCGACGGCGAATATCAGATCCGTGATCTCCACCAGGATGACCACCACGAGCATCGGCGTGGCCAGCCGGCGCCCATTCTCCACCGTGAAGAAGCGCTTGCCGTCGTAATTCGCCGAGACGGGGAGCACGCGCCGGATGAAGCGCACGATGGCGTTCTCGTCGCCGTTGAACGCTTCTTCCTTGCGAAACGCCATGCGCAGCGCCGTGATCACGAGCAGCGCGCCGAACAGGTACAACACCCAGTCGAAGCGCACGAGCAGCGCCGCGCCCAGGCCGATGAACAGTCCGCGCATGACGAGCGCGCCGAGCACGCCGTAGAAGAGCACGCGGTGCTGGCACACGCGCGGGACGCGGAAGTAGTCGAGGATCAGGACGATGACGAAGATGTTATCGATGCTGAGCGATTCCTCGAGCACGTATCCGGTCACGAAGGCGAGCGCCGAGTGCGCCGGGGCAAAGAGCGCGAGTCCCGCCGCGAAGAGCATCGCGAGGGCGACCCAGACGGCGGTCCAGGCGAGGGCCTCGCGCGGGCGGATCTCGTGGGGCGTGCGGTTGAACACGCCGAGATCGAGCGCCAGCATGCCGAGCACGAACAGGATGAATCCGGTCAGGAGCATGCGGAACGTTAGCGCTTCGGTGCGCGGCTTGCCGGAGGGGTGACGCTGGCGCGGGCCGCGCGGGGGATGTAGCCTAGTGGCCGCGCCAGGCGCGCGATCCGCGCTCACCCCAACCGCCGAGATTGTATGCTCGCCTCGAATCGCGCACGCGTCAGCGCTCTTTCACTTCTGCTCGTCGGAGGCGCGGGGTCGGGGTTTGCGCGCCCGGCGCATCGCGCTCCAGTCCACGGCTTCACGTACACGATCCACGTGAGCACGACACCGCGTGGCGACGCCGGTGCCGAGATGGGCGCGGCCGCGATGCAGGATTGGACGGCGAGGGCGACCGCCGCGAACGGACGCGGGCGATTGGACATGGTCAACGGGCAGGCGGCCGGAATGTGGTCGGCCGGCGACTACCTGCTGTTCGACAGCACGGAGTTCGTGATCGTGCACCCGACGACAAAGCAGTTCATCGCGATTCCGTCGGACCTCGCGTCGCGCAGCCTGGAGCAGATGAAGGCGAACGGGGTCGACATCTCCCTCACCGGCGTGACCGGGTCGATGCAGCCCGTAGCGGGACCGGACAGCAGCGTCGCGGGTTTTCCGACGAAACACTACAAGCTGGACATGACATACTCGCTGGGCATGAGCATGGGGACGCTGCAGCAGAGTATCTCCACCAAGGTCACGAGCGACATCTGGGTGGCGCGCGTGGCGGACCTTCCGGCCAATCCCTTTCTGCGTGCGTCCTCGATGCAGGGAGCCGGCCTGATGCAGGAGATCACCCGCACGCTCGACTCGATCGCGAAGCCGATCAAGGGCATGATCCCGCTGCGCAGCGTGACGGTGACGGAGCTGAGTGGCGCCGCGCCGACGGCGTTCGCAACGGAACAGCGGGTGGAGGTCTCGGACCTCGCACCCGCTGACGTGAACGACGATCTGCTTTATCTACCGGCGGATTTTACTGCCGGCACGCTGCCTGGATTGACGAACGTACCGGGCGATTCAGTTGTTGCAAAATGGCGCAGGCCCGCTGGCGGGGGGAAGCGCTAGTAGAGCCGAGGCTTCGCGGGCGGAGCATCGAACGATTTAGGAGCGGCGCCGTATGAGCCGGCAACCGCGACAAGCCGATGAACGAACATTCGCTGACCCCGCCGAGCAGAGAAATTGAGAAGGTCATTGAGCCGAGTCTCATGCACGACCCCACGCTCAGTACTCCCGGACCGTTCGTCGTCGAGCCGGGGTCGAATTGAGCGAAGTCTGCCGTGAGTATGGTCCCTTCGTTCATCGTGAATAGGCCTGATTGCTCCACCGTGTCGGCCGCGATGCTCGTCAGTCCCATGACGCCACCGGCGGCATTGGCGAGCCAAAGGTGTCCAAAGCGCGAAGACCCGTCGGCTGGACCGGGGTTGCTGAAGCTGATGTTCTGCGTCACGGAGCCGGCGAACAAGGCTACCGCACTATCGCTGGCGCTGAAACTGGAAGCCGTGCCGACTTGGGTGAAGTCACCGAAGAATTCCATTTGCCCGCTGTTGATCAAGCCAGTCTCGCTGCCGCCGCCGAACTTTGCGCTCCCGAATACGTCGAGGATCGAGGCACCACCGTCGCGCATTTCGATTTTGCCGTCGTACTCGGTCGTCAGGTTGCCTGACGCTACCACGAAAGCTGAGTCGAGTTTGAGCGGGCACTCCAGCTTCACGTCGCTGGCGAGGAGGAACGAATTCGTCGTGTAACTCGTACCATTGCAGTCGTCGGCGTTGCCGACAATCAGGCTCGGCCCGACAAGCACCGCGGAGAGCGTGTCGTTCCGGCCAGTCAGCAGCAACGTGCCGCCGCCATCGCTCCAGATGAAGCTGCCGACGGAATCGGCTGTCGCGACGTTGCCTGCGACAGTGAGCGTTTGGCTGCCAAGGTTCATGAAACCGCCGAACTCGAACGTCAGCCGGGCGATCGTCATGGGCTCATCCAACGTGGGCCCGTAGCCGCCCACCTTCCCCGCGACGCTCGCGTTGATCAACACGTCGTCCTGCTGCGCCGGCAACGCGTGTCCGCTCCAGTTGTCCTTGTCGGACCACTTCGACGGATCAACTTTCGAATTGCCGGTGAAGACTTTCGTGATTCCTACCGGACGCTGCACGTAAATGAAGGCCGCAGTATCGGTGGGGGACATCGACTCGGCAGTCAGCTTCGCTGTCAGTATGCATGTGCCGGTGACGCTATTCGAAAGCGTCACGGGCGGCGCAACCGCGAGCCCGCTCTGGTCGCTGGCCGCGGGCGTCGTCCCGAGGTGCAGTCCGTTATTGAGGCACTCGGCCTCGTTCGTCCAGGTCGGCGTCACGCCGGACACTGGGTTGCCGGATACGTCGGCGATCTTGACGGTTGGAAGAAGGCTGCTCGCGAGTTGGGTCCCGCCGACCTGCTGCACGATCGTCGCGTCCGTCGCCGCCGTCAGCGTCGTCGCCGCGCCTGCATGCAGCGTAAGGTTGCTCGCGAGCGGCGGGACCGTGCGGCCGGTAACCGCGGCGCTGAAGGTCAACTGATATTGGCCGGCAGTGCCGGTCATTCGAAAATCCGGGAACGAAGCAAGCCCCGATGCGTCGGTTGTCGCTGTGTTGTTCGCAAGAACGACCGACGTGGCCGGGGTTGCAGTGATCGTCACTGTCGCCCCGTGAAACGGCTGGTTGTTCGAGTCCATCAGCTTCACGCTCGGCACGAATTCCACGGCGTTGGTGGCGGTTAGCGGTAACGTGCCGGGACTCAGCGACAGCGTCGGCTGCGTCACCGTCGCAATGACCTGAACCGGACTGCCTATGAGCGTCCCCGATGTCGCGCTCACAGTGTACGTCCCCGCGGAAATGCGCTGAATCGCCGACGTCATCGTAGACGGAATCAGCTGCAGCATACCGTCAGAACCGGTAACCGTCGTATCGGCGAACAAGACCACGCCGGATGCGGCCACCGCCACGATCACCGGCGCGTTTGCCACGGGAGTCCCCGTGCTGTCCACCACGATCAGATTCGGAATCGAGCTGACGCTGGGCGTAGTGCCGGCCACAAAGGTGAGCGAGGTGTTCCCCACGAGCAGCAGCGAGTCCGCGGGCGCCGCGGAAAGGGTCAACGCGAACGATGTAGGCGTCAGCCCTGACGCGCTGAACGTCAACGTCGCGTTGCCCGCGCCGACGAAGCGCAGCGCCGAGAAGCTCGCCGTACCCGTCGCGACATCCGTCGTCACCGAAGTTGTACCGCGCAACGAAAAACCGCCGCTGATCGCGGCGGTGATTCCAATGCCGCTCACCGGGTGCCCGTTTGCATCGAGCGCCTGGACCAGAATTGGTGTGGGTGGTGCCGTACCGCTCGTGGCCGTCGTCGGCGGCGTGGAGCTCAGCGAGAGACGCGTCGCCGGCCCCACCTGCGCCCCCGCCGACGAGAAGCTCAGGTCGCCGCTCAGCGTGCCGTCGGTGACGTGAATCTGGTAGCTCGCGGCTGTCGATCCCGTGGTGAACACGACCGACGCGCTGCCATTGCTCGCCGTCGTGCTCGTGGGACTCGCGAAAGTCCCGCCAGCGCCGCCGCTCCACGTCACAGTCCGATTCCCGAGCGGCACAGCGTTGCCGAACTGGTCGCGGAGCTGCGCCGTTACGGTCACCGAGCTTCCCGCCGTGGGAGCGGTCGCCGATACAGTCATGCTGTAATGTGTCGCCGGCCCGACGCCGGCTGTCGCCGTGAATGTCACCGGCGTCGCGCCGTCGGCCGTCACCGTGAGCGTCTGCGTCCCGAGCGTCGAGCCGAGATGCCATTCGGTCGCCGCGTTGCCGCTCGCGTCCGTCTGCGTGGTCGGCGACGTCACGAATCCGCCCGAGCCCGGGCTGAAGAACACGTCGTGGCCCACGAGCACTTTCCCGTTCACGTCCTTGAGCTGAACCGTCGGGTGCGCCGAAAGAGCCTGTCCCACGCTGCCCGTCTGTTTGTCTCCGGACACTTTGGTCAGCACGGTCCCGAGGACCGTGACATTGATCGTCGCGGGCGTCGCGACTCCAGGGCTCGAGAAGCTGATGACGTAGGTGCCGGTTGCCTTGAACGTCGCGTCAGGGATGTTCGCCTCGCCGATGGGGAAAGCGCCGAGGGTGTCCGTCGTCGCCGTCGTCGAGGGTCCCGCAGCGCCGCCCGGGAGGGTGATGCTGATGGTCAACTGCGCGCCTGGCACGCCCACGCCGCTCGCGTCGACGACGCGTGCGATCGGAACGTTCGGCTGATCGTCGCCGGCGTCCACGGTGAACGACAATGGTCCCGGCAGAATCGCCAACGACGTTGGGTCGAGGAACACGACGGCTGCCGCCGCGCCCGCGGGAGCGCTGCTCAGCGTGATGGAACCGTGCGCCGAGCCGGCCGCGGCCTCGATGTGGTACGAGACGCCGGGCCGAAGCCCGCTCACGAACACGTTGTTCGCGACGCCGCTCGTGTTCGTCTCCGTCTCCGCCGCGGCCAACGCGCCGCCAGTGCCGCCGCTCCATGTCACGGGAATCTTCGCCGTCGTCACGTCGTTGCCGTACTGGTCGACGAGCTGGGCGCTGAGTGTCGTCTGCGAGCCGGCCGGTCCCTGAACGGGTGAAGCCCCGACGACGATCGAGGCGGCGGCGCCAGGTGTGGCTGTCTCGCTCACCGATGTGACGAAGGTCCCCACGCCTGCCGTGAAGGCGTCAGTCCCGGCGCCCGTTCCGAGCGTCATCACGGTCTGCGCGCGGCCGAGCGAATCGGTCACAGCAGTCGCGGACGAAACGTCCCCCTGCTGGGATGCGAACGAGACCGTGGCGCCGGCGACCGGTCCACCGTCCGCCGCGTCCAGCTCCACCACGAACGGCTGCGGAAGCGCCGTACCGGCGACGCCGCTCTGGCCGCCGCCGCTGATCGTCTTGATGCCGCTGGGCGGCGGCACGAAGGTCAGCGTCGCCGTTCCAAAGAGTCCTGTCGGCGTCGTCGCCGTGAAGGTCACGGAGCCGCGCGGACCGACGGGCTGCACCAACCCGGCGGGGCTGATCGTCGCGATGGTCGTGTTGCCGCTGCTCCAGCCTATCGGCACCGCATCGATCGTGGCGCCGGTGTCGTCCCGCACCGTCGCCGTGAGCTGCTGCGTGGATGTCGTGGCGACGGTCGAGCTGGCCGGCGATACGGCGACAGTCTTCGCTGTGGCGCCGGGGCCGACGTAGTCGACGGTCACTGGTGTCGGCGTCGTCGGCACTCCACCGCTGGTGACCTGGGCAGTGACCGTGGCGTGGCCGTCGTAGAAAATCGTAGTCGCCGTGCGGTACTGGATCTCCGCGGCCAGCTGCTCACCCGCCGTCGCGTCGACGGCCAGCGAAAGGCTCAGCGCCGTGTCCAGAGGCGTGAACGGAATGATGGTGTCGAGTAGCGCCGGCGTCGGCGCCGACGGCCGCGTGATGATGATTCGCACGTGATCGAACTGCACCTCGCCGCTTGCCGCCGCCTCGTCCGCGAGGGACGTGAACGATGGCGCAAGCGCGAAGCGGGCCTTCCCCGTCATGTTTGAACGGGGGCCCGCGGTCATCTCGGTGCAGGTCGCGACGCCGACGGCGAGCAACATCGCCGCGATCGGTCGAATTGAAAGGCGCATTCGCTGCCGTGGTTGATTCCACCCTGTGTCGGGACCGGGCCAACCGTGCTCCGGTCGAGGCGGATTCGTAGCGGCCTACGTTCGCTTCCGGACACGGCCGCGTCAACAGCGTAAGTCACAGCGGCCAAGGGACGTGGGTCACAGTCGCGGCCGCCTGGAGGCCCTCTGAAACGGTCCGTTCACTGATGGGTCCGCATGGGGCCGCCAGGAGTTCGCTGGAAGTCCGCTGCCAGGCCACTCGAGGGCGGAAAATTCACCGGCACGAGGCCTGGCACCCGTCGTGCGTTTTTCGGGGGCATCCACCCACTGAGAGTCCCCATGTCACGCGACAAGTCCTCGGACCAGGATCACTGCACGTTCTGCAATCTGATTCGCGGCGCCGCGGAGGTCTCGGTCTGTTTCGAGGATGCCGACGCGATCGCGTTCATGGACACGCAACCGGTGAACCCGGGGCACGTGCTCGTCGTGCCTCGCGCGCACTACGAGTCCCTGCTCGACGTTCCGGCCGATCTCGGCGTGCACCTCTTTCGCGTGACGATGCACCTCGCTGACGCCGTCCGTTCGGTGACAGGGTGCGAGGGGATGAATCTCGTCGTG
>Ga0134127_10004014_pt1 | contig 10607 bp, 10 predicted proteins | sample KB31753_FD_96459 | JGI IMG/M metagenome (GOLD analysis project Ga0134127, IMG submission 96459) | Terrestrial soil microbial communities with excess Nitrogen fertilizer from Kellogg Biological Station, Michigan, USA - KB3-175-3 | ecosystem: Environmental > Terrestrial > Soil > Unclassified ...
CGCGTCTCGGCTGCCAACCGAACTCCGTGCGCCAGGTCCTGCAGCGCACGCAGCGTGTCCGCCACCACAATGACGCCGTAGGCCGGGTCTTGCTTTTTCGACCCGGCGTAGTCGCCCTCGACGATCGCCCCCGCCGCTCCTCGTTCGAGAACGTCCCCGACGAACGAGTGGCCGTCGAACCTCGGCCCCTTGAGCGCCACGAACAAATCGCCTGCCCTGAGCGATCGGCTGTCCGTGAGGACGTCGCCGACCGGCACTTCGGGATCCCCTGACTGCAGCGTGCCCCCAACCGTCTTCGCGACCCACCCGAGGGTCAGATCGAGCTCGTTCACTACGCTCGCGACTTGACGCGCCGCGCCTCCAGCGCTTCGTGAGCCACTTCGATGTCGTCGAACGCCAGCCGCCGTCCGCCGATCTCCTGGTACTTCTCGTGGCCCTTGCCGGCAATGAGCACGACGTCGCCGGGACTCGCGCCGCGCACTGCCTCCAGAATCGCCTCGCGCCGATCAACCTCCGTGACGACGGATGCGTTGCTCTGGCGAATTTCCGCAGCGGCGCCACGTTTGACTTCTTCGATGATCCGCTCCGGATCCTCGCCGCGCGGGTTGTCCGACGTAATCACCACCACATCGCTCAACCGCGCCGCGACCATGCCCATCAACGGCCGCTTGGTCCGATCGCGATCGCCTCCGGCGCCGAAGACCGTGATCAGCCGTCTCGTCGCCATCGGCCGCGCCGTCTCGAGCAGGTTCCGCAGCGCATCGTCGGTATGCGCGTAGTCGACGACCACCGTTACGTCGTCTGCCGCGCTCGACACCACTTCGAATCGTCCGGGCACACCCGGAAGACGCTGCAGCCCTTCCTCGATCGCCTCGATCGGCACACCGAGCTCCACCGCCGTGCCGACCGCAGCGAGGATGTTGTAGACGTTCGGCCTGCCGACGAGCCCCGACCGGACGTGCACGGCGCCGTGCGGCGTGCGGACCTCGAAGTCGAGTCCGGCAAGCGAGTATGAAAGCGGGCCAGGCGAGACGTCGGCCGTCTTGTTGATGGCGTACGTCACCGGTCGCTTCACCAGCTCGATGAGCGACGCGCCGCGTGGATCGTCAACGTTGATTACGGCCGGCGCTTCCGCGGGGAGCATCTCGAACAACCGGCGCTTGGCGGCGAAGTAGTCCTCCATGTCGGCGTGGAAGTCGAGGTGATCGCGCGTGAGGTTCGTGAAGATCGCGGCGCCGAACTGAATGCCCTCCACCCGTTTGAGCGCCAGCGCGTGCGACGACACCTCCATCACGCACGCGCCACAGCCGCCGGCGACCATGTCTCGCATGAAGGCCTGCAGGTCCGGGGCCTCGGGCGTCGTCCTCGTCGCGTCGAAGGCGCGATCGCCGATGCGATACGTGACGGTCCCCATCAAGCCGCACTGAATTCCTGCCGCATCGAGGATCGCGCTGACGAGAAAGCTGCTCGTCGTCTTCCCGTTGGTGCCGGTGATGCCGACCACGCTCATCTCGCGGCTGGGGTGATAGAAGAACTCCGCTGACAGCCACGCCAGAGCGAGGCGGGCGTCGTTGACGACGATCCACGGAACGGTGACGTCTGCCGGCGCTGGCGATTCCGAGACGATGGCCGACGCGCCGGCAGCAATCGCCTGCGGCGCGAACACCGCACCATTCGCCTTCAGCCCGACGAGCGCCGCGAAAATCGCGCCTTGCCCGACGCGTCTCGAGTCGTGCGTCACGCCCGTGCATTGCGTAACGAGCGCTGCACCGCTGCCGGGCAGCGGCGAGTGCGCCAGCCCGGGCACACGGTCGAGCGCGCGCAGGAGATCACCGACGGTCATGGTTGCCCGCGCTCGCAATTTGATCGGGATCCTGCCGTCCGAGCTTGAGCACGACGGTGGACGCAGATTCGATGGGTTCGCCGGCCGGCGGATACTGCTGCGTGACGACCCCGGTGCCTTGCAGTCGAGCGGTCATTCCGAGCTGTGCGAGCACTCGCAGCGCGTCGCGAGCGCTCATGCCGGTGAGATCGGGAAACGACGTGATCGCGCCTGTGGATCCACCGAGTGGCACGATCCGCGGTTGGTCGGCGGGACCCTTGGCCCACTGCTCCTGGGTATCGCCTTGAGGCCCTGCGAACACCGGCTCTGGTGCATTGATCGACTGCGGTACCCCGTAATGGCGGAGCGCGGTCTGAGCAATCTTCTGGAAAATCGGTGCGGCGACGACACCGCCGTACGGCGAGACCCGGTGCGGTGAATCGACGACGACGACGATCGCGAACACCGGCTTCTGCGCCGGGACAAAGCCGACAAACGATACGTTGTAGTCGGAGTGACCGCGGTAGCTGCCGTTGACCAGCTTCTTCGCCGTGCCGGTCTTTCCGGCCACGGTGTATCCAGGAATCTGCGCCGCCTTGCCGGTGCCTTCAATCACGACGCCTTCCATGATGCTGGTGAGCGTCGCCGCGGTGTTGGTGGTGATCGGACGCGCGATGACCTTGCGCGGCACGGGCAGCCGCCGGCGATCGCGAATCACGGCACGAACCACGCGTGGCTGCACGAGCTCGCCGCCGTTGGCGACGACGCTGACGGCTTGCGCCATCTGCAAGGGCGTGACCCCGACCTGATAGCCCATCGCCACCGACGCCAACGCGCTATCGGTGAGCTTCGACGGATCCCAGACAATGCCAGGGCTCTCGCCACGGAAATCTGGCGACGTCGGCTTGCCGAAGCCGAATCGGCGCACGTAGTCGCTGACCTTGTCCGGCCCGAGTCTCAGCGCGACCTTGATCGCGCCCACGTTGCTCGACTTGATGATCGCCTGCGCGAACGACAGCACGCCGTAGTTGTGGTCGTCGTTGATCACGCGCTTGCCGAAGCGGATGTTGCCGGCGCTGGCATCGATGATCGTGCTCGGCGTCGCCGCCCGCTCTTCGAACGCCGCGCTCGCGGTGACGATCTTGAACGTCGATCCCGGCTCGTAAATGTCCTGGATCGCGCGATTGCGACGCAGCTCTTCGCGGGCGTCGCGATACGCGTTGGGATTGAAGTCGGGCGCGTTGGCGAGCGCGAGAATCTCGCCGGTGTTGGGATCCATGACGATCGCCGACCCACCCGACGCGCCCGCCCATTTGACGCCGTCGCGCAGCTCGCGCTCGGCGACGTGCTGGAGATACTCGTCGATCGTCAGCTCCAGCGCCGCACCCGCGGTCGGCGGCCGCTCGACGCGGCTGAACGCGCTGCCGCGGGCATCGCGCTCGACGAGCACCGTGCCAGCGCGGCCGAGGATCAGCGAGTCGTAGGCGGCCTCGATACCGGACAGGCCGACGTTGTCCACGCCGACATAGCCGAGCACGTGCGACGCCAGATCAGAGTTCGGGTAGGTGCGCTTGCTCTCTTTGATGAAACCGATGCCCGGCAGGTTGAGCGCCGCCACGCGCGCCGCCTGATCCGGCCACACCTGCCGGCGGATGTAGGCGAAGTACCTGCCCTTGCGAATCCGCTCGACCATCGCCTGGCGATCCTTGGCGTCGCAGTCGGCCAGCGCACGGCACAGCGACGCGGTCGCCGCCTCGGTGTCGCCGAGCTCGCTCGGCACCGCGTAGATCGTGTCCGCGTCCACGCTGTAGGCGAGGATGTGCCCGTGGCGATCGAGGATGTCGCCGCGCTTGGCGGGTGCCTTGACGGTCCGCGAATGCTGGCTCTCGGCGCGCTCCTTCAGCTCGCTGTAGCGGAAGACCTGGAGATAGACCAGGCGCACCTCGATGGCGACCGCCCAGAGCAGGAGAAAGCCGAAGGCCAGGGCGACCCGGCGCTTCAGCGTTGCGCGCAATACGTTGGCGGGCTGGTCGGGGGCCACGAGAAAAACTCCGTTCCGTCCTAGCGTCGAGCGACGACGGACCGCGGCGGGGCCGGGGTCTGGATGACTCGCTCAATCACGATCGCATCGTCAGCCGAGGGCGCCACCATCCGCAGCCGTCCGGTGGCCATCCGCTCGATTCGCTCCGGCGAGCGCAGCGTCTCGATCTCGAGGCGCAGGTGCCGGTTGATGTTCTCTTCGCTGGCGCGCTCTCGCTGCATCTCCTCGAGGCGATACCCATGCCGGAGCAGCTCGAAGTGCTGCCAGGCCGAGAACAGCAACACCAGCACGAGGAAGGCGCCAATCAACGTCGAGCGCCACATCTCTCGGTGACGCTCGCGATCGACCTCGCGGACGATCGGGTTGTTGCGGACGTCTTTCTTGATTGCGTATTCGAAGGTCTCGGCCGTCATGTCCGCACCGCCTGTCTACCGGGTAGCTGCCCGCAGCTTCGCGCTTCGCGCGCGGGGGTTCCGTTCGATCTCGGCTTCCGTCGGCACTTGCGGTCGCTTGGTCCGGATGGTCAGCGCGCCGTTCGCCTGCAGTGTCCGCAGCGTGTGCTTCACGACGCGGTCCTCCAGCGAATGGAACGTAATCACCACCAAGCGCCCGGCTGGCGCGAGCCGGCCGGCGGCGCGCGTCAGGAACCCATCGAGGTCCTCGAGCTCGCGATTGACCCAAATGCGAATCGCTTGAAACGTCCGCGTCGCCGGATCAATGCGCGAATACCCTTTGCGCGGCACCGCTTTCCGAACGATGTCCGCCAGCCGACCCGTCGTCTCGATTCGGCGAGTGCGACCGGCCTCGACGATCGCCCGTGCCACGCGCCGCGCGTGGCGCTCTTCCCCGAACTCGTAAATCACATCCGCCAACGTTCGCTCATCGACAACGGCGAGCATGTCCGCCGCCGTGGCGCCGCTCGACCGATCCATGCGCATGTCGAGCGGCTCGTCTCGCCGGAAGCTGAAGCCGCGGTCCGGCGAGTCGAGCTGCATCGACGACACGCCGAGATCGGCCAACACCCCGTCCACCACATCGATCCCGCACGCGTCGAGTACCCCGACGAGGTTGCGGTAGTCGCTGTGCACGAGCGACACGCGATCGCCATACGCGCGCAGCGCCTCGCGCGCCTGGGCGAGCGCGTCAGGATCGCGATCGATCCCGATGACTCGTGTCGCGCCCGCGTCGAGCATGCGGCGCGCGTGTCCCCCCAACCCGATCGTGCAATCCACAAACACGCCGCCGCGCGACGGTTCGAGATGCGTGTCCACCTCGTCCACCATCACCGGTGTGTGCACGATCCACTCCCATCAGATCCCGTGCTCCGAGAGACGCAGGCCGTCCTCATCAGTCCACGGGTCGCGCTGCAATTTCTGGACGAAGCGCTCTTCGTTCCACACGTCCAGATAGGAAATGCGTCCGAAGACCCGAACGTCGCCTACAATCGAAGCGCTGTCGCGCAGGTGCGCGGGAATGACGATGCGGCCTTGAGTGTCGAGTTCACCGGTCTGGCCGTAATAGTTGACGCGGTCAAGAAACTTCAGCCGAGCTGGGTGGTTCTCAGGGATGTTCGAAAGCTTGCGCTCGACCTCGAGCCACGCGGTCATCGGGTAAATGCGGACACAATCCCCCGTCAGACTCGTGACGAAGACGTCCGGCCCCTGTTGGTCCTGAATGACCGAGCGAAAGATGGTGGGCACTTTAAGCCGGCCTTTGTCGTCGATCCGGGCCGGAGCGCTCCCTCGTAACCCTTTTTGCTCCACTTAGCTCCACAAAAATCCACACGGATAGTAGAACTCGTCTGGGTGGATGTCAACCGCAAGCTGCTGATCAACAGTGAGTTACGCCAAACTTTCGCTATGCCTTCGACTCTGATCTGATTTGGGGTCTAACCCTAGAACCACCACCACCGGGGTCAGACCCTGTGACCCGCCACGACTCATGGGGTCTGACCCCACGTGCTAGGCTGAAAAACTCATGCTTCGTGCGGCTCTGATCGGTCTTCCATCCAGCGGCAAGACGACCCTGTTCCAGCTGATGACCAGCGCCAAAGAGGCGCCCCGCGGCAAGGGCGACGTCAACATCGGCATCTCCAAGGTCCCCGACGCCAGGCTCGACATCCTGACCGGGATGTACAACCCGAAGAAGCGGGTCCCGGCGACGGTCGAGTTCACCGATATCATCGCGCCGGCGAAATCAGGTGCGCAGGCGCTCGTCGATGTGGCTGGCTACAAGAACGCCGACGCGCTCGTCCACGTCGTGCGCGCGTTCCGCGACGCGGCGGTCCCGCATGCCGCAGGCTCCATCAATCCGGCGCGCGACGCCCAGACGATGGAAGACGAGCTGATCCTCGCTGACCTCGGCATCGTTGAACGGCGGTTAGAGCGCCTCGAGAAAGATCTGAAGAAGGGCCGTTCCGCCGAGCTCGAGAAGGAACGGGATCTGGTGCAGCGCTGCGGGGCGGCACTCGAAGAAGGCAAGCCGCTGCGCGCACTGCAGCTGACCGGCGATGATCTCAAACGTCTGAGCGGCTTTCAGTTTCTCTCCGCCAAGCCGCTGCTGCTCGTCATCAATCTCGACGAGTCCGACATCGGCGACGTCGCCGCGGGCATCGAAACCGCTGCCGCAAAGACCGGCCTGACGTCGTTTCTCGCCAATGCCGAAACGAAGGCCGTCGCGCTCTGCGCCAAGATCGAGCTCGAGATCTCACAACTCGGAGGCGACGACGCCAAAGCGTTTCTCGCCGATCTCGGACTGAGCGAATCGGGACTCGATCGTGTGATCCGAACGACCTACGACCTGCTCGGTTACATGTCGTTCTTTACCGTGGGCGAGGACGAATGCCGCGCGTGGTCGATCGCGCGAGGCACCGCCGCACAAGCGGCCGCCGGCGAGATTCACAGCGACATTCAACGCGGATTCATTCGTGCCGAAGTCGTCGCCTACGACGCGCTGACCAGCCGCGGCTCGATGGCGGCCTGTCGCGACCACGGCGAGGTGCGCCTGGAAGGCAAGGAGTACGTCGTTCAAGACGGCGATATCATCAATTTCCGGTTTGCCACTTAAGCGCATCCTCGTCGCCGACGCTCACGTGCCGTTTGTCACCGGCGGCGCCGAGCTGCACGTCCGATCGCTTATCGAGGTGCTGCGACATCGCGGTCACGAAGTCGACCTCGTCGCGTTGCCGTTTCGATCACAGCCGAAAGAGGACCTGCTCGCGCAGGCCGCCGCGTGGCGCCTCCTCGATCTCTCGTCGAGCAACGGGCAGCCTGTTGATCTCCTGATCGCCACGCGCTTTCCCACCTACTTCGCGCGACATCCCCACAAGGTGGCGTGGGTGATCCATCAGCATCGCGCCGCCTACGAGTTGTGCGGCACACCCTACAGCGACTTCGAGCACACCGAGGGAGATGTCGGACTTCGCCGCAAGCTGTTCGAGCTCGACGCGCGCATGCTCGGCGAGTGCCGGCATGTGTTCGCGAATTCGAATAACACCGCGCAGCGGCTCCGGACCTTCAACGGCGTGCCCGCTGAAGGCCTGTATCATCCGCCGCCGCTCGCGGACCGTCTGCGTCAGGGACCGTACGGTGACTACGTGCTCGTGGTCGGACGAATCGAAAACGTGAAGCGCGTCGATCTCGCCATCGGCGCGATGGCGCATGTGCCACCGCCACTGAAATTGATCATCGCCGGTGACGGGTCGCAGCGCGCGGCCACGGAGCGCTCGGTGGCGGAGCATGGCCTGCAGGACCGCGTCGTCTTCGCCGGCGCGATCGGCGGCGAGGACTTGATCAATCTCTACGCCGGAGCGCTGGCCGTCGTCTATGCTCCGTTCGACGAAGACTACGGGTACGTGACGCTCGAAGCCTTTCACTGCGCGAAGCCCGTGATCACCGCGACCGACTCTGGCGGGACGCTGGAGTTCGTCGTCAACGATCGGAATGGGTTCGTGTGTGCGCCGGAGCCCGCCGCCATCGGTGCGGCGATCGCCAGTCTCGCCGCCGATCGCACACGCGCCGCGCAGCTCGGCCAGGCAGGACTCGCGCGCGCGCGGCAAATCACGTGGGATGGTGTCGTGGAGCGCCTGCTTGGCTGATCCGTCGAGCGTCTCGATCGTGATCCCGGCGCTGAACGAAGAGGACGCCATCGGCGACGTCGTCTCGAGCCTGCGTGCCGAGGCGTCGTGGAGAGAGATCCTGGTCGTGGACGATGGCTCGCGTGACGCGACCGGTGAGCGGGCGACGCGTGCCGGGGCGCTGGTCGTGCGACACCCCTACACCAAGGGCAACGGTGCGGCGGTGAAGACCGGCATTCGCCGCGCCGAAGGCCAGTTCATTCTCATCCTCGACGCTGACGGTCAGCACGCGCCGTCGGACGCACGTCGCCTCGTCGAGCAACTCGGTGAGTACGACCTGGTCGTCGGTGCGCGCTCGACTCAGACGCAGGCAACGGTCGGGCGGCGAATCGGCAATCAGCTGCTCAATCGCCTGGCGAGCTATCTCACTGGACGGCACGTTCCCGATCTCACGTCAGGATTCCGCGGCGCGCGGCGCGAGCACCTGCGCGAGTTCCTGCATCTGCTGCCCAACGGATTCTCCACGCCGACGACGACGACGCTGGCGTTCATCAAGGCGGGCTACAACGTCACGTTCGAGCCAGTTGATGCGCGCGCGCGCACCGGTCAGTCGAAGATCAAATTCGCCAAAGACGGCACGCGGTTCTTTCTCATCCTGCTGAAGGTCATCACCATCTTCAGCCCGCTTCGCGTCTTCGTCCCGCTCAGCGCGGCGTCGCTGCTGCTCGGCGTTGTGTACGGCCTGCTGAACTTCGCGATGTGGGGACGGATTCCGAACGGTGCGGTGATCCTGATTCTGTTCGCAGTGATCGTGTTCCTCGTCGGCTTGATCTCGGAGCAGATCTCCTCGCTCCGCTTCGACGGGCGATCGCGGTTGTAGGCGGTCGTCGGTGATGCGGCCTCTCGTGCTGTTGCCAACCTACAACGAGCGCGACAACCTGCGACCACTCGTCGCGGCGCTGATGGCGATCGCCGGGCTGAAGGTGCTCATCGTGGACGACAACTCGCCGGACGGCACCGCCGACCATGCCGAGGCGCTGGCCGCCGCGAGCGACGGCCGCGTCTCGGTGATGCGCCGCACGGGACCACGGGGCTTCGGCCGCTCGTACATCGACGGCATGGCGGCGGCGCTGCGCACCGACGCGACGCACATCTGTCAGATGGACGCGGATTTTTCGCACGACCCGGCTGCGCTGCCGCAGCTCTTCACGGCCGCGACCGCGGCAGATCTGGTCATTGGATCCCGGTATGTTCCGGGCGGAGAACTCCGTAACTGGCCGGCACACCGCCTCGTGTTGAGCCGGTTCGCGAATTGGTACATCCGCGCGATCACGCGTCTACCGGTGCACGACTGTACGAGCGGCTTTCGCTGCTGGACGCGCGGGCTTCTCGCGCGTCTGCCGCTCGACCGAATTGTGTCGAACGGCTACGCGTTTCAGGTGGAAATGGCCTGGGAAGCCCAAGCCGCTGGCGGTCGCATCGTCGAAGTGCCAATCACCTTCGTCGAACGGCGTGAGGGTCAATCAAAGATGTCGGGCCGGGTGATCGCGGAATCCGTCGTCCTGCCCTGGCGGCTGATCGCGAGGCCACGCAGCCGGTAGTCAAAAAGTGATATATCTTTGCCCGTGCCGAAACCATCGATTTCGGCGTTCTTTCCCTGCTACAACGACGCGCAGACGATCGGTGACCTGGTAGTACGGGCGGATCGCGTGCTGGGCGAGCTCACCGACGACTACGAGATCATCGTCGTCAACGACGGCTCGAGGGATGAGAGCGCTTCTGTGTTGGCGGCGTTGGCGACGCAGGTGCCGAGGCTGCGTGTCGTGCACCACCTGATCAATCGTGGGTACGGCGCCGCACTGCGCAGCGGCTTCGAGCACGCCGCCAAGGATCTCGTCTTCTACACGGACGGCGACGGGCAATACGACGTCAACGAGATTTCGATCCTCTTGATGCTGCTGACCGACGACACACACTTCGTCAACGGCATGAAGATGACACGCCAGGATCCGCCGCATCGCGTCTTCTTCGGCAACCTCCACCGTTTCGTGACCCGCTGGTCGTTCTGGCTTCCGATCAGCGACGTGGACTGCGACTTCCGCCTGATCCGCCGCTCGATCCTCGACAAGATCAGGTTGTCGAGCAGCAGCGGCTCCATCTGCGTCGAGCTCGTGAAGCAGGCGCAGCGCGCCGGTGCGCAGTTCCGGGAAGTGTCCATCCATCACTACGCGCGGCGCTCGGGTGTCTCGGAGTTCTTCACGCCACGGCGCATCCTCCATACCTATGCGGATCTCGCCGTGATGTGGGTGGAGCTCATGATCGTGGCCAAACTGAAGGGTCTGCGCGCTCTGATAGAATCGGCCGCGTGAGCACGGCCCTCGGAGCAGACACGCTCCGCGCGTTCTATCGCGATCGCCGGGTGATGATCACCGGCGGGCTCGGATTCATCGGCAGCAATCTCGCTCGTCAGCTCGCCGGTCTCGGCGCGCGCGTGCTGATCATCGACTCGCTCATCTCCGAGTACGGCGGCAATCTCTTCAACATCAGCGGCATCGAAGATCGCGTGACGGTGAGCATCGCCGACATCCGGCAACAGAGCACCATGAATTACCTGGTGCGCGAGCAGGAGGTCATCTTCAATCTCGCCGGCCAGGTCAGCCACATCGATA
>Ga0134127_10004015_pt1 | contig 10606 bp, 8 predicted proteins | sample KB31753_FD_96459 | JGI IMG/M metagenome (GOLD analysis project Ga0134127, IMG submission 96459) | Terrestrial soil microbial communities with excess Nitrogen fertilizer from Kellogg Biological Station, Michigan, USA - KB3-175-3 | ecosystem: Environmental > Terrestrial > Soil > Unclassified ...
CGAATCATCGCGAGCAAGCCTCCTGGCACGAAGGTGGCCATCCGCATCCTGCGAGACGGGAGAGAGTACACGCTAAATGCGGAGATCGGTGAAGAGACCAAGAAATGAATAGTGATGCGTGATGCGTGAAACGTGATGCGTGATACGTGAAACTTTATGCTGATTCGTCAAGCGTGATCACAATGAGATTGATGTGATGATCACGCATCACGTTTCAGGCATCACGCATCACGCTTCTTCCTGCCATGAGTAAGCCAACCCCTGAGGAACCCCTCGAATCAGAAGCTGCAGACGGCGCGGTGATGGCCGAACTTTTTGAAGCCATCGGCTTCGAGGTCGCCGACGAGCACTCATATAACCTTCTGGTTGAGTACGTCGAAACGAACGGGCAGCGCACCAGGACGCAGCGAGGAGAAGCTGCGTTACACGGCAGGTGCTGGAAGCTGGGTGACGGGTTGGAAGTTTGGTCGATCCTCTTCGAACGCGGGCCTGACCTCTACTACGCCGATTGTCGGCCTGCTTATAGGAGCCGCTACGTTCGAACCATCCTCCCCTGGGAGCTTGTCGAGTATGACGAAGATGGTGAAGCGATTGTACGAGGAGCCGTTCCCGGTGCTCCTGAGATCGTGTTTGAGCTTCAGAATCTCACAGAGCTTGATGACGTCGTCTTCCGTGAGTCCCACCTGCACGTTGCGCTGGCGGGTATTGCGTATGCCGCCCGCGTGCACCCGAGCACCGAGACCCGAGAATTACCCGACGGCCCTGCATATCGATTTGAGTTGGCGGAACGCCTTGAAGGATTCGCCGATAAGGCTTGTGAAAACGACTATGTGATCAGCGGACGAGTGCTATCGTGGCGCGATCTCAAGAACCCGGTGACCGCTGCTGAGCTTGTTTGGATATATGTCGACGCGGCGGCGATCCGCATCGAGGTCCTGGCAAACCGCCGAGCCTTGCGGGGCGATCTCGACATAGGGGCCGAGATCACCGCGAATATATGGCTTCAGGGCCACGTGCTCGAGGAGAGCGACATCTCGGCTCGTTACGAAGGCGTCGATCGAGAATACGAACAGGCTGACTTTTGGTCGGGGTTGCGCCGGGGAAACTGAACTCCGATCGGCGCGCCAAACAGAAGCAGATCAGCTCGGCTTCCTTCTTCTTAAGTCCGATCTTGCGGGGCAGCAGGCAGGATGCCTACGCTCCCAGGCACCTCAAACGATGTCCGCTTTCTGCCGGCGGCTATTATCCCGGTCAAAGTGATTGAACCGTCCTGAACTGGATCACCAGTTTGACCGTGGGTTCTTACGATGATTCTGGCGGTCTGGTAACGCCTCATACCTAACTCCAACATACAAAGTCAATATGAAGAATCTTGGCGTGATTCTGATGCACGGCACGGGCATTGAATAGTGTTGGTTGCGCGAATGCATCGAGGCGGGATTTCATCTCGTGCACGCGCTGCCAAACTGGAAGTACGGCCCCCAGCCCGATTCATGTGACTCCAGCGGTCTTGACGCCGGTTTGCGTTGAGGTGAACGTGAAGCAAGCGGTTCAATTGAAGGCAAAGTTGTTTGCGGCGATCGTCTCGCTGGTCGGGTGCGGTGCCCTTGTTTATTCAATGTTCCGCTTGCATCTCAATCCTGTCCGGCTGGACTGGATGTTGGTCCTGGCCGTCACAATGTTGCTGTGCTGGCGCGCGGAAGTTTGGATCCCCGGCGTGCGCAGCAAGATAACTTTGACTGACGTGTTTGTGTGCATTGCGATATTGATGCTTGGGCCGTGGGCCGCTGCGGCCCTTGCTTCGATAGAAGGATTAGCGAGGTCGGCGCGTGGAAACACCAGGTCGGTCGCGGCGACCGCGCTGGTTAACATGGGAGCAATGAACATCGCGGTGCTCAGCGCATCGTTGCTGTCGGTCAGGTTGTTTGGACCCCTCGATCGCCTGCTTTATGAGAGCGGCCGCCTACACGAGCTCGCCTTGGCGATCGGGGTGATCACTCTTACCAATTATCTGGTCAACAGCAGTCTGGCGGCAGCGGTCGTCGCGCTGGCTCGCGGCCGAAAGGTGCTCAAGACCTGGACCGAGAATTACTTGTGGGCTTCGCCTGCGTTCTTCATCGGCGGGGCGGCGGCCGGTGTGATTTGCAAGGCGATAACGGTGTTTGGGTTCTATTCGTTCGTGATCTCGATACCCATTCTTCTTCTGACCTATGTCGCCTACAGAAGCTACCTGGGTCGAGTCGAAACATCCAACAGACACATTGAAGGGCTCACCAAGCTCCACCTCGCGACCGTCGAGTCGCTCACGATGGCCATAGACGCGAAGGATGATCTGTCGCGCGGGCACATACAGCGCGTGAGGAAGCTTGCCGAGGGGCTCGCTCGTGCAGTGTCATACCCTGAAGACCAGATGGAAGGGTTGAAGGCCGCCGCTTTGCTGCACGACATCGGGAAACTTGCGGTTCCCGAATACATTTTGAGCAAGCCCGGCAAATTGACTGCCGCCGAGTACTCAAAGGTGATGATCCATCCGGTCGTAGGCGCCGACATCCTGAGCAACGTCGAGTTTCCCTATGAAGTAGTTCCAATCGTCAAACACCATCACGAGCGGTATGACGGCACCGGTTACCCGAACGGTTTGAAGGGTGAGGAGATTCCGTTCGGCGCGCGGATACTCACCGTAGTCGACTGCTACGAAGCGCTTACGACAAATCGCCCCCATCGCTCCCGCTACACACGACAGCAGGCGCTCGATCTGATGCGCAGCGAAAAGGGCCGCACGTTCGACCCTGTTGTGTTGGAAGTATTCTTTTCGATTGTCGATTCTCTCGAGGACTCATTGCCCGAGCTCAGCCCCCGCCCCCGCCCCGTCTCGCTCTTAGGCGTCGAGCCTATCAACACCGATCGGCTCTTTGAGCCCAGCTTCGGTCCGGCGCCTCACACGCCGACTGAAAAAGCTCTGCGCGATATCGCCTCCGCGCAAAGAGAAGTGCTCTCGCTCTACGAGATCTCGCAAACGCTGGGCTCAACGCTGAAGCTGTCAGAAGTATTGCCCATTGTTGCTGCAAAGCTCGAATACATCGCCAACTTCACGACGCTGGTCATCTTCCTGGCCGAAGGAAACAAGCTTCGGGCGGCCTATGTCATAGGCAAGCACGCCGAAGCGCTAAAAGGCATGGAAATGGCCGTTGCTGAGGGGGGCGCCGGATGGGTAGCGGAACATCGCCAGGTACTGATCGGAGGAAGCCCCCTTGCCGATCTTCAGCGGCCTCTTGGTCTCGCCGCAGCCGCCTATCGTTCGACCGCGATATTCCCGCTCGAGCACGATGATGCCCTGGTCGGAACCCTCGCCCTGTACTGTGAGGAAGACCGCGGCTATTCGGCCGATGAAGTAAGGCTGCTCGAAACCATATCGCGTCACACCGCCACCGCTGTCCACAACGCCCTGGCGTTCGAGCGAACTCAGGAATCTGCCCTAACCGATAATCTCACCGGGCTCCCGAACTCGCGATACATGTACAGCTTTTTCGATCAGGAGCGGAGCAGGTCTGAGCGGCACGGATACGCGTTGGTGCTGATGATGATGGATCTAGACGGCTTTAAGAAGATCAACGATACCTTTGGCCATCACGTCGGCGACGAGATATTGCGCCGCGTTGCCCAGGTCTCTCGCGCGCAGCTTCGTTCGGGAGATACGTTGATCCGTTACGCCGGGGACGAGTTCGTGGCTGTATTGCATCGGGCGACTCCCGAAACTGTGCTCGAGATGAAGACCCGGCTTCAGGCGGCTGTCGACAACTCTGCCTACGAGGTAAGGCCGGGCCGCGTGGCGCGGATCGGGATATCGATCGGTTATGCAACCTACGGGGAGGATGGCACGGCTCTTGACGAATTGATGGAAGTCGCGGATCAGCGGATGTACCAGGATAAGATCGCCCGTCGGCGAAACGCGTCGGCGCTGCGAATTGCCGCGTTTCCGAGATCGGCGGCGGTAAGTTAAAGGAGAAGCAGTCATGACGATCATTGATGAAGCCACCAGCGGCGTGACCACTCAGACGCCGGCAAAGATGAGAATCTTCGAGCATATGGCCGAAGCGCTGGAGGATCAGGTCGCCGGGCTCTACCGGCGCGCCGCAACCTTCGAGGAAGAGGAGTTTCTGCTCAACCGCGAGGTTGAGGAGCGGCAGACCGAGATCAACCGGCTGATGCTCAAGCTGGAGGCGATGCGAGCCGAGCGCGATCGGGTTATGGATAGTATCGAATCAATCTCCAATGAAGCCACTGCGATCAGAGGAGTAGTTTCCAGTGGCGAGGGTGCGAGCACATTTGATTCGATCGAAAGCGAATCAGCAACGTCAACCCGTCCTGCGTTTAACGGCAACGGCCCGGTGCGCGACTCGGCGTTCTGTGGCGCATAAGCCCCCTGCCGTTTGGGAGCAGAGGCTTAACAGGTATCAACTATGCAAACGGCGCATTGACCTTGCCGATTGCTGAAAAGATGTTCCAAATAGATCTTTACTTAGGAGAGGGTACAGGCGTGAATCGGGCGCCGTGCGGCGCACGCCGCTAACGAGGCGATTGATGTCTTACGGAAGAGAAATCGAGAGACGCACTAAACAGGAGCGACGCAAGCAGGAGCGACGCCGTTCGATCCGCTACACCGCGGAGACCCTCATAGTTATCGAGGGTGTAACTTGGATTGACCACGAAGGCACCGACCGCCGCCGGCGGGTCCGACGGAAAGACGATCGGGAACGAATTGCCAGAAAGATCCTTGACGACACGTTGCTAGCCGAAGGCTGAGGAACAGAAGAAGGCAGAAGGCAGAAGGCAGAAGGCGGAAGGCTGTGGCAGAATGCAGTAACCAGAAGGCACAAAACAGAAGTCACATGGGCAGAGCAACTTAGGAACCCCCCGCTACTCACCACTATCATCTGTTTTACCTTCTGCTTTCTGCTTTCTGCTTTCTGCTTTCTGCTTTCTGCTTTCTGCCTACTGCTTTCTGCCTACTGCTTTCTGCCTACTGCTTTCTTTCCCCACATCCCACCGAAAGTTGACAACCCTAACTCAAAGCCGGAAACTTCGGAGTAACATACCGCGCATTCCGGAGGATCAAATGAGACGTTTGCGAAGCTTTGTTTGTCTTGCTGCCGTCGCCGCTGTCTTGGGACTGTCGGTCGTTGGCCCGCTTGCCGACACTTACCGCCCGGTAGTACGGGGCAAGCGAGGTGCGGTCGGCGCCGGGCACCCGCTTTCCGCGGAAGCCGGACTGCGTCTGCTCCAACAGGGAGGCAATGCTACCGACGCCGGTTGCGCGGCGATACTGGCGGCATCGGTAATCGAATTCTCTCATTTCTCATTCGGCGGTGAAGTCCCGATTATCATCAAGCCCTCGCGCGGTCCGGTGACAGTGATAAACGGACAGGGCACCGCGCCTCAGCTTGCAACCCGACAGTTCTTCGTGGATCAGGCGAAGAAAGGCCAGGCCCAGAAAGGTCCGCCTTATGTCCCATCGTCCGGCATTCTTCCCGCGACCGTTCCGGCGGTGCTCGATGCTGTAGTGACCGCACTTGATCGCTTCGGGACGAAGTCGCTTGCGCAGGTTATGCAGCCGGCGATCGAGCTTGCGGATGGGGTTCCAATCGATGAGCTTCGCGCCAGCTACATCGAACGGACCCGAAAGGTCTATGAGCCCTGGCCGTCGAGTGCCAGGGTATTTCTGCCTGGTGGACACGTAACCAAAACCGGCGAGATGTTTTCGCAGCCTGATCTTGCGCGCACGCTTCGTGCAATCGTCCGGGCCGAGAAAGCGGCGGCGTCGCGCGGTCGACACGCAGCGCTGAAGGCGGCGCGAGATTATTTCTACAAGGGTGAGATCGCCAGGCGAATCTCAGACTTCTGCGCGGCAAACGGGGGATTGCTTCGCGCTGGTGACTTCGCGGCGTTTCACGCCAAGATCGAACAGCCTGCTCATTCCTCCTATCGCGGGTTCGAAGTGTACAAGACCGGCTTTTTTGCGCAGGGCCCAGTGATGTTGGAGACGCTGAATTTGCTCGAGGGCTACGATCTTCGAGCCATGAAGCACAACTCGAGCGATTATATTCACACCCTCACCGAAGCGATGAAGCTCGGATTTGCCGATCGCGACCGCTTCTATGGCGATCCCGATTTCGTGCGTGTGCCGGGCGATGAGTTGTTGTCGAAAGAATACGCCGCGATGCGCCGGAGCCTGATAGACGAGAAACGTGCTTCTCTCGAGCAGCGGCCCGGAGATCCGGTAAACAAGAAACCGCTGATCAACGGCGGCGTAACTCCGGGGCTTACCGGACAATCATCGGTGCCTGAAATCGAGAGAGCCAACGACACCACCTGCGTCAATGTGATCGACAAAGATGGCAACCTGTTCAGCGCGACTCCATCGGGCGCCTGGCTGCCGGCGGTGGTCGCCGGAGACACCGGGGTGCTGCTCGGACAGCGGATGCAATCATTCCTGTTGGATGAAGGGCATCCAAACGTTTTGCAGCCCGGCAAACGGCCGCGAGTCACGCTGACGCCTACGCTGGTGCTGAAGGACGGCAAGCCATTCATGGTGATGTCAACGCCGGGCGGAGACAATCAGGATCAGACTCTCGTTCAGGTACTATTGAACATTGTCGAGTTTGGGATGAGCGTGCAGGAAGCGGTCGAGGCCCCGAGGTTCCAAACCTTGCACTTCGTGAGCTCCTTTGACGATCACCGATTCAATCCGGGCCTGCTGAACCTTGAAGACCGCATTTCCAAAGAGGTCAGGGATGATCTTTCAGCCCGCGGTCATAAGGTTGAGGTCCAGCAATCGTTTGGGAATCCGTCCGCGCCAACGGTGATCCGATTCTACAGTGAAACCGGAGTGATTGAAGCAGGCGCTGATCCGCGGCGCGGCAGGTATGCGGTAGCGTGGTAAGGTACGGCGGTGATAACGGTAGGGCCGAACCGGCTTTTTGATCTCGTTAGCTAATCCAGTATCGGGACTGCCAATGGTTATGACCGATATCGAAGCCGCAGTGGAGGTTAGAGCGAATGAATTTGACGGAGTCGGCGGACGCGCTTAGCTCCTTGTTGAAGCTCCAGGTGCCGCCCTTGGCGATCACATTCTCAACCGACAAGCCCGACGGGGTGAGGCCGTTTGCCTCGCCGATGCCCGAGCCTCTGCCTGACGGCAGAACTGGCCGAGTATCTGCGGGCTGCGTGTTTTGGATTGAAGCTGCTTTCCGCACGTTTACAACACAGCCTGAAGATCACGGCAACTGCAGCGTTGGAAGTCTCACCCATGGGTTGAAGACGATTGACGAGATTGCAGGTAATTCCGACGTCGCCGCCTTGCTGGAGTCGGGTTGGGTCACGATGGACGTCGCGGCGCAAATTCCGATAGTCAAGGAGCGTCCGGAATTCATTACATACGGCCCGCTCGCAGAATCGTCGATCGATCCGGACGTAGTCTTTCTCCGGCTCAACGCAAAACAAGCGATGTTGCTTTCGGATGCCGTCCCCGAACTTCGCTTCGAAGGCAAACCGCAATGTCACATCGTGCCTCTCGCTAAGGAACGGAAGGAAGTCGCTATAAGCGTCGGGTGTATGTTGAGTCGTGTGCGAACCGGACTACCCAACAATGAGCTGACTTGCGCCATACCGGCAGAGCGGCTCGGCGAAGTCATCGAACGTCTCAAGGCGAATGCATCTGCAGACAGTGCCGTGGCAGCTTACGCGAGTAGCGATGCACAGCGTTTTTCGAGAGGTTAACGAGACGCGACGGCATATATAGTTGCGTGATCGAACACTCGCTGAGTACACTCTTTTTGCGCGTGCCGGCCAGAGGTCCTTCTCTCTGAATCAATGTCTCCAATTCAAATCCTCAAGCTTGTTGGGTTTGCGACGGGCGCAACACTGCATCTTTACATCGCGTGGCTGATTTGGAACCGCAAGCTGGGTTCGCGTGAGAAGCTCACCCAACCAGTTCAGCTAATCACCATCCTCAACATCTGTCTCGGCGTTTGGTTCCTCGGAAACCTGTTCATTACTTTTCACGAGTTGCTGATTGGAGTAGATCGGCTTACCGCGTTGCTGCGCGCCTGGGACACGCTGGCGATGACCGGCGTCGCGCTGTTGCCGGCAGCGTTGCTTCACGCGCACGTGGGGTTCTGGGCGTCGATTGATAACTATCGAACACTCAAACCGCGCGCTGTGAGACTGATCGGCGCCGCGCTCTATGTGCCGATGATCTTCCTGCCGTTTGCTGTCTACAAGATCACCACCGGCGTCTACAACCCCTACTTTCTGAAGCTGCGGGTCCTGTTAATCCCGTACTCGATCTGGTATCTGCTGGTGATGATCTCGGCGGCGGTTATTGACTGGTCGATCAAGGACCGCCTGAACGCGGGGGCCTTGCGCGAGCGCGCGTTCTTCAAGCGGCTTGCAGTGCTTCTGGTGTTGAACGGCGTCTTTGAGTTTGTGGTTGTCGCTCTCCTGCGCACCGGACCCAACGATGTCCCCTGGGTGCTGTTCTTACTGTCTTCGCTGCTTCCGATCTTCTTCGTTGCGTATCACGTCTATCGTTACAAGCTGGTCGACGTGGCGGTCAAAGACAGTCTTGTGTACGCGATGTTTGCGCTGGTGTTTATCGCCGTTTACACCTACGGCGTTCGGCGTTTGGACCAATTTCTGGTCGATCGATTCGATATCACGCCCGGTGTGGTCGAAGTCATTCTGATCCTCGGAATGGTGGCGCTCGCAAGCCCGCTTGTTCGAGTGATCGATCAGATGGTCCACCGGCTTTTCACAAGCGAGATCGGGTTGTACCGAGACGTTGTGCGACAGGTTTCTTCAGGCGCCGAAGGCTTCGGCGAACTGGCCTCGCTTGTGCGCTATACCGAAGACACGATCCGGCGCGGGCTCGATCTGACGGCAGTCCGTGTGCTGCCAGTTGGCAAAACCGCTGCCGGGAGTCCCGAGCGTCGGCTGGCCGAAAAGATGATCGATTGGAGTGCGGACGCGATCGAAACGGATGACGACGTTGAACAGACCGGCGCGACAATCGCATACGCGTTGAAGCGAGAGACCGACCTTATCGGGTTGATGCTGATAACTGCCGAGCCCCACGCGCTGACTTCAGAGAAACGCGCGATTCTTGATGTGCTTGCTTCGCAAGTCGCGGTCGAAGTCGAGAGCTGCCGCCTGGTGGAGGAAAAGGTGCGGCTTGAACGCGAGCTTGTTAACAGGGAGCATCTCGCCAGGCTGGGTCAGATGGCCGCGCAGGTCGCGCACGAAGTAAAGAACCCGCTCTCATCGATCAAATCGATTGCGCAGGTGATGCGCGAGGAGCAAGACCTCGCGGGCTACGAACAGGACCTTAGCTTGATCGTAAACGAGATCGACCGCCTGAATCGCACAGTCTCGCAGCTATTGGCATTCTCGCGCCCGAGTCATGCCGACACTCGTCCAGTTCAGCTTCTCGATTTGATAAATACCACCGTTACGCTTGCAGCAGCAGAAGCGAAGGAGCGAGGTGTTGATCTGAAAGTTGAATCGATCACCGATGTGACGCTTACCGGCGTCCAGGGTGGCGCGCTGCGTGAGGCCCTGAGCAACATTGTTCTGAACGGCGTACAGGCGACCGAGCCGGGCGGCGAGGTCAGTGTTCAAGCTGTCTTGCAGACCGGCCATCAGTTCCGTGCGGCTGAGAATTCGCCGGCGACCGTCACCCTGACGGTGACCGATAGCGGACCCGGTATTCCGGCTGATGCTCAACAACGCGTGTTCGAGCCATTCTATTCAACGAAGTCGAGGGGCACCGGGCTGGGTCTTGCGATCGTTCAACGACGGATCGTAGAGATTGGCGGATCTGTCGAACTGACAAGTCCGGTCAAGAATGGTCGCGGCACGCGGTTTCGATTGAACGTGCCGGTTGCAGCGGCTACTTCCACGGTCGAATGAGCCCCTAAGTGCGAATAGTCAGGTCGTCGCGGCCCGCTTGCTGGCTGTTCAGTGGGTCACAGCCTCCAGCCTGCGCAAAATCTCATGCTTCGGAAACGCACCGACCAGCCGTTCAATCTCCTGGCCATCCTTGAACACCAACAGCGTGGGTATGCTGCGAACGTTGAATCGCGAGGCGGTCAGCGGATTTTCATCGGTATTCAGCTTGCCAACTTTTACCTGACCCGCAAGCTCACTAACGAGTTGCTCGATTACCGGCGCGATCATTCGACATGGACCACACCAGGGCGCCCACATGTCCAGCAGCACCGGAAGCGGGGACCGTTCCACTTCTTCCGCGAAGTTGGCGTCGGTTACGGTTACCGGATGAGCCGATACCGTGAGCGGACTCTTGCATTGCCCGCATACGGGCTGCAGGCCCGCGCGAAGCTTTTCATCGGGGACTCGATTGTCGGCCCCGCACGAAGGACACTGAATGATGGTTGCTTCTGTAGTTGTACTCATAACTCTAGTCTAACTGAGATCTGGACCTTCCGGCCACGGCCTCAGGGTTTGGTAGTGGGCTCAGTGTGTTGGCGCCTCATACTGTCTGCCTCGCTGCAGACCGTTGACCGGCCGACGGGCACGTTATCGATTTGCA
>Ga0134127_10004016_pt1 | contig 10604 bp, 9 predicted proteins | sample KB31753_FD_96459 | JGI IMG/M metagenome (GOLD analysis project Ga0134127, IMG submission 96459) | Terrestrial soil microbial communities with excess Nitrogen fertilizer from Kellogg Biological Station, Michigan, USA - KB3-175-3 | ecosystem: Environmental > Terrestrial > Soil > Unclassified ...
ACGGCGCGACCGGCTCGCTGGGGATCGCTCAGATCGCGGACGCCATCGCAGCCAGGGGCACCCGCGACGTGGCGCTGGTGTTCGCCCTGGTGTTCATCGTCGCCGGCCTCGGCTTCAAGCTGGGCGCGGTGCCGTTCCACATGTGGGTGCCGGACGTCTACCACGGCGCCCCGACGGCGGTGACCCTCTTCATCGGTTCGGCGCCGAAGCTCGCGGCGTTCGCTTTCATCATGCGGCTGCTGGTGCAGGGCATGGGCGCGGATCGGCTGGTGGACGAGTGGCAGCAGATGCTGACGGTGATGGCGGTGCTCTCGCTCGGGATCGGCAACGTCACCGCGATCGCGCAGACCAACTTGAAGCGGATGCTTGCCTATTCCACGATCGGGCACATGGGATTCCTCCTGCTCGGCATCCTTTCCGGCAACTTCGTCGGATACGGCGCCGGTATGTTCTACGTGGTGGTTTACGTGCTGATGAACCTCGGCACTTTCGGCATGATCATGCTGCTGTCCCGGGCCGGGTTCGAGGCGGAGAACCTGGACGACTTCAAGGGCCTGAATCAGAGAAGCCCGTGGTACGCCTTCATGATGCTGCTCTTGATGTTCTCGATGGCGGGCGTGCCGCCGACGGTGGGCTTCTACGCGAAGCTCTCGGTGCTGCAGGCGGTCGCCAATGCAGGCTATCTCTGGCTCGCCGTGGTGGCGGTGCTGTTCTCGCTGGTTGGGGCGTTCTATTACCTGCGCCTGGTCAAGCTCATGTACTTCGACGCGCCGGTCGACACCGCACCGATTGCCCCGACCCTCGACGTGCGCATCGTGATGAGCGTGAACGGGCTGGCAATGCTGGTGTTCGGCGTCCTGCCCGGGCCGTTGATGGGGCTGTGCCTGTTCTCGATCCAGTCATCCCTCTGAACATCAGTGACCGGTGATCGGTGACCGGTGACCGGTAGAAATCTTCTCCGACCCTCGCGGGCGGCGGCTCCTGCCCGCTAATTTCTGGCCTGCTTATGACACACGACACTCCCGATTTCACCGAATCGAAGCTGACCTCGAAGACCGTCTATCAAGGCAAGCTCCTGCACGTGCTGGAGGACCAGGTCCGGCTGCCCGACGGCAAGACCGCGAGACGCGAGTACATCCTGCACCCGGGTGCGGCGATGATGGTGCCGTTCCTCGATCCGGATACCGTGGTGCTGGTGCGCCAGTACCGCTACCCGCTCGCCCGGCATTTCTACGAGATTCCCGCGGGCAAGATCGACCGCGGCGAGGAGCCGCTCGCGGCGGCGCGGCGGGAACTGAGGGAGGAGTGCGGCTACGAAGCGGGGGAGTGGCGCCGCCTGGCCACCATCCATCCCGGTATCGGCTATTCCAACGAGACGATCGAGCTCTACCTGGCGCGGAACCTGACTCACGTCGGCCACGCGCGCGACGAGGAGGAGTTTCTCGAGGTGGTCAACGTGCGGCTCGACGAGGCCCTCGCCTGGGTCCGCGAGGGAAAGATCACCGATCAGAAGACGGTGATCGGTTTGTTGTGGGCCAAGAACTTCCTTTGAAGGGTAAGCAGTAAGCGGTGAGCAGTGAGCGGAAACTTTCAAACCGCCGGTTTCGTCTAACTTTCACGGTGAGCGGCCGCGCCGCTCTCGCGCGCGTCCGTCTCGACAGTGCGGTTAGTGCTCATGCCACAAGACTTGGGTCATGTGCGAGTTGCCCCGCGCTTTTGAAACAGCACGCTAAGGTTATTCGCCGGCATATCGATTGTTTCGGTTAAATCGAAGCCTTGCTCCTTCGCCACCGAATTGACCTCTTTCAGATCTCGGAGACCCCATTCGGAGTTTTGGGCGCGCAGGGCACTATCGAAGGCCGCATTGCTCGGTACTGTGTGCCTGCCGGGCACGGTGTAAGGCCCGTACAAGTACAAGAGACCGGCCTCGGGAAGGGCAAGCTTTGCACCGGCGAAGAGAGCCGTCGTTACCGACCAAGGGGCTATGTGGATGAGATTGAGACAGACGATCGCATCGAGCGTGGGCACGGGCCAAGGCAACGTGCGCACGTCGAGATCAAGGGGTTGGCGTACATTGGCAAGGTTTGCGGTCGCCAGCCAGGCGGAGATCGATCGACGACAGCCCGCATCCATATCGGTCGGTTGCCAGATCAACCGCTTCAGTGCCTGAGCGAAATGAACCACATGCTGTCCGGTGCCGCTAGCGACCTCCAGGACGAGGCCGGTTTTCGGTAGGACGCGTTCGAGGACCTTCAGAATCGGCCCGCTGTTTCGCTCCGCTGAGGCGACTACCAGCCGACCATCCGGAAGCTCGTCTGAATGTTCACAGCGAATTGACGACCTCCATGAGCGCTAACTTCCGCTTACCGCTTACTGAAGGTATCAGGCGGCGCTGGCGTCCCGGGTGGATAGCTGCTGCGCTTCGGGCTCGACCAGGAGAACCGGGCGCTGGAACAAGAAGCCCTGGCCGAACTGGGTGCCCATGCCGAGCAGCAGGTTCAACGCCTCCGGCGTCTCCACCCATTCCGCGATCACCTGCTTGTCGAGGCCGTGCGCGACGTCGTTCAGCGCCCGCACGAAGATGCGGCTGCCCTCGTCGGTGGCGAGGTCGCGGATGAAGCTGCCGTCTATCTTCAGGTAGTCCACGTCGAAGCGCTTCAGGTAGTAGAACGAGCTGAAGCCCGCCCCGAAGTCGTCCAGCGCGAAGCGGCAGCCCATTTCCTTCAGGCTCTTGATGAAGGTGAGGGTGACGTCGATCTCCGACATCGCGGCCGTTTCCGTAATCTCGAACACGAGCTGGTTCGGGTTGACCCCGCTCCCGCGCAGCATCGCGAGAAAGCGCTTGATCCAGTGCTGGTCGGAGATCGAGACCCGGGACAGGTTGACGAAATAGCGCAGCTTCTTGTCGGCCTGGCCGCTGGCGCGCAGGTACGCGAGCAGCTTCTCGACTACCCGCATGTCGATTTCCTGGATCAGGCCGAGCGACTCCGCGATCTCGATGAAATTGCCGGGCAGGATATAGCCGCCGCTCTCGTCGCGGACCCGCACCAGTATTTCGTGGTGCACCGGCTTGCTGTTCTTCAGCCGCACCACCGGCTGCTGGAACAGGACCAGGCGGTCCTCGTCGAGCGCGTCGCGCAGCTTCTTCGCCCAGTGGATGCGCCGGTGCGTGCTGCGCAGGCTGTCCGAGGCCTGGTCGAACAGGATGTGCCGGTTGCGGCCGAGGTCCTTGGCCTGGTACATCGCGATGTCCACGTTCGACATCAGCGCCAGCACGTCGGCGCCGTGGAACGGGTAGAGCGCGATGCCGGCGGAGGCCGCCAGGTTGGAGATCACCTTGTTGTCCCCGGCCTGGAAGCGGTAGCGGCGCACGGCCTCGAGCGCGCGGTCGGCGGCTTCGATCGCCTCCTTGCGCAGGGAAGCGGGCAGGTGGATGGCGAACTCGTCCCCGCCCAGCCGGAACAGCTCGCCGTTCACCCCGCGCATCGCATCGCGCAGGACGCTGCCCACGCCCACGATCAACTGGTCGCCCATGCGGTGGCCGAGGTTGTCGTTGACGTATTTGAAGTGGTCGATGTCGAGGAACAGCAGGGCGCCGACGCCGCCCGACTGCAGGGCCGTCTCGATGCGCCGCTGCAGGCTGTGCCGGTTGGGCAGCTCGGTCAGGGCGTCGTGCAGCGCGAGGTGCTCGATGCGCAGCGTCTGCAGGTGCTCCTCGGTGATGTCGCGCGCCGTGCCGCGGATGCCGAACATGGCGCCGTTGTCGTCGTTCACCACGCGCGCGTTGATGCCGATCCAGCGGTCCTCGCCCTTGGCGGTGACGAGCCGCGCCACGTAGTGCTTGATCTCGCCGCTCTTCTTCAGCGTCGACAGGAAGCGCCGGTTGGAAATGTGCGAGGTGTTCGCTTCGAAATCGAAGAAGCAGCGTCCGATCAGGTCTTTCGGCGCGAGCCCGAAGATGGTGAACGCCGCCGCGTTCAGGTAGGTGAAGCGTCCGCTGGAGTCCGTGGTCCAGATGAGGTCGTGCGAAGTCTCGACCAGGTCGCGGTAGCGATTCTCGCTCTCGAGCAGCAGCTGGATGATGCGGCGCTTCTCGGCGAGCGACTTGCGGATGGTCGCCAGTTCCTTGTTGGCCTTGTCGCTGCCGGTACCGAGGCCGGAGGCCGTCAGGCGGTCGATCAGCTCGCGGGAATAGCGGCGGTGGCCGCCGTGGCTGCGCCCGGCCACGAGCACGCCCAACTCGTCCCAGCGCCGCAGCTTCTGGATCGGAATGCCGAGCATCTCCGAGACCTGCTGGATGCTGTATTCGGTTTCCGGCGTGCTCACCACTGCCCCCTTGTCGGACGACCGGTTCGCCGCGGCCGCCGGCCGCGGGTTCCTTTGCTTGATTTCTTTCATGAGTTTAGCAGAGCGCCCGAACGCTGAAAAACGCGATCAGTGGATCTGGTTGGACTCCCCGGTCAAGCCGTTCTGGCGCGAAACCAGGCGCTGCATCAACTTGAGATCGCGCGGGTTCAGGCGCATCGCGCTGTCTACCCAGATCTGCACGATATCGAGCAGCTCCGAGAACTCGATGCGGTGCACGCGCCGGCGCGTTTGCGCGAGCGCCGCAAGTCCATTGCGGCTGCGGGCCCGTTGACGGATCAGCGCCGCGACCCCGGCTTCGCCCTCGCCGGTTTCCGTGACGGCATCGATCACGCCCAGGGAGAGCATCTCCTCGGCGCTGTAGATCTTGCCGCTGGCGATGACGCGCTCCGCCCCTTGCTGCCCGATCTTGCGCTCGAGGAAGGAGTAGGCGCCCATGCCCGGGAACATATTGAACAGGATCTCGGGGAAGCCGAAGCGCGAGCTTTTCTCGGCGATGATGACGTCGCTCGAGAGCGCCGCCTCGAAGCCGCCGCCCAGGCATTCGCCCTGCACCAGGGAGACCGTGGTGAGGGGCAGATCGTGCGCGACGTAATTGCGGTAGAGGACGTCGATGCACGCGCGCCCGTAGCGCAGCAGCCCCTGGCGGTCGCGGGAGTCGATCAGTTGCTTGAAGAGATCGAGGTCGCCGCCCAGGTTGAACACGCCGGGCGTGGCCGATGCGAGCACGACGTATTCGAGCGGCTGTTCTTCGCCGAGGCAGTCCACCCGCGCGCCGCTCGCGCCGAGGAATTCGTAGTACGAGCGGATATCGGCGAGGAGGGCAGGGTTGAAGCACGGTCGGGGTTCCGGCGACCATCGCGACCACATGGCGCGCGTCTCCTTGTCGAAGTTCACGCGCAGCTGCGGCGAGAAACTGAGTGCGACGCCGGTTGCGAGCGGCTGGCTGACGGGAACATGGCGAACTTCCAGAACCGCAGATGGGACGTGCATTTCCATGGTGCTCTCCCCTGTAAGAAGGCGGACGTATTGGTGGTTACTGTGTGATCGATGTCACACTTCGATTAAAAGCCTTGTGTGGATTACAAATCAAATCTAACATTTTGATAGATTTTGGTTTTTTAGTTTAGAAACAGAGGGTAGCGGAGTGCCACTAAAACCCCTCGGAGAAGTATTTTTGCGCCCAATGTGGCGTAATACACAACAGCCAAGGGGGGCCAGCCGACGGGCGGAGGTTTGACGTCTAACCGGCTTCCAGTTGATAATCAGGATTAATAATAACCAGTAAGTCCTTGTGATAGCCCACTTTTTCAGGTTTGTAATCAGGCTCTGGCTGCGTGTACAGGTGGAGGGGGACCTGTCGCAGTTACGCCACGGTCGCGTCCTGATCGTCTCCAATCACGACTCCGTGCTGGACGGGGCGCTGCTCGGCCTGTTCCTGCCGGGAGTGACGGTAGCCGTCGCCGGTGAAGGCTTGCGGCGCCCGCTGGTGCGGCTGCTGATGCGCTTCGTGCCGCACGTCATCCTCGACCCGCTGCGCCCGCTGGCGCTGAAAAAACTGACCTGGCTGGTGAAGCGCGGCCGGCCGGTCGTGGTGTTCCCGCAGGGCTCGGCGACGACCACCGGCAGCCTCACGAAAATTTACGATTCCGCGGCGGTGATCGCCGCGCACTGCGACGCCAGTATCGTTCCGGTACATATCGCGGGCACGCTCTACACGCGCTTCGCCGCGGTGGGTGGGAATTTCCCGAAGCGCCTGTTCCCGCGCGTCACCATCCGCGTGCTGCCGGCACAAAAACTGCCGGCGGCTTCCAGGGTGCCCGGCAAGATGCGCCGTCGCCGGCAGGCGGACGCGCTGCTCGCGATCATGCAACACATGATGTTCGCCGCGCGCCCGGATGCCACGCTGTTCGAAACGCTGGTCGCCACCGCGGCCCTGCACGGCCGCGGCACCCGCATCATGGAGGACACGCAACGCGAGCACTCGTACGGCGACCTGATCAAGGCCGCGCTCGCGCTGGGCCGGCTCGGGACGAAGCTCTCCGAGGAAGGCGAGATCGTCGGCGTGCTGATGCCCAACGTCGCAGCGACGGTTGGATTGCTGTTCGGCCTGGGCGCGATGCGGCGCGTGCCGGCCATGTTGAACTACAGCGCGGGTCCCGATGCGCTGCGCAGCGCCTGCATCGCGGCCGGGATCAAGACGGTCATCACGTCGCGCCGCTTCGTCGAGGTCGCGAAGCTCGCGAGTTCCATCTCCGCGTTGAGCACGGTGCGCATCGTCTATCTGGAGGACTTGCGCGCCCGATTCGGCGTGATCGACAAGCTCTGGCTGATGGGATGGGCGTTGTGGCGGCCGCTCTCCGTGAATCGCAGCCGCGATCCCGGCGAAACCGCAGTGGTGCTGTTCACTTCCGGTTCCGAGGCTCGCCCCAAGGGCGTCGCGTTGAGCCACCGCGCACTGCTTGCCAACATGGCGCAGATTAGCGCCGTCATCGATTTCGGTCCCAACGACAAGTTCCTCTCCTCGCTGCCGCTCTACCATGCGTACGCGCTGACGGCCTGCACGCTGCTGCCGCTTCTCACCGGGACCCGCCTGTACCTCTACACGACGCCGCTCCATTACCACGTGATCCCGGAGCTCGCGTTCACGCGCGCCTGCACTTACATATTCGGCACCAGCACCTTCCTCGCGCACTACGCGCGCCAGGCGCATCCCTACGATTTTCACCGGACGCGGGTCGTGGTGTCGGGCGCGGAAAAATTGAATCCCGAGGTGGCGAGCCTGTGGCTGAACAAGTTCGGGCTGCGCATCATGGAAGGCTACGGTGCGACCGAGTGCGCCCCGGTGATCTCGCTCAATACGCCGCTGTGTTACCGGCCGGGCACGGTCGGGCGCCTGCTTCCCGGCATCGAGCACCGGACGGTGCCGGTGGCGGGCATCGCGCGCGGCGGCGTGCTGCACGTGCACGGGCCCAACGTCATGCGCGGCTACTACCTTTACGATCGGCCGGGCGAGTTGCAACCTCCCGTTTCCGAGGCGGGCGAGGGGTGGTACAACACCGGGGACGTCGTCGGGCTGGATGAAGAAGGTTTCGTCACCATCCACGGGCGCGTCAAGCGCTTTGCCAAGATCGCCGGGGAAATGATTTCGCTCGAAGTCGTGGAGCGCATCGCGCAGCATGCCTCGCCCGGCCACCAGCACGCCGCGGCGATCGAGCTGGTCATGCAGTCCGGCGAGAGCACCGTGCTGTTCACCACCGACACCGGGCTCGACCGCATCCAGCTGCAGAAAGCGGCGCGCGAGCTCGGGGCGCAGGACCTCGCGGTGGCGCGCCGCGTCGTGCACGTGGCCACACTGCCGCTTCTCGGCAGCGGCAAGACCGATTACGTCAAACTGAAAACCCTCGCGGAATCAGACGCCGCCCACGGGCGCGAGCAGCGCCACAACTGACCCCTCCCGGCCCGGTGCTATGATGGTTTGCCTGCCGGCGCGGCCCGCGCTGGCGGCACCAATCAACTTCCTGGAGGGGATATGGCTAAGAGCAAAGGCAGCAGCGTCTACCGCGTCACCGAGCTCGTCGGCACCAGCAGGACTTCCTGGGAGGACGCGGCGCGCAACGCGGTGCAGACTGCGGCCCGCACGATTCGCGATCTGCGCGTGGCCGAAGTGACGAAGACCGACCTGGTGATCGAGAACGGCAAGGTCACTGCCTTCCGCGCCCGCGTTAGCTTGTCGTTCAAGTACGACGGCTGACCACCCCCTCACGTACGCTCGACCCCTCCTGGTCCAGGAGGGGTGGCCCGTAGAGCCGGGCGGGATTGCGGGATCGGCTTGCAAACAAGAAGGCCAGCTCTCGCTGGCCTTCTTGTTGCCGGAACAGGAAACGGCGCTACAGCGAAACCGCCGCGACCCTTATCGCGGCATCAACTGGCCGCGTATTTCGCCGGGCTTGAACTTGGCGCTGTGGACGTTTACGTAGAGATCGCCGGCTTTGTAGCTCTCGTACTGAGCATCGGTCAACTTCGCCCCTGCCGGCACCGACCACGCGTTATCGGAAGTCTTGGTCAGGGGAATAATGACAGGGCCGTTCTTTCCCTTGCCGGCCAGGTGAATGTGGGCTACCGAACCTTCAACTCCAGTGGTGGTTATGCTGCCGCTAATGGACTTGTCCTCTCCGACGGTAAAGGTGCCACTCCCGGAACCGGAAGTCGTAACGGGAGGATTTTGCTCGGCGCCGCTGAGCGTGACTCTGATGCTCTTGTCCGCGCTCGTAGTCGCGCAACCGGCGAACAGAGCCACTGCAGCCCACAACAATACCCAAAGCGAGCCCCTTCTAATCTGCGTTAGTGCATTCATGTTATTACCTCCGTGATTGAGTCATTCTGAAAAATAGTCCTTGGCGCTATCCGTCTCCGCAGAGCGTCCAAGAGCCATTGTAAACAAGTGCGACCGCCATAGTATTCCAGTGGTTACTCGCCCGCTAGCCGAGAACCGGCTACTTCTTGGCCTTTGGCCCGTCAGCGATAGGCTGCAGGGCGCGCAGGTAGGCGATTAACGCCGCCAGGTCCCCGGGCGTCAGCTGGCTGGTGGTGTTGCGAACGACCTCGGCCATCGACTCGGAAACCGTGTCGTCATCGGGTGTCATGCCATTCACTAAAAGCTCTCTCAGGTTTGCGTCACTCCACGTTCCCAGTGATGCCGGGGTGAGATTTGGAGCACTTCTCCCGTCAGGGCCTGAGTCTCCTCCTGCGAGGAAACGACGGCTGACGGGGCCGCCTAGGAAGTTGCGCGGGGTGTGGCATTCGCCGCAGTGCCCGAGCGCTTGGGCGAGATAGGCGCCGCGATTGACCGTCGGTGAAGTTCCGGGAGCAGGCGCAAATGCTCCAGGGGTGAAAAACAGCCACTTCCAGAACGTAACGAGAAAGCGCCAGCCGTACGGAAACCGCAGGTTGTGCGGCTGGTTGGCTCGGCTGTTGGGCGGCAACGTGCGCAGGTACGCCCAGAGATCGCTCAAATCACTATCGGCGATCTTGGTAAAGGAGGGGTACGGAAATGCGGGGAAGTAGTTTGCGCCATCGGGCCGCCGGCCGTGGCGCATCGCGTTGATGAAATCAGCCTCGGTCCAGCGCCCGATGCCGGCCTGTGGGTGCGGGGTGATATTCGGTCCGTAGAAGGTTCCAAACGGCGTCTTCAGCGGTCGTCCCCCAGCAAAGGGGGTCGCGCCCTTGCCTTCTGCGGTGTGGCAGCCAAGGCAGCCGCCAGCGCGAACTAGGTATTCGCCACGCTTTGGATCAGCCGCGACAGCGACCCGCCATGTAGCACACAAGCTGGCCAGCAACAGCACCACCAGGACACGACTCATCATTGCGCCGGATCTTTCAGCAATACTCGCCATGACCACGCCTGGTCGTGCCTGCGCACGCGAGAGGAGAACGCTGAACGAACAGTCGGTGCGCCGTTGTTACAGTAGCGCCACTCGCGAGAAGCTCATTACTCCGTTGCGCGCGCCAGACAGGACTCGATTAACGCAGGAACTGGGGTGTCTATTTTTTCACTGCCGGGCCCTGGAATGCCTGATGGCAATCGGCGCAGCCGATCGTGGTCTTGTTGAAGCTTCCAGACTCCCCGATCATTGCCACGACAGCATCCTTGTCTCCCGCTTTTGCCAGGGTTGCGAGCTTCGCGCTTTCCTGTTGGAGCTTCTCGACAAATCCCTGGAACTTTTTCTGTTCCTGCCATATTGCAGGAAGCGCGCGCGTCATGTCGTCGGGAAATGTACCTCGGCCAGTATCCTTCGGAAAATGTTGCGGTATGTTCTTCGCGCGACTCGCGATCAACTGAGCGTTCTTTTCGACGTCATCCAAAGATCCCTGTCCAGCCTTACCGAACGCAGCCAATACTTTCCAAGGGCCACCAAGCTGTTCTCGCATGAAGGTGGTGCGCCCCTTGAGCACTTCTTCACCGCTTTGCGCGTGCACGGGCGGCAGCGCAAGACCCAGAGCCGCTGCAATGGCCGCACAGATCACAACCCTACGCGTGTGATGCATTACTTTTCTCCTATCTATATGTATGTGGAACCACGTCTCGCCGAGCATGCGTATTGTATCCTCGCCGCAGATTTCTGCCACGCGGGCTGAGCAGGAAAAATGAGGCTCAGTTCCGGGGTGCAAGCAACGCACGGACACACCCCTGACGGACGGATTATTCCGGTCTCGCTGGCGCGCGCCATACTAACAGC
>Ga0134127_10004020_pt1 | contig 10601 bp, 11 predicted proteins | sample KB31753_FD_96459 | JGI IMG/M metagenome (GOLD analysis project Ga0134127, IMG submission 96459) | Terrestrial soil microbial communities with excess Nitrogen fertilizer from Kellogg Biological Station, Michigan, USA - KB3-175-3 | ecosystem: Environmental > Terrestrial > Soil > Unclassified ...
CACGGGCATGCCGATGCACCAGAAGCCGATGACGTTGACGATCATCGGCATGCGCGTGTCGCCGAGGCCGCGCAACAACCCGATCGCGACGACCTGGAGGCCGTCGAATACCTGGAACAAGCCGGCGAGCGGCAACAGCAAAGCCGCGAGCGCGAGCACGGCTGCGTCGCGCGTGTAGAGCGCGGCGAGCGGCGCAGGCGCGAACGTGAACAGCGCGCCCGTGCACAGCATGAAACCGGCGCCGACCGCGAGCGACGCGACCGTCGAGCGCCGCACGCCATCGGCGTCGCCGCGGCCGACGGCGTGCCCGACGATGACGGCCGCAGCCGAGGACACGCCGAGCGGCACCATGAATGCGAGCGACGCGAGGTTCAGTGCGATCTGATGCGCCGCGACCTGCGCGACGCCGAGCCAGCCCATCAAGAGCGCCATGGCGTTGAACGCCGTGCTCTCCAGCACCATCTGCGCGCCGATCGGGAACCCGAGCTTCAGCATGCGCAGTAGCGGGCGTAGGTCGAGCAAGTTCGGCGCGACTTGGCGCAGGTAAGGCTTCAGCGTCCGCCAGCCGAGCGCCAGCATCAGCACGGCCATGAGCCAGCGGCTCACGGTCGTCGCCCAGGCGGAGCCGAGCACGCCCATCGCGGGAAAGCCGAGGTGGCCGTAGATCCACAAATAATTCAGCGCGACGTTGACGAGATTTGCGACGACGATCGTGATGCCGATCGGCCGCATGCGATGATGCGCTTGCAGCGTCTGCCGCAGCGCGACGAACACGTAGAACGGCAAGACCGACAGCGCATTGCGATGGACGAAGCCGGCCGCGGCGGGAATGACCTCGGCCGGCTCGTTCACGAGCTCGAGCACGGGACGCACCGTGAGCAGCACGAGCGAGATCGGCACGCTCAACGCGAGCGAGAGCACGAGCCCGCGCTGCAAGCCGCGGCGGATGGCGAGCTCGTCGCGCGCGCCGAGCCCCTGCGCGATGATCGGATCGAGCGCGAAGAGCACGCCCATGCCGAAGATCGAGATCGCGAAGAAGTACATGTGGCCGAGCGCGACCGACGCGAGCGACGCGGGCGAGAGGCGGCCCACCATGATGGTGTCGACGACGCCCATCAGCATCGTGCCGACCTGAATCAGCACGAGCGGTCCGGCGAGCCGCAACAACGCTCCGAAGTCGGCGCGTGTGGGCTTGTGCTCGAGCGCGAAGAAAGACATGGCAGGCGGTTTCGCGAAGGGTGCGCAGCTTAGCTCATCAGCGCCGGCTGCGCCTCAGGCATACGGCGCGTGTGCGGTTCGAAGGGCCGGTGCTAGACTCGCCGACATGCGGAAGACGGCGGCCGTCGTGCTCGCGTTCGCCGCGGCCGCCGTGCCGGGCGTCGTGGCGTCGCAGCCTGCGCTCGAGCCGGCTGCAAGCGACGAATCCCAAGACCGTATCGTCGCGACGATTCTCGACGAGCAGGCCAAGAACGGGCCGTACTCTCCCGATCTGATCGCTCCGTTGACCGAGCTGAGTTTCTTCTATGAAGAGCGCGGCCACCACGACCTCGCGGCCGCCGTAAACGACCGCGCTCGGCAGGCGATGCGCGCGAATTACGGTCTCTATACCCTCGATCAAGCTCCGCTGCTGAGGCAAGCCATGCGGAGCGCGGACGAGCGCGGCGACGCCGTGACGGCGTGGCAGCTCGAGCACGACCTCTTGGATCTCGTGCACCGGAATCCCGACGACGTGCGCACGGCAGCGATTCTGCGCGAGCTCGGCGATCGGCGCGTCGATCTCATGGAGCGCTATCTCGGCGGCGAGCGCCCCGCGGATCTCTATCTCGGCAATTACTATGGAGAAGGGAAACTCGGGGGCAGCCGAGGCGACGCGGCCCGAAAAATGCTCGTCGAGGGCCTGACACGGTACTTCGAAGGCATTCGAGTGTTTCATCGCAACGAGCTCTACGCATCCGAAGAGCTCCGTGAGCTCGAATGGGAGCTCGTACGCGGCTGCTACCGCGGCGGTTTTTACAGTGCCGGGCGGGATGGACTGCGCCGGCTGGTGTCGTACGACGCGGCGCGCTCGATGCCTTTGCTCGCGCGCGTCGAAACGCTACTCCACCTGGCGGACTGGGAGCGGTCGTACGAAACGTACGAGAACGCATACGCGTTGCTCCAAGAAAAGGGAACTCCACAGGAGACGATCGATCGATTCTTCTCCCCGCCGACGCCGCAGGTGCTGCCGGCCTTCTTGCCGAACCCGCTCGTGTCGGAGCAGACGCCGGAATCCACGGGTTACATCGACGTTGCCTTCGAGCTCAACAAATACGGCTCTGCCACGCGGATCCGCGTCGTCGACGCCACGGCGAACGCGACCGACGAGGCGCAGGACGATCTCGTGCGCTTGATCGTGCACAGCCGGTTCCGGCCTTACATGGTGGACGGCCAGCTCGTGCGTAAGGACGCGCTCGTGCGCTACTACTTGAATGCCGCGAGCGGCGAAGCCGACTGAGACCGAGACGGCGGCACAGCGCGAGCGCTACAGCGCCGCGCGCAACGCGGCCAGCAGGCGCGCGCGATCGTCGTCGGCGAGCTTGCGCTCGGGCTGTTCCTTGACATCCTGCGCCCAGATCGGTTGCCCCCAGCGGCCGTCGCGCTTGAAGCGTGGAATCACGTGCCAGTGCAGGTGCGGCATGACGTTGCCGAGCGTCTCGACGTTCATGTGATCCGGCTTGCAGACGCCGACGATCGCGGTCACGACGCGGTGCAAGTCCGCTGCATACGCATGCCACTCGGCCGTCGACAGCTGGTCGAGCCGCGTCGCGTGCCGCGGATCGAACACGAGCACGCCGTGGCCGCGGTACATCTGGTTCACCGGTAAATACCATGACGACGCCGTGAGCCTGGCGACGAGCTCCCATTGCGCCGTGACGTCGGCGCGCGGCATATCGAACGCGCACCCGCGCCCTGCGGCCAAGTCGTCCCAAGTCGCCTGCGGCATCGACGTTGCTCCGTTCAGACCGAACGTTCGCACTGTAGCACCGGGGCGCGCGGCGCAAGTATGCTGAGGCCGATGCGCGACCGATCGGTAGTACTCGAGCTCGGCGCCATAGCGGCGGCAGCGCTCATCTTCGTCGCGACGTTCCGGGTTCGGCCGCCGTATCTCGACTTCGTGCTCGCCGCGGCGGCGGTCGCGCTGATCGTGCTCAGCGCCGCACGCAGCCGGCGTCTTTGGGAGCTCCAGCGCAGCGTCGATCCGACGGGCGCGCGCGGCGCCTGGAAGGCCGCGCTCGCGTTCACGGGCGTCGCGCTCGTCGCGCTCGCCGGCGCGGCCGTGCTCGTCGCGCGTGCGGCCGGGACGCCCGCGACCCCGCGGTTCGGCAACTGGCACATGCTCGTCGTCGCCGCACTCTACTTTCCGTGGGCGCTGCTCCAGCAATACATCTTCATGTTCTACTGGTTCGGCCGCTGGCTGCGGCTCGTGCCCGTTCCGGTCGCCGTCGTGCTGACGGCGCTCGCCTTCTCGGCCGTGCATTTCCCCCGCTGGCCCGTGATGGCCGTGACGCTCGTCGCGGGCAGCGTGTGGGCACTCATCTATTACCGCTGGCGAAGTATCGTGCCGCTCGCGGTCTCGCACGCGCTGCTCGGCACGGCCCTGCACTACTGGGTGTTCGGCAACGACTTGCTCGAGCGTTGGATTCCGTTGCTGCAGCGTTGGCTGCCGTAACACCGCTCGATTGTGCGTGCCCGCGCGCCGTGCTCTAGTAGCGCAACGAACGTTGGGGAATCACATGACCGAGCAAAACGACAACGTCGACCGCCGCTCCGTGCTGCTCGGTGCCGGAACCGCGGCTGCGGCCGGCGTCGTCGCCTCGTTCGGCACGGGCCCTGCCGAAGCGCAAGGCCGCGTCGATCAAGAGTGCATGACTATTGTTTATCAGAACGGCGCCGACGTGCGCTTCGACTTCGACTACTACATCAACACGCACATGCCGCGGATCATGCGGCTCTACGGCAAGTCGATCAGCCGCTTCGAGTTGCGCCGCGGCCAGCCCGGCGCCGACGGCGCCGCGCCGCCGTACGTCGCGACGATCACGATCTGGATCGCCGACGGCGCCGCGTTCGACGCAGCTCAGAAGGAGCACCAAGCTGGCTTGCGCGCGGACGTGCCGAAGTTCACGAACGCCGTGCTCATCGCGCAGCGCGACCGCATCGTCGGCACCGCTACGTCTTAGAACTGCGCACTCCGCCACAGTTTGCGGCGCGGCTCGCGCCTAGCCTGCGGTCATTCAGAGTGACCGTGGGCCCGCGCACGTGCAGGCATCGGCCGAGATCGACCGCCGCTTCCTCCGCTTCTTGACGGACTTGCTGCTATGCAGCCGTTGCCTGCGTCACGGTGTCCGCAGACGCGTGACGCAACCGATCTCGCATCGCCATCGCCCGCTGACGCTGTGCCGCGACTGCCGCGCGCACGAGCACGCCGCAAGACACTGAGCTCGTCTAACCGAGGAGAGCCGGTAGCTCGCTCATCTGCGTGAACGTGCGCGTCGCACCGGCTTCGACGAGCTTCTCGGCCGGCGTCAAGTCGACGTAGCCGAGCACCGTCATGTCGGCGGCGCAGCCCGCGAGCACGCCGTTCACCGAGTCCTCGACGACGACTGTGCGCGCCGGGCTGGCGCCCATGCGCTCGGCCGCAAAGAGAAAGATGTCGGGAGCCGGCTTGGCACGCGGCACCTCGGTCGCGCTGAAGAGGCGTCCCTCGAACAATGGCATCAGCTTCGTCGCTCCGAGCGTGATGCGCATCTTGTCGTAGCCGCCGCTCGACGCGATGCAGTACCGAATCGTCAGCGACTCGAGCACCTCCCGAATTCCTTCCACGGCCTGGACGCGCTCGCCGAGCACTCGGTCGCGCTCCGCCATGTAACGCTCGAGCGCGCCGGGCGGCGCAGGCTTTCCGCTCAACCGTTCGACGATGGCCATGCAATCGGCGAGCGAGCGGCCGAGGAACTGCTCGCGTGTCTCGGCGTCGCTCAAATGAACGCCGAGCGAACGGATGAACGAGCCGAACACGTCGAAGACGAGGCGCTCGCTGTCGACGACGACGCCGTCGCAGTCGAAGATCACGAGGTCGAAACGCGCCATCAGTCGTCGAGCGCTCTGCGGTTGCGTTTCAGTCGGGAGCGCTTCGTTTTGTCGTCGAGGCGGCGCATCTTCGATGCATGCGTCGGCTTCGTCGCGCGACGCACCTTCGGCACGAAGAGCGCGCGCCGCACGAGGTCGGCCAGCCGCTCGAAAGCGGCCGCCTTGTTCTGCTCCTGGCTGCGAAACTGCTGCGCCTTGATGACGACGACGCCCTCATCCGAGATGCGATGGTCGCGCAGCGCGAGCAGCCGCTCGCGCACCGCTGGCGGCAGCGCGCTCGAGCGTGCCGCGTCGAAGCGCAGCTGCACGGCGCTCGCGACCTTGTTGACGTTCTGGCCGCCCGCGCCCTGCGAGCGAATCGCCGTGAGCTCGAGCTCGGCGGCCGGAATCGTCACGCTGCCGCTGACGCGCAGCCCTTCCTCGCCGGCCACGCTTCAGTTCGCGGGCTCGATTCGCAAGATCGCGCCGGCGTCCTCGTCGGTCAGCACGTACAGCAACTCGTCGGGCCCTTGCCGCACGTCGCGAATGCGCTGCCGCAGATCGACGAGCAGCATCTCGCGGCGAATCTCGTCCCAGTTCGCGTTGAAGACGACGCGCTCGAGGTGCCCGGTGCCCGGAATCTCGCCCATGCGCATGCCGCCGATCAAGAGGTTGTTCTTCCAGCCCGGCAGCCTGTTGCCCGTGTAGATGGAAAAACCCGACGCCGCGATCGACGGCACCCAGTAGACGACGGGGTCCTCGAACCCATCGCGCGAGAAACCCTTCGACTGCCACGGCCCCGGATACGAGCGGCCGGTGCTGACCAACGGCCAGCCGTAGTTCGCGCCGGCCTTCAAGATGTTGACCTCGTCGCCGCCGTTCGGGCCGTTCTCGCTCTCCCACAGCTCGCCGGTCACGGGATGCACGATGAGGCCGAGCGTGCTGCGGTGGCCGAGCGTGTAGATCTCGGGCTTGTATCCGTCTTTGCCGAAAAACGGGTTGTCCTTCGGCACAGACCCGTCGTCGTTGAGCCGCAGCACCTTACCAGCGTGGCTCATCGGGTTCTGCGCGCCGCTGCCATCGCCGGCATTGCCGAACGTGCTGACGTAGAGCTTGCCGTCGCGGCCGAATACGAGCCGCGAGACGCTGCTCGCGTCCGTCGTGACGAAAATGTCGCGCACGTTCGTGAGCGCTTTGCCGTCCCAGACGCCGCGCGCGACGCCGAGCCCGTTCTGCCGTTCCGCGATCGGCTTGTTGTATGTCAAGTAGACGAAACGATTCGTCGCGAACTGCGGATGCAACGCGACATCGAACAGGCCCGACAAGCCTTGCACGCGCACTTCGGGCACGCCTGCGACCGGTTGCGGGTCGAGCGTGCCGTTACGCACGATGCGCAGCGCGCCGGTGCGCTCCGTGACGAGCATCTCGCCGCTCGGCAGCCACACGATGCTCCATGGGCGCGTCACACCGCGCGTGTACACGACGACGCGGATCTCCTGCTCCGCCGTCTTGTACACGAACGGCCCCGCGCCGAGCGGCGGCACTTGGATACCGTTCGGCGGCCGCGGAATTCCGCCGCCGTTGCCCCCCGCCGCACGCTGCTGCTGTTGCTGCGGCGCGGCCGCACCAGGGGCGCCCTGCTGTGCGGTCGCGGCCAGCGCAGCCAGCCCAAGCGCCGCCGCGGCGGCGCAACGAATGATCGTTCTCATGTTGTTTTCTCCCTGCCTTCCGCGTGGCATTTGCGGCACAGCGCATCGTAACGCGCGCGCCGTAGCTTGTCCGCAGGCTCACGCGGCCGCACCTCACTCGCGCGTGCGGGCCGATCGGAGCACACTAGTGAGCAGGGTTATCGACTGCGTCCAGGGGGTATCGATGACTACGGCCAAAGACATCATTCGGTTCAAAGGCAAAACCGTTCACGCCGTCCGCCCCGACGACACCGTTCTCGCTGCGCTCGGCGTCATGGCCGAGCACGACATCGGCGCCGTCCTCGTCGTCGAGGGCGAGGAGCTCTTGGGGATCCTGAGCGAGCGCGACTACGCACGCAAAGTTGCGCTACTGGGCCGCGCGTCGCGAGACTCGCCGGTGCGGTTGATCATGACGGCCAACGTCGTCTGCGTTCCGCCGCACCGAACCGTCGAGGAGTGCATGGGGTTGATGACGGAGCGCCGCTGCCGGCACCTGCCCGTCGTCGAGAACGGCCGCGTGATTGGGCTCGTTTCAATCGGCGACCTCGTCAAAGCCATGATCGACGAGAAGGAATTCACGATTAATCAACTGAAGAACTACATAGCCGGCTAGCGGCCTGGTCCGGCGCCCCTTGCGCGCCGCCGAAAGGCTTGTCACGATCTTCGCAGGCCCACCGGCCATCATCCACTGTCACTTGGGGGACCCCATGAAGAAGCTATTGCTCGCTGGCTTGGTATCCGTCGTCATTGCACTGCCCGTCGTCGCTCTAAACAAAGGCGACACCGCGCCGATGTTTAGCGCCAAGGCGTCGCTGGCCGGTAAGGAGTTCAACTACTCGCTCGCCGAGGCTCTGAAGCAGGGCCCCGTCGTCGTGTACTTCTATCCGTCGGCGTTCACGCAGGGCTGCAACATTCAGGCACACACGTTCGCGGAGAATATGGACGCGTTCAAAGCGGCCAAGGCTTCGGTCATCGGCGTGTCGCTCGACAGCATCGCGCGCTTGAACGACTTTTCGGCCGATCCGGCGTATTGCGCCGGTAAGCTCCCGGTCGCGTCAGACGCGGACGGCTCGATCGCGAAGTCGTACGGTGTCAACGTGAGCGCAGGCCGCCCCGGAATGCAGGACTCGCGCGGTGTCGCGATCGATCACGGCTTCGCCGACCGCCTGACGTTCGTCGTGACGAAAGACGGAAAAGTCGCAAGCACGTTCGGCGGCCGGGAGCTCCCGCCCGACCAGAACGTGCAGCAAGCGCTGCAAGTCGTGAAGGACCTCGCGGCCCTGTAACCGCTTCGATCTCGGTCAAGGAGCCCGTTGCGTCTACGCGCAACGGGCTCTTTCTTTTCTGGGCGTGGTCCAACCGGCATGAGGACCACGATTGCACTACTTTCCATTACGTTTGCGGCGGCGTGCTCGTCGGACGGCGGAGATGAGGCACAACCGCCGGGCGGGGCGCCAGCGCCGTCGCCCGCGCCGCAACCGCCGCCGTCAGCGCTGTTCGTCCTCGGCGACAGTCTGTCCGACGTCGGCAACGCGGCCGCCGTTGCAGACTACGTGCTCAGCGTCCCGATCGATCCGCCGACCGTCGGACTCTGCAACCCGACCGACGTGCTCGTCGCAAAGCGAGGCTGTGACGATTTGTTCTATCGCAAAAGCCGCGTCAGCGACGGCCCTGTTGCCGTCGAGCATCTGGCCGAGCAACTGGGGCTTTCGGAGCTGCGCCCGTCGCTGCACGTGCTGCCCAACGTCGCCCGCGACGGGACCGTGTACGCCGTCGCGGGCGCCAAAGCGCACCTCAACGGCGAGCAGGATCTTGCGCGGCAAGTGGACTGGCTCTTGCTCGATCGCGCGCCGCTGCCTTCGGCCGCCGTCTACGTCGTCATGATCGGCGGCAACGACGTGATCGACGCGCTGCAAGCGAGCGCTGCTGACCGCGGGGCGGGCACGCCGCCGAGCACCGCCATCATCGAATCGGCGGTCGATGCGATCGGCACCCAGGTCGAGCGGTTGCTCGATTTCGGCGCGCGGCGAGTGGTCGTCGCGAACGTTCCCGATCTCGCCGCACTGCCGTCCGTGCGCGCCGACGCGCGCGCGAGCACGGACGAGGCGCGATTTCTCGCGATGGCGGCCGCGATCTCGGAGACTTTCAACCTAGCGCTCGCCGCGCGGCTCGACCGCATCGAGGCCAGGACGTCGTCGTTGACGCCGACGCCCGTCATTGCGCGGTTCGATTTGCGCGCCGCGTGGTCGGCGGCGCAGCTAACGCTTGCTGCGAGCGGCGGCAATGCCGTCGATGCGTGCTTCGACACCGAGCTCTATCGAGAATCCGCGGCGCAGCGAGTGTTCCATCCCGATTGTGCGCCGCTCGCCGCCGACGGCGAGCCGCGGTTCGATCGCTTCGTATTCTTCGACGGCATCCATCCGACGGGCGTAACGCACGCCGCGCTAGGCGACGCGCTGCGGGCACTCTTTTAACGCGCTAGCGCAGCCAGCCCGCCGCCATCTGCTTCTCGTGCGCCGTGACCGCATTGCGCATGAACATCGCAACCGTCACGGGTCCCACGCCGCCCGGCACGGGCGTGACCCAGCTCGCGACTTCTTTGACGTTTTCCGTGTCGACGTCGCCGACGATCATCGTCTGCCCGTCGGGCCCCGTGATCTGATTGATGCCGATGTCGATGACGGCCGCGCCAGGCTTGACCATATCGGCGCGCAAGAATCGCGGCCTGCCGACGGCGACGAGCACGGCATCGGCGCGACGAGAGTGCGCCGCGACGGAGCGCGTGAGATGGTGGCACACGGTCACCGTCGCACCCTCGGCCATCAGCATGAACGCCGCGGGTTTTCCCACGATCTCGGAGTGGCCGATCATGACGACCTCGAGGCCGTGCAAGTTCAACCCCGTCGCTTTGATGAGCTCGACGGACGCCGCAGCGGTGCAAGGCGCGAGCGCCAAGTCGTTGTAGACGATGTCGCCGATCGAGGCGGGATTCATGCCCTCGATGTCCTTCAGCGGGTGGATCGCGGATGCCACGGAGCGGCCGTGAATGTGCTTCGGAATCGGCCGTTGCAGGATCACGCCGAGCACAGTCGGGTCGTCGTTCATGGCGCGCAGCCGCGCCTTGCACTCGTCCTGCGTCAGCGTGGCGGGCCAGGTCTGGTCCTCGAACGGAATTCCGACTTTCTTCGCGGCGTTCGCCTGACCGCGAACATAGACGCCGACCTCCTTGTGCTCGCCGATGCTGATCGAGACGAGCCGGCCGAGCGAGTGCTTGGCCGCGCCCGCGTGCACGCGCGCGGCGACGCCGTCGAGTATGCGGTCGCGAACGGCTCTGCCGTCCAAGAGGCGGTTATCGAGCATGCGGGTAATTCCAGCAGTTTTTCTATTTGAAAGTATCGCACGCGCCCGGGTCGCCGCTGCGCAGGCCCGTCGAGAGCCAGCGCTGCCGTTCGGCCGAGGAGCCGTGCGTGAACGAATCAGGCGTCACGGCGCGCCCCGCATTGCGCTGCAACCGGTCGTCGCCGATGGCCTGCGCGGCGGCGAGCCCTTCCTCGACGTCGCCGGGCTCGAGCACGCGCACCGTCTGATTCGCGTGATAAGCCCAGACGCCTGCGAAGCAGTCGGCTTGAAGCTCCATCGCAACTTGCAAGCGATTGGCCCCCGCCTCGTTCGCGCGTTGCTGAGCCGAACGCACTTGATCCGAAGTGCCGAGCAGCGTCTGCACGTGATGACCGACCTCGTGGCCGATGACGTACGCCGCCGCGAAATCGCCGGCGCCGCCCATGCGCGCGAGCTCGTCGAAAAACGACG
>Ga0134127_10004021_pt1 | contig 10598 bp, 10 predicted proteins | sample KB31753_FD_96459 | JGI IMG/M metagenome (GOLD analysis project Ga0134127, IMG submission 96459) | Terrestrial soil microbial communities with excess Nitrogen fertilizer from Kellogg Biological Station, Michigan, USA - KB3-175-3 | ecosystem: Environmental > Terrestrial > Soil > Unclassified ...
CCGCTTGCCGGTCGAGAATGCGCAGGGCCCGCTGCAGCTGACGGTGACCTCGCAGGGCTGCGCGGACATCGGCGTGTGCTACATCCCGATGGACAGCAAGGCGACGATCCAGCTGGCCGGCTTCGCTGCGCCGCCGGCCGGCGCGCCGCTCTCGGCAGCCCCCGCCGGCTTCACCGCGCAGCTGAGCGACTTCGAAGTCGCACGCCTGTTCGAGTCGGGAGGCCCGCTGCTCGTGCTCGCGAGCTTTCTTGGCTTCGGTTTGTTGCTGGCGTTTACACCCTGCGTGCTGCCGATGATCCCGATTCTCTCGGGCATCATCGCCGGCGAAGGCAAGGACCTCGGCAAGCTGCGCGCCTTGCTGCTGTCGCTCGCCTACGTGCTCGGCATGGCCCTGGCCTACGCCGTTGCGGGCGTTGCGGCCGCATGGTCCGGCAGCCTGCTCGCAGCAGCGTTGCAGAATGCCTGGGTATTGGGCGCATTCGCGCTCGTCTTCGTCGTGCTCGCGCTCTCGATGTTCGGCCTTTTCGAGCTTCAGCTTCCCGGATTCCTGCATCACCGGCTGCACGCGACGCATGGGCGGCTGCAGGGAGGGCGCGTTGTCTCGGTTGCCGCCATGGGCGCCTTTTCCGCGGTCATCGTCAGCCCCTGCGTTGCCGCGCCGCTGGCTGGCGCCTTGCTCTACATCAGCCAGACCCGCGACGTCGCGCTCGGCGGATCGGCGCTGTTCGCGATGGCGATCGGCATGGGCATTCCGTTGCTGGTGGTCGGTGTCTCCGAGGGCGCCCTGCTGCCCAGGTCCGGTCCCTGGATGTTGCGCGTGAAACAGGTGTTCGGCGTCCTGCTGCTCGCGGTGGCGGTATGGATCGTCTGGCCGGTGCTGCTGCCTTCGGGTAGCGGCGCCGGATTCGTGCGCGTTGAATCGGTCGCCGCGCTCGAGCAGAAGCTGCAGGCGCCCGGCAAGCCGGTGATGCTCGACTTCTACGCCGATTGGTGCGTGTCCTGCAAGGAAATGGAGGCCCTGACCTTCAACGATGCGCGCGTCAAACCCAGGCTGGACCGCATGCTGCTGCTGCAGGTCGATGTCACCGCCAACACCGCCGAGCATAAGGCGCTGCTCAGGCGCTTTCACCTGTTCGGGCCACCGGGGATCATTTTTTTCGATGCGCAGGGCAGCGAAATAAAGGGCTTGCGCGTCATCGGCTACCAGAATGCCGAGCGTTTCCTGAAGACGCTGGAACTCGCCGGCGCGCCCTGATGCTGCGGCATGTCCGCGGCATCGACCATGCCGTGATCCTCGTACGCGATCTCGACCGCGCGCGCGATACCTACGCGCGGCTCGGCTTCACGCTGACGCCGCGCGGCACCCATTCGCTCGGCTCGCAGAACCACTGCATCATGTTCGGGCGCGATTACCTCGAATTGATGGCGCTGCCGAAGCCGCATCCCGCATTCCAGTATTTTTCGGATTTTCTCGCGCGCGGCGAGGGCGTGGGCGCGATCGCGCTGGCCACGGACGATGCGGCGGCTGCCCAAGCAGAGCTCGCAAGCGCGGGAATCGCGGCCGAAGCGCCGCTCGCCCTGTCGCGCCCGGTCGAGAATCTCGGCGAAGCGCGGTTCACCCTGGTGCAGTTGCCGCCGGAGCAGACGCCGGGCTTCCGGACCTTCCTGTGCCAGCACCATACGCGCGATATCGTCTGGCGGCCGGAATACCAGGCGCACGCAGTAGGCGCCCGGGAAATTGAATCGATTGCAGTCGACGCGCCCGATCCGGCTCGCTACGCGCAACTGTTCGACGGGCTGCCGGTAACGTTTTCGACGGCAGCGGCGCCGGCTGTTAGGGCGCTTCGCATCCGCGTTGAGGATCGGGCGGACGCGGCAGCGGCTCTGCGTCGCGGCGGTTTTCTTCCGGCCATTCTTGCGGACGGCGCTCTCGCCGTGAGCGCCGTCCAGGCACACGGCATTACGCTGATTTTCGGCTAGCGCTTGAGCGAGGCGGCGGCCTCGAGCGCAAAGTAGGTGAGGATTCCGTCGGCGCCGGCGCGCTTGAACGCGGTGAGCGATTCCATGATGCAGGATTCAGGCAGCCAGCCCCTGGCGATCGCCGCGCGCAGCATCGAATACTCACCCGAAACCTGGTAGACGAAGGTGGGCGCCTTGAACTCGTCCTTCACGCGCCGCAGGATGTCGAGGTAGGGCATGCCCGGTTTTACCATCACCATGTCGGCGCCTTCGGCGAGGTCGAGACCCACTTCCCACAACGCTTCGTCGCTGTTGGCCGGATCCATCTGGTAGGTCTGCTTGTCGCTCTTGCCGAGATTCTTCGCCGAGCCCACCGCGTCGCGGAACGGGCCGTAGAAGCCCGACGCGTACTTTGCCGAGTAGGCCATGATCTTCGTATGGATGTGGCCCGCCTTCTCGAGCGCCTGGCGGATGCGGCCCACGCGCCCGTCCATCATGTCCGAGGGCGCGACGATGTCGACGCCCGCCGTGGCCTGCGCAAGCGCCTGCTTTTCCAGGATTGCGAGCGTGGCATCGTTGAGGATGTAGCCCGATTTGTCGATCACGCCGTCCTGGCCGTGCGACGTGTAGGGATCCAGCGCGACGTCGGTCATGATGCCGAGCTCGGGGAACTGTTTCTTGAGCGTGGCGACCGCGCGCGGGATCAGGCCTTTCGGATTGAGCGCCTCGCGCCCGTCGGGCGATTTCAGTTTCTGCTCGATCGCCGGGAACAAGGCCATCACCGGCACGCGCAGCTTCATGCAGCGCTCGGCCACCGGCAGCAGCCGGTCGACGGTCATGCGCTCCACGCCGGGCATGGAAGCCACCTTCTCAGTACGGTTTTTCCCGTCGACGATGAAGACTGGATAGAGCAAGTCGTCAGCGCTCAGCAAGCTTTCGCGCATCAGGCGGCGCGAAAAATCGTTGCGCCGCATGCGCCGCATTCGGACCGCTGGAAAGGAGCCGTAGATATTCATCTGATTATTTGGCAGGTTTTTTGCCGCAGTCACCGGCACGGAACTTTTTCCGCCGGCGACCATCTTACCTTCAGACGATGCAAGTCGTCTCCCGCTTCTCCTCCCTGAGCGGGTTGCCTCGGCCCCAAGTCGAGGCGTTTTCCGCCCCCGGTTTAGTTCCCCTTTTCCGGGGGTTTTTTATTGTGCCGCCCTCAGCCAGCCCTCCAGCAGCGCGCGCGCTTCCTCGACGCCCTCCGCGCTCTTGCTGGAAAACAGCATGACCTTGGATGGCATCGCGTTCGCATCGAGGGCTGCGCGGGTACTGGCGAGAGTTCCGGCCCGCTCGATCCGGGTGAGCTTGTCCGCTTTGGACAGCAGCACCAGCCTTTGTGCTCCGATCGGCCTGAGCCACTCCAGAAAATGGCGGTCGTTCGCTGTGAGCGGATGACGCGCGTCAGTAAGTACCACCACGACAGCCAGGGTTCGGCGCCCGGTCAGGTAGCCGCCGATGAGTGCGTCCCAGCTCGCGCGCAGGGAGCGGGGCGTCGCGGCATAACCATAGCCCGGCAGGTCGGCGAGCCGTGCCCGCTCGCCCAGATCGAAAAAGTTGATGGTCTGCGTGCGGCCCGGCGTCTTGCTGAAGAAGGCCAGCCGCTTACGGCCGGCCAGCGCGTTGATCGCGCTCGATTTGCCGACGTTCGAGCGCCCGGCAAACGCAATCTCGGGTCCGCTCTCAGGCGGGAAATCCTGAGGCTTGGCGGCGGAGAGCAGGAAATGGGCGTGCTGAAAGACGGGCAATGGTTGTGCCTAAAGACGGAAATTCTAATAAAATCGCGGCTTTCCAAGGCAATATTCAGGGGAGCTGCCGCATGATCCGACAGTTGGCGTATGGCGCCAGCGCCGCCGCGTTGTTGTGCATTGGCGCAGCCGCCGCCCAGGCACCCGCCAAGCCGGACGCTGCCAAGGGCCAGGGCATCGCCGCCCAAGTATGCGCAGCCTGCCATGCGGCCGACGGCAACAGCGCGCTTGCGGCCAACCCGAAGCTCGCCGGTCAGTTCTACGAGTACCTGCACAAGCAGATGGTCAATTTCAAGCCGCAGGGCGGCAAGAAGGCGGAGCGCGACAACGCGGTGATGGCCGGCATGCTGGCCAATCTTTCCGCATCGGACCTCAAGGACATCGCCGCCTACTACGCGTCGCAAAAACTCAAGCCGGCGGCGGCAAGAGACAAGGAACTCGCCACGCTTGGCCAGAAAATCTACCGTGGCGGCAACGCTGCCACCGGTGTCGCGGCCTGCGCAGGTTGCCACGGCCCCGCCGGCGCCGGCATGCCCGCGCAGTATCCGCGCATCGCCGGCCAATTTCCGGAGTACGTGGATGCGCAGCTCAAGGCCTTCCGGGCCGGTGCGCGCGCGAACGATCCGAACGGCATGATGCGCGGCGTGGTGGCGCGCATGAGCGACCGCGAGATCCAGGCGGTCGCGGAGTACGTCGCCGGGCTGCGTTAGCGGGCAGGGGAATATTTCCCGCGCGAGGCTGTTAGAAAGGGGATGCATGCAATCAGGCGAGACGCCGGTCAAGGTCTGGGATGCCCCGGTCAGGGTGTTCCACTGGCTGCTCGTGCTGCTGTTCGCCTTCCAGATTTTCAGCGCCAATGTGAAAGGCGACTGGATGGTCTGGCACATGCGCTCGGGCTACGCGATCCTCGCGCTGGTGCTATTCCGCATCTTGTGGGGCTTCGCCGGCAGCAGCTCCGCGCGCTTTGCGGGCTTCCTTGCCGGACCCTCGGCATCCCTCGGCTTTGTCAAGAAACTCCTGACACGCGCGCCCGCGCCTTACCCCAGCCACAACCCGCTGGGCGGCTGGATGGTGCTGGCGCTGCTGCTCGCGCTGCTGTTTCAGGTCGGCACCGGGCTGTTCGCCAACGACGACATCCTCATCGAGGGACCGCTTTTCAACCTCGTCAGCAAGGCAACCTCGGATCAGCTGACCAGCTGGCACTACTGGAACGTGAATCTGCTGCTGCTGCTGGTCGCGGTACATGTCATCGCAGTGGGCTACCACGCAGTGGTCATGAAGGAAAATCTCATCGGCGCGATGTTCACCGGCGTGAAGCACATGCCGGCGAGCGCGGCTGGGAGTATGGCGGCGCGCCTTGCCAGCCCGTGGCTCGCGCTGGTGCTGTTTGCCGTGGCGGCGCTGGCCGTCTTTCTGGTCGTAAAACGAATCTTTATCTGAGGAGGAACGGATGAGAATCAAACTGTTGACTGCCGCGCTGGCGGTCGCCGCTCTGGGTGGCGCCTCGCTCGAGGCGCTCGCGCAGGCAAAACCCGACGTGCTGGTGAAGCAGCGCCAGGCGGCGATGACGCTGCAAGGCAAATACCTCGGCCCGATCGGCGCCATGATGAAGGGCGCGGCACCCTACAACGCGGACATCGTCGCGCGCAACGCCACCTTCCTGGAAAACCTCTCGCGCATGCCCTGGGACGGGTTCGATCCGAGCACGCAGGGCGAGAAGAGCAAGGCGAGGGCGGACATCTACAAGGAGCCGGCCAAGTTCAAGGCCGCCTACGAGCTGCTCGAGGCCGAGACGGCCAAGCTCGGCGCGGCGGCCCGCGCCATGAACGAGGCAGGCGTGCGCGCCAGCTTCGGCGGCGTTGCCAAGGCTTGCGGCAGCTGCCACGACGCGTTCCGCGAGAAATAGCCTACCCCTTTGGCCTGAGCGAAAGCCCCGCGGTTGTACGCGGGGCTTTTGCTTTTCCTGACGGAATAGCTGCGCGGGTAGACTGTTATTCCAGATGACGGACTCAGAGAACATCGTCGAGTTGATTCCGCGCCTGCGGCGCTATGCGCGGGCGCTCGCCGGCGACCGCGTTGCGGCCGACGACCTGGTGCAGGACACGCTCGAGCGCGCCTGGGCCAAGTTCCATTTGTACCGGCGCGGGACGGATCTGCGGGCCTGGCTGTTTACGGTGATGCACAACGTATACGTCAACCAGCTGCGTGCGACACGCCCGGCCGCACCGCTTGACGATGAGATGCCGGAGCTCGCGCAGCCGGCGCGTGAGACCGACACGCTGGTGCTGCGCGACCTGGATGCGGCAATCCGGCGCCTGCCGCCGGACCAGCGCGAGGTACTGCTGCTGGTGGCTCTTGAAGAGATGAGTTACGACGAGGCGGCGGGCGCGCTCGGCATCCCGATCGGGACCGTGATGTCGCGCCTGGCGCGCGCGCGGGAGAAGCTGCGCACGATGCTCTCGGGGCTGCCGCCCGCGGGCAGCAAGCAATTGAAGATCGTGAAATGAGCGATGGATAAGGACAAGACGACGCAGGACGATGCCGAGATGAAACTGCTGTCACAGGCGCTTCATCAGCTCTACGATCCGGTGCTCGGCGAACCGGTGCCGGAGCGGCTGCGCGCGCGCAGGGTGGGGCACGCGCGCTGGCGCGCCGCGGCGATCGCCGCCGGCTGGGTCGCGATCGGACTCGGCGCCGGCGTGTTCGCGGGCTGGCAGCTGCATGCGTGGCGCGTCGGCGTGCCGCCGGCGGCGGAGGTGCCTGGATTCGTCAAACGCGCCGCCGTCGCACATGCGGTCTATTCGCCCGAGGTTCGCCATCCGGTGGAAGTGGGTGCCGACCAGGAGCAGCACCTCGTTGCCTGGCTGTCCAAGCGCCTGGGCGCGCCGCTGCGCGCGCCCAAGCTCGAGTCGATCGGCTTCAGCCTGGTCGGCGGCCGCCTGCTGCCCGGCGACACTGGTCCGGTGGCGCACTTCATGTACCAGACCGAAAAGGGGCGGCGCATCACGCTGTACGTGCGTACCGAATCCGCCGAGAATCGCGAGACCGCTTTCCGCTATTCAGCCGAGGGCAACGTGAAGGTGTTCTACTGGATCGACCGCAAGCTCGGTTACGCGATTTCGTCGGCGGACGTCGGCAAGGACGACCTGCTGAAGGTCGCCAACGCGGTCTACCAGCAGCTCAATCCGTAGGTACTAGCGCACGTCATCAGGTCGCGGCGCGCTCGGCCCGGCTCAGCACGTAGCCGCCCGACTTCTCGTCGGGCTCGAGCTTGATGAAGCCGCGCTTTTCGGCCTCCTCGAGCAGGTCCGAGAACGCGCGGAAGCCGTAGTAGGACTCGTTGAAGCCGGGCTTCCTGCGCTTCAGGGCCTGCTTCACCATCGAGCCCCAGATCTTCTCGCCTGCACCGCGTTCGGACACCAGGGCATCGAGGGTCTCCAGCACCAGGTCAAACACCTCCTGCACCTTGTCTTCGCCCGCGGGTGCGTCCTTGTCCTTCGCGGCGGTGGCCGGCTTTGGCCCCTCGCGGCGTTTTTTTTGCGCGCGGCGCTTGGCTTCGTCCTCGCGCACCAGATCATCGTAGAAAATGAACTCGTCGCAGTTGGCGATGAGCAGGTCGGAGGTCGAATTCTTCACGCCGACGCCGATCACCACCTTGGCGTTCTCGCGCAGTTTGGAAACGAGCGGCGAGAAGTCCGAATCCCCGCTGATGATCACAAAGGTGTCGACGTGCCCCTTGGTGTAGCAGAGGTCGAGCGCATCCACCACCATGCGGATGTCGGCGGAGTTCTTGCCGGACTGGCGTACGTGCGGGATCTCGATCAGCTCGAAGGAAGCCCCATGCATGGCGGCCTTGAATTCCTTGTAGCGCTGCCAGTCGCAGTACGCCTTCTTGACGACGATCGAGCCCTTGAGCAGCAGACGTTCGAGCACGCGGTTGATGTCGAACTTCTCGTATTTCGCGTCCTGCACCCCGAGCGCGACGTTCTCGAAGTCGCAGAACAGCGCCATGCTGCGGGTTTCCTGACTAGCGGCCATGTTTGGCTTTCTCCGGTTCGCTGCGATGCTAGCATTCAACGTATGAACGGCGCTGAAAGCCTCGCCCGTACGCTCGTCGCCTGCGGCATCGACACCTGCTTCGCCAACCCGGGTACTTCCGAAATGCACTTCGTGTCGGCGCTCGACCGCGTGAGCGGGCTGCGCTGCGTGCTGGGCCTCGCCGAGACCGCGGTGGCGGGCTTTGCCGACGGCTACGGGCGGCTCGCGGGCAAGCCGGCGGCAACGCTGTTTCACTGCGGCCCCGGCCTCGCCAACGCGGTGGCGAATCTGCACAACGCGCGACGCGGGTTCTCACCCATCCTCAACATCGTCGGCGATCAGGCGACCTATCACCAGCCGCACGACGCGCCGCTCACGTTCCAGACCGAAACGCTCGCGAAAACCGTGTCCAAGTGCGTGCGCGTCGCGAAGACCGCCAAAGATGTCGGCGCGTACGCCGCGCAAGCCATCCAGGCCGCGCGCCAGCCGCCATGCGGCAACGCCACGTTGGTCGTCCCCGCGGATTGCGCCTGGGACGAGGGCGGCGCGCCCGGCCAGCCGCTCGCGCCGGTGGCGAGTGAACGCGTGCCGCAAGAGCGGATCCGCGACATCGCCAAAGCCCTGCGCTCGGGGCAACCGTCCATGCTGGTGCTGTCGAACGAAGCGCTGACCGAGGCGGGCCTCAAGGCCGCCAACCGGGTCGCGCATGCCACCGGTGCCCAGTTGCGCACACCCACGCAGGTCCCCCGCATGCAGCGCGGCCGCGGGCGCGTGCCCGTGGATCGTATTCCCTATCTGGTGGACGCCGCGCTCAAGGTGCTCGGCGGCACCCGCCACCTGATCCTGGCGGGCGCGAAAGCGCCGGTCGGATTTTTCGCCTATCCCGGGAAGCCGAGCACCCTTTGGCCGAAGGACTGTGAGGTGCATACGCTCGCGGCGATGGACCAGGACATCGTCGCCGCGCTGGAGGCCCTGGCCGACGAGCTTGCCGCGCCGCGGCAGGTTCCGATCCGCGAGGACGTCGCGAAGCCCGAGCTGCATGGCGGACCGTTCAAGCCCGAGGCCTTCGGTCTTACGCTGGCTGCGCTGCTGCCCGAAAACGCCGTCATCGTCGAGGATGCCGTCACCTCCGGCCGGGCGCTCTTTCCGCTCACCTGGGGCGCAGCGCCGCATGACTGGATCCAGGTCACCGGCGGCGCCATCGGCTATGCCTTTCCCGCCTCGACCGGCGCCGCGGTCGCCTGTCCCGGTCGCCAGGTGGTCTGCCTGCAGGCCGATGGCGGTGGCATGTACTCGCTGCAGGCGCTCTGGACGCAGGCGCGCGAAAAGCTGGATGTGATCAACGTGGTCTTCGCCAACCGCCGCTATGCCATCCTGCAGAGTGAGCTGGCCGCCGTCGGCGCGCAGCCGGGGCCGGCATCGAAAGACCTGCTCGACCTCTCCCGGCCGGAGCTGCGCTGGACCAAGCTCGCCGAGGGCATGGGCGTGGAGGCGGTGCGCGTCGAGACGCTGGAAGCCTTCACCGACGCGTTCAGCGCCGCGCGCGGCCGGCGCGGGCCCTTCCTGATCGAGTTCTCGATCTAGTCTCCGCCGTGCGCGACGGCCGCCACGGGGATGCGCGCCTTGCGGCGCTCGGCGATCCACTGCTGCAGGCGCTCGAAGTAGAGATAAACGACCGGCGTGATGTACAGCGTGAGCACCTGTGAGAGCAGCAGGCCGCCCACCACCGCGAGGCCGAGCGGCATGCGCGCGCTGCCGCCCACGCCGAAGCCGATCGCGATCGGCAGGCTGCCCATGAGCGCGGCCGCCGTCGTCATCATGATCGGCCGGAAGCGGATGATGCCGGCGTCGTAGATCGCCTTTTCCGGCGCCGAGCCCTCTTTTCTTTGTGCCTCGATCGCGAAGTCGATCATCAGGATCGCGTTCTTCTTGACGATGCCGATCAGCATGATGATGCCGACGAAGGCGTACATGTTGAGCTCGACGCCGAAGGCCATCAGCGTGAGCAGCGCGCCAAGGCCCGCGGTCGGCAGCCCCGACAGGATGGTGAGCGGGTGGATGAAGCTTTCATACAGCACGCCGAGCACGAGGTAGATCACGAATATGGCGAACAGCAGCAGCCAGCCCATGCCCTGCAGCGAGGCCTGGAACGCCTGCGCGGTGCCCTGGAAGGAGGCGTTGATGGTGCCGGGAATCGCCATCGTCGCCATCTCCCGCCGCACCTGGTCGATCGCCTGCGACAGCGCCACGCCGGGGCGCAGGTCGAAGGAAATCGTCACCGAGGGCAGCTGGCCCAGGTGCGTGACCGATAGCGGCCCGACGCTGTAGCTGAGGTGCGCCACCGAGCTGAGCGGCACCAGCGCGCCGCCCGTGGAGCGCACGTAGAGCATGGCGAGCGCCGAGGGGTCCTGCTGGTAGCGCGGCTCCAGCTCCAGGATCACCCAGAACTGATTGGTCGCGGTGTAGATGGTCGAGACCTGCGATGCGCCGAAAGCGTAGCCGAGCGTGGTCTCGATCGCCTGCGGCGAGATGCCCAGCGCCGCCGCCTTCTCGCGGTCGATCTCGACGTTGACCTGCGGGCGCGCGATCTGCAGGTCGCTCGAAACATCGATGATGCCCGGCAGCGAGCGCAGTTTCTGCTCGATGCGCGGCGCCCATTCGTAGAGCTGGTCGGTGTTCGGACCCTGGATCACGTACTGGTAGGGACTCTTGGTCAGCGCGCCGATGCGGATGGTCGGTACGTTTTGCACGAAGGTTTTCGTGCCGACGACCTTGGCGAGCTTGGGCCGCAGGCCGCGCACCACTTCG
>Ga0134127_10004026_pt1 | contig 10595 bp, 11 predicted proteins | sample KB31753_FD_96459 | JGI IMG/M metagenome (GOLD analysis project Ga0134127, IMG submission 96459) | Terrestrial soil microbial communities with excess Nitrogen fertilizer from Kellogg Biological Station, Michigan, USA - KB3-175-3 | ecosystem: Environmental > Terrestrial > Soil > Unclassified ...
AGGCTACGCGCACTCACAAGCGGGGCGCCACCCGCGGGCCATCGATTGCTATCGCATGATGGTGGAGCTCGCGCCCGACGACATGGTGGGGTGGGAACTCCTCGCGCAGTCGTATCGCGCGGCCGGCCAGCCGCAGCGGGCGGTGCAGACGCTCAACAACGCGGCGCGGGTACGGGATGACGCTCCGCCGATCTGGTTTGTGCTGGGCCAGAGCTACGACGATCTCGGCCGCACGGATCTCGCGGTAGGCGCGTATCGCAACGCGGTCAAGCTGGACAACGGATATACGCAGGCCTGGTTTGGCCTCGGCCGGGCTTACGCGCGGCTCAATCGCAGAAACGAGTTCGAGGAGGTAGTGAAAGTGCTGGAGCAGTTGAAATCGCCGCTGGCGCAGGAGCTCACCGCGATGCGCCCCACCTTGCGCTGATCGCGGTTGAAGGCGTGGCTGGTGGCTAGTGGCTGGTGGTTGGTCGTGAACTGCGCAGCTGCGAACCATCCACTATCCACCATCCACGATCCACGCATTTAGCCCTTACGTAAGGCGGGCGTGAGATACGGCTCGATGGTCTTCAGGAGCTCGACAAATACCTTGGGGTTCCCGGCGATGATGTTGCCGGTCTCGAGGTAGCGGTTTTCTCCGGAGAGATCGCCTACCAGTCCGCCGGCTTCGGTGATCAGCAGTGCGCCGGCCGCCATGTCCCACGGCGAGAGGCCGAATTCCCAGAAGCCGTCGAGCCGGCCCGCCGCGACGTAGGCCAGGTCGAGCGTGGCGGACCCGGCGCGCCGCACGCCGGTGGCATTGCTCATCATGTGGCGCAGCGTCGCGAGGTAGACGTCGAGGTGCTCGAGCTGCCGGAACGGGAAGCCCGTGCCGAGCAGGCTCGTTCTCAGGTTGTCGCGCTTGCTGACGCGCATGCGCTGGTCGTTCACGTAGGCGCCGTGCCCGCGCGAAGCCGTGAAGAGATCGTTGCGGGACGGATCGAAGATCACCGCCTGCGTCACCACGCCGCGATGCCTGAGTGCGATCGCCACCGCGTACTGCGGAAAGCCGTGGAGAAAATTGGTGGTGCCGTCGAGCGGATCGATGATCCACTCGTATTCCGACTTCCCGGAAGCGCCGCTTTCCTCCGCCAGAATCGCGTGAGTGGGATAGGCTTCGTGCAGCATGCGGATGATCGATTCTTCCGCCGCGTGGTCCACTTCGGACACGAAATCATTCGCCGCTTTTTCCTTGACGGCGACGATGTCGAGATTGCGGGTCGCGCGGTTGATGATGCTGCCGGCGCGGCGCGCAGCCTTTACGGCGGTGTTGAGCATCGGATGCATAATCAGTGACGAGTGACGAGTGATGGGTGATGGGTAGAGGGCCTGCTGCCGCATCCCACGCTAAAAACGCACCGCGGGCCGCTTTTCAAGTCAGGTATTCTAAGGGAATGTCCGCCGATAAGCTCAAAAACATCCGCTTCGTGCTGTGTGAGACAGCGCACCCGGGCAACATCGGCGCGGCGGCCCGCGCGATGAAGACGATGGGACTCTCGCAGCTCGCGCTGGTCGCGCCGAAGCGCTTTCCCGATCCGCAGGCCGAGTGGCTGGCAGTCGGTGCGGCCGATTTGCTGAGGGGCGCGCGCGTTTACGCCAACCTGGACGAAGCGCTGACGGGATCGGCATTCACTGTCGCCTGCACGGCGCGGCCGCGCGAGGTGGCGGTGCCGATGGTCGCGGCGCGTGAAGCGGCGGAGCGCATCGTCGAGATCGCCCGCTCGCAGTCCGTGACGCTGGTATTCGGCAACGAGAAGTATGGGCTGACCGCTGCCGAGGTCGGCAAGTGCCAGCTGCTCGCGACCATTCCCGCCGACCCCAAGTTTTCCTCGCTGAACGTCGCGGCCGCGGTACAGGTGCTGGCCTACGAGTTGCGGATTGCCGCGCTGGGCGCGACCGTGCGCAACAGAAGCGGAAAGCCGCCCGAGCATGCCACTTTCGAGGAGATCGAGCGCTTCTACGAGCATCTCGAGAAGAGCCTGCTGGCGGCCGGCTTCCTGAATCCGCGCAATCCGAAGAAGCTGATGGCGCGCCTGCGGCGGTTGTTCGGCCGCACGCAACTCGAAAAGGAAGAGGTCAACATCCTGCGCGGCGTGGTCAAGACTCTGGCTACTCCCAAGAAGCGGGTAATCAGTAAGAAGTAAGCAGTTAGTGGCAGGTGGGTTCCCTCCACCCGCGATTCGCGACCCGCCAGTCACGGTCAACCAAAGGTTGACCAAAATAGTAGGGCATCGTAAGCTACGCGCCCTTACCCTTGATTTATAAACAATGTTTGACCGCCTGCAAGAAGAAATAGCGGTCGTATTCGACCGCGACCCGGCTGCCCGGAACACCTGGGAAGTGATCACTTGCTACCCGGGGTTTCACGCCATGCTGTTCCACCGCCTGGCCCATTTCCTGTGGGGCGCGCGGCTGAGATGGCTTGCGCGTTTTACTTCCCATTGGTCGCGCTGGCTGACCGGCATTGAAATCCATCCCGGGGCCACGATCGGACGGCGTTTCTTCATCGACCACGGCATGGGCGTGGTCATCGGCGAGACGGCTGAGATCGGCGACGACTGCACGCTCTATCACGGCGTCACCCTCGGCGGCACGTCGTGGAACAGGGGCAAGCGCCATCCCACGCTCGGCAAGGGTGTGGTGGTGGGGGCGGGGGCAAAAATTCTCGGCCCGATCCTGATCGGTGAGGGCGCGCGCATCGGCTCCAACGCGGTGGTGGTGAAGGAAGTGCCGGCGGGTGCGACCGCGATCGGCATTCCCGCGCGCATCATCGAGGCGGAAGCGGCGCAGAACGGGCGCTTCTCCGCGTACGCGGTGGTGAAGGATTTGAACGACCCGATGGGCAAGGCGGTGCACGAGTTGATCGGGCACAGCGCCGACGTCGACCGGCGCCTCGAGCATCTGCTCGCCGAATTGAAGCGGCTCGGCGGAAAAATCGAGGACTGCGGCGGCGAGAAACTCGACGCAAACTCGCTCAATAAAATGGTTGACTGAATTTGTCGGGTAAGGCATACTTGACCAAATCAGTAGCCTATTTTTGATAAGTAACTATTTGATTTAAATCGTTTTTTAAGAGGTGACCCATGAGACTGACGACCAAGGGGCGCTTTGCTGTTACAGCCATGATCGATCTCGCGCTGCATCACGGCAGCGGGCCGGTGACGCTTGCCGAGATCAGCGGGCGGCAGAAGATCTCGCTGTCATATCTCGAGCAGCTTTTCGGCAAGCTGCGCCGCCACCAGCTCGTGGAAAGCGTGCGCGGGCCCGGCGGCGGCTATTGCCTGGCCAAGGACATGGACAAGGTGACGGTCACCGACATCATTCTCGCGGTGGACGAGCCGATCGATGCCACGCAATGCGGCGGCAAGGAAAATTGCCACGACGACGGGAAGTGCCTCACCCATGACCTGTGGGCGGCGCTGAACGAGCGCATCTTCGACTATCTCGGGGGTGTAAGCCTGCGCCAACTGGCGGACAGCCAGAGGGCGAAAGAGACGGCACGGCAGTCCGGCGTCGCGCAAGTACGCGACATGCGCGTCGCTGCAGGCAAGCGCACCACCCCGATTTCCGCGTAGCCCGTCACTCGTCACGGAATTTGATGGAACACATCTACTTCGATCACAACGCGACGACGCCCGTTGACGACCGGGTGTTCGAAGCGATGCTGCCGTACTTGCGCGGCCGCTATGGCAACGCGTCGAGCCGGCACGAGCTCGGCACGGTGGCGCGCCGGGCGGTCGAATCCGCGCGCCAGCAGGTCGGGGCGCTCGTGAACGTGCAGCCCTCGCAGGTGATCTTCGTTTCCGGCGGCACCGAGGCGAACAACCTGTTCATCAAGGGCGCGGCGGGCTACCTCAAGCCCACGCAGATCGCGGTGAGCGCAATCGAGCAACCCTGCGTGGCGAAGCCGGCGCAGGAACTCGGGCGCCAGGGCTGGAAGGTGCGCAAGCTTGCCGTCAGCGGCCGCGGTGAAATCGACTCCACGGACGTCGAGCAGGCATTGAAGGAGCCGACCGGCATCGTTTCCGTGATGCTCGCCAACAACGAGACCGGCGTGATCCAGGACGTTGCCGCCGTGGCCGCGCGCGCGCGCGCGGCGAAAGCATTGATGCATACCGACGCCGTGCAGGCGCTCGGCAAGATTCCGGTGGACTTCGCGGCGCTCAATGTGCACGCGATGACGATATCCGCGCACAAGATTTACGGGCCGAAGGGAGCCGCGGCGCTGGTCGTGGACAAGCGGCTGCAGTTGCGGCCGATCATCCACGGCGGCGGCCACGAGCAGGGACTGCGCTCGGGCACCGAGAACGTGCCGGCTATCGTCGGTTTCGGCGCGGCTTGTGAGCTTGCAGCCGGACGAATTGGCGAGCTTGCCCAGCGCCAGGATGCGATGCGCACGCGGCTCGAGCAGGGACTTCACGAGATGGGCGCGGCGATTTTCGGCGAGGACGCCCCGCGCATTTCCAATACCTCGTACTTCTCGTTCAAGGGCATCCTGGGCGAGACGCTGGTCATCGAGCTCGATAAGGCCGGGTACGCCGTGGCGCCGGGCGCTGCGTGCTCGAGCGCCAATCCGGAACCCTCGGCGACGCTGCTTTCGATGGGCGTGGACCCGGAGCTTGCCCTCGGCGCGGTGCGGTTCTCGCTCGGCGCGGGGAACTCGATGCAACAAGTGGATGAATTCCTGCGGGCACTCAAGGCGGTCGTCATGCGTCTAAGAAGTTTGACTGCGATGGCTGTCTAACCCGATTAACGATTAACGATTAACGATTAACGATTAACGATTAACGAAGGTGCGTTATGAAGATAGAACTGACTGAAAGCGCGGCGAAGCAGATCCAGAAGCAGATCGCCCAGCGCGGCAAGGGCATCGGCCTGCGCGTGGGCGTGAAGGACGCGGGCTGCTCGGGCTTTGCCTACGTCTACGACTACGCGGACGAAGTGAAGACCGACGACAAGCTGTTCGAGGCGCACAACGCGAAGGTGGTGGTGGACGCGAAGAGCCTGGAAACCCTCGACGGCTCCACCCTCGATTTCGTGAAGGAAGGCTTGAAGCAGGTATTCAAGTTCACCAATCCCAACGTGGATGCGACCTGCGGCTGCGGCGAATCCTTCAGCGTCAAAGAGAAAGCCGACAGCTGACAGCGCGTGGCTGACAGCATGGAGCAAATGTAATGAGCTCGGTACTCGAAAACCTCGTCAACCAGCCCTACCAGCACGGGTTTGTCACCGACATCGAGTCGGACACCGCGGCGAAGGGGCTCTCCGAGGACACCATCCGCTTCATTTCGGCGAAGAAGAACGAGCCGGAATGGCTGCTGGAGTTCCGGCTGAAGGCGTACCGCCACTGGCTCACCATGACCGAGCCGAAGTGGCCGAATGTGAAGTACCCGAAGATCGACTTCCAGGACATCATCTACTACTCCGCGCCCAAGCCGAAGAAGCTGAAAAGCATGGACGAGGTGGACCCCGAGCTCCTGAAGACCTTCGAGAAGCTCGGCGTGCCGATGAACGAGCGCGCGAAGCTCGCCGGGGTGGCGGTGGACGTGATCTTCGACTCGGTATCGGTCGCGACCACCTACAAGCAAAAGCTCGCCGACGTCGGCATCATTTTCTGCTCGATCTCGGAGGCGGTGCGCGAGCACCCCGAGCTCGTGCGCCAGTACATGGGCAGCGTGGTGCCGGCCGGCGACAACTATTACGCCGCGTTGAATTCGGCGGTCTTCACCGACGGCTCGTTCTGCTTCATCCCGAAGGGCGTGAAATGCCCGATGGAGCTCTCGACCTATTTCCGCATCAACACCGAATCCTCGGGGCAGTTCGAGCGCACCCTGATCATTGCGGAGGAAGGTTCCCACGTCTCCTACCTCGAGGGCTGCACGGCGCCCAAATTCGACACCAACCAGCTTCACGCGGCGGTGGTCGAGCTGGTCGCGATGGATAACGCCGAGATCAAGTACTCGACGGTGCAGAACTGGTACGCCGGTGACGAGAACGGCATCGGCGGCATCTACAACTTTGTCACCAAGCGCGGCCTGTGCAAGGGCCGGAATTCGAAGATTTCCTGGACCCAGGTCGAGACCGGCTCCGCGATCACCTGGAAGTACCCGTCATGCGTGCTGCTCGGCGACGACTCGATCGGCGAGTTCTACTCGGTGGCGCTTACCAACCACCACCAGCAAGCCGACACCGGGACCAAGATGGTTCACATCGGCAAGAACACCCGCAGCCGCATCATCAGCAAGGGCATTTCGGCGGGGGTTTCGAACAACAGCTACCGCGGGCTGGTGAAGATCGGCCAGAAGGCGGAGAACGCGCGCAACTACTCGCAGTGCGACTCCATGCTGATCGGCTCGAAGTGCGGCGCCAACACTTTCCCTTACATCCAGGTCCAGAACAGCAGTTCCAAGGTGGAGCACGAGGCGACGACTTCCAAGATCGGCGAGGAACAGCTGTTCTATTTCGCGAGCCGCGGCATCGGCGCGGAAGAGGCGGTGTCGATGATCATCAACGGCTTCTGCCGCGACGTGTTCCAGCAGTTGCCGATGGAATTTGCGGTCGAGGCAACCAAGCTCCTGGGCATGAAGCTCGAAGGGAGCGTCGGATGATCCACAAGGACGCAAAAGTGCTGCTCGAAGTGAAGGGGCTGCGCGCCAAGGTCAGCGGGACCGAGATCGTGAAGGGCCTCGACCTCGTCGTTCGCGCGGGCGAAGTGCACGCGATCATGGGGCCCAACGGCTCCGGCAAAAGCACGTTCGCCAAGGCGCTGGCCGGGCACCCCGCCTACCAGGTGAGCGGCGGCACGGTCGCTTTCGAGGGCAAGAATTTATTCGAGATGACGCCGGAGGCGCGCTCGCGCGCGGGGCTGTTCCTCGGTTTCCAGTACCCGGTCGAGATTCCCGGGGTCTCGAACAGCGCTTTCCTGCGACTCGCCTACAACACGGTGCAGGCGGCGCGCGGCAAAGACGAGCTCGACCCGCTCGAATTCGACGATTATGTGCGCGCGAAGATGAAGCTCCTCGAAATGGACGCAGCGTTCCTCGACCGCTCGGTGAACGAGGGCTTCTCGGGCGGCGAGAAAAAGCGCAATGAGATTCTGCAGATGGCGCTGCTCGAGCCGCGCCTGGCCATCCTCGACGAAACCGATTCGGGTCTCGATATCGACGCTCTTCGGGTGGTGGCGAGCGGCGTGAACCGCCTCGTCACGGCCGACAACGCGGTGGTGCTCGTCACGCATTACCAGCGCATGCTGAATTACATCGTGCCCGACTACGTGCACGTGATGGGCTCCGGCCGCATCATCAAGACCGGCGGCAAGGCACTCGCCGAAGAGCTGGAAGCTCGCGGCTACGATTGGGTCAAGGCGGCTTAAAGCCATGAGCGCCGTTACTGCCAGCCATCCGTACGTCGAAGCGTTGCTGAAAGGCTACGAAATACCGCGCAGCGGCGCTTCGTGGTTGAACGAGCGGCGCGCGCATGCGCTCGAGCGCGCCAACGCGCTATCCGTGCCGACGACGCGCGACGAGGATTGGCGTTTCACCGACATTTCGCAATTGATCAAGACGAACTTCCAGCCCATCGCGAGCTCTTCGCCGCCCGCCATGTCCGAGATTTCGGCCTTCGTCGCGCCGGAGGCGGTGCTGCGCCTGGTATTCGTGGACGGGGTATTCGCCCCGGTACTGTCTTCCACCAGGGGAATGTCCGACGGCGTCGTTGTTACCCCGCTTGCCCTGGCGTTTGGCACCCACGCCGCCGCGATCGAGCCACACCTCGCGCGCCACGCGACATTCGAGAACGATGTGTTCACGGCGTTGAATACCGCTTACTTGCGCGATGGCGCCTGCGTACTTATCGCGAAAGACCGGAAATGTCCGGCCCCGGTGCAGCTGCTTCACATCTCTATCCAGAAGGAAGCCGCCGTCCATCCGCGCTGCCTGGTGGTTGCCGAGGCCGGAGCGGAGTGCACCGTGATCGAGGATTACGTGACGCTCACCGACGGGGCGTATTTCAACAATGCAGTGACCGAGATCGTGGCGGGCGAGGGCGCCCGCGTAACGCACGTGCGGTTGCAGCGCGAAGCGGCCGGCGCGTTCCATATCGCCAACTGCGCGGTCGTCCTGGCTAAAGAGGCTTATTACGCTTCACACGCGATTTCGCTTGGCGCGCGCCTGTCGCGCCTGAACCTCAACGTGCTGCAGCAGGGCGAGGGCGTGGAAGTGAAGTTGGACGGGCTCGCGTTGATTTCCGGCCGCCAGCTCGCGGACTCGCATACCCTGATGGACCACGCGCGTGCGCACGGCAAGTGCCAGCAGCTTCATAAGTGCATCGTCGGGGGCGGGGCGCACGCGGTCTTCAACGGCAAGATCCTGGTGCGGCCGGGCGCCCAGCTCACGGATTCCGCGCAGCAGACCCGTACCCTGCTGCTCTCGGACAAGGCGCGCGTGGACGCGAAGCCGCAGCTCGAAATCTTCGCCGACGACGTGAAATGCGCGCACGGCGCCGCCATCGGGCAGATCGACGCCGAGCAGCTGTTCTACCTCCAGAGCCGCGGCCTCTCGACGGAGAGCGCCCGCAACCTTTTGACTTACGCTTTCGCTGCCGAAGTGGTGGACCGCATCCCGGTGCCGTCGCTGGTCGAGCGGCTGGAAAAAGTGGTTCTCGCCCAGACCCAGGCTGCCTGAAGACAATGAACGCACCCGACAAACTGAAGCGCACTGCGAACGGCCTCGACCTCGAGCGCATCCGCGCGGACTTCCCCATCCTCAAGCTCAAGGTGAACGGCAAGCCGCTGGTGTTCCTCGACAATGCGGCTTCGAGCCAGATGCCGCAGCCGGTAATCGACCGCTGGGTCCGTTACCAGACCACCCAGCATTCCAACATTCACCGCGCGGTGCACCACCTCTCTGAAGTGGCGACTGCCGAATACGAGGTCGCGCGCAAGAAGCTGCAGGCGTTCATCAACGCCAAAGAGGACCGCGAGGTGATCTTCACAACCGGCACGACCGACGCCATCAACCTGGTCGCGCACGGTTACGGCCGCAAGTTCATCGGGCGCGACGACGAGATCGTGCTCACCACGCTCGAGCACCACTCGAACATCGTGCCGTGGCAGATGGTGGCGGAAGAGAAGGGCGCGAAGATCCGCGTGGTGCCGGTCAACGACCGCGGCGAGCTCATCCACGAGGAGTACCTGAAGCTGCTCGGGCCGCGCACGAAGATCGTGTGCGTCGGCCACGTCTCCAACGCGCTCGGCACTATCAACCCCATCCGCGAGATGATCCAGGCGGCGCACGCGAAGGGCATCCCGGTGCTGGTGGACGGCGCGCAGGCGGTGCCGCACATGAAGCTCGATATGCAGGCGCTCGACTGCGATTTCTACGCTTTCTCGGGGCACAAGATGTTCGGACCGACCGGGATCGGCATCCTCTACGGCAAGGCGGCGTGGCTGGAGAAGATGAATCCCTTCAAGGGCGGCGGCGACATGATCCTGTCGGTCACCTTCGAGAAGACGACCTACAACGTGCCGCCTCACAAATTCGAAGCCGGCACGCCGCCGATCGCGGCGGCGATTACGCTGGGCGCGGCGGCGGATTACATGGGAAGCATCGGCATCGATCGCATCCACGCGCACGAGACCGATTTGCTCGACTACGCGACCGACCAGGTGAACCGCCTGCCGGGCGTGCGCATCATCGGCACGGCGGAGAAGAAGGCGGCGGTGGTTTCATTTGTGGTGGACGGCGTGCACCCGCACGATGTCGGCACGCTGTTGAACGAAGACGGCGTCGCCGTCCGCACCGGGCACCACTGCGCGCAGCCGGTGATGCAGCGTTTCGGCATCCCCGCCACTTCGCGCGCGTCGTTCGCTTTCTACAACACCCACTCCGAGGTCGACGCCCTCGTCGCCGGCATCAAGCGAGTCCAAAAGGTGTTCAAGTAATGGCCGATTCGACGCAGCTCTATCAAGAGGTCATCCTCGACCACAACAAGAAGCCCCGCAACTGGGGCGTTCTGGCCGATGCGACGCACAAGGCGGAAGGGCACAACCCGTTGTGCGGGGATCACCTGACCCTCACGCTGAAATTGAGCAATAAGATCGTGGACGCCATCCACTTCCAGGGCGAGTCGTGCGCGATCTGCAAGGCGTCGGCCTCGATGATGACGACCGCGGTCAAGGGCAAGAGCAGCGACGACGCCGAACAGATGATCCGGGAGTTCCGCGACATGGCGACCGGCCAGATGGATTCAACGGCGCCGAACCACCTCGGGCGGCTGACGGTGTTCGCGGGCGTGCGCGACCTGCCGACGCGGGTGAAGTGCGCGATCCTGCCGTGGCACACGCTGCACGCCGCATTGAACGCCGAGGCGAGCGTCACCACCGAGGCCGACGCCGATCCCATGAACGCCCCCGTGGGTAACGCATGAACCCATCACCCATCACCCATTCCCCATCACGGGTGTTAAATGCCCAAGATCGCCGAAATCGAGCCGACCCCGAACCCGAACGCGATGAAGTTCGTGTTGAAGGAGCCGTTGACCTGGGGCATATCACGCTC